>Ga0224500_10001620_pt1 | contig 13106 bp, 11 predicted proteins | sample SF_Oct11_sed_USG_FD_168126 | JGI IMG/M metagenome (GOLD analysis project Ga0224500, IMG submission 168126) | Sediment microbial communities from San Francisco Bay, California, United States - SF_Oct11_sed_USGS_4_1 | ecosystem: Environmental > Aquatic > Marine > Sediment | place: USA: California... | reverse complement strand
TGAGGCCGTCCACGCTCCAGGTCAGGTTGTACTTCAGCGCGTTGGTGGGGAAGGCCGGCAGGGCGCCGACGCGCATCTTGATTTCGTGCAGGCTGTCGAAGGGCCTGGCCAGGTGCGCCGCGACGATGCCGATGAACCCCGGCGCCAGCCCGCACTGCGGCATGAAGACGGTGGGCGCGCCGTCGGCCAGGCGCATGATCTCGCGCGTGGCGGCCACGTCCTCGGTGAGGTCGAAGTAGTGGCAGCCGGCCTCGCGCGCCGCGCCGGCCACCGTGGTCGCCAGCTGGTAGGGCAGCGCGTTGACCACCGCCTGCCGGCCGCGCAGCAGGCCGAGCAGGACATGCGGGTCGGCGGTGTCGGCGACTTGCGTGGCCAGCCCGTGGGCAGCCAGCCGGGCCAGCGCGGCGGCGTCGCGGTCGGCCACGGTGACCTCGTAGTCGCCGCTGTCGGCGAGCCAACGGGCAATGGCCTGGCCGATGTGGCCGGCGCCGAGCAGGACGATGCGCATGACGGATCCTTGCCAGAGCAGGCGTCCAGTCTAGGCAGGATGGCGGTCGAAAAGGATCATCGGAACGACGATGAGTACGCATTTGTCGTCATACCGACGATTAATCTGGTCATAATGACTCATGCCGCTCGACGACCTGGACCGCCGCCTGCTGACGCTGCTGCAGGCGAATGCGCGTGAAAGCACGGCGCAACTGGCGCGCCGGCTGGGCGTGGCGCGCACCACGGTGCTGGCGCGGCTGGCGCGGCTGGAGCGCCAGCAGGTCATCACCGGCTACACCGTGCGCCTGGCGGCCGACGACGACGAGCGGGCCGTGCAGGCCTACGTGGGCATCGTGACCGACCCGAAGAAGGCGCGCGACGTGACCCGCGTGCTGACGGCGCTGCCCGAACTGCGGCAGCTGAGCTCGGTCAGCGGCGAGTTCGACTACATCGCGCTGCTGCGCACCGAGACCACCGCCCGGCTGGACGCCCTGCTGGACCAGATCGGCGCCATCGACGGCGTGGCCCGCACGACCAGTTCGGTCGTGCTGGCACGGCGCGTCGACCGGACCTGAATGGCGACGCGGGGCGACCCAGCGCGTGCGCCGGTCGAAGAACCTCTGCGTTTGACGAGCGGCGGCGACTGCGACAAGCCCGCCCCGCTTTGAGGCGGTCGCCCAGACCTTGACGCCGAGGGGCGATGAACCCGGCGGAGGAGTCGTTGGCCGTCGGCTACTCACCCCGAGTGGTCTGTCGCGTTGGTCGAGTTGACTGGCCGCTGGGCAGCGAGAACCGACGGTCAGTTGGTCGACGCCGGGGCGTCGGATCCGGCCAGGAGCCGCCGTCCACGAAGGGCCGCTTCACGCTCGCCTGGCGTCAGAAGACGTCCAACGTCGGAAACTCCGCCTCTCCTTTGATGCAGTCCCACAGGTACACGGCAAAGCCCAGGTCGCCAGTCCACAGCGAGTAGCGCATGCAGCCGTACTGCGCAGCATGCAGTTGCGTCTGCCGGATGCCGTACATGGCAAAGGCACGCGCCCGCTGCAACCATCGCTCATCGCCGGTTCGCTTGAAGAGTTTCAGGAAGGCGTAACCATTGCCGCCGGTACCGTGGCAGAGGTTCGAGCCCTTCAGCAGGGGCCCAGCGGCCCACGTCGTCTCGCCGGCGGCGAGAAGCAGGTCATCGAGCTCGGTGCCGGGAAAGTCAGCCAGGTTGATGACGAAGCCCGGTGAACCATGGCAGTACTGAAGCAGCCAGCGCGGATGGGCATTCCAGCGCTCGCGCTGTGCGGCATCCAGCAACAGCCAGGGGATCCAGTTGACATGCGCGCCCCCACTGCCCCGTGCGCCCTCCAGCGTGGCCGAGCGCCGCACGCTGTTTGCGATGCACTCCTTCCATCGCTCCCAATCACTTCCGATCAGCAGATGGCGGCCGCGGATCAGCGGCAAGGCCGTTCCCACGAAACCGTGCACGGCATCCATGTACGAGGAAACCTGGCCATACAGCGCCTGTGTCCAGAAACGGCAACGGTACGCCTCGGACCATTCGAGCTGCGACCACAGCGCTGCTGCCGTGCGACGAAACAGGTCGGCAAAGCGCTCCTGCCCGGTACGCTGGTGCATGAACAGCGCCGCGAGCAGCGTACCGGGGGAGCCCCACATCAGTTCCCGTCCCGGGTGCTCGATGTTGCCCTCGATCAGTTCGGCCAGGCGGTCAGCCGCCATGACGCTGCCGGACCTCGCATGTGCCAGCAACCACACCGGTGTCTCGCCCATCAGGTAGGCGGCTCGCTCGCGTTGCGCGTCGTCCCTCAACCAATCCCGCGTTCGCTGAACCAGCGCCGCCGCGTCGACGGGCCAGTCGCGCTCAAGGTCCGCCGCACCTCTGGAGCGCAAAAAGTGCAACGCCCACAGCACGCCGCAGGTACCAAAGTAGAGCGACGGGTTGCCGGCCTCCGGATCGTCCCCGGGTCCGATGTCCAGGGCGTGCATGGGCCAGCCTTGCCCTGGGCGGAATCGCGCCTCGGTGTCGCGCACGATGTCGGCGATGCAGATGCGTGCGCGATCCTCATCCCAGCCCTGCACATCCTCATCGCGAAGAGGCTCGTGGCGGTCCGGTTGGTAGAGCATCGAATTCTCCAGCGCACTCGGCCAACCCGGTCCGCTCAGGCGCGCATGTCGGCGTGCTTGCAACCTGCGCCGCCTGTTCCATGATAGATCGCCGCGCGGCGCACCCTGGTGCCGAGTTCAGAGAGATTCTGGGACTGGAGTGGAGTCGGCCGGAAGCGTTCACTCGATGACACTGGTTGCCTGCAGCAGAACCGACGGCGGGATCTGCAGACCGTAGCGTCTTGCAACCTTCGCGTTGAGCACGAGGTCATCGTTGGTGGGCTGCTGGATCGGAAGATCGCCAGCATTGGCGCCCTTGAGGATGCAATCCGCATACAGCCGCGAACGTGCTTGGACCCGTCCGTGGCAGCGCCCCTGGTGATCGCGGCGAGCCGCATCAGTCGGGGATGACCGACCTACCCCGGTGCCATCCCGGCGAACCATCGCACCTGCCAAGCGCCACCGCAACTTGCGCGGCGCGGTGGCACGGCCTGGATCGCAGCCCGCCCCAGGGTCACGGCGCAGGCCGCGAGCACCGGCGATGCCGCTCAGGTCTTCAGCGCCCGCCCCAGCCGCTCCTGCACCTTGGCCGTCTTGCTGTGCAGCCGGCCAGCCGGGCCGGCGCGGTAGTCCACCTTCAGGTTGACGGCGATGCGCGTGCTGTCGCGTTCCAGTTCGCGGAAGCAGGCCGTGACGACGCCCATCACGGCGTCCCACTCCCCCTCCAGGATCGTGCCCATGGGGGTGAGCTGGTACGGCACCCCGCTCTTGTCGATCACGTCCAGGATGCGCGCCACCTGCGCGCTGACGCTCTCGCCCTGCCCAACCGGAGCCATCGAAAACTCAAGCAAAACCATCGGTCACCTCCTGCGCCACCCGCGGGGGCAGCCTGTGTGCAAACTGTTCGGCCAGCACGGCCAGCGTGCGCGCCTCGATGCCGGGGTCCCCGGTTTCCTGCGCCACGCTGGTCAGGGCGGCGGCGTCGTACTGCCGGCCGCTGCCCAGCGTCAGCTCGAAGGCATTTGCCTGCGCGGTGACGGCCTGCGGGTCGGCGCAGACGACAATCATCGCCTGCGCCAGCACCAGCGGCACACCGGCCACGCGCCGCCAGGCCTGCGCCGTGCCGACCAGCTTGCGCCCGCCGACCGCCAGGTTCCAGCGGCCGTCGCAGAACGCCCCGGGCACCGCCTGCGGCACCGCCTGCAGCCCCAGCCGCGCCAGGGCCTCGGCCAGTTGGGCGCACAGCGCCGCGTACAGGGCTTCGGTGTCGGTGGGCGTGGCCGACGGCACGGGCCACAGCAGGCTCAGGTTCCACAACCCCGGCCCCTGCGGCACCGTGCCGCCGCCCGACACGCGCAGCAGCGCGCCGTGCCGCGCCGCCGCGACGGGCCAGGCAGCCTCGGCCGCGACCTTGCGCGGCACGATCAGCCCCGGCCTCCCCTGCCACAGGTGTGCTGCCGCGCGCCCGCTGGCCGCGCAGCCGGCCAGCCAGTCGGCCTCCTGCGCCGGGCCGTCGGCCAGCGGCTCGCGGTGCAGGCAGACGAAGCCGAAGACGGGCAGCATCAGTGCTTCAGATGGCGCTTGAGCAGGGTGTTGAATTCTCCGGCCTTCTCCATCATCGCCATGTGGCCGGCGCCGGGCAGCACGTGCACGTCGGCCCCCTGGGGCGCCAGCGCTGCCTGCGCCGCCGGGATCACCTTGTCCTCGGCGCCCCAGACCACCAACAGCGGCAGCCCGCCGAGCTGGCGCACCGGCCGCTCGGCCTGCCGCCCGCCCCCGAACTGGCGCCCGCCGAGGTCGGCCAGCAGCTCGGTCACGCCGTCCAGCCGCTTGTACTTCAGCAGGTCGTCCAGCAGCTGCCGGCTGACCAGCGACGGGTCGGCAAACAGCATCTCGACCACCGGCTTCAGCTCGCGCCGCGACGCCGCCTTGACGAAGCCGTCGGTGTAGCCGGCGTTGATGTCCTCGCCCAGCCCCGCCGGGTTGACGAGCGCGACCGACGCCACGCGATCCGGCGCGTCCAGCGCCAGTCGGGCGGCGACGGCGCCACCCAGCGAATGCCCGACCAGGTGCGCCTTGGGCACGCCCAGCGCGTCCAGGAACTTGCCGACAAAGGCGGCCAGGTCCGCCAGCCCGGTGCCCGGCAGGCGCGCATCGCTCTCGCCGTGGCCCGGCAGGTCGAGCGCGATCACCGGGTGCTGCTCGGCCACCGCGTCCAGGTTGAACAGCCAGTTGTTCAGGTCGCCGCCGAAGCCGTGCAGGAACAGCACCGGCACGCCCTCGGCCGGCCCGCGCCGCGCGTAGCGCACGCGGATACCGTCGACGTCGGCAGACTGGTAGGCCGGCCCGGCATCGGCGTCGCCTTCGTCGGCCGCCGGCACCTCGTAGGCGGCGATGAAGGCGTCGATGTCGGCGTCGCTGACCTCGGGCTCGGCCAGCACCCCCAGCAGCGCCTTCACCGGCAGCGTCTCGCCCTCGCTGGCCACGCGCCGGCGCAACAGCCCGGGGTCGGGTGCCTCCACCGCGTTGCTGATCTTGTCGGTCTCGACGTCCAGGATCGGGGTGCCGACCTCGATGCGCGCGCCCTCGTTCACCAGCCAGGCCGACACCGTGCCCTCGCGCATCTCCAGCCCCCACTTGGGCATGATGACGGGCGTGATGGCCCCGGCGTCGCTCACTGCCGCGCCCCGGCGCGCGAGCGCTTCACCGCGGCCACGATGCTGTCGGCGCTGGGGATGTACAGGTCCTCCAGCACCGGGCTGAACGGCACCGGCGAGTGCGGCGCGCTGACCATCTCGATCGGCCCCTTCAGCGCGCCGAAGGCCTGCTGCGCCACCTGCGCCGAGATGTCGGCGGCGATGTTGCAGCGCGGGTTGGCCTCGTCGACGCAGACCAGGTGCCCGGTCTTCTCGACGCTTTCCAGCACGGTGTCGATGTCCAGCGGGCTCAAGGTGCGCAGGTCCACCACTTCGAGCTCGATGCCCTCCTTGGCCAGCAGCGCGGCGGCGTCGAGCGCGCGGTGCACCATCAGCCCGTAGGTGACCACCGACGCGTGCTTGCCCTCGCGCACCACGTTGGCCTCGCCGAAGGGGATCGCGTAGCTGGCCTCGGGCACCTCGCCCTCGAAGCCGTACAGGTTCTTGTGCTCGCAGAAGATCACCGGGTCGTTGTCGCGAATGCTCTGGATCAGCAGGCCCTTGGTGTCGTAGGGCGTGCTCGGGCACACCACCTTCAGCCCCGGGATGTGGGTGAACAGCGGCGTCAGCATCTGGCTGTGCTGGGCCGCGGCGCGAAAGCCCGCGCCGACCATCGCGCGGATGACGACCGGCGTCTCGGCCTTGCCGCCGAACATGTACCTGAACTTGGCGGCCTGGTTGTAGATCTGGTCGAAGCACACGCCCATGAAGTCGATGAACATCAGTTCGGCCACCGGGCGCATGCCGCAGGCGGCGGCGCCGATCGCCGCGCCGATGTAGGCCGACTCGCTCAGCGGCGTGTCCATCAGCCGGTCGCCGTGCTTGGCATACAGGCCCTTGGTGACGCCGAGCACACCGCCCCAGGCGTCGCGTTCGCCGTCGCCGCCGGCGCCGCCGACGATGTCCTCGCCCATCACGATCACCGAGGGGTCGCGCGTCATCTCCTGGTCCAGCGCCTCGTTGATGGCTTGTTTCATGCTGATCTTGCGTGCCATGGTGAATGCTCCTCAGTAAGACACATAGACGTCGGTGGTCAGGTCCGCCGCGGTGGGCTGCGGGGCGGCCTTGGCCTGCTTGACGGCGTTTTCGATCACCGCCAGCACCTCCTTGTCGATCGCCTTCAGCGAGGCGGCATCGATGACGCCGGCGCTGGTGACGGCAGCGCTGAACTTCTTCAGGCAGTCCTGGTGGCTGCGGATGTCGTCGAGCTCGCCGCTGCCGCGGTAGGTCTGCGCGTCGCCCTCGAAGTGGCCGAAGAAGCGCACCATCTTGCATTCCAGCAGCGCCGGGCCCCCGCCCTTGCGCGCCCGCTGGATGATCTCGCCGGCCGCTTCGTGCACGGCGAAGAAGTCGGTGCCGTCCACCGTCACGCCCGGCAGGCCGAAGCCGGCCGCCCGGTCGACGTAGCTGTCCACCGCCACGCCGTAGTCGCGGCTGGTGCTCTCGGCGTAGCCGTTGTTCTCGACGACGAAGATCGCCGGCAGGTTCCACACCGCGGCCAGGTTCAGGCTTTCCAGGAAGGTGCCCTGGTTGCTGGCGCCGTCGCCGACGAAGCTGATGGCGATCTCGCCCTTGCCGCGGAACTTGGCCGCCAGCGCGGCGCCGCAGGCCAGCGGCGCACCGGCGCCGAGGATGCCGTTGGCGCCCATCATGCCCTTGGACAGGTCGGCGATGTGCATCGAGCCGCCCTTGCCTTCGCAGGCGCCGCCCTTGCGGCCGTAGATCTCCTTCATCATGGCCACCACGTCCACGCCCTTGGCGATGCAGTGGCCGTGGCCGCGGTGCGTGCTGGCGATGCGGTCGCCGTCGCCCAGGTGCATCATGATTCCGGTGCCGGCGGCCTCTTCGCCGGCGTACAGGTGCACGAAGCCGGGGATGTCGCCGCGGCCGAAGTCGACGTGCAGCCGCTCCTCGAAGTCGCGGATCGTGCGCATCGTGCGGTAGGCCTGGAGCAGCTGCTCCTTGCTCTGCGGGAACGGGTTGCCTGCCATGGCGGGTCTCCTTGGTTGGGGTTGCGGGGCTCAGCTGGGGACGGGAACGCGCAGCAGCCCCTGCTGCGCGGCCACCGCCATGCAGCGTGCTGCATCGACGGTGAAGAAGGCGTTTTCGCGCAAGGTCATGGTGACCGTCTGGCCGGTCTCGAAGGCGAGTTCGCGCTCGCCGTCCAGCGCCACCGTGCCGGCCGCCAGCTGCACGGTCAGCGGCTCGTCGGCCACCATGCGCTGCCAGTGGGCGATCGGCACCGGCCGCACCAGCCCGGGCGCGATCGGCGCGGTCAGGTGCAGCAGCGCATGCGCCGGGTCGCTGGCGAGCTGCACCGCCAGCCCGCCGGCGGCCTGGCGCCCCACCGGCTGCAGCAGGCCGCCGATGGCCGACAGCCCGATCGCCTGCGGGTCGGCGAAGGCCAGGTAGACGGCATCCAGCGAGCTGGTCTTCCACAGCGCTCGGGCGCCGACGCTGCGGTCGTGCGTGACGACGGCGTCGACGATCGCGACGTCGCGCCGCGTGCGCCCGTCAGCGCCGGTGATCTGGACCTCGACCAGCTTGTGCGGCAGCAGCGCATCGGCCGCGTCGATGCGGCCGGCCGCGTACAGCCCCACCGCCATGCCGGTGATGGTGGGCTCGCGCATCTCGGGGAAAGCGTTGTTGGTGCCGGTGGACAGGCCGGCGATCGGCAGGCCGGGGTCGGCCTCGACCAGCTCGCGCACCACGGCGCGGTGGGTGCCGTCGCCGCCCAGCACCACGATCGCGGCCACGCCGGCACGCTGCAGCAGCCGGGTGGCGGCGAAGGTGTCGTCGACGGTGGAGGTGGGTTCCATGTCCAGGAACTCGATCGCCGGCAGCGACGCGTCGTGACCTCGTCGCAGGTGGCGCTCGAGCAGCGCCCGGATGCCGCCGCGGTCGGGCATCAGCAAGGCGCGCTGCACGCCGCAGGCATGCGCCGCCTGCAGCATGCGCAGCACGATGTTGACGCGGTCGGTGATCTGCAGGTTGCCGGCGTTGGCAACGATGCGCCGGATGTCGCGCGCGGATACCGGGTTGGCGATGAGGCCGATCGTCGGGGTCACGCAGTGGGCGTCTGCAACCTGCGTGCCAGGCGGGCCGACCCACCTGAACCCCAGGGCCGCTGCGGGTCTACCCGAGCTCGCCGCGCTGTCACGCCGTGACAGCCGTCACAGCGTTTGTCACACCTCGCACGGGACCGTGACCCGGCGCCTCGTTCGTGCTGCGGACGCGTTTCCGTGGCCCGATGCGGCCTGACGCGGCTCTTGCCGCGCCCTGGCCCGTCCCAACGGGGGCGGGTCCGAAGGACCGGCGCCAGTCGAAGACCAAGCGGACGCCGAGCGAATAGACGCGCTCCAGGCTCACGCCCGGCGCCCCCACCGGATAGGTGACCTTGGCGCCGCTGGGCACGTCGACCCCCGCGAACAACTGGAAGAGCAATGCCGAGCTCTGCTGCGTGTCGAAGGCCCGGTACGGCCGGTACTCCAGGATCGGCAGGTCCCAGTGGATCGACTTGAAGTCCACCACGCGCGGTTCGCCCCCAGGCGTCAGGCTCGGTGCGACCGCGACGTTGTCGAACCCGTAGCCGTAGAAAGTGGCGCCAATCTCGCGCCCGAGCACGAACTGGAAACGTCCAATGCCCGTCGCCCAGGCCGCCTGCCAGGGAAGCAGGCCGCCGTTGGCGGCCGTGACGGCCATCTGGGTGTAGGTCTCGGGCGAGACAAGGTAGACGGGCGCCAGCAGGAGCAGGTCGCCGGGAATCAGGTAGAACGGCATCCGCAGCCGGGTCGCGATGCCAAAGCGCGCAGGGATCGCTGCCGAGCCGTTGGCCGCGTCCAACGCGGGCGAGGAGTAATTCGATCTGTTCGTCGAACGCGTGTCGCCCCGGATCCCGAGCGAGCCGAACACCAGGCCGTCGCCGGACTCGCCCATCACACCGTCCAGACCCAGGCCGAACCTGGCCGCCAACTCGGCGCCGGCCAGCCAGCCGCTCTGGTCTTCTCCGGGCACGAATCCGTTGCTGATATTGCGCAGATCCATGAGCCCGGCGATGCCGATGTACGGCCCCACTTCGGCGCGAAAGCGCGGCATCGACCCGAGCCCCGGGCCCAGCCCCGGCACCGGCGTCGGGGCGAGGAGCTCGGGCAGCAGCGCATAGTCCTCCACGGCGATGCGCTGCCCCTCCGGGCGTCGCTGGAACGCGTTGGTCTTGCACACGTCGAGCGTGTCGGGCTCGAGCGGTGCCGTCGGCGCATAGGCCATCGTCGGGCCCCGTCTGCGGCCGCTGGCATGGTCGATCAACTGCTCCAGGCTGAGCCGCACGGCGTTCGCCGCGAGCCGCGCGTCCTCGGGTCGCATGTGGGCGTCGCCCATCAGCACCATCGACTCGCCGGTGCCCTTCCACGAGAAGACCTCCAGTCCGGCCTCGTTGTAATAGTCGTGCGTGCCCTTGCGCTGGGACACGTCGCCCCAGGCGCCGGCCACGTGGCCGGCCGCGTAGGTGTCTTCGAGGAAGTGCAGCGCAAACGCCTCGTCGGCCAGCATCGCCAGCACGAGCGACTGCCGCTCGGCCGGGGCGAACGCCTCGGTCGCCAGGCGCGCCGCCTTTTGCAGCGCGCTGAAGTGGAACCAGGTATAGACCCCCAGCGCGTTGATCTCGGAGCCGGGACTCAGCGCGAGCTCGGCGTACTCGCGCGGCGTGATGTCGGTGCGAGGCCGCGGGATCAGGAAGTGCGCGTTGTTGGCGCCGGCACGTGTTGCATATTCCTGGTCGGCCCGCTGCAGCCGGGTGTCGGCGGTGCGCAGCGCGTTGATGCGTTCGGCCGCCAGCGATTCGTCTTCGACCTGACGCTGAAGGTCGGCGACGATGCCCAGGTTCTGGTTGGTCTGCTCGTGCCGAGGCCGGACCGCGATCCGGCCGAGGTCCACCTTCAGCTGCGCTGCGACGTCCGCGACCTGCAGGATCCAGTCGGCATTCACGACGGTGTCGAGCATGTCTTTGCTGGAGCACGAGTGGTCGCCCGCGATCGCCGGGAAGGCGGCCCAGTCGATGCAGGTGGGTGCAAGCCCCTGTGCCGCGTCTGCACCCTGCTCGCACAAGCGCTGCTCGTGGCCGGTGCGGCCCTCGCGCCAGAGGCGGTCGAACAAGGCCTTGCGCTGCGGGTCGAGCGCACCGACGGCCAGGACCGCGATGTCCCGGTGCTCGGGGTAGACCCACGCATGGGCAGGCGCCATGGCACCGAAGAGAACCAGGGCCGCCAGCGACCCGGAGAAGACATGGGACAGGGCAGACTTCATTGCAAGGGGTCCAATCAGGGGCGGAATGCGGCGATCAAGCCTCGGTCAGGCGACTCAGCGAGCGAAGAGGCCGTGACCTGCATCGACTACAGGCCCCCCGCGGCAAGGTCTTCTTCGACAAAGCGAAGCACGGCCTCCATCAACGCTTCGCGCGGGTAGGCGTTCTCGGTGACGAACATCGAGCCGACGATGTCGTGCGCGCGTGCAATCGGCAACACGACCGCCCAGTGATCCGCGTTGATGTAGCCGACCAGGCTAGAACCGGGGATCACCTGATCGTAGAACAGCATCTGGCTGTCGTTGCGCGCGTCGATCTGGGCGAGCCTCTTCGCACTGTGGGTCAGGATCGACGAGATGCGCTCCGGCTGCGGCAACGTCACGACGGAGTAATAGGGCACGCCCGGCGGCAAGGGGTTCTGTGCAAGCCAGGCCTGGCGCGTCGCCGGGCGCAGGCTGGCCACGCCGCCACCGTCGCCCGCATCGCAGGTGGCGCCGGGAAAGTGCTGCATCAGCTCGGCCTGGTATTGCTCGGCGTCGTTGGCCAGCGGCGAACCGGCCACGGTCCCGGCTATGCTGACCACCGCCGCCAGGCGCGGGCGGATCTCCGGATAGTCGACGATCGCCTGCAGCACGTCGGGTGCGCCCTTCGAATAGCCGAACAGCACCAGCCGTCGCGGCCCCGGGCCGAGGTCCATCGCCATCACCGCGTCACGGACCTGGCGCGCATTCCTTGTCGAGCTGGACAGGGCGTCGACCTTGATGTCCACCAGTTCGTAGCCGAACTTCTGCACATGCTGCGCCACGGTCCCCGCCGACTGGAGCCAGTGCTCGACGCACTCGTAGCCGATGCCGGGCACCACGGCCGCGACCAGATGCCGGCTCGAAGGGCCCAGCGCCACCGGTCGACCCGTCCCCGCCGGCTCGGTGCCGAGGCGCGTGAGGGCGTCCGAACAGTCCCGGTGGTCGGGTACCTCGCCGGCACGTGCCTGCAGCACGGCGCAGTAGATCTCCCGGAATCGTCCACGCTTGTCCTGCACGCCGGCCTGCGCCGCCGGCACCAGCACGAGTGGCGGGGTGTCGAGGGAGAACGGCTCGGCCGGCGAACTCGCGCAGCCGGCGAGATGCAGGGCCAGCGCCGCGGCCAGTGACAGGGTGGCAGCACGTATCCGGCCTGCGCCACACATCGGCTTCATGACATTGCCCTTCCCCTCAACGCAACCATTGTGCGCGAAGCCGGGAGCGAGTGCGCTGAACGCGCAGCGGGCCAGCTTCAGCCATCCGGCGCCGCGGCCGTCTGGCCTCGGGAAGGGTGCAGCCCGTCCTGGTCGAGAGTGGCGATGCCGGCCCCTTGGCCCCACGCCCCCGAGCCCGCCTCACTGGCTCCGTGGGAGAACCTCAGACCCTGCCGGCGCGGCGCGAGACACGGGGCGTCTGCGCCGCAGGCTCGCGCATTTGGTCTCGACCCCGGGGTCACGACGCCGCCGCGCTTCGCGGCGCAGGCGTCGTGATCACTTGCCGAACACCATCTTCAGCAGGTCGGTGGTGCGGGCCGCCGGGTTGCTGCGGATCTTCTTCTCCTCCTGGCCGACCATGTGGAACAGGCCATCAAGCGACTTCTTGGTCACGTAGTCGTCGAGGTCGACCGACTGTCCGCCCATCAGAGGCATCTTCTCGTAGCGCCCCATCATGTCCTGGTAGGCGCGCGTGGCACCCACATCGCCGATCTTCTGCGCGACGATGGGCTTGAAGGCCACGTAGAGCTTGTCGTGGGTCTTGCTGCGGAAGTAGTCGGTGGCGCTGGTCTCGCCGCCGGTGACGAGCTTGCGGGCGTCGTCGAGCGTCATGTCGCGGATCGCGTCGCCGAAGTAGCGCGACGCCAGCGGCGCCGCGGCTTCGGCCGCCCGATTCATGCTGAGCACAAACTCGTCGACCTGTCGCTGGAAGCCCACTTGGCGCGCCACGTCCGCAACCTTCTGGATACTGGGCGGCATCAGGATCTTGACGGCCTGATTCGAGAAGTAGCCGTCCTTGCGCCCAAGGCTGGCCACGGCATTCTCTGTGCCGACGGCCAGCGCTTCCTTGATGCCCGCCGCGCTCGTCTTCTCGTCCGGAGCGCCGGCACCCGACCCACCCGACGGTACTTTGGGCACGGTCCCAAAGCCCTTCATGATGTCGTCGAGCTTCGGCACCTGCGCCGAGGCCGCGCAGGTCACGATCGTGCCCGCCAGAATCAGCAACCTTCTCTTCATGAAATTCCCCTTGTCTGTCCGTGACCTGTTGTGGGCCGCCGATGCCTGGCCCCCGCCGGTATTGCGGCTTGACCTGAACCGATGTGGCCAGAGAGCGTGCCAACGGGCCACAGGTGCCAGTTCGCCAGGCCCATGTTCATGCAAACGATCTCGAGCCGGGCCTGGATGACACCACGACGGGCCCTCCCGATCTGGCGCGCGGCAGCGAGTGACGGGTCGCCGACGCGGTCGATGGCGGTCGGCCCACGGTCGTTCACGCGAA
>Ga0224500_10001619_pt1 | contig 13112 bp, 11 predicted proteins | sample SF_Oct11_sed_USG_FD_168126 | JGI IMG/M metagenome (GOLD analysis project Ga0224500, IMG submission 168126) | Sediment microbial communities from San Francisco Bay, California, United States - SF_Oct11_sed_USGS_4_1 | ecosystem: Environmental > Aquatic > Marine > Sediment | place: USA: California... | reverse complement strand
CAATGCGCCTTCGCCGGCCGGCTCCAACTGCTCGACGATCAGCTGATAGTCGCCGCGCGCTTCGTAGATGCTGATACGGCCGAAAGCAAGCATCCGGTCACCGTTCCTGAATCCGCTTCGGCTGCCGGTCGAGCGGTCAGTCGTCGGGCCGCGCTGGCGCTGCAGGAAATAGGCGCAGCGAATCTGGGCAGAATCGTCCTTCAGGCTGAAATACAGGTGTCCCGACGCCGGCCGCGCCAGATTCGACAGCTCTCCGACGACCCATACACGCGCCATACCGTCCTCCAGTAGCGCGCGGGCGCGCCGGTTGAGCTCGGTAACGGTGATTGCAGCGGGGTTTTCGCTCACGGATTGCATCCCGCGAGTATACGGCGCCTGCCCGCGAATTCCTGCGTAGCAATGGCAAAAGCCGCATTCCGTGGTCTCGATCGGGCGGATTCCGGCCGCTTGAAGCGGCAGCGGCGTTTACCCGTGATGCCGCTGTGCGTACAATCGCCGGCTTTATTCATCGCGGACAGTTTCAGTGCCCATGCGCATCGACAAGGAAGCCCTGACATTTGACGATGTCCTGTTACAGCCGGATTACTCCGACCTGCTGCCCCGCGAAGTCGACCTGACCACCCGCCTCACGCCCGAGATCAACCTGAACATTCCGCTGATGTCCGCCGCCATGGACACGGTAACGGAGGCAAGCCTGGCGATCGCGATGGCGCAGGAAGGCGGAATCGGCATCATTCACAAGAACATGCTGCCCGAGGAACAGGCGCGCGAGGTGCTCAAGGTCAAGAAATTCGAGAGCGGAATTGTCAGGGATCCGATCACTGTTACGCCTGATATGACCATCCGTGAAGTCATCGATCTGACGCGTTCGCTGAACATATCCGGCGTGCCGGTCGTCAAGAACAAGGAAACGCTCGGCATCGTCACGCACCGTGACCTGCGTTTCGAAACGCAGCTCGATGCGCCGGTTTCGACGGTTATGACGCCGAAAGAACGGCTGGTTACGGTGCAGGAAGGAGCGGCAGACGAAGAAGTGCTTTCGCTGCTGCACCAGCACCGCATCGAGAAGGTGCTGGTCGTCTCGAAGAATTTCGAATTGCGCGGCATGATCACGGCCAAGGATTTCCAGAAAGCGACAGAACACCCGCGGTCCTGCAAAGACTCGCGTGGCGCGCTTCGCGTCGGCGCTGCAGTTGGCACGGGGGCCGACGCGGACGAACGCGTTGCGGCCCTGGTCGCGGCCGGAGTCGACGTTGTCGTGGTCGACACGTCGCACGGTTTTTCCAAGGGTGTGCTCGATCGCGTGCGTCGTATCAAGAAAGCTTATCCCGATTTGCAGGTCATTGGCGGCAACATCGTGACCGGCGATGCAGCGTTGGCACTGGTCGAGGCCGGCGCGGACGGCATCAAGGTGGGCATCGGTCCGGGATCGATCTGCACGACGCGTGTCGTGGCGGGTGTCGGTGTGCCGCAAATTTCTGCCGTTGCCGAAGTGGCCGAGGCATTGGCTAAAAAGGGCACTCCACTGATCGCCGATGGCGGAATCCGCTATTCCGGCGACATCGCCAAGGCGCTGGTCGCCGGTGCCTATTCCGTAATGATCGGCGGTCTGTTCGCCGGCACCGAAGAGTCTCCCGGCGAAGTCGAGTTGTACCAGGGTCGCTCGTACAAGTCCTATCGCGGTATGGGCTCTGTTGGCGCCATGGGCCAGAAGCACGGTTCCAAGGATCGCTATTTCCAGGACGCTACCGAGGAACTCGAGAAACTGGTCCCCGAAGGCATCGAGGGCAGGGTGGCGTACAAGGGCTCGGTGGTTGCCATCGTTCACCAGCTGATCGGGGGCGTAAGGGCGGCAATGGGCTATACGGGCAGCCACAACATCGACGAGATGCGCACGCGGCCGAAGTTCGTGAAGATTACGCCCGCGGGCATGCGCGAGAGTCACGTCCACGATGTAACCATCACCAAGGAAGCACCGAACTACCGCAGCAGCACCTGATATGCGGCAGTACCACACATCATGAGCCAGGCAAGACCCGCTTCCAGTGCCGCGCTTCCCGATATTCATGCGCACCGAATCCTGATTATCGACTTCGGCGGCCAGTACACGCAGCTCATCGCGCGTCGCGTTCGCGAGTGCGGTGTCTACTCCGAGATCGTCCCGTGGGATGCCGGCGATACGGCTATTCGTGATTTCAACCCGGCGGGCATCGTGCTGTCCGGCGGACCGGAATCGGTTAACGTCGACGATCCGCCGCGGGTTGCACAGGCTGTTTTTGACCTCGGAGTACCAGTGCTCGGTATTTGCTATGGAATGCAGGCCATGGCTGCACAGCTTGGCGGTAACGTCGAAACGTCGAGCCATCGCGAATTCGGCTACGCCGAAGTCACGCCGCAGGATTCCGACCTGTTGTCCGGACTCGACGATTCAGAGGGTGGCACAGCTCGCGTTCTCAAGGTCTGGATGAGTCACGGCGACCGCGTAGTGCGCGTACCGCCGGGCTTTGCCGTGACCGGCAAGAGCAGGAACTCGCCACTTGCCGCCATGGAAGATCGCAATCGCCGTTATTTCGGAGTGCAGTTTCATCCCGAAGTAACGCACACGGCGCAGGGCCAGGCCATCATGCAGCGCTTCGTGCGCGATATCTGCGGTTGTCCTGGTGACTGGACGGCGAGCAACATCGTTGCGGATTCGATAGCCAGCGTACGCGAGGCGGTTGGACACGAAAAGGTCTTGCTGGGACTTTCAGGTGGCGTCGATTCATCGGTTGTCGCTGCGCTGCTGCACGAAGCCATCGGTGATCAGCTGACCTGTGTTTTTGTCGATCACGGTTTGTTGCGATACCGGGAAGGCGATCATGTGATGCAGACCTTCGCCGAAAATCTCGGCGTGAATGTCATTCGAGTCAACGCGGCCGAACGATTCTTCGAGGCGTTGCGCAACGTCGCCGATCCCGAGGAAAAACGCAAAATAATAGGTGCGCAGTTCATCGAAGTCTTCGAGGAACAGGCGTTGCAGCTCAAAGACGTGCACTGGCTTGCACAGGGAACCATCTATCCGGACGTCATCGAGTCCGCAGGCGCGAAATCAGGAAAAGCGCACGTCATCAAGTCGCATCACAACGTCGGCGGCTTGCCCGAGCACATGCGTATGAAACTCGTCGAGCCGCTGCGTGAGTTGTTCAAGGACGAAGTGCGAAAAATCGGCATGGAGCTCGGCCTGCCGCGCGAAATGGTTGACCGGCACCCATTTCCTGGCCCGGGCCTCGGTGTGCGTGTCCTCGGCGAAGTACGGCCGGAGTACGTTGCGCTGTTGCAGCTGGCAGACGACATTTTCATCGATGAGCTGCGCAAACACGGTCTGTATGACAAGACCAGCCAGGCTTTTGCCGTATTCCTGCCGGTACGCTCGGTAGGCGTGATGGGCGATGGACGGCGTTATGATTTCGTCATCGCGCTTCGTGCCGTAGAGACGATCGATTTCATGACCGCGCGATGGGCAAGACTGCCCTACGAATTTCTGGAGCTTGTTTCGCTGCGTATCATCAATGAAGTCGATGGTATTTCGCGAGTGACCTATGATATCTCCGGCAAACCACCGGCCACGATCGAGTGGGAATAGACTGGCGGCCCTTGCCGCTGCAATAGAACCGGATAACCGTGAATTCCTGGTCCGACAGTGATAGTCGATTCATGCAGCTTGCGCTGGCCGAAGCCGCGCAGGCGGTGAACCTTGGCGAAGTGCCTGTCGGCGCTGTGGTAGTCCGCAACAGCGTGCCGATAGGGAAGGGCCATAACAGGACTGTTCGCGACTCGGATCCGACCGCACATGCCGAAATCAATGCCCTGCGAGCCGCAGCATTGCGCGAGCAAAACTACCGGCTTGAAGGCGCCACGGTTTTTGTCACGCTCGAACCCTGCGCGATGTGCCTGGGCGCCATGCTGCACGCCCGAATCGCACGCCTGGTATTCGGTGCTTACGATGCGAAAGCCGGTGCCGCCGGCAGCGTGCTGGATCTGGCAAATCACCGTGCCATGAATCACCGGATCGAAGTAAACGGCGGTCTCATGCAGCAGGAATGCAGTGAGATACTGCGGCGTTTTTTTGAAAGCAAACGCTAGGCGTTATTGAATGCTGGCGACTTCCACCAGCTCCATATCGGGAGGCTCGACATCGGGCTCGGCTTCGCCATCGTTTTCATTGGCCGTGATCCAGCGAATGATGTTGTAGTAGTTGCGGATATTGTTAACGTAAAGAACGGGCTCCCAGCCGCGTGCATAGCCGTACTGGACTCTCGAGTACCAGCGCTGATTGGCGAGTAACGGCAATGCTTTGCTGACATCGACCCAGGTGTTCGGATCGCCGCCCTGCCATTCGACGATCTGCATCGCATCCTTGATGTGATTGAATCCCACGTTGTATGCAGCCAGCGCCATCCAGGTACGATCCGGCTCGTCGACGGTATCGGGGATGCGTTCCGTCTGCCGCGCAAGGAACTCGGCACCACCGTAAATGCTGCTCTGCGGGTCCATGCGGTCCGGGATGTTGAGGTATTCCGCCGTTGCCAGGGTCAGCATCATGATGCCGCGTACCCCGGTGGGAGAGACGGCATGCGATCGCCAGTGCGATTCCTGGTAGCCCACCGCCGCCAGCAGGCGCCAGTCCAGTCCCCACTGATCCCCGGCATCCTCGAACATCGCACGGTAGCGCGGCAGGCGGCTGTCGAAGTGCCGCAGGAACGCCCTCGTACCGACGTAATCGAACTTCTCGGTGTGGCCGAAATAGCGATCGTTTACCTGTGCGAGGTAACCGCTGCGGCCTGCATTGATCAGATACTCGTCCGCTCGCATGAGGAGGCTGTCGCCCTCATTTTTCTTGAATGCCCAGGCAATCGGATCTCCCACATCGAGGTCGAGTGCAACTCGGAGATCAGGATAGAAATGACGTTGTATGTTGAATTCGGTGCTGTCGGCAATCGTAAACTCGAGTTCGCCACCGGCAACCTTGTGCAGCAGGTCGATGCCCTCGACGTCTGCATTCTCCGTCCACTCGAGGCCCGGATACGCCTCGGCCAGCGAGGCCATCATCTCGGAATGACTGCTGCCCGCGACGACCTCTATGGACCGTCCTACGAGGTCCTCGACGGAACGGGGCCTGCCGGTACCCAGGTTGTAAATCAGGTGCATGTCCACTTGATTGTAGGGGTGGCCGAAGCTCAGAAACTCGAGGCGCGATTTGGTCATCGACAGCCCGGCCGCGGCCATGTGCGCCTTACCGGCCATCAGCAGCGGAAGAATTTCGGAAACGTTATCGACAGTTTCGGTGACCAGGGCAACGCCCAGTTCTTCGGCGAAATCGCTGAACAGATCGTACTCCGGACCGGCAGGACCGTCCGGTCCGACGAAGTACGAGGCCGGCGTACTTCGCGTAACGACACGCAGCTCGCCAAGTTCAAGAACCTGATCGAGCATGGGCGGTGGCGACGAGCAGGTGCCGACCAGTGCCGCAGTCAGTGCGTAGAACAAGAGCCGCAAATCAAATCTCCGTCAATTGATTTCCTGATTCTCGCAATCTTTGCGTTTCGTCTTTTCGACCATTCGCCGTGCCGCGGATTCCGGCAATCCTTAGCTGTCCGGTCTTCGACCATGTGCCGTGCCGCGGATTCCCGCAATGCGCAGCTATAGATCGGGCGTCGAATCGACCGGAGCACTATTTGACTTGGTTCTGATGGCTCCGCTCGAAGCGCAAAGGTTAACCCAATTTGCGATCAGAAACTGTGTTGCGGATGCCACAAACTACATTGCAGTCTCTAATTTGTTGGAAAACAACGATCTACGTTTTTCGAAGGGGATGCGCGCTAACATTTCAATATCGCTAAGCGCGATTCGCTACAGGTACAACCAGGTCAGGATAAGCGACACGGCCAGCCAGAGTATGATCTGTAGGGGAATGCCGACCCGAAAGAAATCGGAAAACCGGTAGCCTCCGGCGCTGAACACCAGCAGGTTCGTCTGATAGCCGATCGGCGTTATGAAACTCATGTTGGCGCCGAAAAGTACTGCCAGCAGGAACGGCATTTCCGGCAAGCCGAGTTCGCGCGCCATGCTGATCGCAATCGGCGTCCAGATGACAGCAACGGCGTTGTTGGTCATGATTTCCGTGATCAGCGCGGTCAGCAGCAGTAAGCCGCTAAGGATGATCGGCGGCGGCAGTCCTTCGACGACGACGACAAACAGGTGTGCAACCAGCCGGTCTGCACCGGTCACCGTCAGTGCCGAACCTAACGCAAGGCTCGTGACGATCAGCAGTATTACCCGGACGTTGAGCGCCGACCAGAGCTCGTCCCAGGCAAGGCAGCGGCTGGCGAGCATTGCGAGAACACCGCATAACGCAGCGGCGGAAATGGGCATTACGCCGATCGCGGCAACGAACACTACAAGCGCCATGATGCCGGTCGCGGCGCTCGCTCTTGATCGTCGCGGCACGTGGATGTTGCGGTCGAGCACCAGGATGTTCGGGTGTTCAGCAAGCTTGCGTATGTCCGATCGATCGCCTTGCATCAGCAATACGTCACCGGCCTTCAAAAGCAGATTGTCTTCATGATCAATGGCTTCACGCCTCGATCGCCCGGGCCTGTGGATTCCAACCGGTAGCATCTTGCCGGGTGTCAGTGCCGCCACCGTGCTGATGTGTCGGTTTACCAGCGGTGATTGCTGGGTAACGACGATTTCAACCAGTCGCTGATTGGACGGACTGGCGAGATTGCTCGCGTCCACTGATTCGCCAAAAACTTCCTGGGAACTTCTTATGGCGGCTGCGGTGCCGCGTACGTGCACCTGGTCGCCTTGGCGCAAGCGCAGGCCCGGCAGGCGAGCCAGCTCAACGGTCCCACGAACGACGCGCTCGATACGCAGTCCGGATGCCAGCAACTTGCGAGCTTCGGCCAGCGTGCGGTCGAGCAGCGCCCCTTGTTCCGAAACCGCTATGGCCGCCAGGTAAAGTCTGGGTACGCCTTCCGAAGAACTTGACCTGCGATCGGGCAGCAGCCGCGGGGCGACCAGCCAGAGAAACAGTATGGAGATCAGGGCGGCAAATGCGCCGGGCAGGAAGAAGTCGAACATGCGCAGCTGGGCCACGCCAAGGTCCGCCGCGATCATCGCGACCAGCAGGTTGGTTGATGTACCGATGGTCGTGGTCATACCACCGGCGATCGTGGCGAAACCGACCGGCATCAGGATTCGTGATGGGGCATTATTGGTCTGGTGCGCGACACCGACCAGGACCGGCAAAATCATTACGATGAGTGGCGTATTGTTGATAAAGGCACTGGCCGCCGCAGTGATGACCAGGGTAATCAGCAGCGCAATGTGCGCGTCCCGGCGCCATAAATTCACCAGGAATTGGCCGATCGCCGCAAAGCCGCCACATACTTCGACGCCTTTTGCCAGTACAAGCAACAGAGCGATCGTTATAACCGCCTCACTGCCGAATGACGCAAGAAGGCGAATGCCCTGAAACTGCTTGCCGTCGACCTCGATGGGAAACAGTTCGAAACCTGCGACAAGAATTACCAGAATTATCAGGCACGATCCCTCGAGCGAGAATCGCGCACGCGTGAACAGGATAAACGCACCGATTGTGATCAGGATTACGGCGACGGAATGAAAATCAGCGAGGATGGCGTTCAATGGCGGTTGGCAGAGGTCCGGTCGGAAACAGGAGCCTATTGTGAATTCCGGCCGGATTTTGTCCAGCGATTTCGCTGTACAGCGGAGCTACTGTGCAATCGGGCCGGGCGCCGCAAATCGCTCAACCCAATTCCGTACTTCTCCATACCAATGCAGCGAATTATGTCGCTTCAGTACCCAGTGATTTTCGTCGGGGTAGTACACGAGCCTGGACTCGACGCCACGGGTTTGCAGTGCGCGAAACAGCTCGAACGCCTGGCCGACCGGGACCCGGAGGTCGAGCTGTCCGTGGATCACCAGGCTAGGCGTCACGAACTTGCTGGCATACGTATGCGGCGAGAGCTCCCGGTACAGCTCAGGGTTTTCCCAGTAGGGTCCGAAGCGTTCGTCGTGAACTGCGAAGTCCGCAGAGTTCTGTGAATACAGATCGTAGACCGCCGCATGAATAACGAGAGCGTTGAACGGGTGTTCTCGCCCCAGCAGAATGGTCGATAGATAGCCACCGTAGCTGCCGCCGCCGGCAACCATGCGTTGCGTGTCGATCCAGGGTTTTTGCATGAGCCACTCGGTCGCTGCGATTGTGTCGGCGTACGGCCGGGTTATCCAGTCCGGGTTGATCGAGTCGGTGAATGCCTGACCGAAACCCGACGAGCCATGGAAATTCGGCCAGGCTGTCACGTAGCCCCAGGATGCGAAGGTCTGTGCATTCCAGCGGAAATGGAAGTTGTCGGTAATGGCACCGTGCGGTCCGCCGTGAATGAGCAGGAACAGCGGGTATTTTTTCGCCGGATCGAAGCCGGGCGGATAGTGAACCCACATCTGGATTTCGTCGCCGTCCGCACCGGTGTAGGTAACGGACTCGTATGCGCCGAGTTGGACATTCTCCAGTTCGGCGTCATTGAACGTATCCAGTCGCCGCGAGGTTTTTTTCTTCGGGTCAACCCGGACGATCCGCGGTGGATAGACAAAACTCTGGTTTCTGGCGACCAGGGTACCGTCGATGGCAATCGCCGGTTGGTCGAAATCGGTATCGTTGGTGAGAGGCGACGGTGCGCCACCGTTCACCGGCAGGTAATACAGTCGACTGGTCGCCGCGTCGTCGATCGCACCGTAGAGTCCCTTCGAGTCCGGCGACCAGGCACGAGAGTCAACCGAACGATCCCAGTTCGAATACAGTGCCCGCGTCTGACCGGACTTCAGGTCGTACATCATCAGTTTGGCCTGGTCGCCATAGAATCCGGCGATTTGCCTGCGCGAAAACGCCAATAGTTTTCCATCCGGTGAGAACGAGGGGTTCGTGTCCGGTGCCGCGTTGCCGTCGGTAATATTGCGCGAATTCGTGCCACCGATCGCCATCAGGAACACGTCCGGGTTGTCATAAACGCTTTCGTTACGGCTGTTGGCAACGAATGCCAGCGACTTTCCGTCCGGTGCGACGTCGTAGTCACTTGCGCCTGCATCGGAACGCGACAGCTGCAAACCTGTCCCCAGCGTCAGGGATTCGATGTCCCCGCCGGTAGCCGGTACGCGAAAAACATGTTTTTGCCGGGCTTCGTCGAGCCAGGAATCGAAGTACGCGTACGGCATCCGGCTCCAGACTTTTGCCGAAACCTTGCTGTCCTTGTTCGTCTTCAGAATTTCGGCCATTTCGTCAAAGCTCTTGCCGGGATAGACGCTGGATATAAAGTAGATATGATCGCCAACCCACTTCAGTGCGGAGGCGCCGGTGGGAATTTCCATCAGTCGAATGGCTTCGCCTGGCCCGTCCATCGGAAGGACATAGATCTGACCCGCTTCGTCATCGCCGCGCGTGCTGATAAACGCCAGTCGGGATCCGTCCGGCGAAAAGACGGCATCGGACGATTTCGCGCCCACGGCGGTCAACGGACGTTGTGTCGGTTCGCCCGATGTAGAAACGAGCCAGAGGCGGGATTCGGACTCGTCGCTATCGTCGGCGTACGTCGTTACCTGTACGACCACATGCTTTCCACCCGGCGCGATGACCGGTCTGTCCAGCCTGTCGAGCTGCCACAATACTTCGGCGGACAGGCGCGGTGAATCATCGCCTGCCGCAAGAACGGGAAGCAGCAACAGGGCGACAATGGCGGTGGCTTTTTTCATCTGAAGTCTCCAATTCTTCGTGGCGATGCGGCAAATGGCTGGAATTATCATGTGGGCGCATTGATTTCCTGTCAATGTGCCACACGATTGTGTTTCAACTTCCGGTCGACGTCGGTAACGATCCGATTGAGCACCGGGTTATCGATGTTATGGCATTTGGCCAAAACCTTGATCAGCCTGTCTGCCCGTTCCACGCTGCTCGCGCCCGAGTGGATTGCTCTCGCCACGGATGACGGTTGCGTCAGGCTCCTGGCAGCGGACAGGTATCTATCGAACGACACCATCATCTCTTTTTCAGCGCCAATCCTTATGCACAGCTGATAAATGCATTCATACAGTTCCCGGGATTCGGTCTCGTCATTGCAGACCGCGTGTGCGATCGAAACAGGCTCGCCGTCGGTAATACAGCGGAAATTGCCGGTTATCAGCATTGGCCATTTTACGAGCGGAACGAAAACGGACTCGTACAATCGCAATCTTACGAACGGCTGGACGAGTGCGCCGCCAGCCGGAATCCGACAGGAATCGATGTCGTTGGCCAATCGCTGCAGCACTTGCTGGTGCTGCGGCCGGACGAACGCCGCGACTTTGAAGTTGCTTGCCAGGGTAACCGAGATTATCAGAGCATCCTTGGAGTCCGAACGTGTCGTCTGCGGATCCGCGCTTGCCAGAGCGATGAGATCGGGATCGAAATCGGACCACAGCGCGGCTTCAGTATAGATTTCTTCCAAAGACTGAACGTCCAGCGCCGCCAGCTTGGCAAGGTCCGGTGGCAGCGGCATGTTCATTATCGATAGGCAGGGTATGCGTGAGGCGGCGATCCGTCCTACCAGCTCGCGTACACCGGGAGCGCTGTAGCTTGGCTCCTGCATTGCGAGGCAGATCAGATCGTACTGATTCGGGTCGATTTCCGCCGGAATGCCAGCGCCGGGGGGTGCGGGGCATTGCGCTGCGCCGATTTCGATCGTGCCTTCATGATCCTTGGCGGGCAAGCGCAGCAGCAGCTTGCCGCGGTTGATAAGGGCTGCTTCCTGTTCGCGACACGCGAAGGTGACCCTGTGTCCGGCTGCGGCGATTCGCAGGCCTAACAAGCCTCCGAATGAGGCACCGAGAATCAGAATGCGCAACGGTTTCATGTCGGGTCTTGCAGTGATCTCATCGACCCAGGTCCAGGTAGATAAGATCAAACGTTGCCCGAGACCCGAGGAACATCGCGATCAGTACTAACAGCGCCGCGTAAATTATCGCCAGTAGAACGCTCGACGCAGCGGGAGAAAGATATCGCGTGAGTTTGTTGTACAACGGTGTCATCAGGAAAAAATATCCAGGAACTGCAAAACCATCGGTTTGGTGAGGCTTAACCACGCGAATACGGACGCCGTGCCGAGAATTCTTCCAGAAAGACCGGCTTCTCTGTTGCCGGTGAATCTTATCGTGACATGTGTCAGGAATATTCCCAGGCTTTGCCACACTGCCCACAGCACGTAATACGCACTGGTATCATGCCACAGACCCATTGCCAGCATGGCGAGCAACAGGCCGACGATCGGCAGACGAGTTACGGCGGCTACGGGATAAAATACATAGTCACGACACCAATGTGACAAAGTCATATGCCAGCGGCTCCAGAATTCGATCAGATTTGCAGCTGCCCAGGGCCGATTGAAATTCTCTTCGAGTTTGAGTCCCATCATAAGCGACAGGCCGAGTGCCAGCGACGTCAGGCCGGCGAAACTGAAATAAAGTATCAGCCAGTCGAAACTCCCCTCAATCCATCGCAGCAGGAACGGGTGAAGAGTCTCCATGTGGCGTGTACTGACGTATTGCAGCCGACGCAGTACGAACGGAATTACAAGCGCCTGCGCCAGTCCCAGCAAAGCGCGTTCCGCACCACTGAACAGGTTCGTGGAATCGAGCCGTTGCCGGCGGAGCTGGCGCTGGAAGTTATCCAGCCGATGTATCGGCCCGGCCATCAGCACGGGCAGAAAAAGGCTGTATTTCAGGTAATCGGCCGTCGTTGGAACCCGCAGGCGCTGCATCCACCAGTCAATCAGGACGTGCATGTTGCGAAGCGTAAAGTACGCGCCACCGATCCAGAAGAATCCGCCCGTTTGTCGTGAAACGAAGAGCAGGGTCAATAAAATGGCGCTGGCAACAAATACCAGCAAGCCACGGTGACGGGTTGCGCTGTAACCACGAACAATCAATACGGTCAGCAGGCTGGTACCCGCCAGCCAAAGTCCGGAGGCAGGAGAGAGAATCGAGACGGACAACAGGGTCAGAACAGCGACCGCGCTCAACCCGTATCGGCGGGGCAGAGTCCAGACCAGCGCCACTCCGACGAGGGACGACAACAACAAGAAGATGGAAGCGCTGCTTATGGTCTTGCCCTGTACCAGTGAGACAGCTCTTGCTGGAAGCGCAGGCGGCCACGAATGTTCGCGTGCGCATGTCCGTCTCTGAAGTACTCGTCCGGCCAGGCGCCGGCCGGGCGCCAAATCGGGACACCATAGAAAGCGGCCATTCGATCAACGTGGGCAAGAAGATCGGAATATTCGTCCGTGCCCATCCTATTGACTATGCAAGCCGGTCGCGGCGTTGCAAAAAAGTAAACATACACACCGAGATCTCTTGCGTGGGCCAGTAATGCATGTAAGCGGTCGGGATTGTCGGGAGCCAACCTGATCATTCGGTAGTAATCGCCGGATTGCAGCTGTCTGCAATCCAGTACCTCGTCTCCATCATTTCGAATTTCACCGACAGGTCCGAACTTGCTGCGGAAACTCACTGCACGTTTCAAGTTTTCGCTGGTCTTACGCAAGACAGACGTAAGACGTCCCAACATTGCCGGCTCAGTGAGCGCAACCAAATCGTGAAAGTAGGCGTTGGCCTCGAGAAAAACAGTCTTGGTACCGGCTTCGATGGCATTTGCCAGGAGCGCATTGGACATGCGCTCGGATATGTTGCCGACTATTCGAATTGCCGCCGACCTTCCGTCACCGAGCATTGAGTAAGGAGTATCTGCGGGGGGCAGGATGTTTTGGGTCAACGAGGAACCGATAAAGAGTATCTCGCTGGTATCGGTCGAACCGATACCCCGGGCATATATCTCAAACTTTTTGTGTTCGATCGCCAGCAATAACTGAACGCACAGTGCTGCGAGGGAAACCGAGGCCACCCAGACAAAGAAGAATGACCGCGTCATTTCACTGCTTCCTCGTAATGGCTTGATGAAGGTCTCCCAGCGTTCTGATGCGAGCGGCCTGCGAGGCGGGGATGCGAACGTCAAAACGTCGTTCTGC
>Ga0224500_10001616_pt1 | contig 13121 bp, 8 predicted proteins | sample SF_Oct11_sed_USG_FD_168126 | JGI IMG/M metagenome (GOLD analysis project Ga0224500, IMG submission 168126) | Sediment microbial communities from San Francisco Bay, California, United States - SF_Oct11_sed_USGS_4_1 | ecosystem: Environmental > Aquatic > Marine > Sediment | place: USA: California... | reverse complement strand
CCCTCTCGAGCCGGGACCAATGCCACGACGCGAGAGGTCCAGGGCACGGCCACCAACGTGAGCGCAGCCGCCATCGCGGGCTTCGCTCCACTCATATCCACAACCAGCTCACCAGGGTGGATGGCCCATGTCCGCAAGAGCTCCGGAAGTGAGTGGGCAAGCGTCTTGAAGGTCGATGAAAACTCCGTCACATCTTCCAACACAATCCAATCCCACCGTTTTGGCATCTGCTCGATGTTCGGCTGCACAGCCGACTCAACCAGCGCCTTGCTGCCTTCCGGCAAGACAAAACACAAAGCCTCGGGTTTGAGCCGGTTGATCGAATACACAGCCGCCGCTGCATCATCGACCAATGCAACCACGAGTGCCTTGATGGGTTGATCCTGCGCCATTGCGCGACGACTATACCACCGCCCCTCATCCCGGTTCAATTTTCCGGCGCAGAACAGACGGGGCCTCCAACCTTGACACCCTCTGCCCCCTTCCCTAGAATCGCGCACATGCAAGCAGTTGTGCTGACGGCCTTTACAGACAGTGCCAACGTAAAACAACAATTTGCACGCGAACATGCTGACCGCATCGTGCACGTTGCACGGCTCATCGCAAATGCGTTCAACAGCGGCAACAAGGTTCTGCTCTTCGGCAACGGCGGAAGCTCGACAGATGCCGCGCACATCGCCGCCGAATTCGTCGGACGTTATCAGCGCGACCGAGCGCCGCTCCCCGCGATCGCCTTGGCAACGGATATCGCCGCTATTACATGTATTGCGAATGACTATGGGTATGACGAGCTGTTCGCTCGCCAGGTACGAGCCCATGGGCGCAAAGGAGACATCGCCATTGGCATCAGCACGAGCGGGAACTCTCCCAATGTCCTGAAGGGCATCACAGCAGCCCGTGAAGGCGGACTCATCACCGTGGCCTGGACCGGCGGAACGGGAGGCAAACTGGCCGGACTCGTTGATCACCCGTTTATCGTGCCGTCCACCCTCACGTCTCGGATCCAGGAAAGCCATATCACACTCGGTCATGTCTTATGTGAGCTGATAGAGGGTCATCTCCTTGGGAATGCGTCCTAATCGGACAGCTCCAACAAGTCCTCCTGCCTTGATTGCTCCGATCAATGTGTCGGACCTCAAGACCTATCCATTGAAGAGACGGTATAGCAAAGTTCGAGTCTCGGACTTTGCCGCCCCCTGGAAACGCGGCAGTTCATTTAAGACATTCTGCGATGGCTTGCCTGATATCCTCGCAGTGCAGTCACTGCGGGCCGTCACCCGCGCCATTGTCAAGGCCCATCGGAAGCGCCGTCCCGTGATTATTGGAATCGGCGCCCATGTCATCAAAGTGGGGCTGGCCCCGATCATTACGGACTTGATGGAACGTGGGATCGTCACGGCGGTGGCCATGAATGGAGCAGGGATTATTCACGACTTCGAACTGGCCCTCATGGGGCATACCTCCGAGGAAGTCGATGCCGAGATCGATGAAGGTCGGTTCGGCATGGCAGAGGAAACCGGACGGATCCTCAATGAGGCCATCATCCGTGGCGCAACCGCAGGCCAGGGATTAGGAGAGGCCATTGGGAACTACATGAACCAGGCGGCACCGCAGTTCCCGAATCGCAGCACCAGCATTCTCGCCACCGGTGTTCGACTGGGCATACCGGTCACCGTCCATGTCGCCGTCGGAACCGACATTATCCACATGCACCCTTCGGCGGATGGGGCTGCCATCGGCGCCACATCCCTGCTCGACTTCAGACGTCTCACGGCCGTGGTTGCCAAGATGGAAGGCGGTGTGTACGTCAATATCGGGTCGGCCGTGATTCTTCCCGAGGTCTTTCTGAAAACACTGTCGTTAGGGCGCAACCTCGGCCATCCGATCTCAAACATTACCACCGCCAACATGGATTTCTTAGTCCATTACCGCCCTCAGACCAACGTCGTGCGACGTCCTACGCAAAAAGGCGGCCAGGGCTATTCCTTGACCGGTCACCATGAAATCATGCTGCCGCTCCTTGCAGCTGCTATCCTGGAGGAGCTTGGGTGAGGCCAATCACAACCCGCTCAGCGGCCCTTTCGGCTGAAACACTGGAAGCTCGCTGGCGGCAGTTAAACGCACGGTACTTTGCCGGTGCTCTCCCACCGATTCCGATTTGCTGGAGTGAGCGCCTGACCTCTTCCGTCGGGCTGTTTACCTGTCGTGGTGGGCCAAGAACGTCCTACCCCAATCTCCCGGGTACGAGTCGCCGCGAGATTCGCCTCTCACGTCCACTCTTTGATCAACTGGCCGTGCGGATGCCGCAGGTAGAGCAGGAACTGATGAATACCCTGGCACATGAAATGATCCACCAATGGCAGTTTGATATTCTCAAACGGCGGCCTGATCATGGCCTCGCATTCCTGCGCAAAATGAGACAGATCAATGGTTCGGGAGAGGTTGCGGTTACGACCTACCACTCACTGGAGAAGGAAGTCATTGCCTTGTCGAGATTCACCTGGCAATGCACCGCTTGCGGGCGTCTCTATCGGCGGCAACGGAGAACGATCCTGCCTCAGCGGCATCACTGCGGAGCCTGTCGAGGAGCTTTGCGAGAACTCGTCTCGGAACCAGCACAGCACAAGGGTGATCGCAGCCCGTTCATCGATCCGGCTTCTGATGTACGCTCCCCGCTGGGATCATCACAGACGCCCACCAGCTTACCAGCGCAGTTACCGCTTGAACTGCTATGAGATGCGCACAATAGACTCGCAGGCTGCGGAAAGTCTTGTCTTGCTAGATAGCCGGCCTGGTGGGAGACGGTCCTGAACACCCTAGCAGGATGCGCAAAAAGGCCGTCCAGCAAGGCCGCAGCGAGCGAAGAGGTGAATCGTACTCTGTCCCGTACGGTGAGCCTCGGAGCGACGCGAGAACGACGCTGGCGGCCTTTTTCCGCATCCTGTTAGGCGGCTTCCTGACTCTGCCCGAACCGATCCCCTTCGCGTGCGTTCTTCATGCGCTCAAGAACGGTCGCCAGGGCCTCAAGTGAAATGGGCTTGGAAAGATAGTCGTCCATCCCTGCAGCCAGACATTGCTCACGGTCTCCCTGCATGGCGTTCGCAGTTAAAGCAACAATCGGTACGTGATGGGAAGTTGCGGGTTCCTGGTTACGGGTTTCTGGTTTTGAGTCAGAAACTCGAAACTCGGAACTCGGAACTATTTCAGCCGCCTCCCGTTCCCGAATCAGACGTGTCGCTTCAAAGCCATCCATCTCCGGCATTTGACAATCCATAAAGATGACATCATACCGACTCCTGGACAACGCCTCGACCACCTCCCGCCCAGTTGCGACTACGTCAATGCGATACCCCAATCGATGAAAGAGACGGACCGCCACTTTCTGATTGATGATGTTGTCCTCGGCGAGGAGTATGCGAAGGTCCACGTTGGCCTTCGTCTCGGCTAGGGTATGGCGAGTAATGAGGGGAACCGGCTGATTCATAGACGCCTTGCCTACTGCCGCCGCGCGTTGCGTCATGACGGCCACGAGGCAATCGTGTAATTGCCGTTCGCGAATCGGTTTCGTCAGATACGCGGAGATCCCTGCTGCCTTGGCGGTTTTTGCATCTCCCCGTCGACCAAATGAGGTCAGGAGCACCAGTTGAATCTCAGCCCCTCCCGTTCCGGTCCGTATCGCGCGCGCCAGTTCGATGCCATCCGTTGGCCCCATATCCACGTCCAACAGCACAAGATCAAAAGCTGGTTGCCTCTGTGCCTGAGTCAGGGCCATGAGCGCTTCGGGCCCACTCGTGACGAGCGTCGGCTGCATCCCCCATTTTTTCGTCATCAGCTCCAAAATCTTTCGGTTGATGGCCTTGCGATCCACGATGAGAATGTGGAGGTCGGCTAACAGAACGGAATCGGTCTCTATCACCCGAGAACCACCGACCTGTTTACGCAAATTCACCGTAAACCAGAAGCAGCTCCCGACCCCCACCTGACTTGTCACTCCGATCGTGCCCCCCATCAACTCGACCAGACGCTTGCAAATCGCGAGACCGAGGCCAGTCCCGCCGTATTTTCTCGTTGTCGATCCATCGGCCTGACTGAACGCCTGGAACAGCCGATCACGAGCCTCCTCGGAAATGCCGATCCCGGTATCCGTGACCGCCACGCGAATCGAGGTCTCCTCCTTCGATTCCGTATCAACGGTCACCTCCACCCCCACATCTCCCGAATCAGTGAACTTAATGGCATTCGAGATCAAGTTCGTAACGATCTGGCGGAGGCGACCGGGGTCACCCAGTAACTGTCTCGGCACATCGGCGTGGAACAGACAGGCCAGATTCAGCCCTTTTGCGGAAGCTCGCTCCGCCACGAGATCGAGCGATTCGTCAATCGCGAGGCGAAGATCGAACGCAATCGTCTCCAAATCGAGTTTCCCTGCCTCAATCTTTGAGAAATCGAGAACGTCATTGATGATCGTCAACAGGTGATCGCCACAGGTCCGAACCGTCTCAGCATATTCGCGTTGCTCCGGTGTCAATGTGGTGTCCAACAGAAGCCCGGTCATCCCGATCACCCCGTTCATCGGCGTTCGGATTTCGTGACTCATGCTGGCGAGAAACAACGACTTGGCCTCCGTGGCGGCTTTGGCATCTCTTAACGCACTGTCTAATTGGTGATTGATCTGCTCCAATTGGTGCGCATAGCTTTTCAGCGTCTGCTCCGCTTCCTTCCGTCCGGTGATGTCTCGAATGAATGCGCTGAAAATGGTGGCCCCCTCGATGCGCAGCGGGGTCATGGCAATTTCCATGGGGAATTCCCGGCCATCTCGTCGACGCCCGGTCATTTCGACCAATCGGTGAGAGGTCGGCACATCCCTCGGTTCAAGGAGCCGCTGAACGTACTCCCGATAGGCAACACGATGAGATGGCGGACAGATCGTGTCGGCGGCATCTCGACCAATGGCCTCAAGTCCGGACCACCCAAAAATCTGCGTCGCCTGGGCATTCCATTCCGTAATATGCCCGCATTCGTCCACGATCATGACGGCATCAAGCGCCGTATCGATGATCAGACTGGTGCGGGCCTCGTTCTGGTGCAACGCCGCTTCCACTTCCGCCCGTTCGACGAAGAGACCAATCTGGCTTCCGGTTGTGCCTAACGCCCGTAGCAGATCCCAATCCTCCACCTGAGTCTCTCGGCTGAGGAACTCCATCACGCCATAGACGTTGGCCCTGAGCCAAATCGGGAACGCACAAGCTCCACGCAGCATCCCCGGTGTCTCGACGGACTCACGCGTAAAGAGAGGAGCACCGACGATATCCTCAATCCACAAGGGCTCACCACGCGCCCAGCAACATCCCGGCAGATCGGAGCCAGGACCGTGGTCCTGATGCCGACTGTTGCGCAAGAAATCCTGGATCATCGTCGAATCAGCGGCCCACGCCTGTGCACAGGTGAGGGATCGCCCGTCGTCCTGCACCCTCCAGAAGAGCCCCACCTGCCAATCCAGACTGACCACGATCGCCTGCAATAGGTCCGGGATTGCTTGTTCCACTGTGGAAGACGCGGCCAGCACCTTCGCCACCGCATGTTGGAGGGCCTGCCGACGGTCGGCCCGCGTCTGCTCTGTCACATCTTGGAGCACGCTCAGGATAGACCCGACTGACCCATTGTCGGCCGGAAGCGGAACGGCCGTCATCTCGACCCATCGAATCTGGCGGGACAATCCAACCAGCCTGCACCGTCCACGAGTTTCACGCTTCTCTCGAGCCGCCTTGTGCATGTCGTCGAACTGCTGATGATCGCCCGTATGGACAAAGGCCCGGAGGTCTCGACCGATGAGTTCTTCTGAAAAACCGGCGTCAAATAGAACACAGCCAGCGGGGTTAATCTGGAGCACCTGATGGTCGAGCCCCGACACCAAAATCCCCTGCGGCTCGGCTTCCAAGATAATCCGGAGCCGCCCCCTTTCGCGTTCTGCCCGAAGCCGATGCACTCGATCCCGTCGCGACAGCCGTATCAGGAACACGATCAGAGGGACGACCAACAGGAGATTGACGAGGCTCACAATCCAGACCAGATTCACGTCACCATCGCTCATCGGCTAGACTCCAGACACACCAATCCCCACAGCCAAACCGGCAGCAACTCCTCGACTCCGTTATGTGCTGTATCGGCTCGTTATGTGAGAACTTGAGCCAATGTTCAACCGCTGGTCCGGTGCTGGGCCATACAGGGATTCCCCAGGACGACGCCGCCCCAAACAGCAGGAATCGCTCTTTCACTCGCACCGGCAGCCAGGTATGATGGGGCCATGAACCCCAAGGTCCTGCCACGAGCGCAACTCCTCCACCTTCTGGCCATGGATCGGACGAACGGGAAGCGAATCGTGTTCACCAACGGGTGTTTCGACCTGATGCACATCGGACATACCCGATATCTCCAAGCGGCAAAGGCGCTTGGCGATGTCCTCGTGGTCGGGGTAAACAGTGATGCGTCTGTTCGTTGCTTAGAGAAAGCTCCCGATCGGCCGATTGTTCCGGAAGCACAACGGGCCGAGGTGCTGGCAGCGTTGGCATGTGTCGATTATGTCGGGATCTTCGATGAGCCGGACCCCCTTGAACTCATCACGGCTGTCCAACCGGATATCCTCGTGAAGGGCGGAGACTGGCCCCTCGACCGGATCGTCGGTCGCAATGTGGTCGAAGCCCGTGGCGGCCTCGTCCGAACGATCCCGCTGGTTCCCGGTCAGTCGACCACAGGCCTTCTTCAACGTATCCGTTCAACCGCGACATAATTCGTGTCTGATACCACCACTCACATGCCTTCCTGGCTTGCCCCCCTTCGATCGGCCCTCGATCATAAACAGGCTCGGGTGTGCCTGCTTGGAGCGCATGGCCCGACGTCGGCTTGCGCCATCACACTGCTGGATCGTCTCCACCGCCGTACCGACGACTGTGCCGGCCCGTGGGTCGTGATCACTGCGAGCGACGAGGCTGCGGAGCGGACCTTCAATGACTTGCACTTCTTCCATACGCTCATGGGTCAACCGGTCAACGGCCTCGCCTGGTTCCCGGAATGGGAGACCCTTCCCTACGAAGCGACGGCGCCGCATGTCGGGTTGATTGCACAGCGGATGACGACGCTTCATCGGTTGCTGATCAGACCACCCGCTATCCTCGTGACCTCCGTCGCTGCGGCCATGCATCGCGTAATCCCGCGCTCGATTTTTGAGGAGGCGGTGATTCATTTCAAGACCAGCGCGACGTTCGAACGAGAGTCTTTGATCACGAGTCTGCTTCGGATTGGATACCGGCGGGTCTCCGTGGTGGAAATCCCGGGAGAATTCAGTATCCGTGGCGGGATCGTCGATATCTTCTCGACCGCCTACCCCAACCCGGTTCGGGTGGAGTTTCTGGGCGATCAAGTCGAATCGATGCGGCTGTTTGACGCCGCAACTCAAATGTCCATTGAGAAATTGAACGAGGGGTGGGTCTTACCGGCACGGGAATTCATTCGGCCTTCACAAGCCCCGGACGCAACTGCACCAGTTCCTCCGGATGCAGAGTGGCGAAGTCCCGACCTCTACGAAACCATGGACACGTTGTTCGACTATCTCGGCTCGGAACCTTCCCTTGCCCTCGATCAACCGGAGAGCCTCAAACAGGCCTGTGAGGCCGCGTGGAGCAAAATCGATGACGGATACCTTCGTCATGTCGACCGTGATATTGCGCACCCCTATCCCTCTCCTGAGAGGCTCTTTCTCACGTGGGATGGCATCTCCCAACGGATTGCCGCCTGCCCATTGATGGCACTGGAACCTCTGGCAGCCCAGGACTCATCCTGGGAGCCAACCTTTTCCTTTTCCACCCAGCCTCCGGGCAGCATCGGCCTCGGGATCAGGGGCACCGCCTTCAGCCAAACACTGAGCCTGCTGGAGAACCTTCGCACTGAACATCGGGTCGTCCTGGTTGCCAGAAGCCGGGGGCAGGTTGATCGCTTGCTCGCTCTTCTCCGAGAACATGATTTGCCGGCCGAATCCTGGAACCCATCGAACTGGTCAAGCCAACGGGTCGGGAAGCTGCCGTTTTATGTGCTGCACGGCGATCTCTCGGTAGGGTTTCTGTCCACAGAGCTCCGGCTCGCCCTCTTAACCGAAGAGGAGCTCTTCGCCAAAGGCGCACGCCATAAGCCTCAGCCCAAGAGTCGAACCGCCACGTTCCTGTCCTCGTTGGAAGACCTGAACGTCGGTGATTACGTTGTGCACGTGCAACACGGCATCGCGAAGTATCGTGGGCTGAAGCGCCTGTCGGTGCAAGACTTCGAGAGTGACTATTTGATCCTTGAGTTTGCAGGTGGCGATACCCTGTACGTTCCGCTCGACCGGTTGAGTCAGGTGCAACGATACAGCGGAGCGGAGAGTCATGTCCCTCGACTCGATCGTTTGGGCGGCACCAGTTGGGCCAAAACGACCGCACGGGTCAAGAAAGACATCGAGGAAATGGCGCAAGAACTCATCGACCTCTACGCCAACCGCGAGCTGGTGAAGCGCAATGCCTATGGCGAAACCACGACCCTCTATCACGAATTCGAGGCTGCGTTTGAATACGAGGAGACCGCGGACCAGCTCAAAGCCATCGCGGACATCGGCCGGGACATGGAATCAACCAAACCCATGGATCGGTTGGTGTGCGGTGACGTGGGGTATGGAAAGACCGAGGTCGCCATGCGGGCCGCCTTCAAGGCGGTGGAGCACGATCGCCAGGTCGCGGTCTTGGTGCCGACGACACTGTTGGCCCACCAACATTATGAAAACTTCACCGAACGCTTCGCGCCCTTCCCCATGCGGGTCGCGCTGCTCTCTCGATTCCAGTCGCCCAGGGAAACGAAAGCTATTCTGAAGGACGTCACGGCCGGAACCGTCGATGTCGTGATCGGAACACACCGACTCTTGCAGAAAGATGTGATCTTTCGCCAGCTCGGCCTGGTGATCATCGACGAAGAACAGTGGTTCGGCGTCAAGCACAAGGAGCGGCTCAAGCAACTTCGGACGCAAGTGGACGTCTTGACGATGACCGCCACGCCCATTCCCCGCACCCTTCAAATGGCCATGTCGAGCGTCCGAGATCTCTCGATTATCGATACCCCCCCAGCCGGTCGGTTGGCCATCAAAACGGAAGTGGTTCGGTTCAGCGACAAAGCTGTACGGGACGCCATCCTGCGCGAGCTTGGACGGGGAGGACAGGTCTATTTTGTCCACAACCGTGTCGAAACCATGGAGCGGATCGGGGCCTGGCTGCATCAACTGATCCCTGAAGCCAGAATGGTCATGGCTCACGGGCAGATGGACGCCAAGCCGTTGGAAGCCGTGATGCTCAAATTCGTCAAACGCGAGGCCGACATCCTGATCGCCTCGGCCATCATTCAGTCCGGACTCGATGTCCCGACCGCGAATACGATCATCGTGAATCGCGCGGATCTCTTCGGACTTGCGCAACTGTATCAGTTGCGGGGACGGGTCGGTCGAGGAGGGGAACAGGCCTACGCGTACTTCCTCATCCCCGACGAAGGCATGTTGACCGGCGATGCGCAGAAACGATTGATCGCCATTCAGCAGTTTACAGAACTTGGCTCGGGCTTCCGCATTGCGGCGGCCGATTTGGAGATCCGAGGCGCCGGTAATCTGTTGGGAAAGCAGCAGTCCGGCCATATTGCGGCTATTGGACTGGATCTCTACATGCAAATGGTCGAGCAGGCGGTTCAACGGTTGAAAGGGCATGTGATCGAGGAAGAACCGGACCCGACGCTGCAACTGCCCGTGTCAGCCTTTATCCCCGAGCAGTATGTCACCGATCCTCACCAACGACTCTCCCTGTACAAACGGCTGACCGCCTGTGGCCAAGTCGGCGAGCTGGCCCTCATGCACGGAGAAATCCAGGACCGGTACGGTCCTGCTCCCGAACCGGTCGAGCGGTTGCTCGAAGTGATGCAGCTCCGAACCCATGCGAAACGCCTCCGATTGTCTTCGCTCGAGGTGCATGGCCAGTCGGTCACGATCGTGTTCCAGCCAAAGGCGACGATCCCTGAACCGGCCGTTCATCGCTTGATGGACCAGCTCAAGAAGCGGCTGAAGTTCCTCAGTCCGGTCTCTTTTGAAATCTCCATGCGTCAGAGCGACTGGCCGTCGCTGTTTTCAGAACTCAATGCAATCTTGCAAAGCCTTGATCTCTGTGATACCAAGACGATCAGAACGGATGCGACAGGCTCCTGATCGAGACCCCCATGTATCACCACTTATGATGCCCTTCCGGTTCCTGACCTTCTGCCGAACCTCTCTCATGCCTGGGCTGCTTGTCGGCATCATGGCCGGGTTCGGGCTAGCGGTCTCCGGCTGTGGCGAGCGGCAGGAGGAACCAATCGTCGCATTGGTCAATGGTCGGGCTATTACCCAGACCGAATTCGATCTTCGATGGGGAGAGCTCTCACCCGCCACGCGTTCCCGCTATGAGAAGGACGGCGGCAAGCGAAAGTTCCTTGACGAGCTCATCACGCGCGAGCTCCTGATGCAGGAGGGGCGCCGGCGAGGCTTAGATCATAGTGAGGTCATCCGGGACAAGACACAACGATATAAAGAACAGCTCATCCTCGACGAGCTTCTGAAAGACAAGCTCCAATCCAAGGTCGAGCTGACTCAAGCCGAACTTGAGGCCTACTACGAGAAGCACGCCGCCGAGCTGCTGGACCCGCTGAAGGCCAATATTTCGGTGATGCTTCTGCCCAATGTCTATGCCGCGAAGGACCTTGAAATGCAGGTGAATCGAGGCGGGAACTTTGCCAAGTTCGCCCAGCGGTACTCACTCGACGACAAGACGAAATCCAAAGGCGGTGATCTGGGCCCCTACAAAAAAGGGCTGCTGTCTCCCGAACTGGACGCAGCCATTCATACCCTCAGACCCGGGATGGTCAGCGGCCCCATCAAGACCGAGCATGGCTACTATCTCGTCATGCTGTCTCCTCTTGATGAAGCCATTATCCAAACCGATTTGGCCACAAAGGAACGCCTCCGGCAGGAACTTCTGGCCGACAAGCGGCGCAAACGATTCGACGAGGTGATCGCCGATATTCGGACCAACGCAGCAGTTCGTTTCGCCGAGGCCGCTCGATATATTAACGAGGACACCGGCAAGCGCTAGTCCCTGCTGATTTCCACGAACCCGCCGTTTCGTGTAGAATTATCCAACGAGCAATGAGCGTTTTCTGCCCCTGAGTGCAGGAATCATGACCACCGCTTCTCACAGACCCTGTCGGGGAACCCGACTCATATCAGCACTCGCCGTCTTCGTCTTCGCCGCCTGGTCACTTGATCTGGCTTCAGCTTCTCTGCAGGATCGCATCGTCGCGATCGTCAATTCCGAGCTGATTATGTTGTCCGATGTCCAGCGTGAGTTTGCCGCGGAACAAGAGCGTCTCTCACGTACCCATCGTGGGCCCGATCTCGCCCAACGGCTCAAGACCGCCGAATCCATGGCCCTCACGAAGCTGATCGAGCGAAAATTACAGCTCCAGGAAGCCAAGGCCAAGAAGGTGGAGGTGGCGGACGTCGAGGTCAAACAGGCCATTGAGCAAATGAAACGGCAAGGCACCTCCCTCGATCCCACGAGTCCCAACGACCTCCAGACCGTGCGCGATCAACTCTTGCTCATGCGGGTGGCCGATCAGCATATCCGCGGCAATATCATGGTCGGCGACTCTGAGCTGAAGCGGTACTACCAGGACCATCGCGACCGGTTTGCCCTGTCCGAAGAATACGAATTGAGTCAAATCCTGATCCGCCCGCGCTCCTCAGATGGGCTGGCCGATGCGCTGACCAAAGCGCGCCGCGCCATGAGTGATCTGAAGCGAGGCGAAAAGTTCGAGGATGTCGCGAGGGAATACTCCGACGGGGACAATGCCTTGCAAGGCGGACGGCTTGGCATCGTTCGACAAGGCGAGCTCATTCCCATCATCGATCAGGCCATCGCTCGCCTGGTCCCCGGTGGGATCTCCGATATCATCGAAAGCCCTGATGGGGTTCAAATCATTCGAATGGACGATCGAAAGCCCAAGCAGTTTCGGAAATACGAGGAAGTGCTCCGGGAACTCCAAGAACTGGTCTATCGGCAGAAAAGTGAAGACATGTATCAAGCCTGGCTTGTCGAACTGAAAAATAAATCCTACATCGAGATTAAATTCTAGCCCGGCCGTCCCCCGCTTCTCTTCAGCAATGAACAGAGCACGCTAGCAGAAAACCACCGCTGAGGGTTCTTTCATCAAGTTCACGCGCGTGAAACGTATCTCGCCCTTCGATGGGACTCAGGGCCGTGAGTAGGTCGAACGGTGAAGCGTCGCTCGCTTGCGAGAGACGAACAGCGGCGTACTAGAGCATTTTCTATTTAATCTTGCATGATATAGGGTATTCTGTCCTTGCCTATCAGGAGGGGGCAGACATGGCGGCCTATTCGCAAGATTTACGGGATCGTGTGCTGCGCGGGCTTGAGCGCGGCGAAGGCGCGACGTCGATTGCACGGCGGCTGGAAGTGAGTCTCCGGTGGGTGTATCACGTCAAGCATCGCTACGAACAGGATGGCGAGCGAGCGGCTCAGCCATTAGGCGGGTATCGCCGGTCGCGTGTGGCTGAGATGGAGCCGCGCATTCGTGCCTGGATAGGCGCCCACGTGGATCTGACGCTGGTCGAGCTCTGCGAACGGCTGGCCGAGCATGGGATTCTGATTAAACCAACAGCCTTATGGCATCAGCTCGACAAGTGGAATCTGACGTTTAAAAAAAACGCTACGCGCCAGCGAGCACGAGCGGGACGACGTCAAACAAGACCGCGCCACATGGCAAGAACATCAGCCAGCCCTTGACGTCGCCAAGCTGATTGTTATCGACGAAACCGGGGCGACGACACACATGACCCGTGCGCGTGGGCGCTCCCCCAAGGGCGAGCGGTGTCATGCATCGGTGCCCGGCGGTCATTGGAACACCACCACCTTCATCGCCGGACTCCGCGTCGGGGCACTCACCGCCCCCATGGTGCTCGACGGGCCGATGGATCAAGAAGCGTTCCTCGTCTATGTACGCGAGATCCT
>Ga0224500_10001614_pt1 | contig 13123 bp, 11 predicted proteins | sample SF_Oct11_sed_USG_FD_168126 | JGI IMG/M metagenome (GOLD analysis project Ga0224500, IMG submission 168126) | Sediment microbial communities from San Francisco Bay, California, United States - SF_Oct11_sed_USGS_4_1 | ecosystem: Environmental > Aquatic > Marine > Sediment | place: USA: California... | reverse complement strand
CCTTGCGATCCTGCCGCCGCCCGAGGGCCTCGCGCAGCACGCGTGGTACTTCTTCGCCATCTTCGCCGGCGTCATCGTCGCCTTGATGGTCGAGCCGCTGCCCGGCGCGGCGATCGGCCTGATCGGGATATCGCTGGTCACTGTCCTGGCGCCGTATGTCCTGTTCGGTCCCGCGGAACTCGCGAAGCCCGGCTTCAAGCCCGCGAATGCCGCCCTCACCTGGGCGCTTTCCGGGTTCTCGAACACGACGGTGTGGCTGATCTTCGCGGCGTTCATGTTCGCGCTGGGCTACGAGAAGACAGGGCTCGGCCGCCGCATTTCGCTGGAACTCGTGAAGGTGATGGGCAAGCGCACCCTGACGCTCGGCTACGCGATTGCGTTCGCCGACCTGCTGCTCGCGCCCTTCACGCCGTCGAACACCGCGCGCAGCGGCGGCACCGTGTTCCCGGTGATCCGCAACCTGCCGGCGCTGTACGACAGCAAGCCGAACGACCCGTCGTCGCGCCGCATCGGGGGCTACCTGATGTGGACCGCGATTGCCGCCACCTGCGTGACGAGTTCGATGTTCATCACCGCGCTGGCGCCGAACCTGCTGGCGATCGAACTGATCAGCAAGACGGCCAAGGTCACGTTCACGTGGACCGAGTGGTTCATCGCATTTGCGCCGGTCGGCATCCTTCTGCTGCTGGCAGTCCCGCTGCTCACCTACGTCCTCTATCCGCCTGAAGTGAAGAGCGGCACGGAAGTGCCGGAGTGGGCCGCGAAGGAACTGAAGGCGATGGGCGGCCTGACGCGCGGCGAGATCGAGATGGCCGCGCTTGTCCTCGTCGCGCTCGCCCTGTGGATCTTCGCCGGCGACATCATCAATGCCACCGCCGTCGCCATCGTCGTCATCGCGCTGATGGTGATCGGCCGCGTCGTCTCGTGGGACGACGTGGTGTCCAACAAGGCCGCGTGGAACACGCTGGTCTGGTTCGCGACGCTGGTTGCGCTCGCCGACGGCCTGGCGAGGGTCGGCTTCGTGAAGTGGTTCGCCGAGGCGGCGGGAGCGCAGATGGCGGGCGTGAGCCCGATGATGGCCATGATCGGACTGGTGGCGTTCTTCTTCTTCACGCACTACCTGTTCGCGAGCCTGACGGCGCACACGACCGCGATGCTGCCGGTCGTGCTCGCGGTCGGCCTCGGCATCCCCGGCATGGACATGCGGACGTTCGCGATGCTGCTGGCGCTGACGCTCGGCATGATGGGCATCCTGACGCCGTACGCGACCGGACCCAGCCCCGTGTACTACGGCAGCGGCTACCTGCCCGCGAAGGACTACTGGAAGCTCGGCGCGATCTTCGGCGTGATCTTCATCGCCGCGCTGCTGCTGCTCGGAGTTCCCTGGATGGCACTGATCGGCTGATCAGCGCCTGAAGGCAGAAAGGACGCCGCGCGCAAGCCCGGCGTCCTTTCTCGTCTGCGCGCTTCATGTCACCAGCAGGATCCACGCCGATCCGATCGTCAGGAACACGACCATGAAGAACAGCGTGATCAGCAGCCCGAGCAGGTAGAGCTCGCGCTGGTTCAGGTAGCCGCTGCCGACGAAGATCACGTTCTGGCTGCCTCCCTGCGGCGTGATCACCGAGAAGTAGCTGCTGGCGAACAGCAGCGCGAACGCCATCAGGGCAACCGGCACCCCGCCGCGGACGCCGACGTCCAGGAAGACGCCGAGCAGCGCGAGGACTTGCGAGGACTGGCTGACGAACAAGTAGTGGATCGCCACGTAGATCACGACCAGCAGCACGTACGTCACCGGCCAGGAAAGCCCGCCGAGCTGCGCCGCGAGCAGTTGCCCGGCGTAGCCCATGAACCCCAGTTCGTTCAACTGCCCGCTCAACGCGAACAGGACGGCCAGCCACAGGAAGGTCGACAGCGTGTCGCCCTGCGTCGCGATGTCAGCGAGGGTCAGCACGCGCGTCATCAGCAGCACGCCGAGTCCGGCGAAGGCGATGCTCGTCACGTTGAGCTTCAGTACATCGGCGAAGATCCACCCGCCGACCATCACCACGAAGACGACGGCGGTGAGCCACTCGTCGCGCCCGAGCGGTCCGAGCTCGGACAGTGCCTTGCGTGCCGCCAGCGGCGCCTCGGGCGTACGCCCGACCCGCGGCGGGTAGATCCTGGCCACGACCAGCGGCAACGCGACGATCGCGGCGAGCGCGGGAACGCACGCCACGAGCAGCCACCTGCCGAACCCGATCTCGAGCCCGAACTCCTTCACGACCTGCAGGCCGATCGGATTCGCGGACGTCGCGGTCATCCACAGCGCGGAAGAGACGGCGAGGCTCGCCATCGCGCAGAACATCAGGTAGCCGCCAAGCCGGCGCCCCTCGGGATCGTCCGGCCGCGAGCCCGATCCCTGCGCGACCGACAGCACGATCGGGAACAGCACGCCGCCGCGCGCCGTGTTGCTCGGGAAGGCGGGCGCGATGGCGGCATCGGTCAGCACGATGCTGTAGGCGAGTCCGAGCGACGAACTGCCGAACCGGCTCACCATGAACAGGCTGATGCGCCGGCCGAGACCGGACTTCACGACGGCTTGCGCGACGAGGAAGGCGATGACGACGAGCAGCACGCTCGGATTGGCGAAGCCGCCGAACGCCTTCGCGGCCGGGATCGTCCCGGTCAGCACGACGGCGGCGACGGCGATCATCGTCGACGTCAGCAACGGGAAGGCGCCGACCAGCACGGCCGCGATGGCAGCGATGAAGATCGCGAAGAGATGCCAGGCGGGTTCGGTCAGCCCCGCCGGAACGGGCGCGAACCAGATCCCGAGGGCGATGGCGAACGGCAGCAGGCGCCGCGGCAGCATGCGGACTTCGAAGTTCATTGCCGACCCCGTTCCGCGGCGCCGCCGCGCACGCGGCCCTTCAGCCCGACGGACTGGCCCTGCACGGTGCCGTCCTCCGTCTCGAGCACGAAGCGCCAGGAAAACTCGTAGCCGCCCGTGGCGCCCGCGTAGCGGCCGGTGCCACCGATGAACGTGCCGACGATCCGGTTGCCGGTCGCGGTACCTTCTCCCCGCAATTCGCTCCACGCCTGGTCGCCGCGCTCGTCGGTCCAGACCGCACGACCCACCATGCCGCTCGAGCTGTCGCTGAACACCACGGCCTCCGCGCGGAAGCCGACCGCCGGCCGTGCCGCGCCCGACAGAAGCAGCGATCCCTTCAGCGTCGAGACCGAGGCCTTCCTCTCGGGTCCCAGCGCGATCGACTGGCGGCTGCCCGCCGCGGTCCAGGTCCCCTCGAACTCACGCCACTCGGAGCCCATCGCCGAGGTGTCGGGCGCCTGCGCAGACGGCGTGCAGGCGGACACGGCGATCGCCATTGCGATCGCACCGGCGCAGGGCAGGAAGCGCACGCAAAGACCCAGCCATCCTTCCGCGCGTCCACTCCACGGATGCATGACGCCTCCCGTCGACGACCGACGCCATGTCGGCGCGTTGATCCTCTGCCACGGGGCATGCGCCGTCCTAGCAAATCGCGACAACGGCGTGCGGCGCGCCAGCGAAGCTGTTACCTTCCAGCGAAGCGGCCCGCGCATGAACCACGACCTTCTCAACAACCTTCTGCTCGGCCTGCCGGTGATGGTCGGCTGCCTGCTGCTCCAGGCGCTGCTGATCAGCGCGGCGATCAGCTACTACAAGCAGCGCGAACACCGGCTGAACGAAGGCTCCTACTGGAACACGTCAGGGGTCATCACCGGCGTGATGATGCTGCTCACCGTCGGCAACCTGGCCCGGATCGCTCTCTGGGCGCTTCTCTTCAGGCTGCTCGGGGAGTTCGAGGAGTACGGCGACGCCTTCTATCACTCGGCGGTCAACTTCGCGACGCTCGGCTACGGCGACATCGTGATGTCGGTGCGCCACCGGCTGCTCGGGCCTCTCGAAGCGGTCAACGGGGCGCTGATGATCGGTGCGTCGACCGCGACCCTGATGGTCGCCTTCCAGCGCTTGATCCAGAAGGCCGCAGGATGAGTCTCGGCGGCAAGCCCGAGCAGGCGTCGGAGCGACGATTTCGGCCGGGACGGCGCTCCTGCCGGGGAGACGGACCATGAACGTCGTGCTGAAGGAAATCAGGCACCGGCCGCTGCTGTGGCTGCTCGCCTTCGTACCCGTGGTGTTCGTCGTCGAGCATCTCAGGCCGGGCTCCCACACCCTGCTCTTCGTTCTGTCGGTGCTGGCGATCGTTCCGCTGGCGGCGCTGCTGAGCCACGCGACCGAGTCGGTCGCGGCCATGACCGGCGACGCGGTGGGCGGCCTGCTGAACGCGACGCTCGGCAACCTGACCGAACTCGTGATCGCGCTCGCTGCGCTGAAGGGAGGCGAGTACACGCTCGTCAAGGCGTCGATCGCGGGCGCGATCGTCACCAACACGCTCTTCATGCTCGGCATGTCGTTCCTGCTCGGCGGGCTGAAGCACCACACGCAGGAATACAACCGGATCGCCGCGCGCACCCAGGCGGGCCTGCTGTTCCTCGCCACGGTCGCGCTGATGGTCCCGTCGGCTGTGACCGGCGTGGAGGCATCCGGGCGCGCGCAGTTCCTGTCCATCCTCAGCGTAGGCATGTCGGTGCTGCTGATCGCGGTCTACGGGCTCGGGATGCTGTTCTCGCTGAAGACCCACAAGGAGATGTACGCCAGCGTTGAAACGGGAGAAGCGGGCGAGCCGCCCTGGCCCATCGCGGTCGCGCTGGGCACCCTGGTCGTCGTCACCGTGTTCGTCGCCCTCGTCAGCGAGGTATTCGTCGCGTCGGTGCAGGAGGCTGCCGTCACGTTCGGCATGACGCCCGCTTTCGTCGGCTTCATCGTCGTCGCTCTCGTCGGCGCGGCGGCGGAAATGGCCTCCGCGTTCTCGGCCGCGCGCAAGAACCGGCTGGACCTCAGCGTCGGGATCGCGCTCGGCAGCGCTTCGCAGATCGCCCTGTTCGTCGCCCCGGTGCTGGTGCTGCTGAGCTACGTGATCGGCCCGACTCCGATGGATCTGCAGTTCTGGAAGGGCGCCGTTGTCATGATGGCGATCGCCACCGTCACGGCCGCGCTTGTCACCACGAGCGGCAAGTCGGCCTGGTTCGTCGGCGTGCTCGTGCTGACCGTCTACCTGATCTTCGCCATGACGCTGTACCTGCTGCCGCCCGTCGTCCAATGAGTCGCTCGCGGTTTCTCCTCTTCCTTGCCGCCTGGCTATGGTCGTCGCAGTGCGTCGCCGCGGACTTCGGGACCCGCGGTGGCGAGGAACCCGCGAACATCGACGAGGTCATCGACGTGTTGCGGCAGGATCCGTACGACCTCGAACTGTTCATCAGCTTCGGCACGTCGAAGGGAGGCTCGGCCGGCCACCTCGCGCTTGGCGTGCGCGACGGGGTCGTCGGCGACGACCTCGTCTACTCGGCCAATTTCTACGCGGACCGATCGAAGGAGCACGCCAGCGGCTTCTACACGGAGAACCTGATGGCGACGGTCCCGAAGAAGGAGTACCTGCTGCGCACCGAGTCGTCGCTCGGCGGGACGGCCTCCTTCGGGCTGGACTTCGGCGAGATGTACAAGCGCTCCGTGATCGGCATCCGCGTCTACGGCGTCCCGCCCGGCGAGAAGCGCGCCCTCGCCGCCTATTTCCAGCGCATCAACGACGACTATCGCGCGCGCGCGAGGAACACCGAGTACCACGATGGCGAGGTCAAGTACGACTACCTGCGGCTCAACTGCGCAAAGACGATCGGCTCCGCTTTCCGCTTCGGAGCGGGCTACAGTGAACTCGAGGTGACGCGGCCGCGTCTTCTCGCCGGACGCCGGGTCGTGGCTGCCATGAACGCCAACATCCCGACCGAGATGGCGCTGAAGCTGATGCACCAGTGGAACGCGCGCGGCTACGGGCTCGACGTCGTCCTGTACCGGAAATACCCCAGCTCGACCCACGTCGATCCGCACGAGGAGGACAAGGTCATGTTCAGGGACCTCCCCGACCGCTTTCCATCGGTGCTGTCGCGCGACTTCCGGCGCGACCAGGGGCAGTACGAGGACCCGGAAAATCTGTTCGCCATGTACCTGATGTACAACCTCGCCAGGTACGGCGTCAGGATCGACGAGGAAACCCGGCGGCTGGAGCTGTCAGGGCCGAGGACGCCTCTCCCTTACTCCGAAGCAGAACGGCTCGCGGCCGAAGCGGCCGAGTTCGACAGCGACAAGTACGGCCGGAAGACGGACTTCACGCCCAGGGGAACGCGGATCGGGGAAGATGCGCCATCGGGCGATGTGCGGGCCCCCGTTCCGGCACGATGACGCGCGCCCATCGGTGACGGGCCCCTCGTTCGGGCGGCCGGTTCTAGAAGTTGTGCCGCAGCCCGACCGCGAACTGCAGTCGGTCGCGTTGCCGGTACGCGCTGATCTGCGATGGCGTGTACCCCTCCTGCACGATCTGATCGCCACTGAGGATCTGCGGGGTCGGATCGCCGTCGGCGCTCGTGTCTGACACGAACGCGTACACGTTGGTGCGGCGCGAGAAGGGATACGTGAACCCGACGCCCCAGACATCGAGGTTGGCCTTGAAGTCGTCGTCTCGGCCCTGGTAGGCGGCCAGGAACTCGCCGCCCAGCACCTTCACCTTGGCGCCGATTTCGTACACCTGCGCCCTCTTCGCCGGCGTCACCGCGAACAGCGTGAACTGGTTCTCCTCGAGTCCCCACATGCCGTACAGCCGGAACACCGAGAACGCATACGAACCTCCGACCTGCCAGTGCGACTGATGCTCCCTGACGACTGCATTGCAGGTGTTGAAGGCGGTTCCTGTCGTCGTATCGGGACAGTGGAAGTCCTCGTACGACGCCGCCACATAGAAACTATCGGTACGGATGCGCGCGCCGGCCGTCCACGCGTTCGTGTTGCTGCCCGTGCCTGCCGCCTCGCTGCCGTCGGCGTTGAACGAATAACCGACCGCGCCGCCAAGAGCGCCGACGTCGCCCACGCGAATCATCGCCACGTTGTCGAGGATCAGGCGGCCGGACGCCGATGAAAAGACGCTCCCGGTGCCCGCGTCACGGAACGTCGTGCCGAACGGCGAGGTATCGGACAGGAAATACTCGTAGCCGATCCCGTACTGGCGGCCCAGGCGGACCGCTCCAAGGCTCGTGACGAGGCTCGCCCACGCCTGGCGCCCGAACAGCCGGCCGGACTGCTGCGATTGGCCGGTGTCGGCGCTGATGCCGCCCTCCAGCGTGAAGCTCGCATTGAGGTCGGGGGCGAGGCGCTCGTTGCCGCGTATGCCGAAGCGGGACTGCGACTGGATGCCGTCGGCGATCTCGCTGCTGCTCGGCCCGGTCGCGTAGTTCGTGTACAGGTAGCCGAGGTCGAGGATCCCGTACAGCGTCATGTTCGACTGGGCGTGCGCGGCCAAGGCGAACACGGATGAAATGAGGCCGAGCGCAAACCTGGTTCGTTTCATGTCCTACTCCCCGCGGCGTGACGGCGATGACGCCCATCTACCCGTCTTCACCATACTGCCTCGGCCGCAGGGTGGCCGCCCGGACGACGCGACCCATGACAGGCGTCAAACGCCCGGTCCGGCGAGTCGGTCGCCTGGGCGGCGGACGATCCCGCCGCGGCCGTCCCGTCCGCGCGGTCGATCGACGGGCGTCGGCACGGCGCTGAGCTTGCGTTCCTTCAATGGCCGCAGGCGCACCAGCGCCGCGTCCACCAGACCCCAGGCGAAGTCCGGCAGTCGTCAGGATCCTGCGATGAAGGTATCCCCGGCCGGCGACGCACGGGCAGTCAAGGGGTGCCGCCAGCCGCTTCCGGCGCGAGGTCGAGCTCGACGTGCACCACGCCGCCTTCGGCGCGCCTGCGCATCGGCAGGCCGCTGCGCTCGAACACGCGCAGCATCGAAGGGTTCCCGGACAGGACATCCGCCTCGAAGCGGCCGATGCCGCGCTCGCGCGCCACCGCCGCCAGCGTCTGCAGGAGCCGTCCGGCGACGCCCTGCCCGTGGTAATCCTCTTCCACCGTAAAGGCGATCTCCGCCGAGACGGCGGCCGGCCGCGTCGAGGCGAGGACGTAGCGTCCCGCACCGATGATGGCCTCTCCACCGCCCGTGTCGATCGTGACGACCAGCACGGCTTCCCGGTCGGGGTCGAAACGCATGATGCGGTCCAGCCCGGCTTCGGTCAGCTCCGTGCGATGCGAGAACAGCCGCGTATAGATCGTTTCCGCGCCGAGCCCGCGCACCGCGGCGGCCATCCGCCCGCGATCGTCGGGACGCAACAGGCGGATGGTCGCCTCGAGGCCATTCCTCAGCGTCGCGCGGACCGGAGCGATGGCGGTGCTCATCGGCAGGGAATCCGCTTGCGCATCGCCAGCGTCAATAGGCCTCGGGGACATACTTGAACGGGTAGTCGATGTCCTTGTACTTGCCGGCCTTCTGCCGCTTGGGCAGCTTGATCTTGTCGCGCGGCAGCGACTTGTACGGCACGCGTCCCAGCAGGTGCTTGATCAGGTTCAGGCGGGCGCGCTTCTTGTCGTCGGAGCGCACCACGAACCACGGCGCCCATGGGGTGTCGGTGGCCTGGAACATCTCGTCGCGCGCGCGCGAGTAGTCGAACCAGCGGTCGTAGGACTTGACGTCCATCGGCGAGAGCTTCCAGATCTTGCGGCCGTCGGTGATGCGCGCCTGCAGCCGGCGCGTCTGCTCATCCGCGCTGACCTCGAGCCAGTACTTGATGAGGATGATCCCGGATTCGACGATGGCCCGTTCCACCATCGGCGCCGCCGCCAGGAAGCCCTTGGCCTGCTGTTCGGTGCAGAAGCCGAGCACGCGCTCCACGCCGGCGCGGTTGTACCAGCTGCGGTCGAAGATGACGACCTCGCCGGCGGCCGGCAGGTGCGGGATGTAGCGCTGGATGTACATCTGGCTCTTCTCGCGCTCGGTCGGCGCCGGCAGCGCGACCACCCGGAACACGCGCGGGCTGACGCGTTCGGTGATGGCCTTGATCGTGCCGCCCTTGCCGGCGCCGTCGCGTCCCTCGAAGATCACGCACACCTTCAGCCCCGCGTGCCTGACCCATTCCTGCAGCCGCACGAGCTCGACGTGCAGGTCCTTGAGCGCTGCCGCGTACTCCTTGTTCGATAGCTTGCCTTTCGGCTCGTCCGGCGCAACTTCAGCGGCGCCTGCCGCCTTGCCGTCCTTCTTCCTCACAGCGTCCTTCCGCTTCCTGTCCGCGTTCGCCATGCGATGTCTCCCCGTTCGCCGTCATTCGTGCCGTCGTGGCCTGCCGGAGCGGTTTCCCCGGGTCCATGACCGCGTTGTGCGATCCTCGCCAGTCGATCCTGTCCAGTCCTTGCATTTCACGACACGGCACCATCATCGTCCCTGCCGGCCAACCTGGCACCTGCAACGCCGCGACTGGAGCCTCGGCGGCGCGAAGCACCCTTTCCGCTGCCGCCGGCGCCGCGGTGCGTTGCACTGCACCGCGTGACTTGCAGGAGCCCAGGCCCGGCGCTCGTCAGGGAATACCAGTGCGTTCGGCCGACCTCCGAGGAGGTACCCCACCCCATGAATTGACGGTCATCAACCTTGGCAATGCCGCGTCCGCTTAGCTTTGGCCGTCGCATGACTTGGAAGAGAGGCCGAGCATGTTCTCCCAGCTGGTCAGGAACATCATGGACCCGCGCAAGCTGATCCTCGTGCCGGGGACGATGACCGTGCGCGAGGCGGCGGAACTGATGAAGACCAAGCGCTACGGCGCCGTGCTGATCACCGAGGGCGACGCCCTGCTCGGCATCTTTACCGAGCGCGATGCGGTGTTCCGCGTCATCGCGCCCGGGCGCGACCCCGACACGACGCCCCTCAGCGAAGTGATGACCAAGTCGCCGAAGACGATCTCGCCCGACAAGACATTCGGCCATGCGATGCTGCTGATGCACGAAAGCGCCTTCCGGCACGTTCCGGTCGTGGAAAACGGCAAGCTCGTAGGCATGGTGTCGTCGCGCAACGCGCTCGACCCCGACCTCGAGGAATTCGTCTTCGAGGAACGGCGCCGCAAGCGCCTGATCGAGACGCGCTAGGGTCCGCTTCGATCACGCCGGGAGCTGGCCGCGGGGCCGGCGGCCGAAGCCGGCAAGCGCGCGGCCGCCTCGGCACGCCGCGCGATGGCGCGCGTCATCTGCTCGAAGATGAACAGGTGGGCCGGCACGAGCGCATACCAGTAGAGCAGGCCCCACACGCCCTGCGGGTGCCAGTACGCGGTAACGGTCAGTTTCGACTCCGTGCCGCGGGCGGGCTCGATCTCGAACTCCAGGATCCCCGCGCCGGGCGCGCGCATCCCGAAGCTCAGAGTCAGCCGGCGCTCGCGCTCCAGGCCGATCACCGTCCAGTAGTCGATCGCATCTCCCACGCGCAGGTCGGTCGGGTGCCGCCGGCCGTGAGTGAATCCCGGGCCGCCGACCAGCCAGTCGAGGAATTCGCGCAGCCACCACAGGAAGTTCATCGTGTAGTAGCGGTTGTCGCCGCCGATCGCGGTGACGACGCTCCAGAGCGCCGCCGGCGATGCCGTGGTCGTGGCGCTGCCGCTCGCCTTCTTCGCGTAGTACGCGTAGTCGTGGCGGAACGCGCGGAACGGGAACGCGCCCTCGGTCCAGCGCGCCGTGACCTGATGGTTGCGCTCGGCCTCGAGGGCCGCGGCCACGGACTCGCGGAAGGTCAGGAGCCGCTGGGGCACCAGCCTGCGAAGCTCGGCATCGTCCGCTGGAATGTCGTGCTTGAGCCCGCCGATCAGCGCGCGCGCGATGTTCGCCGGCACGGCCGTCACGAGCCCCAGCCAGTAGGACGACAGGCGCGGGGACAGGATCGGGACGCGCACGATCCGCGGGCGCCTGCCGACCGCGGCGCCGAACGCAAGCATCATCTGCTCGTAGCTCAGCAGCTCGGGGCCGCCGGCATCGTAGATGCCCCCCGCGGCCTCGGGCAGTGCGGCCACCCGCACCAGGTATTCGAGCAGGTTCGCGAGCGCGATCGGCGAAGAGCGCGACTGCACCCAGCGCGGCGTCACCATCAGGGGCAGGTGATAGACGAGGTCGCGCATCACCTCGTAGGCCGCGGAGCCCGGCCCGACGATGATGCCGGCGCGGACCTCGGTCACGGGGACCGGCCCGGCCCGCAGGATGTCGCCGCTCTCCCGGCGCGACACCAGGTGCTCCGACCGCGCGCCGGGCGGCACCAGCCCGCCGAGATAGACGATGCGCTGCACCTTGCAGCGCGCCGCCGCCTGCGCGAAGTTCGCCGCCGCTTCCCGGTCGAGCCGCCCGAAGTCCCGGCCGGCCGCCATCGAGTGCACCAGGTAGTAGGCGGTGGTCACTCCCGCGAGTGCAGCGTCGAGCGTCGCCGGATCCAGCGCGTCGGCCTCGACCAGTTCGACCCCGCTCCAGCCGCGCGCCTCGAGCACGCGCAGCTGCCGGCCGACGGCCCGCACCCGCATGCCGTCCGCGACGAGCCGCGGCACCAGGTTGGTGCCGACGTAGCCCGTCGCTCCGAAGACGGCGACGACAGGACCGGACGGTTTGGTGACAGTGGACATGGCGCGCGGATTCTAGCGATCCGCCCGCCGCGGCATCCTAGTAGCGCCCGTGCTGCTTGTAGATGTAGTTCGACAGCTCGACCGACTGGATCGATAGCCGGCGCTGGATGTTGTGCGCGATGCGGATGATCGCCCGCATCACCAGGTAGACGATGCGCGGCTCGGAGTCCAGCAGCGCCTCCAGGTTCTCCCGGCGCAGGAAGAACACGCGGGTCGGCCCGTGCGCCTCAAGGGAGGCATAGCGTTCGGTGCCGTCGATGAAGGACAGTTCGCCGGCGAAGTCGCCCGCCACCAGCGTGTGCAGGGCCACCGGCGGTTCCCCCGCCGGATGCCGCACGACTCCGAGCGCCCCGCTGACGATCACGAACAGCCGATCGTCGGGCGCGCCCTCGCGCACGAGCAGTTCCCCGTCCGCCAGGTCGCGCAGTTCGATCTGCCGTGCCAGGGTACGGCACTGTTCGTCGGTCAACTCGGCGGCGAGGCGCGACGCGCGCAGCGCCTGGTAGCGATCCTGCTCTGACATTCCGATCCCCTTCCCGGTATCCCCGGATCCCGAATTCCGCCCGGCGCAACGCGCTGCCGATTATTCGCGCGCCGCGCCCAGGGCCGCTTGAACTAGCGCAAGCTGCAACGTCGTCCCGATGCAGGATGTAACGGTACCCGTTACATCCGCAGACCCGAAATCGAGACGACGCGCATTCCCGTAGCCGGGGTCGGCGCAGGTTGACATTCATCAACGAGGCCGGCGCGCGGAGGAACAGCATGCGCGCATCTCGCTCGAGGCGGCAGTCCGCTGTTCCTGCGCCCTCGTTGCGAACGTCCGAAGACCCGAGGGGAGTCCACCATGCTTGAAACGTCATACGAAGTGATGCGGCGGCAGGGCATTACGCGACGGAGCTTTCTCAAGTTCTGCAGCCTGACCGCCGCCTCGCTGGGGCTCGGCGACGCCGGCGCACAGCAGATCCAGAAGGCGCTCGAGACCAAGCCCCGCACGCCGGTCGTATGGCTCCACGGGCTCGAGTGCACGTGCTGCACCGAGTCGTTCATCCGCTCGGCGCATCCGCTCGCCAAGGATGTCGTGCTGTCGATGATCTCGCTCGACTACGACGACACGCTCATGGCCGCGGCGGGTCACCAGGCCGAGGAAGCGCTCGAACAGACGATCGCGAAGTACAAGGGCAACTACATCCTCGCCGTCGAGGGCAATCCGCCGCTCGCCGACGACGGGATCTACTGCATTCCCGGCGGCAAGCCCTTCGTCGAGAAGCTGAAGCACGTCGCCAAGGACGCGATGGCCATCATCTCCTGGGGTTCATGCGCCTCCTGGGGCTGCGTGCAGGCCGCCAAGCCGAACCCCACCGGCGCCGCGCCGGTGCACAAGGTGATCTTCGACAAGCCGATCATCAAGGTGCCGGGGTGCCCGCCGATCGCCGAGGTCATGACCGGCGTCGTCACCTACGTGCTGACCTTCGGCAAGCTGCCCGAGATGGATGCGCAGGGCCGTCCGAAGATGTTCTACAGC
>Ga0224500_10001613_pt1 | contig 13127 bp, 4 predicted proteins | sample SF_Oct11_sed_USG_FD_168126 | JGI IMG/M metagenome (GOLD analysis project Ga0224500, IMG submission 168126) | Sediment microbial communities from San Francisco Bay, California, United States - SF_Oct11_sed_USGS_4_1 | ecosystem: Environmental > Aquatic > Marine > Sediment | place: USA: California... | reverse complement strand
TTCTCGATGGCGATCACCGCTTGGCTCGCGAACGTCTGCAGCAGGCGCACCTGCTTCTCGGGAAAGCGCCCGGCCTCCTCGCGCGCGATGCCTATCGCGCCGATCACCACGCCATCGCGCAGCATCGGCACGCCGAGCGCGCTGCGATAGCCGGCGCGCGCCGCCCCCTCCTTGCCGGCATACTCCGCGTCGTCGAGGACGTCGGCGATCACCACAGGCGCGCGATCACGGACCGCCCGCGACATCACGGTCTGGCTGCCCGGCCGGAGCGGATAGACCGCGTTGATCGACTCCATCGCCTCGGGCGAGGTGTGCCGGAACGCCGCGACGTGGATCAATTCGCCGTCGTAGCGAGCCACCATGCCGATGCGCGCGTCGCACAGCGCAAGCGAGCGCTCCGCGATGGCGTCGAACACCGGCTGCACGTCCGTCGGCGAGCGCGAAATGACCTGCAGCACTTCGGTCGTCGCCGTCTGCTGCTCGAGCGCCTCCTTCGTGTCGTTGAACAGCCGCGCGTTCTGGATCGCGATGACCGCCTGGTCGGCGAACGTGCGCAGCAGCGCCGTTGCCTTCTCGCCGAACGCGCCCTTGCGGCTGCGGCCGACCCACAGCGCGCCGATGGCGACGCCTTCCGCCAGCATGGGCGCGAACACAAGGGACTTGACGCCCTGCGCGGCCGCGCCCGCGCGGGCTCCCGCCGGCACGTCGTCTGCCTCCGTGTCCGGATAGTCGATCACGCGCCGCTCGAGGATCGCGGTGCCGGTGCCGCTGTCGCGGGCGATCGGACGCGGGAACATCGCCCGCAGCGAATCGCCGCCGGGCCCCAGGTACGCGCCGACGTCGAGCAGGCCGTCTTCGCGTACGCGCATCAGCCCGACGTTGTGCCCGGAGAAGAGGCTCTGGCAACTCGACAGGATCTTCTCGAACACGGGCTGCTCGTTCGCCATCGAGCTGCTGATGACGCGAAGCACCTCTGCGGTCGCCGTCTGCTGCTCCAGCGCCTCGCGGGTCTCGTTGAACAGGCGCGCGTTCTCGATGGCGACCACGGCCTGGCCGGCGAACGTCTGCAGAAGCGCCTTCTGATCGGCAGTGAACGGGCCAGGCTCGGGGCGGCCGACGGCGATGGCGCCGATCGGGACGCCGTCGCGCAACAGCGGCACGGCCAGCACGCTGCGGAAGCCGACGGCGGCGCCGCCCCGCATCGCGTAGCCCGGCTCGGCCTGGGTGTCCGTGATCACCGCGACGTCCCGCGAGTCGATCGCGCGACCGGTGGCCGTGTCCTGATTCGCAGGCCGCGGGAAGCGCATGCGGATGTTCGCGTCGTACTCCGGGTCGGCGTTCATCGACGCCCGCATGTGCATCAGCTTGCCGTCGTAGTCGACGAGCACCGCGTTGGAGCCGAACAGGCGCGCCCCGGCGCTAACGATGGCGTCGAACACCGGCTGCGCGTCGTTCATCGACGCGCCGATCACCCGCAGCACCTCGGCGGTGGCCGTCTGCCGCTCGAGCGCCTGCTTCGTCTCGTTGAACAGCTTGGCGTTCTGGATCGCGACCACGGCCTGGTCGGCGAAGGTCCGCAGCAACGTGAGTTCCTTGTCGCTGAACGGGCGTGGCGGCAAGCGGGCGATGTCGATGGTGCCGATGCCCTGGCCTTGCCACAGCATGGGGGCCGAGGCGCCCGAGAAGTTCCCGTAGTCGGCGACGAGCCGGGACAGATGCGCGGGCACGTCGGCGGCCGACGCGTCCGGGATGTGCTCGACTTCGCCACGGGACATCACCCGCTCCGTCATTGAGCCGGCCAGCGCCCGCGGGTACTCGGTCTTGACCATTTCGGCGAACCAGCCTCGGTAGGCCGGGTAGTCGATCATGCCGTCGCGCGCCAGGCAGATGCCCATCTCCTGCGTGCCGAAGAGGCGCTCGCAGCTGTCCAGGATGCGTTCGAACACCGGCTGTGCGTCCGCCATCGAGCCGCTGATGACCTGCAGCACTTCGGTGGTAGCCGTCTGCCGCTCCAGCGCCTCCCTGGTCTCGTTGAACAGCCGCACGTTCTCGATCGCGATCATGGCCTGGTCGCGGAACGACTCCGCCAGCGCGACCGCCTTCTCGTTGAACGCGTTCGTACGCTTGCTGCCCAGCACCAGCACGCCAACGCATTCGTCGCCGCGCAGGAGCGGCAGGTACAGCGCCGAGTTCAGGCCAAGCTGTTCGTGCCGCACCAACTCGTGGGCGGGAAGCTCGACCGCCGACCAGTCGCGCACGTGAAGCATGGTCTTGCTCACGATCGCGCGCGACGGGAAGTTGGCCTCCGGATCGACCGGCATCACCGTCGACCCCGGCACCGGCGTCAGGCCGGCCGGCGTTGCCATGGCCTTCGGCGAGTAGTTGTCGCCGCTGCAGATCTGCACGATGGCGATGTCGCAGCCCAGGCGCTTGACCGCGGTGGCGACGATGGCGTCGAACACCGGCTGCACGTCGGTGGGTGACCTGCTGATGACACGCAGGATATCGGCACTGGCGGTCTGGTGCGCCAGCGCCTCCTGAGTCTCGTTGAACAGGCGGACGTTCTCGACGGCGATCACCGCCTGGTCGGCGAACGTCTTCAGCAGGTCGATCTGGCGCTGCGGCGTCGCGCCCGGGTCGGGCCACGCAACCACGAGCGCGCCGAGCGACCGGCCGTCCTTGAGAAGCGGCGCGCCAATCAGCCGCCGCCACTTGCCGGCGCGCGCCGCAACGGGATCGTAGCCGGGATCGGCGAGCGCGTCCTCGATCACCTGCACCTCGCCCGACAGCACGACGCGCCCGCCGACCTGCTGGGAGCTCGGCGGGCCGGGGTAGTAGCGGCGCGTGGCCTCGAGCACTTCGGGCGACCAGTTGTGCGTGGCGGCGAGGTGAATCAGCTCGCCGTCGTACCGGTAGGCGGCCGCGAGCGGACTGCCGAACAGCCGCGTGGCGCACTCGAGGATCGCCGCGAACACCGGCGCGACGTCGGTCCGCGACTCGCTGATGCACTTCAGCACCTCGCTGATCGCCGTCTGGTAGTCGAGCGACTCGCGCAGCTCGCGCGTGCGCGCCTCGACCGCGGCCAGCGCTTCGCGCGTCGCGTCGTACAGCCGCGCGTTCTCCAGCGCCACGCCCATGCCCGACGCCAGCGTGCCCAGAAGCCGCAGATCGCGCTCGCCGTACGCGTGGCGCCGGTAGCTCTGCACGCTCACCACGCCCCAGGGCCGCCCGTCGCGCAGCAGGGGCACGCCGAGGAAGGACTCGTTGAGGTCGACGTCCGCTCCCGGGGAGCTCATGAGCTGCGCACCTGCCGCGATCTGCTCCTCGCGCGTGCCAAGCACCAGGCCGCGCCCGGTCTCGACGATCGCCTCAGCGAGGCCGCGCGGCTCGCCATAGGGCAGCCGGCGCCCCGCGTCGATCACCGACTGCGGCGTCTGCCCGCGATCCACGAAGTAGGGCACGAGGAATTCCGTGCGCAACTCGTCGAGGTAGATGATGAAAGTCGTGTCCGCGGCGAAGATCTCGCGGACCTTCTCGCCGACCAGCGCGGTGATGGCCACGGCGTCGAGCTTCTCGGCGAGCCCCTCCTGCACGCTGTTGATGATCGCGAGCTCGGCGTTGCGCTGCTCGGTCTCCTTGAGCAGCCGCTGCGTCTCGTCGAACAGGCGGGCGTTCTCGAGTGCCACGCCCAGGCTCGCCGCCACGGTGGACAGCAGGCGCACGTCGTTGTCGCTGTAGGCGCCTTCCCGTTCCATGTCTTCGAGCGCGATGAATCCGAGCAGCCGGTCCTGCGCGTGAATCGGCGTGATCACGCCGGATCGGCTCATCTCGGTGCCCTCGATCACGTAGATCTCCCAGGCCCGGTACTCTTCCTGGTTGTTCCACCGCACCGGCTGCCGGGAGGCACAGGCCCGGAACCAACGCCTGCCCTCCAGGCCAACCGCGATGGGCATCGGCGGCAAGTCGTAGTGGCGCCGCCCCTCCCCGAAGCCGTAGAGGTGGCGATTGAGGCCGGCCACCCTGTCGAGCCAGCCGATGCTCAGCGTGTTGGCCCGGAACAGCTCGACCAACTTGTCGCCGACCAGGTCGACGATGCCCTGGAAGTCCAGCGAGCCGGCGATGCCATGCTGGATCGAGTTGATCACCGCGAGCTCGGCGTTGCGCTGCTCGGTCTCCTTGAGCAGACGCTGCGTCTCGTCGAACAGCTGCGCGCCCTCCAGCGCGACGCCCATGCTCGCCGCCAGCGTCTCCAGCAGGCGCACGTCCGCGTCCCGGATCGCGTGCTCGCGCTGGTAGTTCGACAGCGTGATCACGCCGAGGACCTGCGCGCCGACCCGCAACGGCACGGTGAGCTGGCACTTCGGGAACTGCCGCTCGTAGCCGGGCATGATCGGCCGCCCGCCGTAGCGGAGGATCGTGGCCTCCAGCTCGTCGTTGACGAGCAGCGTGCGGCCCGTGCGGAGCACGTGCGCGCCGATGCCCACCGGCGGCTGCTGCGGCGGGTGCACGCGCTTCCCGGCCACGACCTGGAAGGGGAAGTCGAGCATGCCGGTGGCCGGATCGAGGATCCTGATGCCGAGCGAGTCGTGCGGGAACAGGGTGCGGAGCCGCTCGCCGACGAGCTCGAACACGCGCCGGCTCGTCAGCTCGCCGACGAGGCCGCGCTGGATGTTGTTGATGACCTCGAGCTCGCCCGCGCGCTGCTCGAGCTCCGCCGTGCGCTCGGCGACCTTCGCCTCGAGCCCCTCCGACCACTGCGCATTGTCGAGCGCCACCGCCGCCTGGCTCGCGAGCATCGCCAGGAGGTCCCGGTCCGCCTCGTGGAAGCGCCCGAAGATGCCGTCGATGTCCGCGTAGAGGTAGCCGACCAGCGCGTGGCGCGCGACGAGGGGCGCGACGATGCGCGAGCGCTGCTCAAGCACCGCCGCGCCGGCGGGCACGTGGTCGAGGCTCGCCATGCGGCTCAGCTGCACGGCGTCAAGCAGCGATGCGATCCCGTCGGCCAGCCGCTCCGCGTCCTCGCCCTTCGGCACCTGCACGCCCGCGAGCTCGCGTCCCTGCGGCGTCTCCAGGATCAGCAGCACCCGCTCCGCGCCCGACAGCTCGGTCGCCTCGTCGACGAGGAACTCCTCCAGCTCGGCGCGCGCGCGGATTTCGTTGAGCCGCAGCCCGGTGTCGGCGAGCCGCTCGACGGGCTCGACGAGGCTCGCCTTGCCCGCGAGGTGCGGAGGGGCGCGCTTCGCCGGACGGCCGGCGGAACCGGCGAGCCACGCCGCCACGATCTCGCGGTTGCGCGCCACCTTGTTGAGGGCATTGCGGCGCAGTCCTTCGTCGCGCAGGGTCGCGATGCCTGCGACGAGGAAGCGATAGGCGCGGTCGAGCGCGCTTCGCGCTTCGCCCGCCTTGCCGTTGGCCGCGAGCGACTGGCTGTGCCGCCACCAGAGCCACTCCGGATACATGCCTTCCATCTTCACTTGGCGGTGCGCGGCGTGCAGGCTCGCGGCCCGCGTGCTGGCAGCGAGCGCCGCGCGGGCATCGCCGCGGTCCAGCAGCACGCGCGCAAGCATGGTCAGCGCTTGCATGGCGAATGCGTCGCGGCCCGCCTGCTCGGCCTCCGCCGCAGCCTCGCGAAGGCTTCTCTCGGCAGTCACGGCGTCGCCTTCTTCGGCAGCGAGCCAGCCGAGCGCGAACGGCCGCGTGGCCGTGTTGCCCTGGCCGCCGAGGGCGTCGCCAGCGGCGAGGGCTGCTTCCATGTAGGGCCGCGCCGTTTCCACGCGGCCGCTCTCGGCCTCGACGCGCGCGAGCATCCAGTCGCTGCGGGGGATGGCGCCGCTCGCCCCGGCACGCTCGTAGGTCTCGCGCGCGGCAAGGAAGTGACGGCGGGCGCGCCGGTACAGCCCGAGGTCGAAATAGGCGATGCCGAGATTGTGGGTGATCGTAGCCTGCCGGTCGACGTAGCCGGCGCGCGTGAACGCCGCGAGCGCCTCCTTGAGAAGCCGCAAGCGGACGCCGATGTCGCGCTCGTCGAACTGGAGCGTATTCGCCGCGTTGCCGGCCCCGAACGAGTCGCCGCAGCTTCGCGCGAGCGCGAGCGCCAGGCGCGACATCCGTTGCGCCTCGGCGGCCTTCCCGCTGAAGCTCAGTGCAGCTGCCTGCGCCCACAGGGCGCGGTTTTCGCCCACCGGCCGCTTCAGCGTCCGGAACAGGCGCGCCGCCTCGCGCGCGGCATCAAGCGCCCGCCCGTCTCCGCGGACGCGATTGCAGGCCTCGGCAAGCCTGAGCAGGCTGGTCGCCTGGAGCACGCCATCGCGGGCGCCGCGCGCCGCGGCCAGTGCGACTTCGGCGGTCGCGATGGCGGCCCTGTACTCGCCGCCGCGGACTTGCAGGTTCGACGCGCGATTGCCGGCCTGCGCCAGCCGCGCCGCATCGCGGGTGCGCGTGGCCCGGTCGAGCAGCGCGGCCGCGTCGGAGCGCGCCGCAGCCATGTCGCCTCGAGCCAGGTGGCTCTCGCAGCGCAGGTCGAGGAGGTCAATCCGGTCGCCATCGCCTAATGCGACACCGTCGAGGGCGGCGGTCGCCACGCGGATCGCCTCGGCGTGCTGGCCGGCCCAGGCGAGTTCGCGCACTTGCCGGACCGCGGCCGCACCGGCCCTTGGCTGCGCGGCGGCGCGCGGCCCCTTCTCTGCCCTGGTGCGCTTGGCGCCTCCCATCGCTTGCCCGTCGCCTCCCCCGACCACGCGGAACGAGGCGCCTAGTCTAGCGGCGGAAAGTGCCCCGCGGGGCGCCGCGAGCCGCGAGCGGCGCTCAGTCGACCTGCGCCGCGACGCCGCCGCGGACGTAGCCGGCGCCGCCATGCACGATGACCGCGTCGAGCTGCGCGGCAAGGTCGCGGTCGAGCGAGAGCAGCCGCGCGTGGTCGGCGCGCGCGCGCACGACGTCGCCCATCTGCGCGAGCAGCGCCCCGCGGTAGACGTAGGCGACCGCCAGGCCCGGCTTCAGCGCAATCGCACGCTCGTAGTGGGCAAGCGCGCGCTCGTAGTTGCGCGAGCTCTGCATGCGCAGGCAGAACGCGAGGTTGTTGTGCGCTTCCGCGAAGCTCTCGTCGAGTGCGAGCGCCGCCTCGAAGCGCGCCTGCGCCGCGGCGAACTCGCGGTCGAGCAGCAGCTTCACCCCGGCGTTGTACGCGGTCACCGACCGTGCGCGCGAGGAGTCCGCGGGCACCGGCAGGGGGTCGCTCTCGACGGCACGCGCCGCCGTGCAAAAGAGCGCGAGCGCGGCAGCCGCCAACGCGGCTGCCGCTGTCCTGCGCGAAGCCGTCACATTCCCAGTACGCGCTTCGCCTGCGCGATCTCGGGCCGTGCGCTGTCGGCGGTCTTCGTCAGCTCGACGACGCGGGCGGCGTGCTGCGCGGCCTTCGCCTTGTCGCCGGCCTTCTCGGCCGCCAGCGCGGCGCCGGCGGTCGGGCCCAGGCGATTGGGCTCGTTGGCGATGACCGCCTCGTACTCGCGCAGCGCGTCGGCCGGCTTGCCGCTGCGCATCAGCAGGTCGCCGAGGATCTCTCGCGAGGGCTTGATCGGGCCCGGCGTCACGACGTGCTTCTCGCTCGCGTCCTCGCGCACGGCGGCGGCGCGAACGATGCCGATGCCCTCCGCCTGCCTGCCGTCCGCGAACGCGGCAGCCCCTCGCACCGCCTCCGCGTGGATGTCGATCTGCTCGGCCCAGTAGGCGAGCTTCATGCCCGCCGCCGCGTCGCGCAGCTGCTGGAGGCGCTGCACTTCAGCACTTGCCGCAGCAAGATTGCCGCTGTAGGCCGCGCCGAGGCCGCGCGCGAACGCGTTGATCGCCTCGGCCTGCGGGTACTTCTTCCAGGGATAGGCGTCGGCCGCCGGCCAGAGCGTCACGGCGGCCGCTTCCTGCCAGGCGTGCCGCTCCAGCGCATAGCGGGCCGGCATCGCGGCGAAGCCGTAGGCGGACGGGAACGCGTCGCTCGTCTGCGCGATCGATCGCATGTCCGCGAGCACCTTCGCGGCCGCGGCGTCCTGCCCGAGCTGCAGGTGCGCGTAGACGAGGTAGTCGTAGGCGTGCACGCGGTTCGGGATGCTCGTCTTCGCCGACTCGGCGGAGGCACGGTTCGCCTCGATCGACTCCGGCCAGAAGCCGACGCGAGAGAAGATGTGCGACGGCATGTGCAGCGCGTGCGCGGCGTCGGGCGCGATCTTCGAGTAGCGCTTCGCCGCGTCGAGGCCCTGCTTGGCGATCGGCGGATAGTCGTAGCTGTGGATGAGGTAGTGCGCGACGCCGGGATGCTCGGGCTGCTGCATCAGGATCGGCTCGAGGATCCCCGCCGCCTTCAGCTGGTTCGTGTAATTCTTGTCCGCGGGGTCGAAGTTCACCGACAGGATGAGCGCGTGGAGGATCGTCGCCTCCCTGTCTTCGGGGTAGCGGGCTGCGACGCCGGCCATCGCGTCCTCGAACGCCTTCGCCCGCGTCCGGTGGTTGAGCTTGTCGTGGTCGCGGTAGAACGTCGCCAGCGCCTCGACGTAGTCGCGTTCGCGCTGCGACTTGAGCCCGGTCTTGCGCGCGGCCTCGAGCGACGCCTGTCCCTCCTCCAGCACCTTAGGCGTCAGCGGGATCGGCCAGGTGAACGGGTTGTCGAGCGAGCCCAGCGCGCGCAGCCAGTGCGTCATCCCACAGGCGGGATCGGCCGCGAGCGCGCGGTCGAGCGGCGCCTTGTACAGCTCCCACGCGAACGAGTGGTAGTACGCCATCGCGAGGTCGAACTCCTTCTGCGCGGCGGCGTTGCACTCGACCTTGAAGTGGACCTTGCCGAGCCTGGCTGGACCGTCGTGCGCGACGGCTGCCTGGGCCACGCCCAGTCCGAGGAACAGCATGGCGACGCGAATGCCCTTCGTGCTCATGGCCGGGACCCCCTGCGCGGGCAAGGGCGCGCGGGACACGCGCCTGCCGAAAAAGCATAGCCCGCAAGCCCCGCCGGGGCAAGCCTCTCCTCGCCCCGTCGCCATGCGAAGGAAGCTGCCCCGCCCGCCGCCGCCGACCGCGCGACGATCAGGCCCCGGCGCGTCTCGCCGCGGGGAGGTAGGTGTCGGTCAGCGTCGTTCGCGTCGACTGCAGGCGCTCCGCCACCACGCCGAGCAGCCGACGCATGAGCGCGTACCCGAAGGCCGCGTCCGCCTCGCACAGCTTCGCGAGTTCGCTCGCCGGCACGACGAGCGCTGCGGTCGGCTCGAGCGCGCGCACCTGGTAGACGCCCGGCGCGCCCAGCGCCCACGACCAGCCGAACTCGTCACCCGCGCCCAGCGTGTCCACCCGGAACGGGCGGGGCATCCCGCTGATCTCGAGCGCCACGCGGCCCGACGTGATGAGGTAGAGCTGTGTCGACTCCTCGCCCTGCTCGAGGATCACCTCGTCGACATCGAACTGCGCCGCGCGCGCGATGCCCGCAAGTTCCTCCAGATGCTCCGGCGCGAGCCCCGCGAGGAACGGGTGCCTGTACAGCTCCTCCTCTACCGGATGTTCGACCACCGCTTCGATCGTCATCGCCTGGCCTCCTCCAGCAAGGCGCGCGGACGACGCGCCCGCGCGCACCGTCGTGGCGCGACGCGGCGGGCGGCTGCCAGTGGACTGCAACGGTCAAATCAACAGCGGAGGCGTACGCGACATCGATGATTCGCGTAGACCCCCTGGCGAGACCATTCGCGTCGAGCGCTAGGCGCCGGGGCGCAGCAAGCGAGTCCTCTTGCAAGACCCGGCAACAACGCGATCGGCGCGAAGCGCCCGCCAGACACTGCCGCCTTGGCCGTTACAGCCCACTAGCGGTGGGGTCGCTCGCCGGCGCGCCGGACGGCTACAGATTGCGCCGCTGCTCGCACCGCCCATTGACCTGAGGCAACTTGGTGCGGCGCAGCAGGGGCGCGATCGGCGCGCGGCTCAATCGATCACTTCGTCGACCGAGGCGAGAAACGTCCGCGGCACCGCGATGCCGCGACGCCGTGCCGCCTGCAGGTTGAGCACGAGCTCGATGTGCGTCGCCTGCATGACCGGCAAGTCGGCGGGCCTCGCCCCCTTGAGGATCTGCCCGACGTAGCTGCCGGCCTGGCGATACATCCACGCGATGTTCGGCCCGTAGGTCATCAGCCCGCCCGCCACTGCGAACGGCCGCGTGAACGACACCACCGGGAGGGCCTGCCGCTCCGCCAGCGCCACGATCTGCTCGCGGCGGTCGAGCAGGACCGGGTCGGTCGCGGCGATCACCGCCTCGGGACGGCCGCGCGCGAACTCCGTGAACGCGGCGTCGATCTCGGTTGCGTTGCGCGCATTGGCCACGATCGTCTGCCGGCCGAGCTTCTCCGCGCCCGCCTGGATGTCGGCAAGCTCGGCTGCCGCGTTGGCGTTGTCCGGGTTCATCAGCAGCGCGATGCGGGCGACGCCGGGCGCGAGGTTGTGGAGCAACTGCACCCGCTTGGCGCCCAGCAGCCCCGGGGCGAAGTGGATGCCGGTGACGTTCCCCCCCGGGCGGTTGTAGCTCTGCACGAGCCCGAAGCGGACGGGATCGCCCCCGATCGTGAAGACGACCGGCACGTTTGCGCTCGCTTCCTTGGCCGCGCGCGCGGAGACCACGTCGCCGGTTGCGGCGATCACGATCACTCCCTTCGCCACGAGCTCGGCCGCCAGCGTGGGCAGCGCGCGATAGTCGCCGTTCGCCCAGCGCTCCTCGATGCGGACGTTGCGGCCCTCGACGAAGCCGGCCTGCGCCAGCCCCTCGCGGAACGCGTCGGCGTTGAAGCGGTAGGTCGCCGCCGATGCGCTGTTGAGGAACCCGACCAGCGGCGCGCCGGCGGGCTGCGCGCGCGCACCAAGCGGCCATGCCGCCACGGCACCGCCCAGCGCTGCCACGAAATCCCGCCGCCTTGCGCGCATCCCCGGAGAGCCCCCATCGGTCCGGCCTGTCATGCAGCGTACCATGGCAGGAACGTTGCGGCCCGAAGCCGCGCGGGCGCCCGGCTACACGTCGAGGTTGCGGACCCCGAGCGCATTGCTCTCGATGAACGCGCGGCGCGGCTCGACCTGCTCGCCCATCAGCTTGTCGAAGATCTCGTCCGAGGCGATCGCGTCCTCGATCTGCACCCTGAGAAGACGGCGGACCTGCGGGTCCATCGTCGTCTCCCACAGCTGCCCGGGGTTCATCTCGCCCAGGCCCTTGTAGCGCTGGATCGCCACCGCCTCGCGCGCCTGCGCGAGCAGCCAGTCGAGAGCTTCCCGGAAGCTGCGCACGGCCTGCTGCTTGTCGCCGCGCCGGACCGTCGCGCCCTCGTGCACCAGCCCCTGCACGACTTCCGCCGCCTTGAGGATCTGCTCGCCTTCGCCGCTGGCGAGGAAGTCGGCGTCGAGCGTGGTCACGTGCGGCGTGCCGTGGTGCGTGCGCACGATCACCAGGCGCCGCGACTCGCTCGCCGCGTCGTAGCGCGACTCGATGCGCAGCTCGTCGTCGCCGATCGCCTCGGCCAGCTCTCGCGCGCTGCGCTGCGCCGCCATCTCGCTCGAGAGGTCGACGCGCGCGCCGCCGAGGATCGCGTGCAGCACCGCGGGATCGACCACCCGCGCCGAGCGCTCGATCACCGCCTCGGCCAGCAGCGCCTCGCGCGCCATGGCCGCCATCGCGTCGGCGGCGAGCGGCGGCCGGCCCGCGCCCGGCACGAACTCGCTGCCCTTCAGCGCGACCTTGAGCAGGTACTGCTTGAGCTCGTGGTCGTCCTTGAGGTAGGTCTCCTCCTTGCCGGACTTCGCCTTGAACAGCGGCGGCTGCGCGATGTAGATGTGGCCGTTCTCGACCAGCGCGGGCATCTGGCGGTAGAAGAACGTGAGCAGCAGCGTGCGGATGTGCGAGCCGTCGACGTCCGCGTCGGTCATGATGATCACGCGGTGGTAGCGCAGCTTCTCGAGGTTGAACTCCTCCTTGAAGCCGGCGCCCAGCGCCGTGATCAGCGTGACGATCTCCTGCGAGCCGAGCACCTTGTCGACGCGCGCGCGCTCGACGTTGAGGATCTTGCCGCGCAGCGGCAGGATCGCCTGGAACTTGCGGTCGCGGCCCTGCTTCGCCGAGCCGCCGGCGGAGTCGCCCTCGACGAGGTAGAGCTCGGAGAGCGCCGGGTCGCGCTCCTGGCAGTCGGCGAGCTTGCCCGGCAGGCCCATGCCGTCCAGCACGCCCTTGCGGCGCGTCAGCTCGCGCGCCTTGCGGGCGGCCTCGCGGGCGCGCGCCGCCTCGACGATCTTGCTGCAGACGATCTTCGCGTCGCCCGGGTACTCGAGCAGGAAGTCGGCGAGCTTCTCGGAGACCACGTCCTGCACGATCGGCTGCACCTCGGAGGAGACGAGCTTGTCCTTGGTCTGCGAGCTGAACTTGGGCTCCGGCACCTTCACGGAGAGGACGCAGGTGAGGCCCTCGCGCATGTCGTCGCCGGTCGTCTCCACCTTCGCCTTCTTGGCGACCTCCTCCTTCTCGATGTAGCTGTTCAGCGTCCGCGTCATCGCCTGGCGCAGGCCGGTCAGGTGCGTGCCGCCGTCGCGCTGCGGGATGTTGTTGGTGAAGCACTGCACGTTCTCGGCGTAGCTGTCGTTCCACTGCATCGCCACCTCGACGGTGACGCCCGCGCGCTCGCCGACCGCGTGGAACACGCGCGGGTGCAGCACGTTCTTGCTGCGGTTCATGTACTCGACGAAGCCCTTCACCCCGCCCGAGTGCCGGAAGTTCTCGCTCTTGCCGTCGCGCTGGTCGACGAGCTCGATCTTCGTGCCGTTGTTGAGGAACGACAGCTCGCGGATGCGCTTGGCGAGGATCTCGTAGTGGTACTCGACGCGGCCGAAGGTCTCGAGCGAGGCCATGAAGTGCACTTCGGTGCCGCGCCGGTCGGTGGTCCCGACGACGGCCAGCGGCGCTACCGCCTCCCCGCGGCGGAACTCCATCTGGTACGCCTTGCCGTTGCGGAAGATGCGCAGCTTGAGCCACTCGGAGAGCGCGTTGACCACCGAGACGCCCACGCCGTGCAGGCCGCCGGAGACCTTGTAGCTGTTCTGGTCGAACTTGCCGCCCGCGTGCAGCTCGGTCATCA
>Ga0224500_10001612_pt1 | contig 13137 bp, 13 predicted proteins | sample SF_Oct11_sed_USG_FD_168126 | JGI IMG/M metagenome (GOLD analysis project Ga0224500, IMG submission 168126) | Sediment microbial communities from San Francisco Bay, California, United States - SF_Oct11_sed_USGS_4_1 | ecosystem: Environmental > Aquatic > Marine > Sediment | place: USA: California... | reverse complement strand
GTGGCAGGCGTGGCGCTGGTGGCGCTGTTCAGTGTTCCGCAGGTCGCCGTCCTGCCGATCGGCCTGCCCGGACTGCCCTTCCATCTGCGGCTGGACGCGCTTTCGGCCTTCTTCCTGTTCCTGCTCGGAAGCGTGGGCGCCGGGATCTCGGTGTTCGCCTCGGGCTACTTCCGCAAGGGCGAAGGCACGCCGCCAGGACTGCTGTGCCTGCTCTATCACCTGTTCATCGCCAGCATGACCATGGTGATGCTGGCCGACGACGCGTACGTGTTCATGGTGATGTGGGAGCTGATGGCGCTGTCGTCCTTCTTCCTCGTGACCGCCAACCACTTGATTCCGGCGATCCGGCGCGCGGGCTACCTCTACCTGCTGATCGCCCACGTCGGCGCCATCGCCATCCTGCTGGCGTTCGGCGTCCTGCAGGCCAACACGGGCGACTACACGTTCGCCAACATGCGCGCGCAGCACCTGTCGCCGTTCTGGGCATCGACGGCCTTCCTGCTGGCACTGTTCGGCTTCGGCGCCAAGGCCGGCATGCTGCCGCTGCACATCTGGCTTCCCGAGGCACATCCGGCCGCGCCATCGCCCGTCTCCGCCCTGATGAGCGGCGTGATGCTGAAGACGGCGATCTACGGCCTGCTGCGCATCGGCTTCGAGGTCCTGCAGACGCAGATATGGTGGTGGGGCGTCCTCGTGCTCGTGCTCGGCCTGTCGACGGCGCTCTTCGGCGTCGTGTTCAGCGCGGTGCAGACCGACATGAAGCGGCTGCTCGCCTACTCGTCGATCGAGAACATCGGGCTGCTGCTGGTCGGCATCGGGCTCGCGCTGCTGTTCATCGGGTACGGAACGTCGGTGCTCGCCGCGCTGGCCCTCACCGCGGTGCTCTACCACGCGCTGAACCACGCGTTCTTCAAGAGCCTGCTGTTCCTGTGCACCGGCGCCGTGCTGCACGCCACCGGCGAACGCAACCTCGGCAAGCTCGGAGGCCTGCTGCGCTACATGCCATGGGTCGGCTGGCTCGCCCTGGCCGGTGCGCTGGCCGCCGCGGGTCTGCCGCCGCTGAACGGCTTCGTGTCGGAGTGGCTGCTGCTGCAGAGCTTCCTGTTCACGCTCGGGCTGCCCAGCACCTTCGTCAACATGCTGCTGCCGGTCGTCGCCGCCGGCATCGCGCTGGTCGCGGCCCTGGGCGGCTACGTCATGGTGAAGTTCTTCGGCGTGATCTTCCTCGGCCAGCCGCGGGAACCTGCGCTCGCCAACTCGCACGACGCCGCGCCGGCCGAGCGCGCCGGCCTCGTGTGGCTGGCCGCAGGCTGCCTGCTGCTCGGCCTGTTCCCGGCGACCGTGATCGCCCTGATCGACCCGGTGACGCGGGTCCTGGTCGGCAACGGCGTCGGCCCGGAAGTGGCTGCCAACGGGTGGCTCGTGCTGGCGCCGGTCGCGGCCGAGCGGTCGAGCTACAGCCCGCTGCTGTTCCTGCTGCTCGTCGCGGCCGCCTGCGCCCTCACCTTCGTGCTGGTCCGCAGGCTCTATCACGGACGGATCCGCCGCGCGCCGCCCTGGGACTGCGGCTTTCCGCTGCAGACGGCGCGCATGCAGGACACCGCCGAGGGCTTCGGCCAGCCGATCCGCCAGGTGTTCGAGCCCTTCTTCCGCATCGACCGCCACCTGCCGACCCCGTTCGACCGGCACCCCGTATACCGGCTGGCCGCCACCGATCACATCTGGCACTGGGTGTACGTGCCGGTCGCGCGCGCCGTCGAGGGCGCGTCGCGGATCGTCGGCATGCTGCAGCAGGGCCGGATCGCCACCTACCTGATGTACAGCTTCGTCACGCTGCTCGTCATGCTGCTGCTGGTGTTCCGATGACCGCCTACAGCGTCTTCGCGCAACTGCTTGCCCTGCTGATCGCGGTGCTCGGCGCGCCGTTGCTGACCGGCTGGGTCAATCAGTGCCGGGCCTGGCTGCAGAACCGCAGCGCGCCGCCGCTGCTGCTGCCCTACCGAACGCTGCACAAGCTGTTCCACAAGGACTCGGTGATCGCCGAGAATGCCAGCCCGCTGTTCCGAATCGCACCCTACGTCGTCTTCGGCGTCATGGTCCTGGCGTGCGGCATCGTGCCGAGCCTGTCGACTGACCTGCCCCTGGCCCCGGCCGCGGACGCGATCGCGCTGGTCGGACTGTTCGCCGTCGCCCGCGTCTTCATGTCGCTCGCGGCGATGGACGTCGGTACCGCGTTCGGGACGCTCGGCGCCCGGCGCGAGATGCTGGTCGGGTTCCTTGCCGAGCCGGCGCTGCTGATGGTGCTGTTCACCGCCGCATTCATGACGCAATCGACGTCGCTCGCGAACATCGTGCAGACGACCGCCAATCAGGAATTCGCGATCGTCCCGAGCCTTGCGTTCGCCGGCGTCGCCTTCGCGATGGTGTCGCTCGCCGAGAACGCGCGGGTGCCCGTCGACAATCCCGCGACCCACCTCGAGCTGACGATGATCCACGAGGCGATGATCCTCGAGTATTCGGGCCGCCACCTCGCCCTGATGGAGTGGGCGGCGAGCCTGAAGCTGTTCGCGTACTCGTCGATCGGGCTGGCGCTGTTCTTTCCCTGGGGCATCGCCCAGGTGCATGACCCGGTCGGCCTGCTGCTGGCGGCGCCGGCGCTGATCCTGAAGCTCGCGATCGGCGGTGCGGCGCTCGCGCTGGTGGAGACGCTGTCGGCCAAGATGCGCATCTTCCGGGTCCCGGAGTTCCTCGCCGGCGCGTTCCTGCTCGCCGTGATCGGCATCCTCGTTCACTTCCTCCTCGGAGCCTAGACCGACGTGCCCGCAGTGGTGTCCCAGCTGATCAACCTGTTCGCGGCGGTGCTGCTGCTGCTTTCGTTCGCGCTGCTCGCGCAGCGCCGGGTGCTGTCGCTGATCCACCTGTTCACGCTGCAGGGACTCACGCTCGTGGCGTCGACCACGATGATGGCCTACTTCACGCAGCAGCCGCACCTGTACTACTCGGCCGGGCTCACCTTCGCGCTGAAAGTGCTGATCATCCCCTGGCTGCTGCACCGGCTGATCAAGCGCCTCAACGTGCGCTGGGACGTCGAGTCCCTGATCAACATCCCGACCACGATGCTGCTCGGCATCGTGCTGGTGATCTTCGCGTTCAACCTGGCAGCCCCGATCTCCAGCCTGTCCGCCTCGGTGGCGCGCGGCACGCTAGGGATCGCGCTCGCGTGCGTGCTGCTGTCGTTCCTGATGATGATCACCCGGACCAAGGCGATCGCGCAGGTGATCGGCTTCCTGGCGATGGAAAACGCGCTGTTCTTCGCCGCCACCAGCGCGACCTACGGCATGCCGATGGTGGTCGAGCTCGGCATCGCGCTCGACGTGCTGATCGGCATGGTCATCCTTGGCGTGTTCATGTTCCAGATCCGCGAGCAGTTCGACAGCCTCGATATCCGCAAGCTCGAGCGGCTGAAGGAAGACTGAGCATGGAAGCCCTGCTCCTCGTCCTCGGGATTCCGCTCGTCGGCGCCGGCGTGCTCGGCCTGGCGGGCCACCGCGAGCGGGCAGCCGAGATCAACATCGGGTTCAGCTTCGGAACCCTGGCCGCCGCGGGCTTCCTGACCGCGAACGTCATCGCGGACGGCCCCATCCTCGTGCTCCACGAGCAGTTCTTCGTGGACTCGCTCAACGTCTTCCTCGTCGCGCTGACCGCGTTCGTGGCATTCACGACCGCGCTGTTCGCCCGCCCGTACATGCGCATCGAGCGCGACCACGGCAAGATGACCGGTCCGCGGATGCGGCTGTTCCACAGCATGTACCAGCTGTTCTCGTTCACGATGCTGCTGGCGCTGCTGACCAACAACATGGGCCTGCTGTGGGTCGCGATGGAGGCGGCCACGCTCGCCACCGTGCTGCTGGTCGCGGTGTACCGCACGCCGGCGAGCCTGGAAGCGGCGTGGAAGTACTTCATCCTGTGCGGAGTCGGCATCGCGCAGGCGCTGTTCGGCACCATCCTGCTGTTCCTCGCGGCCGAGCGCGTCGTCCCGATCGAGGGCGCCGGCCTGCTGTGGACCCACCTCGACGCGGTCAAGGGCGATCTCGAGCCGACCGTCATCGCGCTGTCGTTCGTGTTCCTGCTGGTCGGCTACGGGACCAAGGTCGGCCTGGCGCCGCTGCACAACTGGCTGCCCGACGCCCACGCCGAGGGCCCGACGCCGATCTCGGCAGTGCTGTCGGGCCTGCTGCTGAACGTGGCACTCTATGCGGTGCTCCGCTTCAAGGTGCTGGCCGACGGCGCGCTGCAGACGCGCTTCGCCGGTGACCTGATGATCGGCTTCGGTCTGCTGTCGGTCGTTCTGGCCGCGTTCTTCCTGTCGCGCCAGCGGGACATCAAGCGGATGTTCGCGTACTCGTCGATCGAGCACATGGGGCTCATCACGTTCGCGTTCGGGATGGGCGGCCCGATCGCGAGCTTCGCCGGCCTGCTGCACATGACGGTGCACTCGCTGGTCAAGTCGGCGATCTTCTTCACGGTCGGCCACGCGGCGCAGAAGGCCGGCACCCAGGTGATGGAGAACATCCGCGGGCTGGTGCGCGTGTCGCCGCCGGTGGGCTGGGGGCTGATGCTCGGGTCCCTGGCGATCCTCGGCATGCCGCCCTTCGGCGTGTTCGCCAGCGAGTTCCTGATCCTCACCACCGCCATGCGCGAGTTCCCCTGGACCACGCCGCTGCTGCTGCTTTCGCTCGGGGTCGCGTTCGCCGCCGTGCTCGGCAAGGTGCAGCCGATGGTCTTCGGCGAAACCAGCGTCAAGCGCCTGGCGCATCCCCCTGCGCTGATTCCGGTGTTCGTGCACCTGGGCCTCGGCCTGATGCTCGGCCTGTACATCCCGCCGTACCTCGAGGCGTGGTACCAGCAGGCGGCACGATTGATCGCGGGAGGCTGAGGCATGCGCATCGACGCTTCAGGCATTCCGTTCCGCCGCCTTCAGGGCGCCGTGCCGGCCGCCCTTGGGACCGTGAGCGAGGCGCAGTGGCTCGAGCTCGCGCGTGCCTTTGCCGCCGACGACTGCAGCCTGGTCGCCCTGTGGGGCTCGGACCGTCGGAACGAAGGCGACGGGTTCGTCGTGTACGCCGCGTACGCGGCCCCGGACGGACTCGCCGCCGTGCAGCTGGCGGTCGCGAACGAGGGCCTCGAGTACCCCGACCTGTCAGCCCTGTTTCCCGCGGCCGGCCGCATGCAGCGCGCCGTGTTCGACCTGCTGGGGCTGAGGGCCGCCGGTGCCGAAGACGGGCGGCCGTGGCTGCGGCATGCCGGCTGGCCCGCCGATGTGTTCCCGCTGCGGCACGATGTCGATCCGCAAAGCGGCTTCGAGGCAGGGCAGGAACGCTATCCCTTCGTGAGCGTCGAGGGCGACGGCGTGCACGAGATACCCGTCGGTCCGGTCCATGCCGGCATCATCGAACCGGGTCACTTCCGCTTTTCGATCGTTGGCGAAAAGGTGCTGCGGCTCGAGCAGCGGCTCGGCTACGTGCACAAGGGCATCGAACGGCGCTTCGTCGGCCAGCCGCTCGCCGAAGGCCACCGGCTGGCCGGGCGGGTGTCCGGCGATTCGACCGTCGCGTATGCGTGGGCCTACGCGATGGCAGCCGAAATGGCGACCGGCTGCACGATCCCCGCCCGCGCGGCGTGGCTGCGTGCGCTGCTGCTCGAGCGCGAGCGCGTCGCGAATCACCTGGGCGACCTCGGTGCGCTCGGCAACGACGGCGGGCTGGCGTTCGGACTCGCGCAGTTCTCACGGCTGCGCGAGGAGTGGCAGCGCGACAGCGCGGCCGTCTTCGGCCACCGCCTGCTGATGGACCGCATCGTGCCCGGGGGCGTGGCCGTCGATCCGTCGCGCTCCGGTCTCGCGGACCTGCGCGAGCAGTGCCGCGTCTTCGAAAGGGAAGTCGGCCGGTTGCGCGCGATCTACGACGAGCACGCCGGACTGCAGGACCGCTTCCTGACGACCGGCATCGTCACGCCCGAACTGGCGAGGCAACTCGGCCTTACCGGGATGGCCGCGCGCGCGAGCGGGCGGCCGCGCGACCTGCGGGTCGACCTGCCCTGCGCACCGTACGACGGACTCGCCGTGAAGCCGGCACTGGAGGTCCGCGGCGACGTCGCCGCGCGCGTCGCCGTCCGCTTCGACGAGCTGGTCGAGTCGCTGCGCCTGATCGACGCGCTCATCGACCGCCTGCCGGAGGGCCCGGTGTCGACCGAGCTGACTGCCTCGCCGACGCCGGTGTTCGGCCTCGGCTGGGTCGAGGGCTGGCGTGGCGACGTGCTGGTGGCCATCGAAACGGATGCCGAGGGCCGGCTGCTGCGTTGCCACTGCCACGATCCGTCGTGGCAGAACTGGCCTCTGCTCGAGCATGCGGTGATCGGCAACATCGTTCCCGACTTCCCGCTGATCAACAAGTCGTTCAACCTCAGCTACTCGGGGCAGGACCTCTGATGCTGCTGCTTCTGAGACAGGTGCTGAAGACCGGGGTGCGGACCGAACCGGCGCCGACGGCGGACCTCGCCCGTGAATCCGACCGCATCCAGGCGGACATCCTGCGGCTGCTCGGCCGCGCGCTCGCGATCCGCCAGGTCGACGCCGGTTCCTGCAATGGTTGCGAGCTCGAGATCCACGCGCTGAACAACCCCTACTACAACATCGAGGGTTGCGGCATCAAGTTCGTCGCCAGCCCGCGCCACGCCGACCTGCTGCTGGTCACCGGTCCGGTCTCGCGCAACATGGAAATCGCGGTGAAGCGCACCTATGACGCCACGCCGGACCCGAAGCTCGTGGTGGCCGTCGGCGATTGCGGCTGCTCCGGCGGAGTCTTCGGCGAGAGCTACGCAAGCTGCGGGCGCGTGTCGAACGTCATTCCGGTCGATGTCGCCGTTGCGGGCTGCCCGCCTCCGCCGGTCGAGATCCTGCGCGGCATCCTGAGCGCGATCCGGAGTCGCACGTAGGGTGCCCTGGCAGGCGCGCTTCGGGGAATTCCCCGGCCATCGCCGGATCCGTGGAACAATCCGGAATGGAACACCGGGCCCGGACCACGACGCAGCACGACTTTCGGAACCGGTACGGCGACGCGATCGCCGCCATCGTCGAAATGCATGCGCAGCGGCCCGAACAGGGCGCGGAACTTCCGGCGTCGCATGACATCAAGGCCGCGCTCCAGGCCATCATCGCCGATCCCGACGCGGCCGATCTTCAACGCATCGACTCGCTGACGCGCGCGCTTCTGATGGACCCGGCGTGGCGCCGTTTGCGCATCAACTCGCTGCGCGCGTTGACGCGCGGCCAGCTGGCCGAGTGCGCGCAGTACGCACTCGATCACTTCCAGTCGTTCAACGAGCCGATGGTCGAGCGGGCGCAGGTGAAGATGACCCTTTCACTGCTCGGCTGCGCCAGGGAATGGCATGCGCCAAGGCGCAACAATCTCCTGCGCGAAGCCCTGTCCCTTGCCTTCCGGGTCGGATACGTGCGCGCGACCGCGATCATCAAGAAGGCGCACCGCGAGTTTCGCGCAGCGGCATGAGGCCAGGGCCGGCCGCGCGCCGGCCGATCCGCCGTCCGGCGGCGCCTGCAGGTCGCACAGCGCACCCGGCCGGCGGTCGATCGGCGCGAATTCGATCGAGCCGGACACGGACCCGGCAGGCGGGCGCGGCGATGACAGCTAGAACAGGACCTCGAAGCGGTAGCCGCGGAAGCTGAAGACGGCGGCCTTCAGCCTGATCTCCTCGAGCGAGAGATCCTGCGTCAGGCGATCCTTTTCGCGGTACAGCTGGCCGTTGACGATCAGCGAGCGGCTGGCGGGATTCGTCGAATAGATCGAGCCGCCGATCGCGAATTGCGGCAGCTCCGCGCGGATGTTCGGCGGCAGCTGTTCGCGCGACGGCAGGGCAGCCTGGACGGGGGCCGCGCTGGCGACCTGCGCCGCCTTCGTGTCCCCTTTCGCGTCAGCCTTCGCGTCTGCTTTAGTGTCAGCCTTCGCGCCGCCCTTCGTGCTGCCCTTCGCATCCTGATTCGGGGCCTTGCGCTCTTCGGGCTGGCGCCACGGGGCCGGCTCCGCGATCGGCTGTGCATCGACGGCGGCAGCTGCGGCTGGCGGAGCGGCGCTCGCGACAGGTGCAGCCGGCTTCGCGGCCATGGCTCCGGGCGCAACCTGCGGCGCCGGTCCCGGCCCGCCGGTCGCCGCGCTCGGCGGCGCGGCATCGCGCCCGACCATCACCCAGACCACTGTTCCCAGCAAGCCGACCGCGACGCCGATCGCGATCCACAGCCAGGCCGGACGCCGCGCGGGCTTCGGCGGCGATTCCGCCGACAGCGGGACCACCGGCTGGGAGTGCAGGCTCGGCACCGAGCCGCGCTCGCGTTCCGCGTCCGCCTTGCGCAGTGCGTCGAGGATCAGTGACACGGCTAGGTTGCCTTCTGCAGGCGCGGCTCGTCCACGCCATTTGCACGGTTCAGCTGCATCAGCGTGATCGGTCCGGCGCTGCCGTCGGATGGCAATCCCTGGGCAAGCTGGAAGCGATGGATCCAGTTCTTCAGCGTCGCATCGTCGAGCCGTGGACCGACGGGTCCCGTGTCGCCCAGCGCCATCGCCAGTTGCCGTGCGAGCCAAAGGGCGGCGGGACCGGCGCGGCTGTCGACGATCGTGCCCGCGTAGTTCGGCGGCGGCCGCCAGTACGTCGCAAACTCCCCGCGCCAGTAGTCGGCCAGCACGACGAGCGGGACCGTGCGGTCGACGCCGCCGATATTCAACGTCGCGCTGTCGTTCGACAGTCCGCTGATCATCACGTACGCAGGGCGGTTGGCCGCGTCGCGCAGCGTCAGCACGCCCGGTCGGTCCAGTTGCCGGATCAGCGCCAGCGTCGCGTTGCCGGTCCGGTAGCAGCGGACCTTCTGCTTCTCGGCCGCCGCGCAGGGATCGCCATTGCCCGGCGCGATGGCCCACACGCGTGCCAGCTCCTGCCACGCTTCGATTTCGGCGCCGACGAGCGACGCATACCCCCTGCGCAGATCGAAACTCGCCGGGGTCGCGGGTTCCGGCCCGGCGGCCGCCTGCCCCGTCACCTCCGGCGTCGGCGCACTCGCAGGCGCCGCCGTCGGCGCCGTCACCGGCGTCGCCGGAGCCTTGCCCGCGTCCGCGGCCAATCCGGCGCGTGGCGCGCCGCGCTCGCCGAGCTGCATCAGGAGGCCGGCAGCGCCGACCAGCGTCGCGCCGACCGCCAGCCCGATGCCCACCAGGGCCACGCGCTCGTAGCGCGCGCGCCGGATCCGGCCGAAGTCGGCGGCATCCAGGACTTCCTCGGCCGCCTTGTCGAGGATGCGGCCGTCGACCATCGGCTTGCCGCTCGCATAGGCGCCGAGCAGCGCGCGATCGCACAGCAGGTTGATGCGGCGTGGCACGCCGCGCGAATAGCGGAAGATGCGCCGCATGGCGCGTCGATCGAAGGGATTGGCCTGATGCAGACCGGCGACGGCCAGGCGATGGTTGACGTAGTGCGCGGTTTCCTCCTCGGTCAGCGCCTCGAGGTGGTAGCGCGCGACAACGCGCTGCGCGAGCTGCTGCATGTCGCGCCGCGCCAGCACCGCGCGCAGTTCCGGCTGCCCGATCAGGATGATCTGCAGCAGCTTGCGCTCGTTCGTCTCCAGGTTGGTCAGCAGGCGCAGCTGCTCGAGCACGTTGGCTGACAGGTTCTGCGCTTCGTCGATGATCAGCACGCTGTTCTGCCGTACCGCGTGCGTGCGCAGCAGGAACTCGTTCAGTGCGTCGACGTAGTCCTTGACGGTGGGCACGCCCGGCCCCTCGTGCCGGTACGGGATGCGGAACTCCGCGCACACGGTCTTCAGCAACTCCTCGACCGTGAGCTTCGGGTTGAAGATGTAGGCGACATTGCATCGTTCCGGCAGCTGCCCGAGGAAGCAACGACACACCGTGGTCTTCCCGGCGCCGACGTCGCCGGTCAGCAGCACGAAGCCGCCGCCACCCTGCACGCCGTAGAGCAGGTGCGCAAGGGCCTCCCGGTGCCGCTCGCTCATGAAGAGGTAACGCGGATCCGGCGCGATCGAGAAAGGCCGTTGCTTCAGCCCGAAGTGGCGCTCGTACATTGCCGGCAAGGATACTGGCCCGCGGGCGGGCGTGTCTGCGCTGGGCGCAACCTGCCCCTGCCAGTGGCGTCAGTGCCGCCTCTGGGCTCAGGAAGGGTGGCAAATCGGCAACGTGGCGGCCGATCGGCTGCAGACGGATCCCCGGGCGACCTCCACCGCAGGGGAGTCGCTCCGAACCCGGAAGACGACTGGGTCACTTTGCGGGCAGCGACCGGGCATGGGCCACGCCATGCCCGATCCAGCGCCGCAGGTCCGCGTCGGCGGCGACTCCGGCGGGATCGACGTACACGAATCCCTTCATCGGCCTGCCGGTGAAGTCCATCTCGCGCGCGTGAGGCAGCGCGACGAGGCGGGCGTGCGCTTGCGGCCCGACACGGACCATCAGGGTGTCCTTGACGACACCGACCGACATGTTGCCTTCGAGAAGGAACGCGATCCCGCCGAACATCCGCTTCTCCGTCACACCCTGCTCGTCGGCCAGCATTTCCCGAATCCGCTGGGCCAGGCCCTCGTCAAATGCCATCGCTTCCTCCTGCGGTCGACTCAGGCACCGGCTCAACCGCCGCCCTGCCGGCGCGGATCGTCCTCGATCGCGGTGCCGACGACACGCCCCGCCGTGTCGAACATGACGACGAACATCCGCGTCTCGTGGCCATCAAGGAAACGCCACTCCCACGCAACCTGCTGCTTCAGCGCAAGGGGCTGCTTCCGCCCTGGCGGTCCGAGCAGCGCGATCACTTCGTCCGCGCCCATCCCGGCGCCGACGCGCGTGAAGTTCGCGCGGCTCAGCAGGTCTTCCCGTTCCGCATAGCGGCCATCCGCCCCGATGCGGATCAACAGCGTATGCGCGCCCTCGGGGCCGAGCGGATAGACCAGCCCCTTGCCACCGCCCTCCAGCAAGCGCACCGTTGCAGGCGTGCCGAACAGCTTGATCACGTCCTGATCCGTCGACACTCCCGCCCTCAACTGGGCCAACCGCAGGTCCTCGTAGGGGCGTCCGCTTGAATCGCACGCGGCCACGGAAAACAGGGCCGCAAGCATGGCGACGACTCGACCGATCCATCGCATCATCGGGCAGGCTCCCGGCGTCACGTAAAATCCGTCGAAAGCTTACACAGGCATCGACCCCATGGCCGCCGGCTACGTATCCGACATCACGCTGTTCCTGCGCGAACTCAAGGCAGAAAACCCCGACCTCGAACGACAGCAGCGCGCCGGCCGCGCGATCTGGTGGGACAAGGATGTCGACCCGGATCTGTACAGGCGCTTCCGCGACTCGACGCTGCCGCAGCCGGCCTACGTCTACCAGCCGAAGGCCGGGTAAGTGGTCCCGACCGGCAACGTCGTGCTGCCCGGAGTCGAACCCGTGCTCGACGCCGAGGCGGCGGCAGCACTGGAGAGCCCGGTGGCTGACAGCACACCCGATGTGATCGACGGCGTCGCGCTGGCGAAGCTGTACGGCGAGCCGCTCTTCAAGCTGCCGGAAGACCTCTACATCCCGCCCGACGCGCTCGAAGTCTTCCTCGAGGCCTTCGAGGGCCCGCTCGATCTGCTGCTCTACCTGATCCGCAAGCAGCACTTCAACGTGCTCGACATCCCGATGGCGCCGCTTACGGTCCAGTACCTCGCGTACATCGACCAGATCCGGGCCAAGAACCTCGAACTCGCCGCCGAATACCTGCTGATGGCGGCGCTGCTCATCGAGATCAAGTCGCGCATGCTCCTGCCCGTGCGCAAGGCGGACACGGGCGAGGAGGTCGAGGATCCGCGTGCCGAGCTGGTGCGCCGCCTGCTCGAGTACGAGCAGATGAAGCTCGCCGCCATCCGCATCGACGAACTGCCGCGCGTCGGCCGTGACTTCGTCCGCGCCATCGTCGTCATCGAGCAGTCGATCGAGAAGCGCTTCCCCGACGTCAATGTCGTCGACCTGCGCGAAGCCTGGTCCGACGTGCTCAAGCGCGCGAAGCTGCACGCGCACCACCACATCAGCCGCGAGGAACTGTCGGTGCGCGAGCACATGAGCCTGATCCTGAAGCGACTGCAGGGCAGCCGGTTCGTCGAGTTCGCCGACCTCTTCGACCATGCCCGCGGCACCGCCGTTGCCGTGGTCCACTTCCTCGCGCTGCTGGAACTGGCGCGCGAGGCGCTGATCGACATCACCCAGGCGGCGCCGTACGCGCCGATCTACGTACGGCTTGCCTATACGCCGGCCTAGGAGTTCCCATGAAGTTCGCTCGACCAATCTCCGGCGCTCTCGCGCTTGCCCTGTCGTTCGCGACCCAGGCGCAGCTGAAGCCGCCTGGAACGGAAACTCCGACGTGGCCGCCTGCCGCCGCCACGAAGACCGACGCGGTTGCGGCCAAGGAAGTGGCTGCGCGCGAAGTGGCGGAAAAGTGGCTCGTCCTGCTCGACCAGAAGGAGTACGGCAAGGCCTGGGACGAATGTGCGACTCTCTTCCAGCAACGGGTCACCCGCCAGCAATGGATGGAGGGCATGCCCGCGTCCCGCGGCGCCCTGGGCGCGGTGAAGTTCCGCCGCTCCGCGCTCGCCGCCTACAAGACCTCGCTGCCTGGCGCGCCGGACGACGAATACGTCACCCTTGGCTTCACCACCAGCTTCGAGAAGAAGGAGGACGCCGAGGAACTGATGACGATGGTCTTCGAGAAGGGTACGTGGCGCCCGACGGGCTACCTGATCAAGTGAGCGCCCCGCGGTCGGCGCGGCTGACATTCCGCATCGACTTCGATGGCGGGCGGCTCGGGCACGGCAAGATCGAGCTGCTCGAACACATCGCCCGGTCCGGCTCGCTGTCCGCGGCGGCGCGCGCGATGGACATGTCATACCGGCGAGCCTGGCAGCTGCTCGCGGCGTTGAACGCGATGTTCAGCGAACCGGTGGCGGTCACGCATCCGGGCCGCAACACGAACGGCGCCACCGAGGTCACGCCCTTCGGCAGGCAGCTCATCGTCACCTATCGCAGGCTGGAAGCGCGCCTG
>Ga0224500_10001611_pt1 | contig 13153 bp, 10 predicted proteins | sample SF_Oct11_sed_USG_FD_168126 | JGI IMG/M metagenome (GOLD analysis project Ga0224500, IMG submission 168126) | Sediment microbial communities from San Francisco Bay, California, United States - SF_Oct11_sed_USGS_4_1 | ecosystem: Environmental > Aquatic > Marine > Sediment | place: USA: California... | reverse complement strand
ATAGCGCGCGACGTCGAGGTGGTGGGCAGCCTGGCCTACGTGGCCGATGGCCTCTCCGGGCTGGGCATCCTCGACGTCTCCAATCTTTCGTTCCCGGTTGAGATCGGCGCCCTCTACACACCGCGGGGATACGCTTACGGTGTCACCGTGCTGGGAACAGTTGCCTATGTCGCTGATTGCCTCCGCGGACTGCGCGTAATCGACGTCTCCAACCCGGCCGCTCCACGCGAGCTCGGCGCCCTCGACACGCCAGGCTGCGCACGGAACGTCAAGGTGGTGGGCAGCCGCGCCTACGTCGCCGACAGCGCCTCCGGGCTGCGCGTGATCGATGTCTCCAACCCGGCCGCGCCGCTCGAGATCGGAGCCCTCGCCACGCTGGATTTTGCGTACGACGTCGACGGGGTGGGCGATCTCGTCTACGTCGCCGACCACAACTTCGGACTGCGCGTGATCGATGTCTCCAACCCGGCCGCGCCGCTCGAGATCGGAGCCCTCGCCACGCCGGGCTCCGCCAAGGACGTCGAGGTCGTGGATGGCCTGGCCTACGTCGCTGGCGGCTACAGCTTGCGCGTGATCGACGTCTTCAACCCCGCCGCGCCTGTGGAGTTCGGCGCCTTCGATACGCCGGGCGACGCGTACGACGTCGAGGTGGTGGGCGACCTCGCCTACGTGGCCGATGGCCTCTCCGGACTGCGCATCCTCGACGTCTCCAACCCGGCCAGGCCGAGGGAGCTCGGCGTAATCGACACCATATTCTGTTGCTCGCTTGGCGTCACGGTGGTGGGCGACCTCGCGTATGTAGCCAACGGCTCCCTCGGTCTGCGCGTGATCGACGTCTCGAATCCCCACTCGCCGGCCGCGGTCGGCGCCCTCGGCACGCCGGGCGTGGCGCGCGACGTCGAGGTGGTGGGCGGCCTGGCCTACGTAGCTGTTGGCTACCCTGGGCTGCGCATCCTCGACTTTGGACCCGAGTACCACACGAAGGTCAGCATCGACATCGAGCCGGGCCGCACCCCGAACCGCGTGAATCCCCTGAGCCGCGCCGTGGTTCCCGTGGCCCTGCTCGGCTCGGCGCGCTTCGACGTGGCGGACGTGGAAGCCTCCACGCTGGGGTTCGGCCCGGCCGGCGCCGAGCCGGTGAGCGGGAGCGTGCGCTTCGAGGACGTGAGTGGCGACGGCATCACCGATCTGGTTGCCGACTACCGCATTCCAGAGACGGGCATTGCCCTCGCAGACCCCGAAGCGTGTCTCTCCGGAGCGACCGTCGACGCCGTCCCCTTCATCGGCTGCGACGCGATCGAGACGCTCGGGCCGAACGAGAATTTCGGGCGCTGCGGGCGTGGCTTCGAGGCGGCGCTGGCCCTGCCGCCGCTTCTCTGGTGGCGGTGCGCGCGGATCAGGCACGAGCGCGAGTAGACGTCACGTGCCCTGCGCCCCAGCCCGCCAGCTCGGCGTCGCCCGCGAGGGCCTGTACAAGAAGCGGCCCACCTTGACTGGTATCGCACGAGCTCTGCGAAACCGTGGGCTTGCAGGGCTCGCCCCGTAGTGAAGCGGCGCCAGTGGGCCGCTTGGGCCGGGGCCCCTGGCGGGAACGCGCTCCTAGTGAAAAGGCGGTGATAATAGGGTCCAATGCCCTACTGCCAGCCGTGCATATCACAAACGTTCTCACCCTACACGACCACGGAGTTACACTCCTGGGAGCAAGCCCCGCAGGAGGTGCGTCCATGCGTTGGTTCACTGTCTCTCCCGCCGTCGTCGGCTTCGTCCTGACACTCGGCATTGCCTCGTCCGCGCAGGCTGAACCGGCGATGTTCGAGGCGTCGTTGATCCTGCACGCGTGGGGCAACGATGAGACGAAGGGATCGAAATTTCCGTCCAACACCTACACGCTCTACGCGATGCCACTGGGCTACGATTGCTACAACTACAGGCGCACCTCGTGGGGCAAGACGACGCCTCCGCGGCCGCTCTACTGCCCGCAATCGCTCCTCCACAAGGGACACCCCGCGACCGGGGTGGGGGTGCTCGTTCAAGGGATCGGCGCCACGCCGTCCCTCCAGCTGTCGCAGTCGGCACTCCGCGTGACCACGACGGGGTTGCTGTATTCCTACGGCTACACCCATTATGTCAGCGAGACTTACGCGACGTTCGCCAACGCCGCGGGCACCTTCTTCGCGGGCGGCGGCCCCGCCGCCACCGGCAAGGGCAAGGGCCGGGTCACCCACATCGGCACGGGCCCGCGTCTCGGCACCTGGATCATCCGCCAGGGCAAGCACGGCTTCGGCGGACCGATGGGGCTGCTCGGCAAATTCGGCGCAAAGCAAACTTGGGGGGCCAGCATCGGCGGCTTCTCCGCCACCACGAGCTGGAACATGATCCGGGCGTTGGGTCGCAGCGCGGCCGATCCCGATCGCACCTTCACCAACACGGGGACGTACCGGTTCCACGGTGGCCATGGCGGAACCATCACCAAGGTCGCCACGGGCACGCCGTGGACGACGGGGACGGTGACGCTCTACGCGAGCAAGAGCGGCTTCTTTCCGACGGTCCTCCGCCGGGCGGGCTACGACAACCGCACGGCGCTGGGCTTCGGCAACCTCCAGCTCGTGACGCCCTCCCTGACACACTGGAACGGATTCGGACACACGGGGCACATCGGAATCCTCAACATCCGTATCAGCGCTCCAGAGCCCTCGCGCTGGCTGCTGCTGGCCGCGGGGCTGGGCTGTCTGGCTGCGCTGCATCGGGTGCGGCGGCATTGATCAGAGATCGGCTCCGCGAACCAACGACCTCTGGCCGGACCGATACGGCGCGGATGCGTGGTCGCCCGCCGAGTCGTCGCGCCACTCGTCGCGGTCGTCCTCAAGAAGAGGAAGAAGCTCGGCATCTTGTGATGCGTGCGCGGGCAATCCGGTGCGGCGCGCGTCAGCGCGCCATCAGGGCCTTGGCGATGACGTGGTACACGATCGGGCCATCGGTCTCGCTGATGTCGCTCTCGGGCTGCGGATCGGAGGACTGGCGCACGACCACCATCTCGGCAACCGGATCGATGTAGATGTGCTGGCCGTGGATGCCGAGCGCCGCCACGCTCTTGTGCTCGTTGCGGAAGGTCCACCACTGGTCGTGGTAGGCGTAGCCGACCTCCGCGTACCAGCGGTCCTGGTAGAAGCGGTTGAAGGGCGCCGGATCGCCGGGCTGCAGGATGCGCTCGGCCACCGTCTTGGAGAGCACGCGCCGGCCGTCGAGCGTGCCCCGCTCCAGGATCATCTGGCCGAAGCGCGCCGCATCCCGCGCGCTGATGTTCAGGGCGGCGGACACCCCTTCGCGGGCGGCGGGGTCGAGCCAGTAGTAGGCGTCGTGCTCGACGCCGAGCTTGCGCCACAGCCGCTCCGAGAGGAGCCGCGACCACTGCGCTCCGCTCGCGCGCTCCGCAATCCAGCCGAGCACCTCCGTGTCGGCCGACACGTAGTGGAACGCCTCGCCGTGCTCGCCGGACTTGCGCAGCGTCGGCAGGTAGCTGTAGAGGTTCATCGGTCCGTCGTAGCCGGCGGGCGGCGGATACAGCCCGAGGGCGTAGCCGAAGCGCCGCCATTCGGATTTCGGATCGCGGTAGTCCTCGTCGAACGCGACGCCCACGGTCATGTCCAGCACCTGCTGCACGCTGGCATCTCCATAGGCGCTCGTGCCGAGCTCGGGTACGTAGCGGGAGACCGGCGCCGCGGTATCGATCTTTCCCTCCTCGATCAGCGTGAGCACCACGGCCGCGCAGAACGACTTCGACACCGACATCATCTGGTGCGGCGTCTCGGGCGTCATGTCGTTGAAGTACGCCTCGTAGACGATGCGGCCGCGGTGCAGCACCAGAAATGCATCCGTGTAGGCGCGATACATCCAGGTGGACACCTTCATGCTCTGCTCGCCCGGCAGATCCACGCTGAGCCCGCGCAAGTCGAGCGGCTCCCCGCGCGGCAGCGCAGCCACCGGACCGTCCCCGCGTTCCAGCGCGCGGCTCGGCAGCAGCTCCCGCATGTGCTGGAATGCCCAGCGGTTGTACGGGGCCTCCGCGAGATTCGCGTGCGTCACCTGCTTGTCTGCGGGCGGCGGAAACCCGCGCATCAGGCCGAGCTCCTCAGCCGTCTTGGGGGCGTCGGCGCGCGCTGCGACGCCCGCGCTCGACAGGATCGCGATCAGGCATGCGATGCCGCGTCTCATGGTGCCCTCGCTTCGTGTTGCTCTGCGCGATGCGCCGGCGCGCTCACAGCGTCGCGCCGAGAAACGCCAGCGCCGCATCCCAGGCGTGCGCCGCCGCGACCGCATCGAATGCGTCGGCGCGCGCCTCGTTCATGAATCCGCCGCCGGCTTGCGGAAGCTCTCGCAGGTGCACGCGCGCACCGGCCTCGACGAGTCTGCGCTCGAGCGCACGCACCGCACCGCTGTCGATCGCGGCGTCCGCTGCGCCGAACAGGAACAGGATCGGCGCCTCCACGGACGTGAGCTTCACTCCCTCGAGCGGTGCCAGATCGTCCGCTCCGTAGAAGTCGATCACGGCGCCGATGCGCCGCTGGCGCGCGGCCGCGCGCAGGGCGAGCACGCCGCCCACGCCGAATCCGATCGCGCCGACGCGCGCGCCCTCTGTGGCGTCGCAGTTGAACAGCTCCGCGACGCCGGCTTCGAAGATCGCGTCGAGGCCGTGCGCGTGGTCCGCAGCGCCGGCCTGCTCCGGAGCCAGCTCGGGAGCCAGCGCCACGAAGCCGGCGCGCGCCAGGCGATCGCAGACGTCGCGGGCGAAGTCCCTGCCGTCCGGCGCGGCCACCAGCACGAGCAGCCCCTTGCCACGGCCCGCGCCGGGAATGGCGCGATAGCCGCCGACACGCTGCGCGCCGCAGGAGAGCTCGAGATCAGATCCAGAGCGTCCGAGCATCACGGGGCCGGCGCGCCTCCTGCTGGGGACGCGCGAGCATAGCTCAGTGCGCGTCGCGCGCTGTACACTGCGCGGCATGCCGCCGCCGCCCGCTTCCCAGACGCTCGCGTTCGACGAGATTCCCGCGCCGGTGCGCGCGATCGGCGCCGCGCTCGCCGAGTCCGGCCACGCCTCGTTCCTGGTGGGCGCGTGCGTCCGCGCCCTGCTGGCCGGGGAGACCGTGCGCGACTTCGAGATACTCACGACGGCGCCGATCCAGGTGTTGCTCGAGCGCTTCGAGCTCGCCGTGCCCACCTCACCGAGCGGCCACAGCGTGACGCTGCCGACGACGAGCGGCCCCGTCGACATTGCCGGCTTCCGATACGGCAGCCGGATCGAGGACGAGCTCGAGCACCGCGATTTCACGCTGCACGCCATGGCCTACGATCTCGGCGCGCGCCTGCTGGTCGACCCGCACGGGGGGCGGAGCGACTGGGCGAAGGGCGCATTGCGCGCCGTGTGCGACGCGGCGGCGCGCTTCGCAGAGGATCCGCTGCGCGCCCTGCGCGCAGCGCGTCTGGTGGCGAGCCTCGGCGTCCGGGCCGACCTCGCCATCGAGCGGGCCATGCAAGGCGCGGCGCAGGCGCTCTCGGGCGTCGCCCGCGCGCGCATCCGCGAGGAGCTGCGCGCGCTGCTGCTCGCGCGCGAGGCCGACGAGGGCCTGGCGCTGCTGCACCGCGGCGGCATCGAGCAGGCCCTGGCACCCGGCGTCGGCGAAGATGCGCCGACGGTGGTGGCCGCCCTTCCCTCCGACCTCGATCTGCGCCTGGCCGGCTGGCTGCGCGGAACGCATGCGTCGCGGACCCTGCGCCGGCTGCGCTATCCGCGACCGCGCGTCGCCCGCATCGAACGCCTGCTGTCACTGCACCCGATCGATGCCCACGCCGAGCCGACACTCGATCCCCGCCTGCGGCGCCTGGCGCGGCGCGAGCCGCGCGAGTTTCGCAACCTCATCGCGCTGCGGCTGGCCGAGCTGGCCGCGCAGCGCGGCGACGCCGCGTCCCGCGCACGCCTCGATCGACTGTGCACGCGCGTCGAGGCGCTGCAGCGCGCCGAGGCGATCGGGCAGCGACGCGGTGCGCTCGCCCTGGACGGGCGCGCGGTGATGGAGCAGCTCGGCTGCGGCCCGGGCCCGCACGTCGGGCGGGCGCTGCGCTTCCTCGCCGATGCCGTGGCGGAGGACCCGACGCGCAACGAGCCCGAGGCGCTGCGCGCGCTGCTCGAGACCTGGCGAGACGGCGCGCAGACGTGCCGCGAGGGGACGGGTCCCCTAGATTCCAGCACGCGGTAATCGCATCAGGGGAGAGGACGCCGTGGGAGATCTCTCGATCGGCGTGATCGGCGCCGGTGTGATCGGCAGGGGAATCGCGCAGACGGTTGCGACGGCCGGATACCGCACCATCTGCTGCGACGTCGTCCAGGAGGTGCTCGAAAAGGCGCGCGAGGAGGTCGTCTCGGGTCGCTATGGCCTCGAGCGGGGGGTCGAGCGCGGCAAGCTCGCGCGCGCGGAAGCCGACGCGGCGCTGGAGCGCATTCGCTTCAGCACCTCCCTCGAGGAAGCGGCGGGCAGCGATCTCGTCATCGAATGCGTGCCGGAGAGCCTCGATCTCAAGATCAAGCTGTTTCGCGACCTGGACGGGCTGTCCAAGCCGGAGACGATCCTCGCATCCAACACCTCCGGCTTCCCGATCACGGCGCTGGCTGCCTCGACGGAGCGTCCGGAGATGATCATCGGCTGGCACTGGGCTTCTCCGGCCCCCGTGATGCGCTTCGCGGAGATCGTGATCACCTCCTCGACCAGCGAGGCGACGACGAAGACCGTCGTGGACGTGGCGAAGCGCTGCGGGAAGAATCCGGTGGTCGTGCAGGATTTTCCCACCCAGTGGGGCTTCGTCGCCAACCGCGTCTACTTCGCGATGATTCGCGAGGCCCAGCGCGTGGTGGACGCGGGCATCGCCAGCCCCGACGACGTCAACCAGCTGATGGTGGACTGCTTCAACTGGCCGGTCGGTCCGTTTGCGATGCTCAAGGGGGCCACGTCCGGCTGGAAGGATTGACCGCGCGCTCCGCGCGCCGTCAGTCCGTGCAGACGCAATCCTTGCCGCCGTCCTTCGCGCGGTAGAGCGCCCGGTCGGCGCTGCGGAAGAGCTCGCGCTCGTCGCCACGGAAGAGCGCGACGCCGGCGGAGACCGTCACCGCTACTTCCGACGGTCCGTCCAGATCGAAGATCGGGAAGCGCGCAGCGGCGACCGCGACGCGAATCTTCTCCGCCAGCGCGAGGCCGCCCTCGAGCCGTGTACCCGACGCCAGCAGCACGAACTCCTCGCCGCCGTAGCGGGCCAGCAGATCCATCTCGCGGATGTGCGTGCTCATCACCTCGGCCACCCTGCGCAGCACCGCGTCTCCCACGGCGTGACCGTAGCGGTCGTTCAAGCGCTTGAAGTCATCGATGTCGAAGAGCACGAGTGTCAGCGGCTCGCCCGTGCGCAGCGCGCGCTTCATCTCCCGCGGCAGATGCTCGCGAAAGAACCGGCGGTTGTGCAGGCGCGTCAGCTCATCGGTGATGGAGAGCTGCTCGAGCTCCTCGTTCACGCGCCTGAGCCGTTCGTTCTGGGCGACCAGCTTCCGATTCGCCTCGTCGATCTGGCGGCGATTGTGGCTGAGCTCCCGCTGGGATCGGATGAGGCGCGCGCGCATCACATGGAACGCGCGCGCGATCACGCCGACCTCCGATTCGAGGCGCCGCGGTCGCTCGCCGGCCCCGGCGCGCGGGGCGCCGGGCTCCCCCCCGGCGATGCGGTGGGCCGCATCGTAGAGGTGATGGATCGGGCGCAGCACGGGCCCCGTGAGCAGCACGGCAATGGCGCTGAAGATGACCGCGATGCCGACGTTGGCCGCGAGGATCCGCTGGAGCACCGCGGCGACCGGCGCGGCGGCGAGCTCGGCCGGCTCTTCGACGACGATCGTCCAGCCGAAGCGGCGGTAGGCCTGTGCGCTGCTCACCACGATCGCGCCGTTTTCGCCCGCGTATTCCTCGATGCGCGGCAGGCCGCCGGGCCCGGGCAGCTCCCGGGCGTGGCGGCGCCGCTCGTCGTGGGCGCCCACGGCGACCAGGATCTTGCCCGAGCGGCCGACCACGTAGACCGCCCGGGCAGCGCCGATGTGGACGCGCGCCAGGCTCTCGGCCAACGATGCAACCCGCACGAAACCGTGCAGGGACAGTGCCGCGCGGCCCGGCGCTGGGGGGAGCGGCGCGGAAAAGGCGTGCATGTCGAGCTCGTCGAGCCAGCGATCCAGCGCCCCGGATGTGCGCGTCGCCTCGGCGAGAGCACGGCGCCGCTCCGGATCGAGGGCCAGACGCCGGCCCGCGGATGCGAGCTCGCGGCCGTCGTCGTCGAGCAGCGCGAGCGTGGCGTACACGGGATGGCGCGCGTGCAATTGCTGCAGGGCCTCGCGCAGCGCCAGCCGGGCCGGCTCCAGATCGGCTCCGCCCGACTCGAACGCGTCGGCGCGCCGCGCCAGCGCGGCTGCGTTCGCGAACTCGATCATGTCGAGGCGGCGCAGCGAGAGCCAGAGATCGATGCGCTCCGCCGTGGATTGCAAGATTGCCGGAAAGTTCAGGCGCACCTCGTCTCGGAGAAAGCCGCCGATCGAATAGGTCGAGAGCCCCGCCACCGCGAGGGAGGTGAAGAAGGCGGCCGCGAACACGCAGGCAATGGCGCGCGAGGGCAGACCGTCGATCGGCCGCCGCAGGGCGGCCGCAAGCCGTCCGCGCCAGGCGAGGCGCGGGCGGCGCGAGATCTCGCTGCAAACATCGGCCACGAAGACAGCGCTCCTCATCGCGTGCATCGGCGCGCCGCACGCGCTGCTGGAGCGCCCCGCTCTACGGCAGCGGAATGCCGAGCGGAGACGCGCCGGGAGCGCTGCAGGCCGCGGCGGCGCTCAGATCCAGGTGAGCAGAAAGGCCGCGATGCGGTCCCGGATGCGCTCGAAGAAGTTGCGGCGCTCCAGCTCTCCGAGCGTGATCTCGCGCGAGCTCTGCATGTCGGCTTCGAGCATCTCGTCGAGGCGCATGGGCAGCCCGTCGCCCTGCACCAGCAGATTGACCTCGTAGCTGTGCTCGAGGCTCTGGCGATCCAGGTTCGAGGTGCCGAGCAACGCCCAGCGGCCGTCGAAGACCGCGACCTTTGCGTGCATCATCGAGCGCTCGAATTCGAAGACGCGCACGCCCGCGGCGAGCAGGTTCGGCAGGCGATCCCGGGCCGCCCAACGCAGCGAGGGGTGATCCGTGTACCCCGCGAGCAGCAGATCGACCCGCACGCCCCGCGCCGCGGCCTCCGTGAGCGCGGCGCACAGCGCGCGACCCGGAATGAAGTAGGGCGTCACGAAGCGGGCGGAGCGCTCGGCGCGCTCGAGCGCAGCGCGCAGCAGACCGCGGATGCGCCTGCGGTGATACGTGGGGCCATCGGCCACGACCGCCACCGCCTCGCCGCCGCGCCCGCCCGTGCGGATCACGGGCGGCGCGCTCCACGGCCGGTCGGGCCCGTCGGCGCGAAACCAGCTCTCGAGAAAGACCGCGTCCAGCATGGCCACGGCCGGTCCCGAGATGCGCACGTGTGCGTCGCGCCAGTGCGATGTCGCGTGGGGCGCCGCGCCCGCACCGTGCACGTATTCGTCGCCGATGTTGAGGCCGCCCGTGAAGGCCACGCTGTCGTCCACGATCAGGATCTTGCGGTGATCGCGGCGCCGCGGTGCCCAGCGCGGATACAGGCGCGTGAGGGGATTGAATGCCAACGCGTCGCCTCCGGCCTCGCGCAGCGCCGCGAGAGCCTCCGCGTCGAGGGCGAACGAGCCGAAGCCGTCGTAGAGCAGGCGCACCTCGACGCCCGCACGCGCGCGCGCCGCCATGGCGCCGATGAAGCGCCGGCCGGTCGCGTCGCCCCGGAAGATGTAGGTCTCGAGGTGGATGCGCCTGTGCGCGCGCGTGATCGCCTCGAGCATGGCCTCGAGGCCGGCCCGGCCGTCCGTGTACAGCTCGATCGAATTGCCGAGGCTGAAGCGGATGTCGTTCGCGCGCAGCAGGCTCCGCAGCTCGCGCGGCCGCGGCAGTACGCCGTGCCGCCGCAGGCTCGCGCGCAGGCGCCTGCCCGGCGCCCGCGCCCCCGAAGATCTGGCTTCCGGTTCGGACACGATGAGACAGCCATATCGCGTCGCGGCGGCGCACGCGACTCCGGCGCGCGCGGGCACCCGACACCCCGCGACACCGCACACCCCAGACTGCCCCATCGCCTGAGGAAGGAGCCGTCTTGGCGGAAGGCAATCCGGGAGTATCCTCGCGCGAGCGACGGAGCCCGCAGTGCAGAAGAATCTCTACGAAGTCCTCGGCGTCGCGCGCAACGCGGACGCCGACACGATCCGCAAGGCTTATCGCAAGCTGGCGCGCCAGTACCACCCCGACGTCAACCCCGGAGACGAAGCCGCGGAGGAGCGCTTCAAGGCCATCTCGCACGCCTACGCCGTGCTGTCCGACCCGGAGAAACGCAGCCAGTACGATGAGTTCGGAGAAGCCGCGTTGGGGGGCGGCTTCGACGCTGAGGCGGCGCGCCGGGCGCGCGAAGCCTTCGGGAAGCGCTTCCGGGGCGCCGAAGACGCGGATTTCGGCCGGTTCTCCGGCGAGTTCTCGTTCGGAAATCTCGACGACTTGTTGGGCGGCATCTTCTCCCGCTACGGCGAGGCCCCGGGCCGGCCGGCGCACCCGACCCGGGGTCCGGATCTCCACGCCTCCATCACGCTGGATTTCCTGGACGCGGCGCGCGGCGGCGAGCAGCGTGTCTCCATCGGCCGCCCGAGTTCCGACGGTTCCGTGAAGCAGGAGCGGCTGACGGTGCGCATTCCGCCCGGTGTGGACGACGGTGGCCGCATCCGCCTCGCGGGCAAGGGGGGTGAAGTCGCCGGAGCCCCCCCCGGTGACCTCTACCTCGACGTGCGGGTGCGACCCCATCCGGTGTTTCGGCGCCAAGGGCGCGATCTCCACCTCGAGGTCCCGGTCAGCTTCCGGGAAGCCTGCCTCGGCGCAGCCGTGGAGATCCCCACGCTCGACGGCAGGGCCAGCGTGACGATCCCGCCCGGGACGCAGGGCGGCTGCAAGCTGCGACTGCGCGGCAAGGGAATCCCCGCGGCGGGCAAGCGCAAGGCGGGCGATCTCATCGTCACCGTGGAGATCGCGGTGCCGCGGGATCTCGGCGCGGAGGGGCGACGCGCCGTCGAGGCGCTCGCCGCGTACGACCCCCCGAACCTGCGCGTGGAGCTGTTCCGATGACGTCGGGCGCGCGCGTCGAGGAGATCTTGCGCCAGCTCGGATTCGACGACATCGATCTCTTCGAGAGCTTGCGCGACGAAGGACTCTTCCCCGACGACGAGGTCTCCGCGGCCGAAGCGGAGCAGCTGCGCGTGGCACTCGTGCTGATGCGCGAGATGGGCGTGAATGCCGCGGGTGTCGAGGTGATCCTGCATCTGCGCAGCCGACTGCTCACGTTGCAGACGCGCACCGAGCGGGCGCTGCAGCTGCTGCTGCGCGATCGGCGCTGAGCCCGGGGCGGGCGCGAAGGGCTCCGCGATTTCGAAGCCGGGCCCGGTTGGGCCATACTCCGCCGGCGGATCGAAGGGGGGAACCAGCGATGGCCCGCAAGCGGAGGAGAGCAGCGCGAAGCGCCGAGGCCAAGCGCGCGGATGTCTACCGGCTGTATCAAGAGGCCGTGCAGGATCCGGAGGGCGACGTGGCCCTCGTCAGCCGCATCTTCAAGCGACACTACGGCCGCGCACCGCGCCTGCTGCGCGAAGACTTCTGCGGGACCGCCGCCATGGCGTGCGCGTGGGTGCGTCACCACCGCGAGAACTGCGCGTGGGGCATCGATCTGGACCCGGAGCCGCTGGCGTGGGGGCAGGCGCACAACATCGCCGGCCTCGATCCCCACCAGGCCGAGCGCATCCACTTGATCGAAGCGGACGTGCTGGATGCCCGGCACGCCAAGGTCGACGCCACCGTCGCCTTCAATTTCTCCTACTTCATCTTCAAGACGCGCGAGCAGCTGGTGCGCTACTTCGAGAAGGCCCGCTCCACGCTGCGAGAGGAAGGCATCCTGGTCCTGGATCTCTACGGCGGCGCCGACGCGCAGCGCCGGATGGCCGAGACGCGGGAGTACGACCACTTCGACTACGTGTGGGATCAGGATGTGTTCGACCCCATCCACCACAATGTCGTCAACTACATCCACTTCGAGTTCGCGGACGGGAGTCGCCTGCAGCGGGCGTTCCGCTACGACTGGCGCCTGTGGAGCATCCCCGAGGTGCGCGACGCGCTGCTCGACGCCGGCTTCTCGAAGACGGAGGCGTACTGGGAGCAGACGGATCGCCGCACGAACGAGGGCAATGGCACGTACTACCGCGCCGAGCGCGCCGAGGACGATCCGGCCTGGGTGGCCTACGTGGTGGGCTTGCGCTAGCGCGTGGCTCACAGCGGCGATCGGCGCGGGATCGCCGCGTTCGCGGCCGCCGCAGCGAGCGCGGTACAGTCGCGGCTTCGCGAGAGCCAGAGGTTGCCGTTCCATGCAGCTCCACAACAGCCTGACCGGACGGGTGGAGACGTTCGTGCCGCTGCGCGAGGGCGAGGTGCGCATGTACCACTGCGGACCGACCGTCTACAAGCGCCAGCACATCGGGAACTTCCGGGCCTTCGCGGTCGCGGATCTGCTGCGGCGCAGCTTCGAAACTCTCGGCTATCGCGTCCTCCAGATCATGAACATCACGGACGTCGGCCATCTGACCGAGGACGACGCAGCCGACGCGCAGGGCGAGGACAAGCTGCAGCGCGAGGCGGAGCGCCGCTCCCTGGACCCGTGGCAGATCGCTCGAGAGGAAGAGCGCCACTTCAAGGACGACCTCGCGGTGCTCGGCATCCTACCGGCGCACGCCTATCCCCGCGCCACCGAGCACATCCCCGAGATGCTCGAGATGATCCGCGCGCTGCTCGAGAGCGGGCACGCCTACGAGGTGGACGGCAACGTCTATTTCGACGTGGCCTCGTTCGACCGCTACGGCGCGCTCTCCGGCAACACGCTCGAGGCGCTCGAGTCCGGTGCCTCCGGGCGCGTCGAGGAGCGCGGCGACAAGCGCAGCCCCCACGATTTCGCGCTG
>Ga0224500_10001610_pt1 | contig 13157 bp, 23 predicted proteins | sample SF_Oct11_sed_USG_FD_168126 | JGI IMG/M metagenome (GOLD analysis project Ga0224500, IMG submission 168126) | Sediment microbial communities from San Francisco Bay, California, United States - SF_Oct11_sed_USGS_4_1 | ecosystem: Environmental > Aquatic > Marine > Sediment | place: USA: California... | reverse complement strand
ACCCCGAGACCCCCGCGTTGTAGACGTGGTAGCGCTCGCCGCTGCCCGCCTCCCGGTTGAGCCGCGCTTCGATCAGGTCGGTGAAGCGATCCTCGCCGCGCCGCACGCCATCTCCGAAGGTGAAGGAGTCACCGAGGACGAGGATCCGCCGCACGCCCGGATCGGTGCCATCGGGGCCGGGCGGCAGCTCGCGAAAGCCGAGGGCGTTGAGGGGAGGGGTGAAGAGGGCCGTCTCCGCGAAGGGAACGAAGCGCTCGTCCTCGATCGCGAGCGGCGGTGTGTAGAGCTGGCGCGCCAGCAGCTCCGCGGCGCCGAGCGAGGCGCCGAGCGACAGCAACAGGAGACAAGCATTCGCCGTTCGGGACTGCATGGCTTCTTCGCGTCGTTGCCCCGGCTGGATGCCGGCGTCGGGGGCGGGCGGTCGTCTTCAGCTGCGCTTCGTGCCCTTGCGCTTGGAGCGGGTCGGCGGCGCCTTGGCCGTGAAGCGGCGCTGCTCGACGAGCTCGAGCAGGTCGAAGGTGCTCAGCACGCCGACGACCTTCTTCTCGTGAGTCACCACCACGCGGTGGATGTTGTGGTTGCGCATGATGCGCGCCGCGGTGCTGACGTCGTCGTACTCCGGCACCGTGTAGACGTTCTTCGTCATGACCTTGCTGACCGGCGAGTTGTCGTTCAGTCCCGGGACCAGATCCGTCGTCGAGATGATGCCGACGGGCTGTCCCTCGCTGTCCACCACTGGGAGCGCGCCGATCTTGTTGCGCTCCATGATCTTCCGCACGTGCTCGATGCTCCGGTGCGGCTCCGTCGTCACCACGGATGCGGTCATGAGATCGTGGACCTTGACGTTCATCGCTTCTCCAGCGCCGTCCGGCCTTCGTTGGCATCAGCGGGGCTCGCGCTCCGGCGCGCGAGCCGGGTCCAGCGTTCCCACGACGCGCACAGGCTATCACAGGGCGGCCGCGGGGCTGCGCGTCAGCGTCCGCCGGCGCGGGGGCGCTCCGCCTGCGTCGCGCGGCCGGCGCCGCCGAGCAGGTGCGCGATGGTGCGCTGCCGAAAATCGAAGATCCGATCCAGCTGTCTGCGCACGAGGGGATGGGCGCATGCGCCGATCCATCCGAAAGGCAGGCCGTATTCGACGCAATCCCGGATCCGGGTTCCGGTCGCGCGTTCCTCGAACTCGTGAAGGTGCACCCAGCGCCGGTACGGGCCGCGCACCTGCTCGTCGGCGAAGGCACACGGGGGATCCCAGCGTGAGATGCGGGTTTCCCAGTCGAAGGGAATCCCGTAGAGGGCCAGGCGATAGTGGATGTGCGCGCCTGCCTCGAGCTCGATGGGAGCCGGCGTCGTCACGCGGAAGCGCAGCTCCGGGGGCGTGATCTGCTCGAGGTTGAAAGCGTCGGAGAAGAAGGCGAAGACGCGCTCGCGCGGGAGCGCGAGCTCCATCTCGCGTTCGAGCAGGTGGCTCACGCGCCTGCGTCCGACTCGTGTCGCGGCCCGGCCGTTCAGGCCTTGCGCGCCGCGTCCACGCTCCAGATGCCCGCGCCCTGCGCCGAGATCGCCAGGAAGACGAAGCAGTAGAGTGCGGCGAGCTCGCCCTGATTGACCAGCGGGAGCGGGTGGTTCATGCCGTGCATCATCCAGTACGCGGCCGCCATGAGTCCGCTGCACAGGAAAGCCGCCCCGTGGGTGAACAGGCCGATCATGACGAGGGCGCCGCACGCCAGCTCGATCGGTCCGGCAATGAAGGTGACGAAGGGGGGCAGGCCCGCCGGTGCCTCGATCGGAAAGCCGACGAGCTTCTGCATGCCGTGCCACAGCAGCAGGAAGCCCGCGACGATGCGGAGCGCCGCGTACGCCTGTGCCCGTACGTTTTGCATGAAGAACGCCATGAGGAAAACCTCCCGGATCGCCGGATCTGGCCGGATCGCCAGGTGCGCGGCTGCGCACCGCGCCCGGCGCCCACGTGCGCAGCCTATCACAACGCCCGTGCCCACGGGCTGCAGCGCGACCCTGCCGAGCGCTCGCTGCGTTGGGGCGCTCTTCAGCGATCGGCGCCGCCATCCGCCGCATCGCCTCGTGCGGGCAGCGTCGTGACTTCGGGGCGATGCCCCGGGCGCTGCACCACGCGCTCGACCAGCGATCCGTCCGCGGCGTAGCGGTAGGTCTCGGTGCGCAGGACTTCACCCTGCCGATACTCTCGGAAGGTCGCCACCCGCTCCGTCTCGTCGTAGACCGCCTCGTAGTAGGAGTAGGCTTGATATACCTCTTCGTAGTTCCTCTCGGCACCGATGTCCTGCACGAGGCCATTGCTCTCGGAAGTGTCGGAGTAGTAGCTGTGGCCGGCGCGGATTCTCTCCGGACGCGCGGCGGCGGACTGCACCTGCCAGAGGGGAGTCGCGCCGAGTGCGAGCAGCGCCAGCGAGAAATGGAGCGCGCGGGCGCGGTGCATGCGATCCTCCCTCCGCCTGGCTGTGGCAGCGGGGTGGGCGGGCAGGCTAGCACGCGGCGCGGCACCGCGGTGGTGCTCGGACTTGAGCGGGCGCAGCCATTGTTGATATCTTGCACGCTGTCGGCCGGGCGCTGACGATTGGAGAGCGATTCGATGTCCAGCTACGAGCTGCTGCGCGCGAAGCTCCAAACCAGGCAGGACGAACTCATGCGACGCCTGGGCAAGGTCGGCGCATCGCTGCGTCAGGTGCCGGACGCGGATTCCCAAGAGCGCGCCGTGGAGCTCGAAAACGACGAGGTGTTGGTGGGCCTCGATGCGGGCAGCATCGCCGAGCTCGCCCAGATCCGGGCGGCCCTCGCCCGCCTGGATGACGGCACCTATGGCGTGTGTACGCGCTGCGAGGAGCCCATCGAGTTCAAGCGGCTCGAGGTGCTTCCCTTCGCCGCGACGTGCGTCGACTGCGCGGACTAGGCCGGTCGGTTGGAGACCGCGCGGAGCGCCTCAGCCGCCCCGCATCGTTCCGTAGGAGAGCCGGTGCTCCGGCAGCTCCGAGCGGATGGTCGTCTCGATCCGCGTCCGAATCGAGCGCGTGTAGGACGTTTCCACCGTGTGGTTGACATCGCGGATGCGGATGTTGAGCGAGCGAGCACCTCGGTTCAGCCAGACACTCACGGAGATCTGCTCGGGACTCGCATAGCTGGCGAGCAGCTTCGCGAGGAACGGCTTCGAGAAGCCCCGTTTGCCGCGCAGCCCCTCTTCGGTCGCGACCTCCTCGACGGCGCGCAGGATGACTGAAACGGCGTCGTCCGAAAGCCGGGCGGGTACGCCAGCGTTCGCGGCCTTCGGGGGCTTCACGTGGATCGTTCCCTGGTGGAAGAAGCAGCCGAGCGTCGCGCCGGCGACGACGAGCAGCACGGAAAGCAGGCCGCGTGCGCTGCGCCGGAATTGCGGCGGGTGCAGAAGCGAGCTTGTCGGGGGGAGCGCGGGGGATCGGAGCGCCACGGCGAACCCTCGTCGATTTTTCTGGGCAGATGGTCTCTGGGGCAGGTTGTGCAGCCGCCCCGGCCCGGCGCATCGGCCGGACGGAGCAGGGCGTCTGCGCGGCAGGATATCACAGCCGGATCGCCCCCGGTTTCGCCGCACCGCGCGTGTAGCGATCGGCTGCGCTGCGTGCCGGGTTCCGATGCCGCACGCCCGGCTCCGCACGCCGACCTAGCGCAGGGCGCCCCGCTTCTTGAGCGCTGCGCGGATGCGCTCGACGCGGCGGCGGTTCACGCCGAGGTCGCTGTAGCCGACGCGCGAGGCGGAGCGCACCGCGATTCGTTCGAGCTCCGGCCGCAGATGGAGCTCGAGATCGTCGACGAAGCCGAAGAGCGCGCTGCGGCACTCGGCGTGCAGGTAGACCCCGGTCTCGGTGACGATCTGCGTGCGCGGCAGCGCCGCGACCAGCTCCCGCGCCGCGCGCCATGCCTCGTGGGGATCGATCGCGGCGATCAGCGGCTCGATCGCGTGCGCGGCGTCGCTGGCATCGCTCGACACGCAGTTGGGCGAGGCGGGGCAGGGGGCGAGACCGGATTCGGTTGCTCCCAGTTGCTCCGGTCTGGATCCGGCGCACGAGAAGAGGGACAGCACGAGCAGCATGAGCATCGCCTCAGTCGCGCCGCAGCGTGCCACGGGACTCCTCTCCGGGGCGCTCCCAGCTTCCGACCGGCCCCGCGACGCTGCGGAACAAGTAGGTGGGCCTCCGCGTGCGCCGCGAGTCTACCATGGCCACGCGCCGCTAGCGGGAGCGACCCGGCGGGGCTCTCGTGCAGACGTCGCGACGGACATCCCCGCGTGGCACCCAGCGGGGCGCTGGTTAGACTGGCGGGGCGTTCCGAGCGAAATCACGGCAAAGGAGACCATCATGGGCCTCACGCTGGAAGATCTGTTGAGGGCGCTCAACAAGGACCTCGAATGGGAGTACGCCGCCGCGATCCAGTACGTCCAGCACGCGGCGATCATCACCGGTGCGCAGTACGAATCCATCCAGAAGGAACTCTTGATCCACGCGCAAGAGGAGATGCAGCACGCGACGATGCTCGCCGAGCAGATCGATTATCTCGGAGGCGTTCCCAGCGTCGAGGTCGAGAAGCGTGAGGTCTCCCCGGACACCCTGGAGATGTTGAAGCAGGATCTGCGCGGCGAGCAGCACGCGATCGACAGCTACAAGGAGCGGATCGCGCAGGCGGAGGGGCTGCGCGAGTACGGCTTGCGGCGCATCCTCGAGGACATCCTGATCCAGGAGGAGGAGCACAAGCGCGACCTGCTGACCGTGATCCACGATTGAATCCACGGGCGCGGGGGACCGAGCGCTGGCGCTCGACCGCGCTCCCGGATCACGCGGGCCACACCGGCGTGAACACGTACTCGAGCTTGATGCCGTCCGGATCGGCGAAGAACACCGCGTAGTACCCGGGCGCGTACTCCGGATACGCCGCAGGCGCGTCGAGGATGCGAGCCCCGATCGCAGCGAGCTCGCCGTGGAGAGCGTCGACCGCCTGCCGCGTCGGCGCGGTGAACGCCAGGTGATGCAGGCCGGGCGTGGTGCGATCGTGCGCAGCGCTCGACGACGACCGCGCTTCCTGCAGGCCGACTTCGACCTGCGCGCCCGCCCACAGCGGGCCCTCCGGTTGGTCCTCGATCCGAACGAATCCGATCGCGCACAACAGGCGGTCGTAGAACGGTGTCGAACGCGCCAGGTCCCTCACCGTGATGTCGATGTGGTGGATCGCGCCGGTCGCCGCCACGTCCGCTGTGTCCCCTGTGCCGGCGCCGTGTGCTGCAGCCGCTCCGTCGCGCGTCTTCCGCGACATCCGACGCCGAGCGCGCGAGCATAACCGATCGCCGGCTGCGCCACGATTGCGCCGACGCGCGCCGCCCCGCACGCAATGCCCGCGTCAGAGGGTGCACCGGATGGTCAGATGCTCTTCGGGTCCGAAGCGATCCAGCACGTGGTGCACGATCTGGATTCCGCCCGGCAGCTGCCACTCGTGGTTGGGAAAGTCTCCGAATCCGGGCAGCGTGGACGTCGGCGGGCCGAACACCGCTTCGACGTGGCGCTGGAACTCCGCGAAGGAAGCGCGTCGATTGCGCTGCGAGGTGCGGTACAGCTCGAGCTCGGAGAGGCCGTTGTCGGGGCCGCGAAAGCGGAAGCCGAGGAAGCATTGCAGGCCGCCGAGCACCGTGACCGGAAGCACGCAGTAGGCGCGCGTCACGCGCCGCAATCCGGCCGCCTGCAGCCGCGCCTGCAGCTCGGACTCGGCGATGCCCCACGGAATCGACGCGGGCGGATCGTCGATGTCGAACGCTTCGCGAATGTTCACGGTGCGAGCGCGGCGCGCAGCGGAGCGCCGGCCTCGTTCGGCTCGCGCTGCGCTGCGCCGCAGCATTCCGAACGTCGCGAGACGGGGCACGTTTCCACGGCGCAGAACGGTAACACAGCGGGACGAAGCCCCGGCCGGCTCGGCGCGCGCGGGCGTGCGCCGCGCGAGGCTCGCGCCGCTGGCGTGTCGCTCCTGCTAGGCCTCTCGGCTGTAGATTCCTCGCATGAGCCAGCGCAGGCTCGATTCGAGCAGCTCGACGCCGGTGAGCACTGCGACGGTCACGAGCGAGAGCGCGAAGGCGCCCCAGTAGTGGCCGAAGCCGATGGCGGCGCCGGTGGCCGCGAGCATCCAGATCACGGCCGCCGTGGTCACGCCCGTGACCACGCCTTCGCGCGTGAGCATCACCCCCCCGCCGAGAAAGCCGACCCCCGTGACCACCTGCCCGAGGACGCGCGTGGGATCGACCTCCTGGCCGGCCGCCCCGACGCCGAGGTGGATGAAGACGGCGGTGCTCAGGCAGATCAGGCTGCTGGTGCGCACGCCCGCGGGCTTTCCGCGCAGCTGGCGCTCGATGCCCACGATGGCGCCGCAGAGCAGCGCCGTGCCCATCGTCACCCAGAACGCGCGCCCGAACGGATCGAAGTAGTCCATCGGCCCCTCCACGCGTACAGAACCGCAGCCGAACCGTTCAGCCGAGCAGGCGGCGGCGCAGGACTTCCCACGTCAGGCCGCCGGCGACCATCGCCACCAGGATCAGAACCAGCTTGGGAACCCGGGCCACGGACCAGAAGAGCAGGTCGATGGAGGTGGGCTCCACGTTCTGCAGCACGATGATGATGGCGAGCAGCACGCCCAGCGCCTGCGCGACGCCCATGGGATGGTTTGCGATGAAGCGCAGCGCGGCAGCGAACGGGGAGCGAGGTTCGCCGCCTCCTCGCGCGAGGTCGGGATCGGGATTCGCTTGCGACATGGGCTGGATCCTTTCTTCGGAGCGGCGCAGCGACGCAGCGGGACGGCTACGGCGCGGCGCCAAACTCCGCCCAGAACAGGCCCCGGAAGTCACCGACTCGGAATCCCACCGCGCGGTCTTCCGGGTACAGCGCTTCGAGCCGGCTGGAGATGGCTGCGGAGAGCGCCTCGCCGTGGCACGTCAGGCACATCGGCTGGACCGTGATCGGTTCGACGTAGCCGCGTCGATCGGCGGAGAGCGCGACCGTTTGCGGCACCCGTTGCGCCGCGTCGCTCACGGCTCGATCCAGCAGCGGGGCGACCCAGGCCGGCGCAGCGTTCGCGGGGTTTCGCAGGCGGTGACTCGTTCGCCCGACGCGCACTCCGTCCCGTGAGATGGACGCGGCGATTTCGGGCGCGCGCGTGCGGCACGCGGCGATGGCCGCCTCCGGCCCGCCCGCGAGCCCTTCCTGGAGCGCGCGCTGCAGCTCGCGCTTGAACGGCAGGAGGATCTCCGCGCCGCGCGCGAGGTCGGCGTCCGAGGCGCCGGTCGACGGGAGCGCGGCTGCCGTGATCAGAAGAATCAGAGGTCTGACGCGCATGCTGCTGAGTGCTCGGCACGGTCGGAGCGCGACACGCGCTTGGATACGGCGCTGCGGCGCAGCCGGTGCCGCTGCAGGGTAACACGTCGCGCCCGATGTGGAACGGGCGTCGCGCCAAATCGCGCACGCGGTGTCGCGCGGCGCGGGCGCGGGGAGCCCGCATCGCGGTCCGGATCCGCGCACCCGGCTCGTCGTGGCCCCCGCGTCGCGCCTCAATCCGGTCGCGTGGCGATCCCGAAGTACTCCTTGACCTTCGCCGCAATCTGGCGATCGCTGAGCTTGTCCGCCGCCGCGACCTGCGTCGGAATGTCGCGGTAGCGCGTCGACGAACCCAGCAGTTGGGCGAACTCGCCCCTCGCCTCACCCGGACCCATCACGAAGATGGCGGATGCGCCGTGCAGATGATCCAGGACCGAATCGAAGTAGCGCCGGATCTGCTGCTGGACGCGTCGATCCCGCTGGCTCTCGGACACCACTTCCTGCGCGTGGTAGACCGTGCGCGAACGCGATCCTCCGGTCGTGCGCACGCGAGGTTCGACGTCCGATTTCAGCGTTTCGATCGCGACTCCGCCATCATCGAGTGTGACGAGGACGGCCTTTCGGTGATCGATCCAGAGGCCGATCTTGCGATCCTTGTCGCTCATGCCCCGACCCTTCTCGCCGGACGCCCGTTCGGCGTCCGGCGGCCGAGCACGCTCCCATCATACCGCTGGTCGCCGCCGCGGCTCCAGTGCCGCCGTCGGGCCGCGCGGCGGATTCCCACCCGCCGCGCCCTACGCGGCGCGACGCATCCTCGAGAGCCGGCGCTTCCACGGGGTCAGGTGCTGATCGGTATGCGCCTCCCCGAAGGCGGGATTCCATTTGCGCAGACACCAGTTGAAGAGCTCGAAGCCCTCCGGCGTCAAGTCGGACTTGCGGATTTCGAAGTCGCTCCAGTGGTGCACGTGCAACCCGAATTCCGGATCCCGAAGGAGCTGCTGCTCGCGGTAGAACTCGAGGAGAATCGTGTAGCGCGCGCGGAAGTGCTCGAGCGCGCGCTTCTTGAAGCGGGGATCCTCGGCCTCCACGTGCCAGCAACAGGCATCGATGACGAAATCTTCCATCGTCCTTCTCGCGCACGATCCGTCGGGGATTGCGCTCTGCGCCGGCACGTTCGCCGCTGCGACCCACCGCATTGTATCACCAAAGGGCGCAAAGGTCGCCGCAGGGGTTTGCGCATCCTTTCAGCGCGTGGATCGGCTCAGAGCGCGCGCAAGAGCGCTGCGCAGAGCGCGAGGCCGCAGACGTACGTGCCCAGCGCGCCGACGAAGCGGATGGGGTGGGGTCGGGCCAGCGTCGGCGAGACGATCAATCCGAACGCCAGGAGATAGCGGCTCGTCGTCGCGCCCATCATCGACCAGAGCGCCCACGGCGGGGGATCCTGCGTGGCCACCAGCAGAAAGAGCACCGCCAGCATCGCGGCGTATTCGCTCGTGTTGCCGTGCGCGCGCACCAGCTTGTGGAGCGGATCCTTTGGGTCGGACACGTAGCCAGCGCCCCGCTGGGTGCGCATGCGGGCCAGCGATACGGCCAGTCCGAGACCGAAGACCAGAATTCCCAACAGGGCGCTGCAGACGAGCGCGATCGCCATGCGTGGCTCCTCCTCCGGTGCGGAGCTGCGTCGCGACGCGTGCAGCGGCGGCCGAGGTTCCGCGGGCGACGCGGGGATCCTAACAGACCCGCATCTCTACGCGAAGCTTTTCGCGCGCGTCGCGATGCCGCCCGAATGCGCCTCGCGGTGATCTGCGTCACGCTGTTTTCGGGCCGACATGGCGCTGAGAGAGGCGGTTTCGCCCGAAGGGAGGCCCGCGCGTGTCGGAGCTCAAGCCGTTCGACTTCTCGATGTTCACGGACAGGCAGCTGCGCGATCTTGCCTATCAGTTGCAGGCCGAGTTCGTGAAGCGGCGCGCCAGGGCGCGCGCCCTGGCTCGCGAGAGTGGCGACCTCACCGAAGCCGCGGGCCCCCGATATCGGAACCCCCAGAACTCGGCCGAGACCTGGTCCGGGCGCGGGAACATGCCCGCGTGGGTCTGCATCGCGATGGAGCGCGGACACAGTCTCGAGAGCCTCGAGATCGACGAGGAGTCCGAGACGTAATCGGCGCTCTCAGCGTCCGCGGCAAGCGGATCGCCGCCTTACCCCTCAGCGCCGCCCGACAACATGGCGTTGAGCTGCGCCTCGGTGAGCTGGCGGAACGAGAGCCGGTAGCCGTAGTAGACGGCGATGGCGTAGAAGAGCAGATCCATAGGCCGGAAGTAGGCCAGCATGATCTCCCGGATCAGCGCGGCATCGAGCCCGGCGAGCGCGGTTCCGAAGGGAATCTGCTGGGCGTTGGCGAGGATCGCCGTCACCGCGAGGAGATTGCCCACGGCGCAGCCGAGCAGCGAGAGCGCTGCGCCGAGGAGGCCGAAGCTGCGGGTGATGCCCTTGCCGAGCGAGCGCACCGTGAAGCCCACGAGGAATCCGACGCCGATGGCCATGAAGCCGATCTGATAGCCGGTCGTCAGGGTGACGCCCGCCCAGATCGCGGCGCCGACGAGCGAAGCGACGAGGCCGCCGATCGACGCGAGCGGCAGGTTCTGCTCCGATTCCAGGAGCTGTCGCAGGTACTCGGCCTGGGGCAGATCGAGTCGTGTCGACTCTGCCTGGGCGCGTGTAGAAAGCTCCTGCTTCGGCACCGGGCGTCCCCCTGTTGCGGCGAGCGAGCCCGCCGCTCAGCCGTGCGCTGCGCCGCGCCGCTGCGGAGGCGCCGCGCGCTCGGGCTTGCGAGAGAGAACGGGCGAAAGCTAACACAGGACCAGGCGGGGAGGATACGAGGAGGTTCGATTCGCTCCCCCCGCGTCGGCGCGCGCTACCGGATCGCGCCCGAGAGCTGGAGGCCGACGACGCCCGCGACGACGAAGGCCAGGCTGACGAAGCGCAGCCAGGAGATCGCCTCGCCGAAGAACGTGATTCCGACGCCGGCGACGAGCGCGGTGCCGACGCCCGCCCAGATCGCGTAGGCGACGCCGATGTCGATCGATTGCACCACGCGGGCCAGCAGCGTGAAAGAGGTGAGGTAGAGCACGACGACCCCGCTGGCAGGGAGGGCGCGAGAGAAGCCTTCGGAGAGCTTGAGGCACGTCGTGCCGCCCACCTCGCACACGATCGCTGCGCCGAGCATCAGCCACACCTGCATCACGACTCCTTTCGCCTGCACAGCCGATCTGTTGCGCGATGTCGAGCCGGAAACTCGCCCGCGAACGAGGCCTCGGAAGGGCGCGACGATACCAGAGCGGGCGCGCGCGGCTCGGCTCACGGGCGAGCTTCGCCCGGCTCCTGCGGCAGGCCTGCCCGCTTCCAAGCGGCCATGTGGCCCGCGAGGTAGCGCACGCGCGGAAAGCCGGAGAGGCGCAGCGCTCCCTTGGCCAGGCCGGCCCGCGGCCCGTGTTCGCAATACACGACGATTTCCTGCCGCGCCGAGTCCGGAAGCGCGGACGCGCGGGCGGCGATCGCCCAGAACGGCACGTGGAGCGCGCCGGGGATGTGGGCGTGCTCGAACTCGGAGTGGGAGCGCACGTCGAGAATGACCGGCGCATTGCCGGCTTCGATCCGCGCCAGCAGTTCCGCTGCAGAAATGGGGGACATACCATTGGCTCCCGCGCACGCCGGCGAGGTCGAGGCGATCAGCGCGAGAGCCGTCACCGCGATCCGGAATCGCCCGCAAGAAATATTCTGCCGCTGCTCGCCGCTCACGAGTTGCCGCCGGGGAATGCAGATCAGGAGCGCAGCAGGGTCCACAGGCCGATCGCGATGAAGCCCAGCCCCGCGACCCACGAGAGGATCTTCGGGCTCACGGAGGCCGAGAGGATCGAGCCGGCGAGAACGCCCAGCGCCGAAGTCAGCACCAGCGCCGCGGCGGATGCGAGAAACACCGTGAGCTTCGGATTCTCCGCCTCGGACGCGTAGAGCAGGGTTGCCAGCTGCGTCTTGTCGCCGAGCTCGGCCACGAAGATCGTGGAGAAAACCGTGAAGAAGAGTCGCAGATCCATGGGAATGACGGCGCCTCCCTCGCTGTGTGCCATCCGCATGCTACCAGGAAGCGAAGCCAGGCCAGCATCCGGGCGAGGGTGCGGCGCAGCCCCGCGTGCGACGCGTGGATGAGGCGCGGCCCGCGGAAGTCGGGTCAGGAAGCGAGGCGCAGATGGATCGTGGAGCCGAGGGTCTTCACTTCTAGATTCGCCCACGTCGCGAGCAGCCTGCAGCGCGTAACCTGCGCGCTGCCGGGCGATCCCATGCGGATGCGCAGCTCGCCGCGCGGGCTTCGGTTGAGGCGTTCGATGATGGCGGGCCAGTTCTTGGATCGTTGCAAGGTGCGGTCTCCCGAATTCGAAGGAGCCGAGACATAGCACACGCCCCGTAGCCCCGCCGCGGGGTCGACCGCCTAACACGCCGCCGTCGTTCGGCGCCCGCGGGCTACGCCGCAGAACGCCGCGCGATGCCCGTCTTTTCCAGGATGTTCTCCATCAGGCACCAGCGCGTGAATGCGGACTGCAGGAGATTCAAGCCCACGAACGCCGTGAACAGGTGCCAGTAGGGGCTGTGGAGATAGCCCAGGGCGAGAGAGATCAATACGAAGATTCCGGCGATTGCGCGGATGTACTGTTCCATTCCCATGGGGCGTTGCCTCGTGCGGCTTCGGGGATGTCGTTCCCAGCCGCTTCGCGAGCGGGACGCCGAACGGGACACGCACGGCCCCGCCGCCGCTGGCCCTCAGCGCCGGACTCGGCTTTCCGCTGGCGGGATGCTACCACGCGCACCCGGCGCGACACCTCCGGGTGAACGTCGAGCCGCGGGCCCAATCCGGCGAGACCCAGCCTCCCCCCGCGCCCTTGCCGGGCGCGCGCGCTCACGCCACGCGGCGCGGTGCTAGGGTGGCGACATGCCCGAGAGCGTCGAGGCCACGGAAACCATCCGCAGGCGCCTGCTGCGCTGGCTGAGCCAGGGCGAATACGACTTCGATGCGCTGCAGGAGGCGCTCGAGCTCGGGGTTCGCGACCTGGAGCGCGATCTTCGACACGTCGAACGCACCGTGCGGCGTCGTGGCCAGCGCCTGCGGGTGAGCGCACCGCGCTGCAGCGACTGCGGCTTCGACTTTCCGGGACGCACCGCCCGGCACCTGCATACGCCCAGCCGCTGTCCGAAATGCCGAGGGGAGCGAATCGCTCCGTCGCGCTTCAGCGTTGCGCGCTGACGCAGCGTCGGCGCTGCGTTCCTCTTCGCGTCGCCCGAATTCTCACGCGGGCTTTCGCGCGCGGAAATACACCTGGAGCATTTCTCCCTTTTCGCAAACCACCTTCATCGCGCGCCAGTTCTCGACGAAGTGATCGGCCTTCTCGCGGCCAATCAGCGCGACTGAGCGCGGATAGAGATCGGCCTTCATCTTCTCGTACTCGTCCGCCACGCGCTGTCGGTACCAGCTCGAGCGGTCCTCGATCTCGACGTCGATGAAGCCCGCATCGCGCAAGATTTCCTCGTGTCGCGCCGGGGTCTCCATCGCGTAGGTCAGCCCCTCGATCTTGAACCAGTAGAGCATGTCCTTGCTGTACTCGCCCTCGCCCTTCATCCAGTCGTACGACGTGAGCACTGCGCCGGGCTTCAGCACGCGCAGACACTCTTTGAAGACATCGAGCTTGTTCTCGATCTGCGTGAACGCCCCGGAGCTCACCACGAAATCGAAGGCATTGTCCGGAAAGTCGAGGGGCCCCGGCTCCA
>Ga0224500_10001607_pt1 | contig 13177 bp, 7 predicted proteins | sample SF_Oct11_sed_USG_FD_168126 | JGI IMG/M metagenome (GOLD analysis project Ga0224500, IMG submission 168126) | Sediment microbial communities from San Francisco Bay, California, United States - SF_Oct11_sed_USGS_4_1 | ecosystem: Environmental > Aquatic > Marine > Sediment | place: USA: California... | reverse complement strand
TCGGCCTTGCTGCCTCCACCACGAACAAACTCCACGACCCGTTGGCGCAAATCTGGTGAGCATCTCATACCCCATGATCGCCAAAGTCCACCACCAATGTCCATCAGTAATTAAGGGCTTGGCTATAAAGGAGACGCAATATCTCAAACAGCCGATCATTCGCACGGCCAAGTGCCTGACGAATTGAATTGAGCAGGATCATCGGCGCATCAAACAACGCCTACGGGCCATGCAGACATTCGAGGTGTTTCGGAATGCGTAGGCAACCGGTGCTGGTGTTGAATTGGCACATCAGTTCGCAAAGAACGGCGGATAAATCAGGCCAAGACTCATGGGTGCGGTGGGTCTCACCATCCCTGTACAATGTTGCTCGTAGCATAAGGACCAGCATACCGACAGGGCACATCTTGGCTCATCGTCAGTTATTTGCACCAGTTCCCTGCTGGCTATGTGGACTACTCAACAACGAAGACTTCTCCTTCTAGCGGGCCGAGGGTAAGTGCCAAGTCCCCATGTTCTGAAAAGAGGAGTCGCCCTGGTCTACTCCTGCTCGAACTAAATACAGAACGTCCGGCCTTTCCTGCGAGCTGCACTATCCGAACATTCTCACGTATAGCCTCGCGTCCGAAATTGAGAGCGGTAATGATCCAGCCAGGTCCATCCGAACGCTCCATACCCATCACCACGAGGCCTCTCCCTCTGACCTTCGGCAGAAATTTCAGGTGTGCAAGTGCCACGCCAATTTCCCTGCGCACCTTGAGCATCTGCTTCAAGCGCGACGCGAAGGAGTCTGAATCACGAAGCTGCGCCGAGAGTGTTCCATACAGCGACGCCGCCCTCTGCAGAGCACCATGGGAAGTTGTAGCGCTTGAATCGAAGCCCATGAGATCGAACGCTCCACGGTTGCTCCATCGACAATCTCCGTCATCCACCAACGACCCGAGTCTCTGTGGAGAGACTGGAAGCGCGCCCACCAGATCCCACCCGGAAAGCGCAAAAACTCCAGGCTGCATCGCATTGAAAGACGCAGCAAGCAAGTGCATCTGAACGATTTGTGAGCGCTCTTCGATACTCGGGTGGTAAGGATCCGTAATCCCCAATGCCGCCGCTGTAAATCCAACCAACGTGCTACAGAAGCCAACGTTGGGGAACTCCCAAACAACTGGTTCTGTACCCTTCAACACTGCTTCTCGCGTTCGTTCGTACATATCTTCGTAAAGGGCACGTCCCCGCCACTTCTTCCCGTCCACAGCGAAGGTGTCCTCTCCGTGCTTACGCAGATGCACTAGATCAAACATGAGTTCATCGTGGTTCTGAAGCGCGTGGACGAATCGACCGAGGTCGAGTCCTTTTTGATACATCAGGTCCAGCATCAACCGTAGCGGGCCCGCATCCCCTGTTGCCATCGCATGCAGGTACGCCGGTCGTGTCAGAAAATCGTAGGTGAGCTCAGGACCCCAAGCCGTGAATCGCTCAACGTCCTCCAGGCTGGCATTCAACTCTTGGAAAGAATAGCCGCCGAGCTTCCTGATTAACATCGCCAGCAGATTGCTGCTTTCGACCGCCAAGGGGTGGCCTTCCACCCAAGCCTCCTGGCGGCCCATCCGCTTTTCAATGCCAAGAAGCGGATTTGCATCGAGTCGAAGGCCAGCAACCCCTAACACGCGAAGAGAATGTACTGCATCGGCGGCAACGACGCGCTGCGCTCCACTGCTAGGGTCTAACCAATTGAGAGACGGTTGCCCGGCCTTAAACATGTGAAGATAGACCCATCGTCGCTCGACCCCGTCTACGCCCTTGACAACACGTGTGGCACTCCAGTTAGTATCTTTGACGCCTCGATACTGGAAGAGAAGGATTTCAGGTGGGCCGGGAATATAACCCTTCGCTTGCAACTCCTCCACTGCCTCCGGTGTGAGATTCACACTGTCTTCACGATCGGGTACCTGGCCCAACAACGCCCAGTCTTGCCGCTGGATCTCGACCATCGAGTAGAGGCCAGGGTAATTCTTGTACGCCAGTTCGGCAAGACGAAAGTCGGCGCCCTTCCCTGTATGTCCCGGCACCAGGTCTCCGATCACGACGCCGTCGAAGCGGTGTGCGGTGCGTACCATCTTCTGGTATTCCTGTTCCGTACCGAACGAGGGGTCGATCATGATTTGGATACGGTCGAAAAAACCATCTTGAGATGGTGTGTACTCGCGACCAGTGATCCCGCCCGCGCGTTTCATCGGTCCGGTATGGATGGCGTTGATACCGATATCGCGGAAGGTTGACCACAATTGCTCGCTTGCGAGTGTGCTCAACACACTCTCTCCCGGTAGCGTGATAGTGGCCTGAGGATAGCCCGTGAACCATACCGAGGCGCCGCGAACCAACTCGCGCGGACGCGGTTGACCGTATGCATGTTCCCACTGCCCCTTTTTCCCGGAGATCAGCGCCGCGAGACGGTTGGCCTGGTCCAGCATCGACCGCATTTCCAACCATGCAACGTAATCCTCTGTCGCCAACCGGGCAGGCGCAACTGTACAACCCAACATCCACGCAAATAAGACGACGACAAGGATCGTCACCGTCCGCTTCGACCATCTCCGCCTGCCGGGGTGAGGCACAGGAGATCGAAAAACCGCAGGGTACCTACCCGACTCCAAGTTCAGTATGTTCAGATCCGACCCTTCCCTACGTGCTGACGAATCCACTTCCAGTCCAGTTGTCGATGCCATCCGCGGAACTACTCAGTTGGCTGGCGCCTTCCCTGGCGATTGCAAACCCACTGGAGTAATCCCTTGGATAGGAGTGCTATCAGGAAGCCTAGCAGGACCAGCATCACCGCTGCAATGAGAAGGTCATGTTCTTCGATAGAGCGCCAAAAGTCGGAGCCGTACGCGTCATCGAGCACAAGACCCAGACAGACGAGAGCAGGAAGAAAGACAAGCGTTAGAAGGAACAATCGAGGTACGGAAAATCGGAGCCGATCCCGTACTTGCCCAAAAGCATTCCGCAACTTCTGCCAATGGCGTTCTTCCATAAATGTCCCCAGGAAGAGACCGAGGCTGACCAGTGCGAGCGACAAGAACGGCCATGCGGACACACTCACGCCCTCCGTCTTTAAAAGAGGTCCTCCTTCTTTTTTTGGCGTGCAGGCACCGTTAGTGTCGGCTTCGTCTATTGTCTTAGATTCGTAGACATGTACGCTTTCGAAGTTCGTCCAATGTGGCAAGAGCCTATCCACAGCCAAAGAGAACAGCGAGCCCCCGGATACATCTCGCTGTCGTGACTTTCCTCGATTCCTCTCCGCATTTCCTCCAAGCTTGTAGAATAGTGGAGCGGTCTCACTCCATCCGTATCCTGCGGGAATCAAAACGTACTCTTTTCCCTTGCCACCGTTGTAAGTCATTTCAGCACAGAGATCGGTGTGATAACTGGTGCTCTGATCTTCCACTCTGGCATCATAAAGCTTGAGCTTGATGCGAACACTATCCCACGTGTCGTTAACCCAATGTGGGTATCTTTGAACGTCAAGTTTCAGGTACTTCTCTATAAGATCCGGCTTCACCTCCCCTTTGTCACCAATGTTGTCACCGCAATAAACGCCAGCTGCCTTTTTCAAGCGCTCCCTCACGTCCTTCAAGACTTTTTTCATATCCTCGGCGTCCTTGGTGGCATCCTCGGAGGCACCCTTTACAATCGCCTTAAATGCCTCCGTGTAGGCTTGGTGCATTTCTGGCGACCAATAGTCAGGGGTGGGCTTCGCGTGGAGGATGGCCTCCCTGACCGCTGCCAACGCCCGCTCGTGGTGGAGCACGGTCATGTTTCTTCTTTCTTCGTCGATGTCGGGAAAATGTGTTGGCGACTTGCTCCTCTCTGGAGGATTGGGCTGCAGTGCCTTAACCAGTGCCTCAAGTAGTGGCTTCATACCTTCTAGTGGCGCCTCTTCAGGAGGTATTGCGGCTTCCCTCCACGGCGGGCGTGTATCGAATCGCATTGGAGGCCAGGCGAGGCCTTGGACCATTATTTTTTGGGCCTTTTTTGAAAGGAGGAACTCGATGAGCCGCTTAGCCTCCTCTCGATACTTCACATTGCGGGGCAGCGCTATGATATCACCACCGAGGAGCGTCTCAAGCTCGGACTGCTCCCACTTCCAACCGGCACTAGGATGAAAGCGCCAGATTTCTCCAGACTCTTGCATGATGCTGATCGAGAAACTCCAATTGCGTCCGACCGCGACGTCATCAGCCAAGAGATATCCAGTGGCCGTCTGCTGGTCCGTGGTTTTCGATTTGTCAGAGACAGATGCCCAAAGCACCCGGAGAAGCCGGAGCGGATTTTTGTTGACGTCAGCAATGTTCAAATCCCAACCCCTGCAAAGGTCTTTTGGGCTTACCTTGTCATCGGATTTACCGGCAGCCCGCACGAGTTCAAACAGAAGAAGCGCTGCGTCGAGCGACACGCCGTCTTCATACCCCTTGGCAGATAGGACCACTTTCTTCTTTCCCGCTGGGTCTTCGGCGAATTTGAGGAGATCCTGCCACGTGCCAGGCGGATCCATGATCCGTTTTGATTTAGAACCATATCCTCTCGACACTAGTTTACAATAAGCTTTGCTACTCGACTCCTCGCCGGTGCAGCAGTCCAGGACACGGTCTTCGCCTTTGGTAATGGGCAGGTATTTGCACTCCCTTGTCCATGCGATTCGGACATTAGGACGATACGGGAGAAAATAGAGAGCTCCGCCCAGTTTCATGTGCTCCATAAGCGTTGAGTGCACGGATGAAGGGACATACCGCTCAAAGTCTTTGCTCAGCTTCTCGATGACATTCTCGCGCACAACTTCCGTACGCCGTGTGATGTCAAACAAGATTAGATCCACTCGCTGGCGCTGTAATATTTCGAGAAGTGTCTCCGGATTGACATTCTCCGAATGGACATTGATGCGTCGAGCGTGGTTCTCTTCATTAAATGTGTCAAGAACTTTCAGAAGCTGCTGGTATTCTTCTTCGGCCAGACTCGTCACCACGTATAGCTGTTTGGTGAGGACATAATTGCCAACGCCGACGAGTCCAACGATGAGAAAGAGGGCGCCAATGAACAGGAGTACTACCTTTGCCAATCTAACGTTGCTAGCGTTCTTGAAATTTCTGTATATGTCGGCGATCTTTCCAAAAAAGGGAAGGTCCACCTTGCCAGCGTAGGCGAGCCAGAGAATGGCGACACCAGCAACCAGAATGAATAGATGGGCAAGTAACAAAGGTAGATCTGCCGGGGAAAGATCCTTGGTTAGACGATCGAGAAGTTCGAACATGGATTTACCCCTCCTTCAGTAAGTGCCATCGTTCTGTTGGCGGGCACACGTACTGAAACAAAACCATTTGGGTGAGGGAAGCTGTTCTGTTGTGGTGGACCGATCTGTCCTCAAATTCCCCCATGATCCTAAAGGAAGTGCCATAAGACGCGTGTTGCATGTCCACCACTGATTCCTGGGGTTTGCTCAGAGAAATATGTCCCACCAGTCTTTCATGATTGCCTCAAAATCCGCCGCTCCTGCACGGCTCCATGTGCGTGTGGCACTTAATCGCTGCTACAGACCCTCTCCTTTTCATCTATTCCGTTCGCAACGGCAAAATACACGCACCATGTGGCATAGAGCAAATACTTAAATAGTAAGAGTTTCTACAGAATCGGCAGAATGGCACAGGAGAGGATTACCGACAAAGGAGGATGGTGTATCAGAACCGATTCACGGTGTATCGAATGAGATTCTTTTCTCAGTCGTGACACGGGGGAGGATTGTAGTCGCTCGCTTCTAGATCTGCGTGACCGCCTCTTCCGCCCCTTCTAACAGTTTCTGCACCTCCTCCACATAGATTTCGGTGGTGGCATAGTGCTGATGCCGCATCATCTTCTGCACCCGCGTCGGATTGGCATCATTGAGCAAGGCAAAGGTCGGCGTCGAATGCCGCAAACTATGCACGACAATGCCGGGCTTCTTCACGCCGGCGAGGAGCAGCCCCTCCGTAATAATCCGATGAATCGCCCGCGTGGAGAGCCGCTGCTCCGCCGGGGACACCACATTCCCACCCCGATCATGACAGGCCGTCGTCGCAAAGAGCGGATCATGCCCCTGCAATGGACCCGGCCGCAGCGCGAGATACCTTTGCAACTTCTCATACACTTCCTTTAGCACCTGCACCGACTCATCCGCCGCAGTGCGCCCCTTCCCATGCACCCACAGCCGCCACTTTTCCCCCGGCACATGTTCTTGGAGATGTTCGATCCGTGCGCGACTCACCTCAATCGTCCGCAGCCCCGTCTTGAGCATCAGATACGCCATCGCGACATTGCGGGCGCGTTGCTCGTCGGTCTTTCGAGGATCCGTCTCGAGCGTGACGAGTAACCGTTTCGCATCCTCGACCGGGAGATGTCGCCGGGTGTGCTGCCGACTGCAACGCCAGCCCTGCACGAAGTCCGCCGGATTGACGAGACCCGGATGCAGTGGGACGAGCCAGGCTAAGAACTGCCGCACCGCCGTGAGGTACCCATTCTTCGTCCGCAGATTCGCAAAGCGCTGATCCAGGAACGCGCGATAGGCCTCAAGGCAGGCGCGATCCAGCCGTCGGAGGGGTTGATTCCTCCCCTGCTCGAGCCACCGAATAAAATAGCGCCCGCGTTTCCAATAGGTCCGCGCCGTGGTCGACTGCGGGTTCTGGTCTGTGAGCTGCCGCGCGAACGCGTCGAGATAGACCCGCAGACCGATGAGGGTGGAGGATGACAGGACGAGGCAGACCGGCGGGAGCTCCCCACCCGTCCGGCGGAGTACGGTCGTGGCCAGCGGGACCAGGTCGGTGGACGTGGGTCGATCCGTCGGTGTGCGTTCAGGCGTCAGGGGTACGAGGTCCATAATGGTCGGGGTGCCCTCTCAGGTCCCTGCATGGGCTCTCACTCCATCTGTCTCTCTATAATGGTACGCGTGCTGGCGCAACCGGGTCGTGAAGGCGAGCGCCGGCCCCCCCTCTCACAAGCGGAATTGGTGTCGACCGCCGCTCGCCATCAATCTCTCTCTATAGGTGGACGTTCCTGGCTCCAACCCGGGACCCCGCCGGCGTCAGGCCCGACACTCCTTTATATAGAGGTGGCCGCACCCCAGCCTTCCTCCCGCCGGGACCTCCCACGACACCAGGAGGTGATCTCGTTCTGGCCCGATTTTCCGGGTCTCTTCCCTACCGTGGGGCACCCTATCCCCTCCCCATCGGCAAGTCAAGGCCTCCGAGAAGGGCACCATCCCGGATGCCAACCCAATCTGACGCAGCCTGATGCAGTATATCTATAAGTAATTGACATGATACGTAGAGGTATGATACGCGATCTATCTTAGTCGTGAATTTTGAGGCCTCAATGGATATAGGAAAGTCTTCAGAAGTCTTTGACGAAGAAGCACTTGCGCGAGAGTTTGAACAACCGGAATCTGTGACTCAAACTACTTCGGCGGCGCCACCCGAACGACTCGATTTCAATCCCGCACGTTTTGCGGAGTTGGTCTGTCACACGCTCGACCATCCTGATTTTCGTGCCCTCCCCTCCCATCAGCAGATCCTCTACTTACAGTTTCTTCGGCACAGCCACGGGTGTGGTAACAACCGGATCAAGGCGTCGATCTCCGATATTGCGCAATGGGCCGGCACCCGCGGAAAGAATGCACTCCGTGCCAGACAGCAGCTAGTCACGGCGGGCCTTCTCAAAATCACCGTTCGGCCGCGTCAATTTCTTAAAGGTCAATTTGAAGTTCGGCTCTTCTCTCGGGAGAATCGCCCCCGGGTTTCTCCCGACACCATGATCCATCGCTTTCACCAATTCACGGCGAAGGATCTTGACATCCTCGATTCCCAAATTCGAACCGCTGAACCTGAGGTGCGCGAGGGACTGCTCGAGGAGACCCATCAGCTGCTCACCGATATGAAGAGAGGGGGCTTTGAGCTTCCATCCGAAACTGAAACAAAGATCTACAAGTATTTAGCTTTCGTACGTCTCACTGGACGTTGGAGAATTGCCTCACGCTTCAAGGATTGGGACGGCATTTAATCCAATTCCTCACTTTCAATAATATAAATAAACATTCTTACGCTATGCAGTTTTATTTTCATTACCTCACTCGCGAACCCATAAATTTGTCGTTTAACGCCTCCAATCCATCATCGACATAAGATTTATTCAATCATTCCAGATTAAATCTGGCCCGGATAAAGCTGTTTCACTATTCCAGCCACAAGATGGTCATCACCATCCGATGTCAGATGAGTTGCGTCAACGCAATTATTGAACGTTCATATGGTTTAATGATTAAACAATATACGTTTATCAATGCGCTTTATAAACTTTTATGTCATTTCACATAACGTTTTTAATAAATCGTAGTTATATGATTTTATATTTCTACATCCTGAACATACCGACTGATATTGTGAATAATGTTTGCTAGTTGCGTTGACGCAACCGCGATTCGCCTAAGAGCCATGTATGGCCCATACCGTAGGATCCAATTTGGTATAACTCGCACATCGTAATCATCATAAGTATGGTCCTTAACCAGTCTAGACTTATCTACTAGCACGTCTAATTGGCCCTATAACAAGTGGGTAATTCACTGAATCCTACAATCTGCCCACGTATTTCCCTTGACTTTGTTCTTTGAGTCCTATACTTGAAAGAACACTTGGACTATTTTTATCATAACTAGGAGGTTTGCAATGGGGGTGATAGTCGCAATAGCCACCCATAAAGGAGGTGTTGGGAAGACTACAACGGCAGCGAATCTCGCTGCTGGCCTTGCACGAAGCAGTAAAGGGAAGAAATACCTTGTAGTCGATGCCGATCCTCAGGCAAACCTCACCGCCACGCTTTTCCCTCATGAACGTCGAGATTATAAAGGGCAGACGACGATGGCCCACGTTCTTGGAGGTACTGCGATATTAGATGAAGCCATCGTTGAAACCTCCACCAAGAATCTTGATCTCATTCCATCCCATATCGATCTCTTTGAACAGGAGAGTTATATCCAGGGAACGCCGCGCGCATTGCTTGGTTTAGATGCCGCATTTCGACAGTCTGCCTTACTTAATAACTATGAAATGATCATCATTGATTGCCCACCAAATCTCGGCACCTTCATGTCTAACGCCCTCTACGCGGCAAACTACGTCATTGTGCCAGTTGCAGCGGGCGACAAGTACGCTCTGGACGGGCTGCGTTCTCTCCAAAACAAGGTGCAACAGGTCAACGTCGTGAAAACTGAGCGAAAAACCGAACTATTGGGGTACCTTCTGACCCGATGTGACATGCGTACCAACGTGGCGAAGACCATCGTCAAGACAATGCGGGATACGTTTGGGGATCAGGTCTTTTCGACCATCATCCGCGAAAACACGGAATTTGGTAAAGCCATCATGGTAAACAAGACGATTTTCCAACAGGAACTGCGCGCCTCCGGCGCTGAAGATTATGCTGGGCTCGCCAGTGAAGTCGTATCACGCGTGGTGAAGGCCGGCAAAAAACGAGACCTCTTGGAGGCTCAAGTGGCAACCGCATCAGAAGCACCTTCCGCTGAGGTCGGAGTCAGCGAATGAGTGGGAAGCAGCGCGTGTCCAAAGAACGGCAGGAGCTCGAGGAACAAAGCCGTAAGGCTTTAATGGGTTTAGGTATAACTAATGAAACCGCGATCCACGGCGTCCTTGCTGAAACACTCGGGGTCACGGCGCAGCAACCTCAATCCAAACCCTCCCTCACGCCTTCTCCCTCACCCGACAAAACTACGGCGCCAGCACAGACACAACCTCCTGCATCAGCGAGCACCTCAAGCCCTGCACTCACTCCAGCCACTGCGCCAGCAACACTCGATTCCTCAACTTCTCCAGATACCCCTCTCCCTCTCGAATCGGCAGGAGAACGTGTCCACAATCTCACTCTTGATCTCTTAGATCCGAGCCCCGACCAGCCAAGACTTCAGGCTGAACCAGATCCTGAACTTCTGGAGAACATCCGATTATTTGGCGTGCGTACACCAATTCATGTTCGCCCAGTGGCCAACGGCCGCTATCAAATTGTGGCAGGTGAACGACGATGGCGAGCATGTCAGATTCTGGGAAAGGCAACAATCCCAGCGTTAATCCGACGTGACGATCTGGACGTTGCAGCAGCCGAAGCCCTCATTGACAATCTTCTGCGAAAGGAATTGACCGGTTATGAAGAAGCAAAAGGCTATAAACGGCTCATTGACCAACATGGCTATTTAAAATCGGAACTGGCCCAACGGTTGGGCTGTGATAAGACTAGGATTACTCGTGCCCTCCAGGTCCTCGACTTGCCTGAACACATTATCGAACTCACCCTTGGACCAGGATCTCCGCTGACCTTGACACACGTTCAAGAGCTTCTTCCCTTACGCTCCAATCTTGTCAGACTCCAAAAAGTAGCCCGTCAAGCAATAGACGGTGGATGGACCGCTCGACGGATTCGGGAGGAGGTCACACGGGTCCCCCGTACGAACCAGGGTGCTCAGTCAGTTCGATTTGATGCTAGGGGAAACGACGGGCCGTTTCGCCTTGTTGTTCGTTTTCACCCAAACCGTGCTCATGACATTCGCCTCATCGAAGAAGGCTTGCGAAAAGCACAAGAACACTTAGATAATTTTCAACGAACGACCTCCTAATGCCATTCCCGTCTAGTTCACTGGAGATCGCACGGCAGTGTCCCTTTCTTTAGTACATTTTCACACTTTCTCAATTTCATGTCCCATCAAGAACTTCTTGTTCCAACCCTCTCATGATTGAACATTTACCTCGAATTTCTCGCGCGCTCTTCTCTCACCGAATATGTTGTCTGATACGAAAAGGTTTGACCTTGTCTTGTTTTCCGCACGAATTTGGACACTATCCACATGACATTCATAGCCAATAACCCTCGTTTTATCCACACGTGAGAGGCTCAGCACAAGAGAGTGCCTCTCAAATGAGAGGCTTGAAACAAGAGTGAGAGGGTTCACACAAGGATATAGTGAGAGGATCCGCACAAATACCTTAGAGGGTTGACACAAAGTGAGAGGGTTGAAACAAATGTCTCATATCCAATTCCTTTTCTTTCTTGCGATATTACCTCCTTCTTCTTCCTTTGGAGTGCTTTCCCACGTACATACTTACGTTAAAGAAAAGAATACGTTACGGCAACGCTGATGCATACCAATCTTCAAAAGAAAGAGAAAACCACCCCTGTTTTGGATGGATTGATCCATTCCGAAGTCTCAATCTCGGAAATTCCAATGTGGCAACTTCCCGGGAAGGGCAAGGTCAGACCAGACACCCTTTCAAAAGTTGTCACCAGAATTATGGAAAGAGATGGGCTCCCACGGAAAGTTGAGATTGAAATTATGCCGAGTGCCAAGTGGGGATACCCAACAGTCTTGGACCTGGAATATTTTCGGGCATTTGAACGTGCTTTGACCATGATGTGGGAGCGGGAAGGTGTCGTACCGGATGTTTTAAGAATTAGTGGACGTGAATTGATACGACTGACAGGTCGTACCCCCAATGGCGATCGTCAGCAGGAGGTGCGAGAATTTTTGGATCGACTTAGTGGCTTGGTGTTGCAGGAACATCGAAAGAATGCAAAAGGTCGCCGTGCGGAAACAGGAGTCCATATTTTCGAGCGGATTGATCGTGAGGAGATGTCACCTGGTGATCGGAGTGAAGGGCAGTGGACACATCAGATTCGGCTGGCAGATTGGTATTGGGCGAATCTAAATAATTTTCATTGCCATATACAAGATCAGCGGGTCTTTTGGGCATTACAACGCGATTTGACCAAACTTCTGTATCAACATCTGCATGCCTTGTTTCGGGTGGGACGTGGAGCTGCGAGTGAGTCCTATGCAGAATTGTCGATGAACCTTAGTTTGAAGCGGTTGCGGGCGATTTCAGAAATACGACGGCAATTGAAACCAGCTCATGATGAATTGTTGCAACTTGGATTTATAGGGAAATGGTCGTTGGAGCCGATGCCGTCCCAGAAGAAGGAGTATCTCGTTCTGTGGGAGGCCGGGCCAACATGGCATGAGGTATATCAGAAAGAACGAGAACAATTAGAGCAAATTGAACGTGGACCCGTTCGCGAAGTACTCGTTGAGCATGACGATACGAAGAGCTACGAGCTTGATATCGCACACGAACAGGAAGACATAATGTACGCATTGAAGGAAATATATGATTTTGTGGGATATCGGGATCAGGCGTATGAGCCATTCTGGAAGAAAGTGATCGACAGTTTCAGCCGATCGATTCGACACCGTGTCATGGCAGAGGTAAGAGAGCTCGCTCTGAGTCGACGAATCCGCACAACACGAGCTCGAGCATTGGTTGCCGCATTCCAACGTGAAGGGAAAAAGCACAACCTTTCGGGTTGGGGGGGACAAGCAAAGAAGGTCTTGCCAGACTATTCGAGACGTGCACCGTGATCAAGAGGCTGGTTCTCACATGAAACCAGACATCGATTGTTCGAGGTCATCAATTTTGATTCATGGCTGATCGGTATTCAGGTTGCGACCGAGGCCGTGTGAAAACAGAAATGCCGAGCGAGTGAAATCTTTGTACCTGCGGCATTGGGGCTCAGTTTGACGTGGCGTGGCGGACAGGCCGTTCCGTGTCGCAACAAGACCGGACTGGCTACCCTGTCATGGCCGCCATCAGGGGTTTTACGCCGAAGATCCGCATGGTGCGCTTCAGGTTGTACGCCAGCACGTGCAAACTCACCTCCGTGTTGACCTTCGGCAACGTCTTCATCAGGAAATGCGTTGCCCCCATCCACGCCTTGAGCGTGCCGAACACGTGCTCCACGGTCTGCCGGCGTCGTGTCATGGCGTTCGGCATTCGATCCAGCCGATCCTGCATGGCGTCCAGGACCGATTCATGTTCCCAGCGCGAGATACGCCGGTAGTCGCCCGTGGTGCAGCGCGCTTTCAGCGGACAGCGCGGACAGGCCGAGGACCAGTAGCGGTGCTGCGTGAGGCCACGTTCAAGGCTCGTCATGCGATAGATCGCGTGCTCCCCGGCAGGGCAGCGGTAGGCGTTGCGCTCGGGGAGGTAGACGAAATCGCGCTTGTCGAACAGGCCCGCTGCGTGATTGTTGGAGGTCAGCG
>Ga0224500_10001605_pt1 | contig 13178 bp, 11 predicted proteins | sample SF_Oct11_sed_USG_FD_168126 | JGI IMG/M metagenome (GOLD analysis project Ga0224500, IMG submission 168126) | Sediment microbial communities from San Francisco Bay, California, United States - SF_Oct11_sed_USGS_4_1 | ecosystem: Environmental > Aquatic > Marine > Sediment | place: USA: California... | reverse complement strand
AGGCTGCCCGACGATGACACAGTCAGCATGCCCGCGGAGGGGACGTCGACCACGAACGAATCGAGGTCGCCGTCGCGCGACAGCACGCCGGCGAGCGAGCCATTGGCGGGCAGCGGCGTGCCGAGAAAGCGGAGGTCGCTGTGGTCGTCGTTGGGCAGGAAGGCCGAGTACAGGGCATACGGACCGGTCGCGCCGGCGTAGCCGGTCACCTGCAGGTAGAAAGTGCCTGGCGCGCTGACCTGGCCGTAGAAGGCGAAGTTCGTGCCGCGCTCGCCTAACGGGTCGTCGTCGTTCTCCGCCTGCAGCTGGCCCGACGACGAGTAGATGCGCCCAAAGGTGTCGGTGTCACCGGCGCCGCCGTAGCGGTCGGAGTAGAGCATCCAGACGCCGGGCTCGGTGAACGCGAAGCGGAACCAGTCCTGGTCGGTGGGCGAGTTCAGGATGCCGCGCTGCGCCGTGTTGTCGAACGCGCCCGGCTGGCTGGAGAACGTGCCGGAAGATGAGTCGGGCCAGTCGTCGGCGGTCGCCGATGGCGGTTCGAGCCACGCGCTGGCTCTTACATAGACGCGGCTGAAGCGTGAGTAGTACGCCGAGAGGGGGCTGCCACAAGCCTGGGATCGGGGCACGGCGAAGAGCGTGCCGACGAAGTTGCCGGTTGTGGTCAACAGCGGCGAACCGCTGCTGCCTCCCTCGCTTGCGCCGATCTGCCAGACCACTTTATTGCTGGCCACGGTCTGGATGTCGCCCTCGGTCCCGGCGCTCACCAGCTGCTGGCCCTGCACGGTCCCCGACGAGTACTTCTTGAACGTCCCCGCCGGGTGGTGGATGCCGGTCACTGCAGCGCCGATCGCGACCTCGCGCGGATCCCAGCCCAGCATGTACAGGCCGCCGGGAAGCGATCCGGCGATGCGCAACAGCGTGAAGTCATTCGCGCTGTCGGTGAACAACAGGGTCGAGCCCACGGTCGTGGCCACGCGCGGATTGGTCGACCCGCTGCCGCAGGGCTGCTCGTAGGACCACACCATCTGCAGGGACGCGGCAACGGCCGGCGAAGTGACGCCGCAGTGGTGCGCCGTGGCGAAGTAGGGGATGTCGGTGCCCTGCCGGTCGCCGAGCATGGCGCCGCTGCAGTTGAACGTGCCTTCCGGCGTGGTGATGACCAGCTTGGCAACGGCCCGCCCGGCGTCGAAGAGCGGCCCTGGCGGCATGCAGTTGTAGTTCTCGTGGCACGCGAGCAGCTTTGGCGCGACGTCACGCGTCGTACCCGGCAGCGTGCGCATCAGCGGGTTCTCGACGAGGTGCGAAACGTCCGCGACCACCACCTCCGGTGCGGCATCCGGCGCGACGCCGGGCACGAAGACCTCGACGACCTGGGCTTCGCCGGAAGTGACCGGCGTCCACACGATGTCGCCCTGCCCGCCCCGGGCGAGCGCAACGAGATCGTGCGTCAGGCGCGTCGGCGCAAAGCCGCCGGCGGCATCGACGTTGCCGATGACCGTCACCTCGGTGCCCGGCGGCAGGCTGCCGAAGTCGAGGGCAACGCGCAGCGCCGCGGCACCGGCCGAGCTGACGCGGATCGTGGCGATGCTCCCCCCGGCCGCCTGCGACCAGTCGAGCGTGCGCGCCTGCCGCGAGTGAGCCTTGGTCAGCTCGTCGCGGCCGGACCAGCCGATGCGGTGCGCGCCGAGCGACGGCTTCTGCTCGCCGGATAGCGCCTTCGGCCGCGGCGCGACGATCGCGCGGGCCAGCTGCAGCGTCTGCGCCGAGCGGAACTGCGCCGCCAGCGGCTCGGCGCCGTGCGTGGAGGGATGCTCGCGCGGTCCGACCGGCGTAGTCGCGCCGGCGGGCGCCGCAAGGACGAGGACGAGTAGTAGAGCGATGCGCAGCACTGTTGCTCCCGGCGTCACGTTGTCAGGGGTCGGGTGGCGGTCGAAACCCGCCGTTTGCCCGGCTGGAGAGATTACGTCATGCGCAATGCGCGCGCTACACCGAAATTCGGTAGGCAACTCCGGCGCGTGCGCTGCATGCACCGTTCACCCAGCTCCTAAGGCCGATGGCCCGGTACGTCCAGCGCCGCCTGCGACGCGGATGCTGCCAGGATCGCGGTGTTGCTCATGGGCCGCGATGCGACCGCAAGGCGACCGGGCTATGCGAAGCGATAGGCGTCCATCGCGAGCGCGCCGTCCGCGACGCTCGCGTGCACGCGCTCGACGCGCGATCGCGCGCCGGCGGCGCCATAGGCGACGTGTAGCGGCAAGAAGTGCTCGTCGGTCGGATGCGCACGCCTTGCGTCGGGGGCTGCTTCGATCCAGTTCGCCAGCGCGTCGGCGTCGTTGGCCGCGAGCGCGTCGGCGACCCACGCGGAGAACCTGGCGACGTAAGGCAGCTCGCCGGGGCGTCCCCTGTGCATCATCCAGTCGCGCAGGTTGTGCGTGGCGTGGCCCGACCCGACGACGAGCACGCCGCGCTCGGCGAGCGGCGCGATGGCCGCGCCGAGCGCGAGGTGGTGCGCGGCGCCGCGTTCGGTCTGCAGCGACAGCTGCACGACGGGCACGTCGGCCTGCGGAAACATGTGCAGCAGCGGCACCCACGTGCCGTGATCGAGGCCGCGACGCGCGTCGATGCCGGCGTCGAATCCTGCCTCGCGCAGCAGCGCCGCCGCCTCCGCTGCGACGTCCGGCGCGCCCGGCGCGGGATAGCGCAGCGTGTAGAGCACGTCGGGGAAGCCGCCGAAGTCGTGGATCGTCTCCGGCGTGGCGCTGCCGGTGAGCATCGGCGTGGCCGTCTCCCAGTGCGCCGAGGCGACGAGGATCGCGCGCGGCCGCGGCAGCGTGCGACCGAGTTCGACCCACGCGGCGCCGGCGGGACCGGGCTCCACCGCGGTCATCGGCGAGCCGTGCGAGAGGAACAGCGTGGGCAGCCGGGACGTCACCCTGCGCCCCGCGGTGCGCTTGCGCTGCGATCAGGCATCACGGCAACTGCAGCTTGCCGCCACCGCCGAGGCCTCCTCCTCCGAGCCCGCCCAGCCCTCCGCCGCCCAGCGCGCCCGCAGCGCCCGGGGGCGGGACGATCAGCGACGACGACTGCTGCCGGCGCATCTCCTGCAGGTCGTGCAGCGTCTGCTCGACGCCGGCCTTCGCCGCCTCGCCGTACTTCGCGACGGCCTCGGCGAGCGTGCCCGCGTCGATCTCGAAGCTGATCGGCAGCGGGCCCATGTTGGTCATCAGCTGCGCCTCGCCGAGGAAGAGCGTCGGGCGCAGGGCGTCCGCCGAACCGTCGGCCTTCACCGGCACCATCACGCGCAGCGTGCCCATCTTGCGGTCGGTGTAGACCTCCTCGCGGTACAGCTCGGCGGGGTCCATCTTCATTTCGCGGGGGTCGGCCATGGGGGCTCCTGATGCGGCATGCGGAAGTGAAAGTCCGGCATTGTACGTCGGCGCCTCATCGCGCCGGAACGAAGTAGCGGTCGAGCAGGAACGCGTCGTCGAAGTGTCGGCGACCGACGAACGCGGTCGCGTGGCGACCCCACTGCCGCATCGCGCCCGCGTCGCGGATGCCGAGCGGCCAGAACAGCGCCCGCTCGCCGCGCTCGGTGCCCGCGACGATGCCGTCCGGGCCGTAGAGGCTGCGCGTGCCGCCCGCCGGCAGCGCGAGCGAGCGCAGCGCGTCGTCGTCGGCGATCGCGTAGCGGATCGCGCCGGCCGGCGGCGCGTCGAGCAGGCGCACGCCGCGCAGGTAGTGCGTGCCACCGTCGAGCTCGATCGCCACGCGCGCGCCCGCGTCGTGCGCGGGCAGCGAAGCGGGGACGAGCGCCTGCTCGTCGAGCGTGTCCTCGCGCGGACGGGCGACGACGCGCGGCGTCGCGACGAACAACGCATAGCAGCCGCACGCGTGGATCGAGTCGTAGACCAGCGGCGCGCCGTCGCGGTCGAGCGTCACGCGCCACATCACGCCGTCGAGCGCGCCTGCGAGCGGATCGCCGGGATGGGCGCTCGAGCGCGCGGCGAACCACGCCGTGTAGACGAGCTGCACGTGCGTCGCACCCGCGAAGCGCGTGTGCGTCACGCGGCCGAACACCACCGGCACGGGCGCGAAGCCGACGCCGCCCTGCGCGTGGACCGGGCGGCCGATGCGGTCGTCGCCGCCGCGCTCCTCGACGGCGAGAACGGGCGCAAACGTGGCGAGCAGCCGCTCGGCGTCGGCGGCGTCGAGCGCCGGGATGCCGAGCGGGTCCGCGCGTCCGCGCTCGACGATCGCGCGCACCTGCGCCGGTGCAAGCGGTGCCGGTGGAGGCACGTACGCCGTGCGCGGGCGAGCATCGCGCTGCGCTGCAAAAGCCTCGACGACGCCGCGCTCGTAGTTGCGGATCGCGGCGGCGGCGACGACTCGCGCGAGCGGATAGGCGCCGAGCGCCCGCGCGACGTCGTCGTAGTCGTCGGGGACGCGCGCGCCCGCGACGAGTGCGGCGCGGAGCTGCGGATCGGCGGCGTCGCGCTGCGCGAGCGTGGAGGAGCAGCCGTCGAGGAACGCCTGCGGGGCGAGCGCGCCGAAGCCTTCCGCGGCCAGCGCAGCGCGCGCGCGGCGCGTGGGCTCCGGCGGCAGGTTCGCGATCTCGTGCAATCTCGCGCGGCGGTCCTCGGCGGCCAGCTGCGCCAGCCACGCGTCGAACGCGGCGCCGTCAAGCGCAGGCGTCGCGAACGAGGCGAGGAAGCGCGTGGCGCGCAGCGCGGGAAAGCCCGCGATGCGCGCGGCCGCGGCGTCGCGCACGCCGGCGGCATCGACCTCGGCGTCGAGCGCGGCGTAGGCGCGCGCGCAGCGCGAAGCCAGCGAGTCGTCGGCCGGCGGCGCAGCGGGCGGCGTCGCGCAACCCGCCAGCGCGACGAACGCCGCGACGGGAAGCGCCCGGTACAATCGTGCGCAGCAGCCGGTCATCCGGACAAGTCTACCGGCCCTCCCGCGTTCCTCGCATGCCCGATCCGTCCGCCATCGTCGTCAGGGCGGGACCGCGCGCGCTCGCGCGACTGCGCGAAGGTCCGCTCGCGCCCGCCGACATCTCGGCCATGCCGGGCGCGGCCGGCGGGCCGAAGGGACTGGCGCTGATGCCGCTCGACCGGCTCCTCGCGCGCCACTGGCTGCCGCGCTGCCCGCGCATCGAGCTCTTCGGCGCGTCGATCGGGGCGTGGCGCATGGCCGCGCTGGCGCAGGCCGACGCGCCCGCTGCGATCGAGCGTCTCGCGGATGCCTACGTCAACGGGCAGAGCTACCGTCATCGCCCGTCGGCCGCCGAGGTCTCCGCAGTGATCCGCGGCGTCGCGCAGTGCGTGTTCGGAGGCCGCGATCCCGAGCTGCGCCCGGGCGTGTCGCTCGACGTGCTCACTTCGCGGGCGCGCGGCCCGCTCGCCGGCAAGCGCGGGAGGACAGCGTTCGCGCGCGCGGCGCTGGCGAACGCGGCGGGCCGCCGCTTTCTGGCCGGCCACCTCGAGCGCGTGGCGTTCCACGCGGGCGAAGCGTCGCGGCTCGACGCGCCGTTCGACCCGTTCGGGTTGACGCGCGTGGCGCTCTCGGCGGCGAACCGCGACGACGCGCTCACCGCGTCGGGCTCGATCCCGCTGGTCTGCGACCCGGTCGTCGACGTCGCCGGCGCGCCGCCCGGCGACTACTGGGACGGCGGGCTCATCGACTACCACCTGCTGCTGCCGCACTCGCGCCTCGGCGGCATCGTGCTCTACCCCCACTTCGTGCCGCGCGTCACGCCGGGGTGGCTCGACAAGTTCCTGCCGTGGCGCAAGCACCCGGTCGCGCACCCGTGGCTCGACAACGTGCTGCTGATCGCGCCGTCGCCCGCCTTCGTCGCTGCGCTGCCGCGCGCGCGGCTGCCCGAGCGGCAGGACTTCTACCACTACGGCGCCGACCACGCTGCGCGGATCGCGGCGTGGACGCGCGCGATGCGCGAGTGCGAGCGCTTCGCCGACGAGGCGATGGCGTGGCTCGGGCGGCCGCGGCTCGACGGAGTCCGGTCGATCTAGCAGGCGTTGCGCACGGCGGTGTTGCCGCGCGGCATGCGGCGTGCGTCGGCTTCCCGGCGTCGTTCCCGCGAAGGCGGGAACCCAGTGTCTCTCGCGTTCCATGTGAAGCAACGACGCGGGGTTCCCGCCTTCGCGGGAACGACGAGAATGTGGGGTACCTGCGCCTGCGCGGCTGCGCGCCGGGACGCAGCATCCTTCAACGATCCGCCGCGACCGCGGCGTCGATGCGCTCGACGATCACCGCGAAGAACGGGTTGCTGCGGATGCGCGCGAAGAAGCCCGTGGGCAGCACCAGCGCCCCCGCCTCGCCGCGCGGAGCGCCGCGCCCCAGCGGCATCGCGAGGCCGTCCGGCGCAGGTCGGGGCGCGAGCCCGTACATCGGGTCGTCGACGGGCATCGGTATCGCCAGGTGCCCCAGCGAGTACACGCCGTCGGGCCAGGCGAGGCCGGTCGCCCGCGGCGCCGTCGCGCGCTGGCCCGGCTCGCGGATCCACTGCACGACGTTCGCGCTTCGGGGCGTCTCGTTGCCGACGACGGTGAGGCGGAACGGCAGCGCGGGCGCGTCCACCGCTTCTTCGAACGCGCGTCGCGGGGCGTCGCCGATCAGGCCGTGGAGATAGTCGCTCCGGTTGACGTCGAACACGACGAGCTCGTGGTCGCGCCCGGACAGCCGCCCGAACAGCCGGGTGCCGAGGTCCGCGGCGACCACCGTCGAGTCCACGAGCGACTGGAACGCCGTCACCGTCGGCATGCGCGCGAGCCTGCCGTCGGCGTGCGCGCGCGCGAGCGCCTTGTCCAGCGCTCGCGTGAGGCCCCAGATCTGGTTGCCGGCGTTCACCGGAAACGAGTTGTACTTGTACGGATCGAACTCCGGCATCACGTCGAGCCAGCGCGCCCGATCGAGCCCGGGGACGAACGCGAGCAGCGAGGCGAAGTTGGTCATCGCCGCGAAGTCGGACACGCCGATCGCCGGCGAGAACAGCAGCAGGCGCGTGGGCATCGCGAGCGCCGCGTCGTCGAGCGCCCGCAGCGTGTGGAGCAGGGCGAGCGGCGCGCCGGTCGAGTAGCCGGCGACGTACAGCGGCTTGCCGGGCGCGCGCGACGCTGCGTGCGCGAGTGCCAGCTTCGTCGCCGCCATCCAGTCCTCCCAGTCGACGCGGGTGAGCGCGGATGGCGCGGTCCCATGACCGGGGAGGCGCAGCCAGACGACGTGGAAGCCGCGCTCGTGAAGCGCCCGCCCCACCGCGTCGAGCGAGTACGGCGCGTCGGACAGGCCGTGCAGCATCACCGCCGCGCCGATCGGCTGCGCGTGGCCGAGCTCGCGCGAGCGGTTGCCGTGCGTCGTCATCGCGATGCGGGCGGGCAGCGTCCCGCGCGCGTAGCGGTCGAGCGGGTTCCCGCCGCCCGTGCGCGCGTAGACCTCGCGCTCGAGCTCGGCGAACAGCTCCGTTTCCAGCGCGAGGTAGCGGGCAAACGAGTCGGGTGCGCCCGGACCTGCGCGGAACTCGCGCTGCAGGGCAACCGTGTGCCAGGGGGAGAGCGGCGGATGGCGCCACCACGCCTGCGCGGCGAAGCCCGCGGCGACCGCGAGCGCCAGCCCGGCGGCGTAGAGGGCCGCTCGCCACACGAACCTGCCGGTTGTCGCGATCCACTTCATTGCCGCTTCCCCGTCCTGACGCCGGATGGTACCCGCCCCGCCCGTGCGCCCGAGCGTTGTCACGCTTGCTGCGCGGTCAGCGTAATCGGCACCCCCCTTAAGCGGCGTCAAACCGGTGCCGCTCGCGCGGCGGGAGAATGCGCGTACGCACCCTCCGGAGACGGCCATGACGTATCGCTCGATCCTCGTCCACGTCGACGACGGCCCCCACAGCGAGCAGCGGATGAAAGTGGCCGCCGACCTCGGGCGCCAGTTCCCGGCGCAGCTCGTGGGCGCGTATCTCGTGCCGCGGGGCGAGTACAGCCCGTTCGCCACCGCGCTGATCCCGCCCGACCTCATGGAGCAGCGCCTCCAGCGCGCGAACGACGCGCAGCACGCGGCAGAGAAGCGCTTTCGCGAGGTCGCCGGCGCCTCCGGCCGCGCGCTCGAGTGGCGCGCGCCCGTCGGCGACCCGATCGAGGCCGGCGTGATCCACTCGCGCTACGCGGACCTGATCGTGCTCGGCCAGCCGGTGCGCGAGCAGGCCGACTACACGTTCACCACGGAGCTCGCGCACGCGATGCTGATGGAGTCGGGCCGTCCGGTGCTGTTCGTGCCCTATACGCGCATCGAGCAGCCGATCGGCCGGCGCATCCTGATCGCGTGGAAGGACGCGCGGGAGTCGGCGCGCGCGGTTGCCGACGCGCTGCCGTTCCTCAAGGACGCGAGGAAGGTGCGCGCGGTGGCGATCACGCCGGACGTCGAGGAGAGCCTGCGCGACGTGCTCGTCGACAAGCAGGTCGAGGGCTTCCTCGCGCGCCACGAGATCGACGCCCAGGTGAAGCGCATCGTCGCCTCCGACGTCGAGGCCGGCGAGCTGCTGCTCTCCCACGCCGCGGACATCGGCGCCGACCTCATCGTCATGGGCGGCTACAGCCGGCCGCGCATCTCGCAACTCGTCTGGGGCGGGGTGTCGCGGCTGATCCTTGGCTCGATGACCGTGCCGGTGCTGATGTCGCACTGATCTTTGGGCACGCGGCCGCGACAACCGGAACCGGCCCTTCGGCGTTTAGGTCTGTGGGATGCGTGGCCGGCGGTTGCGGCCGCGCGCCGCATCCGTTGGGAGGGTCCATGGGCAAGTCGATGGCGGTGCTGGTTCTGGCGCTCGCTGCCGCGGTTGCGGCGGGCGGGGCGGACGCGCAGGGTCGCGGAGGCGGCGGGGGCGGCGGCGGCCGGGGCGGCGGCGCGCCAGGCGCGGGACGGCCGCCCGGCGGCGGTGGCGGAGGCGGAAGTCCGCCTTCCGGCTGGCAGGGCGGCGGGCGGCATTGGTCCGGCGGCGGCGACCGGCACGGCCATTATTACGGCGGTGGCGGCTGGTACGGGTACCGGCCCGGGTATGCCTATCGTCCCTACTACTATGGCGGCTGGTACGGTCCGTCAGTGGGCGTTTACTACGGCGCCCCGTACTACTGGGGCGCGTGGGGGTGGCCCGGCTATTACGGCTACTACGGCTATCCGTACTCGACCGGCTACCCCGTCTATTCCTACGGCTACGCGCCCCAGGAGTACGTCGAGCAGCCCGCGGCGCCGCTGCCGGCCCAGCCTCCGGCGGCAGCGCAGCCGTCCTCGTCCTGGTACTGGTGCGAGGACCCGCCGGGCTACTACCCCCACGTCGCGCGCTGCAACCGGCCTTGGACGGCGGTTGCTCCGACGCAGCGATAGGAGACCGCGATGACTCCCGGAAGCGTGCGCATGACGGCGCTGGCGACGGCTGTCGTTGCGCTGGCCGGCTGCGCCACCGTGCCGGCCGGGCCTGCGGCTCCGGCGATCCCCGGAACGCGGGCGACCGGCGAGCAGTTCGCCCGCGACGACGCGGCGTGCCGCGCGCAGGCGCAGGCCGCGTTCGCCCCCAACGCGGCTCAGCCCGCGAACGACGCCGCGGCGGCCAACGTGGTGGGCGGGGCGGTCATAGGCGCCGCCATCGGCGCACTGATCGGCGCGGCGTTCGGCGATGCCGGTGCCGGTGCCGCGATCGGCGCGGGGACCGGGGCGCTCGGCGGCGGCACCGTCGCAGCCGACATCAGCGGGCGGTCGAACGTCGAGATGCAGGCTGTCTACGATCGCGTGTACTTCCAGTGCATGTACGCGCGCGGCCACCGCGTGCCGTCGGGAGCGGTTGCGCAGCGGCAGCGCTATTACGAGGTGCCGCAGAGCGCCGCTCCGGCCGTCGGCTACCCGCCCGCAGGCACGCCGCCGCCGGCGCGCGGCTACGGGCCGCCGTCGACGCAGCCCCCGGCAGGCGGGTTCCCGCCGGCGAATGCGCCGCCGCCGGGGAAGTAGGGTCAGACTCGATTCCTCCGGGATGAGTGGCAAGGCCCTGCCATCACGAGGCGATGCGGGAGAATAGGGTCAGACTCGAATTTCCCGAGATGACGAGACGGTTTGCGGACCCGCGTCCGGAAATTCGAGTCTGACCCCATTCTCAGGCGGTGACGACCTCGCGGTGCTCGCGCGTCGAGCGGAAGCCGACCTTCGGCCAGCGCTCCATCGTCACCTGCAGGTTGTACTTGTTCGTGGCGAGGAACACGGGGTTGCCGTCGACGTCGGCGGCGATCGACGCCGCCTGCTCGCGCTCGAACTGGCGGCGTACCGACTCGTCGGCGAACGTGAGCCAGCGCGCGGTGGCGATGTTGGCGTTCTCGTAGATCGCGTCCACGCCGTACTCTGTGGCGAGCCGGTGCGCGACGATCTCGAACTGCAGCGGCCCCACCGCGCCCAGCATCAGCGTGTTGCCCGAGGCCGCCTCGAACACCTGGATCGCGCCTTCCTCGCCCAGCTCCTTCAGCCCCTTCGACAGCTGCTTGGACTTGAGCGGATCGCGCGGCCGAGCCACGCGGAAGAGCTCCGGCGCGAAGTACGGGATGCCCTTGAACGAGAGCGCCTCGCCCTCGGTCAGCGTGTCGCCGATCTGCAGCTGGCCGTGGTTGTGGATGCCGACAATGTCGCCGGCGACTGCGTCCTCCGAGTGCACGCGCTCGTTGGCCATGAACGTGAGCGCGTTGCCGATCTTCATCTCGCGCTTCTCGCGCAGGTGCCGCACCTTGATGCCGGGCGAGTAGCGGCCGGAGCAGACGCGGAAGAACGCGATGCGGTCGCGGTGCCGCGGGTCCATGTTCGCCTGGATCTTGAACACGAAGCCGGTGAACGGGGCTTCCGCCGGCTCGACCACGCGCGTGCCGCCGTCGCGCGGCTGCGGCGGCGGCGCCCAGCGGATCAGCGCGTCGAGGATCTCCTGCACGCCGAAGTTGTTGATCGCCGAGCCGAAGAACACCGGCGTCTGGCGGCCGGCGAGGAAGCTCCCGACGTCGAAGGGCAGGCTCGCGCCGCGGATGAGCTCGACGTCGTGGCGCACCGTCCACATCTCGTCGGGGAACAGGCGGTCGAGCCGCGGATTGTCGAGCCCCGCGATCACCTCGGTGTCGTCGGCGAGCCGCTCGCCGCCCGGCGTGAAGCGCAGCAGCCGGTTCTCCAGCAGGTGGTAGACGCCGCGGAACGCCTTGCCCATGCCGACCGGCCAGGTGACCGGCGCGCAGTCGATCGAGAGCACCGACTCGATCTCCTCGATCAGCTCGATCGGCGAGCGGACCTCGCGGTCCATCTTGTTGACGAACGTGATGATCGGCGTGTCGCGCAGCCGGCACACCTCGAGCAGCTTGATCGTCTGCGCCTCGACGCCCTTGGCGGCGTCGATCACCATCACCGCGCAGTCGACCGCGGTGAGCACGCGGTACGTGTCCTCGGAGAAGTCCTGGTGGCCCGGCGTGTCGAGCAGGTTGATCGTGTGGCCGGCGTAGGGGAACTGCATCACCGAGCTCGTCACCGAGATGCCGCGCTGCTTCTCCACCTCCATCCAGTCGGAAGTCGCGTGGCGCGCGCTCTTGCGCGCCTTCACCGTGCCGGCGAGCTGGATCGCGCCGCCGAACAGCAGCAGCTTCTCGGTGAGCGTCGTCTTGCCGGCGTCCGGGTGCGAGATGATGCCGAACGTGCGGCGCGTGGCGACGTCGCGGACGAGGTCTTGGGGAGAGGACGGCATGGCGCGCCAACAAAAAAAGCCGCCGGCCGGTATCGGCGGGCGGCGACGCGTGGAATTATACCTCGCTACCGTCCTGCGGCGATCGCCGGGTCCGTGATCGCCGAGCGGATCTCGACGAGCTTCGCCTTCACGCGGGCGGCATTGGAAGCGCCGATGCGCAGCATCAGCTTCTGGCCCGCGGGCAGCGCCTCGACGCCGCGGTCTTCGTACTGCAGGAACACCTTCGGCTGCGCCAGCGCCAACGGCTCGGGCAGCGAGGGGGTGGCGATGAGCACGTCGATCGCCTCGACGGCGCGATCGTTGAAGCGCCCCTCCGGAAAGCCGAGGTCGCGATAAGCCTGCTGGAACACCGGGTAGTAGCGCCGGTAGAACGCGACGAAGCGGTCGCGGTCCAGCGACTCCAGGATGCGCACGTAGGCGGCGTAGCGCAGGCTGTTGTTCGCGGCGAGCGTGATGCGTCCGTCGCTCGCCTCCGTTGCGAGCGTTCCGCTCGCCGGCTTGACCGGCCACTGTGCGGGGGGCGCGGTGGCGCGGGGCAGATTGTCGATGGTGGCGACGATGCGCCGGATCACGCTGTCGCGCGCGACGTAGGAATCGAACGTGGCATCGCCGAACACGGCCGCCAGCGCCGCGAGGATCGCCGCGTCGCTGGCGTCGAGCGGTACGGCGGCGGCCGGCTCCGGCGCGACGGGATAGCGCGCAGTGGCTCCAGCCGGCGCCCCCGGTTCCGCCTGCGGCGCGCTCGCCTGCGGCAACACGGGGGCGACGGGGGCCTCGGGCTGCCGGAGGATCGACACGACGGCGGCCAGCGCCAGCACCACGAACAGGCCGAGCAGGGCCGCCCGCCACCACATCCTGCTGCGCTGCCGGCGCGACGTGCGTGAGGCCCCGGCCGCGGGCTCGGCGTGCAGCCCCGGTTCGCCGGCGGACGCGGGCTGCGAGCGCAGGTAAGGCTCGGTGCGCGATTCGCCCATTGCCGCGAGTTCCCCGCGAGCGTCAGCTCTGCTTCTGGCGCGCCTCGTACTGCGAGGGCGTGGAGCGCGCGCGGGCGAGGAACTCGCGCAGGTGCTGGATGTCCTGCCGGCCCAGCGTGTTGCCGTGGTGCGGCCGGTGCAGGATGCCCTCGTGGCCGTTGAGCTTGACGCGGACGCGCGCGCCGGACAGCGACTCGACTTCGGCGCCGAGGTGGTGGATCAACGACTCGATCTCGCGCCAGTGGATGTTCGCGCTGATCGGGTCGTGGAAGATGGCGCGCAGCAGGTTCTCGTGCTTGTGGCTCATTGGACTGCCCTCCGCGCTTCGCGTTGCGGGGTCCGTTCGCCCCTGCGGGCTCGCGCGGCTCCCCGACGCGTCGGGCGCTTGCCGGTGAGCATACGCCAGTCGCGCGCGTCGCCGGTAGCGGACGCGATCCGGACGTGACGCC
>Ga0224500_10001601_pt1 | contig 13188 bp, 19 predicted proteins | sample SF_Oct11_sed_USG_FD_168126 | JGI IMG/M metagenome (GOLD analysis project Ga0224500, IMG submission 168126) | Sediment microbial communities from San Francisco Bay, California, United States - SF_Oct11_sed_USGS_4_1 | ecosystem: Environmental > Aquatic > Marine > Sediment | place: USA: California... | reverse complement strand
GGCCAATTGGGACGCCGAAAAACGCTCTCAATGGGACGCGATCAATAAGCAATATGACGATCTGACTGAGCAAATCGAAGCCGAAGAGCAGCGGATCAAGCATCGGGCGAGGCTCGACGAGATCGCTGAGCAGCAGAACCGCGAAAGTCACGGCACCAGCACGGAAATCGGCGAGGAACGCCAGGAGCGATCCGGAGTTCCGACCGACGCGCAGCGTGCATTGGCATTCCAGGCGATCCTGCGAACGCATTCCTGCCGCGAACTGAAGCCGGAGCATCGGAAGGCTTTGGAGATCTGCAAGGTCACGCCGCAGGCCGAATTCGAGGCCATCTGGCAGCCGTACTCCTATCGCATGGGGGCCGGAATGTGGTCGACCGCGAACGGCTCTGGCAGGATGAAACGCGATATCGAGTCGCGTGCAGGGCTCAATAAAGGCACTGCGGCCGAGGGCGGTTATACCGTTCCCGAGGGCTTCATGGCAGAGCTGGAGAACACGCTGCTTGCGTGGGGCGGACTTCGCCAAGTCGCTCGGATCATCTCGACTGCCAGCGGCAATGACATGCCATGGCCGGTCGTGGACGATACGGGCAATACCGGTGAGCTGCTTGCCGAAGCGACGTCAATGGGAACCTCGGTGGACGCGACCTACAGCGTTGTCACGCTGAAGGCCTACAAGTACTCCAGCAAGCCGTGCTTGGTTTCGGCAGAACTGCTCGAGGACTCGGCCTTTAACCTGGCCGCGGAACTTGGCAGCCAGCTCGGCGTGCGGATCGGACGCATCACCAGCACGCACTACGCGACTGGCGATAACTCTGCGAAGCCGCAGGGCATCATCGCTGCAAGTGCTGGTGTGACCGCTGCGTCGACAACGACCTTCACGGCCGATGAACTCATCAGCCTGCAAGACTCGCTCGATCCGGCGTATGAGATGCTGCCTAGCGTTGGCTGGGTGATGAATAAGGCGGCAAGGACGGTTGCACGCAAGCTGAAGGACAGCAACGGAGCCTATATCTGGCAGCCGTCTTTCCAAGCTGGCGTACCGGACCTGCTGCTTGGCAAGCCGATCGCGATCGTGCAAGAGATGCCTGCCTTGACTACCGGACTTAAGCCGATCGTCTATGGAGCTCTCGAGAAGTACATCATTCGCGATGTCGCCTCAGCTCGGTTCTATCGGCTCGAGGAGTTGTATCGTGCGACCGATCAGACGGGCTTCGTCATGTTCGCCCGCCACGATGGTCGTTTGTTGAATAGCGGTGCCTTAAAGCGGCTGACGCTCGCCTAATGGTTGACTCGCAGATGCTACAGCCTGGCCGTAATGCAATGTTGCGGCCGGGCTTTTCACCAAAGGGAAACACAATGCACGTCAAGCTGAATCACTTCTGGTCAGGCCACGGCGATCCGGGCGATATCGTCGAAGTCGATGAGCAGACCGGCAACCAGTGGATCGCAGAAAAGGCCGCCTTCGCGGTGGATCAGTGTGATATTCCGGAGCCGCCGAAACGCGGTCCAGGTCGTCCAAAAAAGGTAGTCCAAGATGCTGAGATACCTCCGGACATTTTACACGACGCTGGCGAGTAGCACGGTCCGGGACTTCCTAAAATTGCATTTGCGATATACAGGGACGTCCGAGGATACGCTGATCGACCACTACTATGAGGCTGCGGTACAGCGTGTCTTTGCGTCAGCTCATATCCAGGTCGGATCGTCGACGTGGATCGCAGAGATCGACCAGTTTCCGTGCGGCGTGAAGCGGCTGTATTTGCCACCGTATCCGCTGACGAGCGTGTCATCGATCTATTATCGAGATGACACAGGAGCAACCGTTGAGTGGCTGGCAGCAAACTATCGCGTGAGTACGACCGAGGGATACGTAGAGCCTGAATTCGATGGCCTGTATCCGAGCGACGTCGATAGCCTGATCCAGATAACATACGTGGCCGGATATTCTTCATGGGCAACTGTGCCAGTGGACGTGAAGCAAGCTATCTGCTTCCTCGTGGAGCATTATTTCGACCAGCGTGCACCGGTCGGAGTCGGCATTTCCACGCAGGCGATACCGGAAACGCTGCAAGTGATGCTGGACCAGATCAACCGCGGCGACGAATTCCTTTCGCATGCAGGTCGTCAATCCTACTTTGATCACATCTACGAATGAGCTGGAACAATAGCGGCAGACTGCGGAACCTGATGGACGTGGAATCGCTGGTAGTTTCTGGCGACTTCACGGATGGCGATGCGTGGCTACTGACAACGCGAATGTATTGCGAGCTGCGACCTGCGATCGGCCGGCAGTCAAACGAAGGCGATGAGAAGGTGCCGATAATTACGCATGTCATTCGGACACGCGATAACGACTTCACCTGGAAGATCGATACTCACCGTTTCCGATTTGGCGAGCGGATATTCCATATCGAGTATGTGATCGATCCGAGCGAACGCGGCGATTTCCTGGAGTTCGGCTGCACTGAGGTGATCGCATGACAAACATCATCTTGACAGGAGACAAGCAGCTTGACCGTGCACTGTCGCAGTTCGAGCCCAAGTTTCAAAAAAAAGGAATACGCAAGGCCACGAGGGACGCGGCGAAGGAAGTGCTTACAAACGTGAAGCGTCTGGTTCCTGTTCGTACTGGTCTACTGCGTCGATCGCTCACAGTGCGAACTGCGAGAACAGGATTCCGTGGCAAAAAACTGCCACGCGGGACTCTCGGCCATGAGGTTACGACTCGCGAGGGCTCATTCTTCTCTGGCGAGACGTTTTACGGCGGCATCCTGGAATACGGAACAAAGAATGCCAGGAAGCCATCATCTCGTGGTGGATTGCTGCGAAACATAGTCCGGAGATTATTCGGTACGACGAGCACGAGCGGAAGCGGTAGACGTATCGAGCCGCGGCGGTTCATGCGTAAAGGTCTGTACGAGACGAAACCAACATTCAAAGAAAAGTTTCGGACCACACTTGCATCGGCATTAGAGCAGGTTGCACGCGAGGTCCGAAAGTAATGGTAGCCTCACCGGTCATATTCGAGCAGGAGCTGGCAGCGTGGATCGTCTCCACGACTGCACTATCCGACGCAACCAGAGACGACGCGAAGGAACAGATCCGCATCCTCGTCGGAGGTGCGATCTACAACGCTCGCAGGCCACGGAGCACAGGACCGCTGGCCATCACGATCGAGCGTATTGGTGGCGAGCCAAACTATCACCTGACGAATCAAGCAACAACTGTCAGCCTTATACTCGATGTCAGCGTATGGGCGAAGGACACGCAGCAGACGAAGTCACCGACATTACAGGCCCTGAAGGTGGTGGACTATCTGCGGCGGCTGCTGTCGGCATATCGCGGATCAATCGGCAATGTCACAGTGCTGCAAGTCGAGATCGAAAACGAACCGTTTGAAGATGCCATCGAGCCCCGCGACGCTTCGGATAAGTGGCTGTTTCGATATGTCATTCCATTTCAATTCTGGTATCAGCTGGCGACTATTCCAGCGGTCTAAATAGGAGTCACGATCATGGCAATTGGCGTAGGTGCTGGAACTTCAGCAGTCATCACGAGCAACGCATTCAGCGGCAAACTTCGCAGCATTTCAGGACTCGAAGAAACGGCGGAAGTGTTCGACGTCACCGATCTGAGCGTTGACGGAAACAAGCATAACCTGAAGGCATTTGCGGAAACCATCGACCACGGACCGATCACAATCGAGTATTTCTATGATCCTGCGATCGCAATTCCGGTCATCAACACAGCCGATACGCTGACGATCACTTTCGACACTGGCCTGACGCTGACAGGAACAGGCCGTATTGTCGCGAGAACCGGCGGCCAGCGAGTCAGCAATGAAATCAGCATGGGCTCATTCGTCTGGCAATTCGATGGAGCATCGGACGCAATCACTTACGACGTGACACCTTGATCACCTTGACAGATACGACAGTCGGAACGCGGAAGAATATCCGCAAGGACGGAGAGGTCGTTGGCCAAGTCGATCTCGTGGAGGGCGGCAACATACTTCTGGTACGAGACATGTCGGAAGCATGCCTGCACGAGCTAAAGCAAATTGTCGGCGATAGGCCAGTGATTCCGCCTCCGCCAGAAATACCGGAGGAATGGTTATGAGCGATGGCAGCAACGTATGCAGTGCCGATGAGTTGTTCGGCAAGCCTGAGGTCGATGAGCAAGAGGAACTTACCGAATACACGCAGATAGCTTTGCTGGAGGCTTACAACCGCGGCAAGGCCGATGCTTACAAAGAGATGTTGGAGATCAGAGACAATGCCAGAGCAACTGGTGGGCCTAAGCGATTTACTGAAACAGACTGAGCGGCGATACGTCACAGCAAAGATTCCTGGCGTCGGTTCGGTACGCTTTCGATCGCTGACAGCCGCGGAGCACTTGGACTTAGAGCAATCATTCCTTGACTCGAAAGGTCAACCGGACTTACGGAAATTCAAGGAACGCACGGCCAGGATGATCGCTCGAACAATGTGCGACGAGAACGGAAACCTGGTTTGCAGCTCCGAGGATATTCCGAAGATCATGCAGCTGGATGCGAAGGTCGTGGATGCAATGACTGATGTCATCAACGATCACTGCATCAACCGAAAGCGAGTCGAGGATCTGGTGGGAAACTCGAACGGGGAATGCCTGAGCGAGCATTCCGCGGCCGTGAACTAAAGTTGTGGGCTCATCGAATTGCGTTTGCATCCGGGCAGGATGTGGACGCCATGCTGTCTCGCATCACCATGGAGCAGCTATACGAGCGGATATGTGCATACGCTGCGATTCACAAGCAGCAAACTGAATCGTCACCTTCAATACCAGGAGCCTTATAAATGGGTACTCGACAACCAGGCGGACATCGCGAGGTAATCGCTCACACAGCAAGTGCAACGCTTACCAACGACGACGTTGGCAAGATCCACACGAACACGGGAGCAGCCGGAGCGGTAACGCTGACGATGCCGACGCCAAGCAGCACCAATGCAGGCGGCACGATCACCGTGCTGGCGTGTGCCGACCAGAATTTGACGGTGGCGACCACTGACAAGATGATCATCGTCAATGACCTGGCGGCCGACTCGGTATCATTGCAGACCGCAAGCCAGAAGATCGGCGGCGGCTTCGTCTTTACGTCGACAGGTGCACTGTGGCACTGCGGCGTGCTCGGCAATGGTGGCACGATGACGGTAACGACCGCAACATAATGGCACTGATCGGATCACTCGCCGTTAATGTCGTGGCCAATACTCAGAAATGGAGTAGTGGCCTCGGCAAAGCACGTAAAGACTTAAAGGGCTTCGATGGTGCCGTGAAGTCGGTGCAATCGTCGCTCAAGTCATTTGCGGTGGCTGGTGCTGCGGCATTGGGATTCGCTGGGATCGGGGCAACTGTTGGGAAGGTCTTGAAGGATGTCGACGAACTTGCCAAGGCAGCATCGAGGCTGAAGCTTCCTGTTGCTGAGTTGCAGGCGTTTCGGTATGCGGCCGATCTGTCTGGTGTCAGCTCTGAGCTGGTAACTAAGTCGATCGGAATGCTAACGCGGAAGGCCAGCGAAGCCGCAATAGGGATCGGCGAAGCGAAGAACGTGATCGCTGAGCTTGGGCTCGATGCACAGAAACTTGCTGCGACGGCTCCGGAAAAGCAGCTTGCTGTAATCGCTGAACGAATGCAGGGACTCGCTCGATCAGATCAGATCAGAATCAGCAGCAAGCTGTTTGGCGAGGAAGGCGGCGTCGCGATGATATCGCTGCTGAAGGACGGAGCGGCAGGGCTCGCTAAGATGCGTGATGAATTCATGAAAACAGGAGCAGCTGTCAGCGATGCGGATGCGAAGAAGATCGAAGAATTCAACGATGCGTTCGCGAAGCTGAAGACAATCGCTGGTGGATTCATCCGAAGCTTCGTGATCGATGTCACGCCAGCAGCGATCAAGGTCGTCGAGGAATTGCAGCGGATCTTTACTGATTTGCGTTCAGGCAAGCGTGAAACCGCATTCGGCAAATTCATGGCAGGCGAACATTCCAGCCAAGCATTAGGCCGATGGCTCGGGACGAATCTGTCATTCCTTAACCCGATGGCCGGCATCGATCGGTATCGCTCATCAGCACGAGGCGTCATGCTCGACACGCAGCGAGCCGCAATGAACCTCCGCAATCGCGATCGCTGGGAAGAAGCACAGCTGAAGGCTCTGCGATCTATCGATCAGGGAATACGTGAAAACCAGAAGCCGCCAGTCGTCCTGCAAGGTGCCGGCCTATGAGCAGCGTAGTCCATTGCTATCCGATGCATCCGCCGGAAGTCGAGATGACAGGCACGCGGCCCTGGGTGCATCACTGCACCTATCGCGTGCAGACTGACGGCCCAATGCCGGGTGCGAACGTGATCGAGTTCGCGAGGCTGATCGCAGACGACGCGAACGACCTGCACTTGCCGCAGTATGGCGAGATCATGGACCTGACTTTCAATGGCAGCCGGCTCTACGATCCGAGCGTCTACGCTTTCGACTTTCGGGCGTACATGCCGAACAAGTCGATCAGAACCGAATGGCTGGTCGATGTCACCTGGCGGGAGCCAAACAGCAGCGGCGGCATCGGCGGCGGAATAGCAGTCGCAGGCGAACAGCCGGACTCGATCGTGTTTCGCGATCAGCCTACTCTCCGCAGTCCGCAGAAATGGGTGGAGTTTGAAGGCCAGCAGATCTACAAGTACCAGGGCTACAACCTGGACCTGTTCGTTGACGGCTTGGTAGTCCGCGGCACGAACACGCTCGGCCCGCTCGTGAATGCAAATGGCGAACAGCTGCCACCTCGGCAACGCGACCAGACGATAGCGGTACTGTGTTCTAAGACCTGGGTCAACAGCTACCAGGTTGCAATGGACCTGAACACGACCTACGAGCAGACCGTCAATTCCGATACGTGGATGGGCTACGCTCCGCATTACGTGCGGTACCGCAGGGCAGAAACGGGCTTTCCAGAATACTACAACGGCCAGGTCTATTATGAGATGGTTGTGAAGGTCGAGATCGGCCGAGGGCCATGGTACGAGTACATGCCGAATGAGGGCAGCTTCTATCTCGATGCCAACGGCGATCGTGCGAAGCTGCGAGACGTTGACGGCGATCCGATCGAGGGCTTTATGGTGCCTCTGGGCCTCGATGGCACGCTATCAACGCAGGGGCCTTACCTGCTGACGTATCGCGTCGATGAGGCTGTTGCCTACGCTCCGCTGAACAATTACTTTGCTTGAGGTGAATGATGGCAGGCGAGATCACATTATCGACGAGTTTGAGCGTGCGACATTCGCCGTTTGAATACAACCATACCTCGCGGCAGACGATCGATCAGAACGGCATCGGCGGCGGTAATCCTGGAACAGTGCAGCTAACGACAACGGCTCAGGCAGTATCGTTCGGCGATGTCAGCACTCCAGGCATAGTCGTCTTTCAGAACCTCGACAGCACGGACAGCGTTTACATCGGGATCGATGTGGCGTCGACGTTCTATCCATTCGCACAACTGAAACCAGGCGAGGACTTCGTGATCCGCGTTTATCCGACGCTGGCACTTTATGCGAAGGCCGTAACGAATACGGCGAATCTGTTTGTCTTTTGCAACGAGAACTAATCATGTCACTTAACGACTTTCAGCCTTCTGCCGAGTCATTCGGACGCGGCGGTAACCTGGTCACTCCTGACGACGATACCGACCTGACCACGCCAAGCAAAGGCATCTATGTCGTTGCGGCCGGCGTGGTCTCGGTCATCACCACTGGCGGCGATACGATCACATCGACGGACGATATGCCGGCGGGGCATGTGGTGCCGTACATGATCGCTCGCGTGCTCGAAGCCACTACGGCAACGGTTTACACGATTGAGGACTAGCCTTGCCGTACCATGTGCTGTCGTCCAGAGATCGGCAGATCCTCAAAGATGGTCTGGCCAGATTGCGTACGATGCCACCTACCGAGACCTGGCGAACTCAGCGTCAGATCTTCGGCGGAGGCAGCGGAGGTCGTGCTGTCATCATCGCGGATGCACTCGAGGACGTAAGCACTGGTTTATCCGGAAGCTTCCGCCGTCAAAAGGGACCGCTGGGCGGACTGACTGACGATGATGTCGGCATGGGCGGAGGAATGGGCGGCTTCGATTCCGGCTTCGATTCCGGCTTCGACACGACAGCACCTCCCGAAATTGATGCATGGAATATCTGCGACGCTCCGATCTGGACTGGTGCTAGGTGCGTCCTGGCGTGGTGCGTGCTTCCGCATGGCTCGCTGCCGAAGTCTGGCTGGGTCGTGGTGGAAAGCAACTCAGCGACGCGGATACGAGCGACAACGCCTGGCGGTGGAGTCACGGCAGGCAACAGCGGCACATTTACCGGAGTCGTACCGCTCGATGGCGTTTACGATCCAACCACGGCATCAATTTACCTGCCGACCGGTGCGACAGCTCTGGACGCAGGCGATCGCGTTTGTGCGGACTGGAATTACCTGACTGGCAGATGGGAAGCGGAGCCGGACAAAGGCGGAACAGGATCATCCGTAACGTGGTACACATATCGATTCAGCGGATCGGCTACACTCGACACGACCGATGAGAGCAGTACGACTCCGATACCTAGCACGGGCTTCGGCACCGACACAAACCTAAGCGTGGCATCGGACATCCTGACTGTCACGACCGGGGCACATTATCTGGTTATCTGCGATGGCAAGATCAAGAATAACTTATTCTCTGGAGGATCTGACCAAGCGGCTCAGGCATGGTTGCAGCTATATCGCGACCAGGGCACTGGTACCTGGACAGGCCTTGCAGGGATCGAGATCTCGGTGGATAACCTGAAGCCGATCTCGACGGCGGACGCAACGCATGGATCAACAACGGTAGTCCGTGACTTCGTCGACGGTGAGAAACTAAAGTGGCTGCTAACGACATGGGATGACAACGGAGTCGGGCTTTCGGCTCCGTGCGAATGGTCGGCAATATTTCAGAGGATCGAGTGACATGACAGTCAAAACAATCGCGACGCTTCAAACCGATATCGCGACGGCGATCAACGATAACACGTCTGGTGATGTCTCGCCTGCCGATGTTCGTACCAGCATCATCGATACTATCCAGTCGCTGATCGGAGACGCGACCTACTCCTTCACCACGCAGGCCAGCCCGACAACGATCACTCCACCAACGGCACAGGCCGGAACGTGGCGAGTCATCGAGGGCACGACGTTCGAAGATATCGCCGGCATGACGTCGCATAACTACGTCGAGTTCCGCAATTGCATCTTTCAGGATGCCACGACGATGACGACCTGCACGCACCTCCGATTTGTGGACTGCGTTTGGCCGCTTCGTACCGGCACGTCAGCCGCTCTCGCACTGGTCAGCTGCGAGGATGTCGAGGTCCGTAACTGCGTCTTCGAAGGCTCCGACCGCGATGGGATACGTGCGACGACCTGCACTAACGTCCGCATCACGAATCCGACGATCCTCAATGCTTGTGCGTCCGCTCCGACATCTCAAAGCTATGCGTTGAATATGCGACCGGTACAAGTCTCGATCAGGTCTGGTACGTGCGTCGCAGAAAATGGGCACGATGCTATTATCACGACAGGCCAACAGCAACTCATCGATCAGGACCAGGTCCGCTTCCGTTCCACTGGTACGCTACCATCGCCACTGGTGGCGGATACGTTGTACTACGTCAAGAAACTGACAAAGACGTTTGTACCTGGTGACGTCGATACTGGCACGGAAACGATCACGATTACATCGCACGGCTTAACTACTGACGATGCTGTATCGTTCACGACAACTACAACTCTGCCTGCTCCGTTAACAGCTGGTACCGTATACTGGGTGATCGGAGCCGCGGCAAATACATTCCAGCTGTCGCTCACAAAAGGTGGCAGTGCTTTGAATTTGACCAGTACTGGCAGCGGAACGCATACTGTCAAGTATTCAACCTATCATTGGAAAGTATCGACAACTCCTGGTGGGGCTGCGATCAATCTGACAACAGACGGAACAGGAACACATACCTGGTTCACGCGATACTGGGTCGATCGCACGGACTCGCACGCAGCCATTACATTCGATACCTGCACGCAATTCAGCGTGGACGGCGGCACCATCAAAGACTCCCTGCAGATCGGGATCTATTGCGACGACTGCCTGCATGGCAAGATCCGCAATGTATTCCTCGATCGCTGCGGCCAGTATTTCGACGTAGACTCGTCGACGTTCAGTCATGGCATCGTGGATATCTACGAATGCACCAACGTCGAGGTAGCTGACTGCCTGATCCAGCGGCCACGAAGCTTCGGCATTCGCATCGGAGGCGATGCTGATAGCGGCTCGATAAGCTGCAAGGCTCGCGACAATCTGCTGCAAATGTGGACATCGGCTCCTGGTGCTTTGTTCGATCCGAGCAAGACATTCACAGCGACCGGAACAACGGTAACCTGCACAGGCCATCGCTTTCCCGACGGCTGCCCGGTTCAGCTCACCACTACTGGTACGCTGCCGACAGGTTTCTCGCTCGCGACGACCTACTACACTCGCGATGCGGTATACGGCAGCAATACGCTGTCACTGGCTGCGACGTCGAATGGTGCAGCGATCTCGGTATCTGGCGGCAGCGGCACGCATACGATCACGACCGTTCAGGATGCGTACGACTGCGACCTGATCGCGATCGTGGAAAGCACCGGTGCTATCATCGAGGGCAACGTCACGCGGTGGGGAGGCCAGACAGGCATCTCGCAGGACATCGCCCAGCGTTGCTTGCATCCCGTCATCGCCTTCAATCACTCCTACGAGAACGGCATCCATCAGGATCTCAACCACGCAGACGGGATCCTGCTTGCATCAAGCGAGTATGGCGTCATCCTCGGCAACCTGATGCACGACAATCCGAGGACCGGGTTGACAGTGAAGTCTGGCGGCAATACGTGGGGCGAATATACCATCCATGATACGCGAGTCATCGCGAATACGATGTATGACAATGCCTCTGATATGACATCAGCAGGCTATACCAATCCGAGTGTGAGCGGAAACGCAACCTATTACACTCAGACCGACTTCGGGGCAGACTATGCTGTAGCTCAATCGCGACTGATGCTGGCCGGTAATTCCTATGCACGCGGCTATTACTTCGAGTCGTATTTCGGATGCGAGGATACCGTGGCATTTGGAGAGCTGTATTCCGATCCGGTGGCTACGGCACAATACCAGATCCAGACGTCGGACTTCACCGATCGCTTGCAGTTCTTCGGACAGGTTATGCATGGCAGAGACACGCAATCTGGCTCGGCAAACTTGTTACTTGACTCCACTAGCAACCATATCAAGCTGTTCGGTGGCATCTACATGGGCATCGATCCGGTAAATGGCGATCCATCATCGTCGACGGTCTGGGAGCGGCCAAGAGGTATGCTTGCTGGCGACCTATCGACAATATCGACAAGCGATCAGATGGATCGCATGTGCGAGGTGCACACGATCGATGTCGTGTTTGACGGGGTCTACATTCCGAAGATCGCTGCGACTAATCAGCAGGCCGATACTTACGACACCGTTACCAGCGTCCGCGTCGATACGACAGAGGGATGGATGAGATCGCACGAGCCGATCAGAATTCAGCCGCCATCTTCCGGCAACATCCTATTTGTCGGAAACGGATGGGGGCCGCTGTGGCTGAACGGTGCATCGAACTGGCCTACAGCTGCATCGACTACCGATCACATCGCAAACGCGAATTACCAGGAAGGTCGGGAGCTGTGGGCTCACTTTACAGAAGTTGGCACAACGACAAAAGATCCGATGTTCGCCTACTGCATCGGCGGAAGTGCGATCGACGAATGTGCGGTATCCTCAGACGGTACTACTACCGGTGGGACGACGCCTGCTGGAACTATTCGCATCGAGGTCAACGGGACCAGCTACGACGTGCTGCGAGTGTAAAACACCAGCGGCATCCGTTCCGCTGGCTCTCACGGTATTAAAAGCCCTGGGAGCCCGGTATCGACGGACCAATGAGGATATAGGCTCCCAGGGTACTCGGTGACTACGAGTCACCTTGTATCGTCATGCTCCATTATCGCATAGTAAATCATGCCGATGATCGCGGCCAACGCAGGCAACGCGACTACAAGTATCACGATCACCAGCAGGTCTGACCAGGTCTTAATCAGGATCGGAATTATCATAGGTCACCTTCCGGCAATGTTCGAACGCTGACCTGTACGCCTTCTGTACCATCGTCAATCCATAACTTCCATATGAGGCACGCGACGACTTGCGAGTCATCTTTCCAAACGATGCCAGTAAGTGCGTCCTCGACGGCCCTGGCGAGTTTGGTGCAATCTGGCTTGCCTGTCTTGTGGCTCGGTGCTGAATCCTTCAGCGTCCGCACTCCTTTCCTCGTTTTGAAATGCGACTTCGGCCGGCAAAACATGAAAGTTAACAGCAGCTTGATAGGCTCATAGCTCACCTCGGTGACATGCTTGGCAGCCTCGTCTGCAACCGCTGCCATCCAGGGCCTCGCTCGCACGTTATCAGGAGCCATCGCGACGCCTACGCTTCCGTCCTTTCGCCTCACCGGAAAGCCGCGTTTGCTTCCTGCTGTTGCTGGCTTGCCGTTTACTCGGAATGTGATGTTCATTCTGTTCCTTTCGTATTGCGGCTAAGAAGGTCGCTATTCGTTTTTCCTTGTTCTTGTTCCTCCAATTCCATCACATGCACGAAAACACCTTCCTGCTCGCCCCATGTTTTGTATACATGGTGCCCCACGATCTGCGAATCATCTTTCCAGACGATGCCAGTAAGTGCATCTTCAACCGCCCTGGCGAGTTTCGTGCAGTCAGGCTTTCCAGTCTTAAACGCTGGTGCTGATTCCTTCAGCGTCCGCACTCCTTTCCGCGTTTTGAAATGCGACTTCGGCCGGCAGAAATAAAACGTCAACAACAGACTGATCGGCTGATAGCTCACCTCGGTCGCATGCTTGGACGCCTCGTCGGCAACAGCAGCCATCCAGGGCCTCGCTCGCACGTTATCCGGAGCCATCGCGACGCCTACGCTGCCGTCCTTTCGCCTTACCGGAAAGCCGCGTTTGCTTCCTGCTGTTGCTGGCTTGCCGTTTACTCGGAATATGATGTTCATTTTGATCCTTTCTCGTT
>Ga0224500_10001600_pt1 | contig 13188 bp, 13 predicted proteins | sample SF_Oct11_sed_USG_FD_168126 | JGI IMG/M metagenome (GOLD analysis project Ga0224500, IMG submission 168126) | Sediment microbial communities from San Francisco Bay, California, United States - SF_Oct11_sed_USGS_4_1 | ecosystem: Environmental > Aquatic > Marine > Sediment | place: USA: California... | reverse complement strand
GCGATTGCCGGGCGCGTTCGGGTTGACGATGCAGGCCGCGTTTGGCAATTCACGCCCTGGCAAATGATGATCGGTCACCAGCACGTCGATGCCGTGCCGGCGCGCCTCCTCCACGCCTTCGAGCGAGGAGATGCCGTTGTCGACCGTGACGATCAGGCCCGGCCGGCGCTCGGCGGCCACGCGCACGATCTCAGGCGTCAGGCCGTAACCGAACCGGAACCGGTCGGGCACGAGGAAGTCCGGCTGCTCGAAACCCAGCGCGTGGAACTGCCGCATCATCAGCGCGGTGCTGGTCGCGCCATCCGCATCGAAGTCACCCACGACCAGCACGCGCCGCCGCGATGCGTGCGCATCGGCAAGCATCTCTGCCGCCGCCTCGACGCCGTCGAGCGAGCTGACCGGCAGCAGCTGGTCGAGCCGCAGCGCTAGGTCGTCGGGTCCGCTGATCGCGCGCGCGCCGTACACGCGTCGCAGGACGGGATGCAGCGTCGACGGCAGCGCCGCCTGCAGGTCGGCCCGCGATTCACGCCGCAGGATGCGCCGCGTGCCGCTCATTGCAGCCAGCCTGAAACGGCAAGTGGACGCCGCCAGAATGCCCAGCGTGAGGCGGGCATGATCGACAACTCACGGTCACCGGCCAGCAAATCGAGCTGCCCGATACGGCCCTCGCGCACCAGGGTTGTGAGCCAGCGGAACAGGCCTGCGTCAACGGTCGCGAGGGCCTGCCCGTTGTCCGGCGACGGCGGCTGCGCCATTGCGATGAGCGTGTCGCCTTCGAGCGCGGTCATAACCGGCGCGACAGCGGCCGGCCACAAGGCGCGCAACCACGGATCGTCGCAGCGCATAGCCCAGCCCCGGGTATCGACACCGGCGGAATGCGAGTGCGCGCCGAAGCCCCAGAGCCACCAGCCATTGATCGGCAGCTGTCGCGCACGTTCGCGCCGCGCATTGACGGTATGGTCGTGCAACAGCATCTGGATCTCGTTCATGAGGCTGCGGATGCGGGCACCGTCACGACCGGCGGGCATCGCATCATGCACGTCGTGACCGGCCACGCTGTCCGGCGATTGCGTGGTGCATTCAACGAAGTTCGCGAACCGCAACAGCCAGGCGCCGTCGATGAACGCAACGACTGCGGGACCCTCCGCACCGAAGTGAGCACCGATCGTCGCCGCCAACGCCTCCGCTTCTGCAGTCGTGGGCGAAGCGGCATCGAGCGCACTCATCCGCACGTGATCGAGGCCAGCTGCGAGGTGCACCGGGTGCGCCACGCACCAGCTGCCCGTTCCGTCCGTGGCGTGACCGTAGCGTGCGGCAAGCGTAGGCCCTGCCGGAGCCGCCTCCAGTACTTTCGCACCGCCCATGGGCTGCAGCAGCCACTCGCGCCAGTCTGTGCCTGCGCTCGTCTGCAGCTGGCCGCGCCCGCCCAGCCAGCACATCGCGTCGAGTGCCGGCAGGGTCTCACTCGCAACCGCTGCCGCCAGTGCGGGCTGCAGCCACGGCAAAGCAACACGCAATCGTGGTCGCGTCATCGGCGACGGTCGCTTGCCCGCGAGGATGGCGTTCGTGAACGAATGCGGCGCATGCGATATCGTACGGTCATGAAACTCCAACTGGAAAATCCGGCGGGCACCAACCTGATCCGCAGTTATGGACCCGGGCAACTGCGTATCGGCGAGACGTCGCATGCCACGAGCGTGATCGTCAACGCCTCGGTCGTGATCGCCCCATGGCGGCCCACCGCTGCCATCGAACTCACCACCGCGGACCTCGAGCCGCTGCTCGGCCTCGGGCCCGAGGTCGTGCTGCTCGGGACCGGAGCGCGCCAGCAGTTTCCAGACGCGCAGGTCCTGCGCCTGTTGTACGAGCAACGGATCGGCGTGGAGGTGATGGACACCTCGGCCGCCTGCCGCACGTACAACGTGCTGGTCACCGAAGGCAGGAATGTCGCCGCCGCGCTGATCGTCTGAACGGGCCGGGCCGCGGGCTCAGGCCAGGCCTTGCAGCAGCGGCACGAACACGACCGGGCCCAGCACTTCGCGCTCGTAGCGATCACCGCGGCGGGTGATGCGCAGCAGCTGCTGCTCGCGGTCATTGCCGACCGGAATCACCAGACGACCGCCATCAGCGAGTTGCTCGAGCAGCGCCGGCGGCACCGCATAGGACGCTGCGGCGACGATGATGCCGTCGAACGGCGCGTGCGCCGCCCAGCCCTCGAAGCCATCGCCGTGTTTCATGTAGACATTGGTGATGCGCATGTCGCGGATCACCTGCCGCGCCTTCTGCTGCAACGCCGCGATGCGCTCGACGCTATAGACATTGACGACCAGCGGCGCCAGCACAGCCGTCTGGTAACCGCAGCCCGTACCCACTTCGAGCACCTTGCGCGGCTTGCCCGCTTCGAGCAGCGATTGCGTCATGCGCGCGACGATGTAGGGTTGCGAAATGGTCTGGCCGTGGCCGATCGGCAGCGCCGTGTCTTCGTATGCGCGGCTGGCAAGCGCTTCATCGACGAACAGGTGCCGCGGCACGCTGCGGATGCGCTCGAGCACTTCGTTGTCGGTGATGCCCTGCTCGCGCAGCCGGGCCACCAGCCGCTCGCGCGTGCGCGCGGACGTCATGCCGATGCCACTGACCCTGCTCTGGTCCTTCATCATGCTGCGCGGCTCATTCCGCGCGTCCCGCGAGCCATTCGCCGATCTCGATGACCGCCGTGTGTCGTGTCAGGTCGACCTGCAGGGGCGTGACCGACACGAAGCCATTGGCGACCGCGTGAAAGTCGGTGCCCTCGCCTGCATCGGCACCCTCGCCCGCCGGCCCAACCCAGTACACGGGCCGGCCGCGCGGATCCGCCGCGCGCAGCACAGGCGCCGAGCGGTGCCGGTGGCCAAGCCGCGTGGACTTGATGCCGCGCAGCTGGTCGTACGGCAGGTCGGGCACGTTGACGTTGAGGATCATCGACGAATGCAGCGGCGAACGCTGCAGGCGCAGCAGCAGTTCGCTCGCCACGCGGGCCGCCGTGTCGAAATGTCGACCGGAGCGCACGACGAGCGAGATCGCGATCGCCGGCAGGCCGAGGAAGCGGCCTTCGACGGCGGCAGCGACCGTGCCGGAATACAGCACGTCGTCACCGAGGTTGGCGCCGTCGTTGATCCCCGACACCACCATGTCGTGCTCGATCTCGCCTTCGAACAGGCCCGAGATCGCGAGGTGCACGCAATCCGTGGGCGTACCGTTCACGAAATACCGGCGCTCGCCGTACTCGGCCACGCGCAGGGGCACGTCGAGCGTGAGGGAATTGCTGGCTCCGCTGCGATTGCGCTCAGGAGCGACCACGGTGACCTGGGCAAGCGGCTGCAGCGCGTCGACGAGGCGCTGCAAGCCTTCGGCGCGATAGCCATCGTCGTTGCTGACCAGGATTCTCATGTGGCGTGGGACCGTGTCGTTGTCTGGGCCCCAGCAGCGGCGGGGTTGGCCACGAACGCGGCGCAACTATACTGGAATCCCGGCCCGCCTCGGAAGCGAACTCGCCCGCGATGTCGAAGCAGCAACCCCCGCCCGGCGACGACGACCCGCAGGCCTTCCGCCGTGCCATGGCGGACGTCCGTCCGCTCGCGGCGAAGGCCGCCGTTGCCCAGCGGCCACGCCCCAAGGCGGTCGCGCGTTTTGCGCGGGCCAGCCGTCAGGCGCTGGCAAGCGAAAGTGGCGCGCACCCGGGCAATCCTGGCGTGCACGAGAGCGGCGGCCAGTTGCAGTTCCGCCGCACCGGTGTGCGCGAGGAGATCATGCGCAAGCTCGCGCGCGGCCAGTTTGCGGTGGAAGCCGAGGCCGACCTGCACGGCATGCGGCTGCACCCCGCACAGGACGCACTGCGCGAATTCATCGGCGACTGCGTCGCCCGCCGCTTGCGCTGCGTCAGGATCATCCACGGCAAGGGCCTGCGCTCCGGGCCTGACGGCCCCGTGCTGAAGATCGCGGTCAGTCACTGGCTGCGCCAGTTCGACGCGGTGGCGGCGTATGCCAGCGCGCGACCGGCGGACGGCGGCAGCGGGGCCGTCTACGTGCTGCTGCGCTAGGAATGTTCTGCGCAGGTGCCGCCTTTGGCGCTGCCAGGGCCCGCTCGATCCGGTGCCAGTCACGGAGCTTGGAAAGGCAGACACGCGCTCCGCGACTGGCACCGGATCGAGCGCGCCTTGAGAGCGTCGCACGCTGGCCCATCGCAAGCGTCCGATCCGGGACCGTTCCCAGAGCGCGTGTCTGCCTTTCCAAGCTCGGGGAACGGTCCCGGGTCGGACGCGCCGGCGACGGGCCGTCTGCGCACCTGTGCAGAGCTTTCCTGGCTAGTCCTCGCCGCCCTCGCCCGCATCCCACGCGTCCGCGAGTACCTCGTGCAACACGGCGGTGGCGAACGTGCCGCGCGGCAACGTGAAGCGCAGCAGCAACGCGTCGTCCGCAGCGAAACCCCAGTCGAAGTCACGCACCGGCAGCCGCAGGCTGCGGCGCTCATGGTCGATGCGCTCATTCGCAAGCAGCGCGATCAACGCCGATTCCGGCGCCACGACGGCATCTTCCAGCGCCTTTGCCGCACCGCTGGCAGGTGAATCCCCGCGGCCTGGCAACGGGCCGCTGGGATGCACGTCCATCTCCGTGCAGCGCGCCGCGAGCGTGGCGTCGATCGCTTCAGCCACGAAAAAACTGCGCTTGCCGTCGAGCATCACGGCCTCGCCCTGCAGCAGGCGATCCCAGGTTTGCGCCTGCACACGGGCAGCGAGCACGGCGTTGAACACATGACTGCGCGCGGCCGACAGCTGGAATCCTCGTTGCGCCCGGTCACGCGGCGCCGTGCCACCGGCCGCCCACTCTTGCGCGCGCCGCAGGTTCGCTCCTTCGCGCCCGAATCGTTGCGGTCCGTAGTAATTCGGCACGCCGCGCGCACGGATCGACTCGAGGCATGCCTCAATCGCGCCGCGATCGCCACGCAGTTCGGTGATGCGCAGTTCGAAGCGATTCGCCCGGTGTGAACCGGGGCGCAATTTGCGCCCGTGCCGATGGGCTGACAGGACACGGTAATCCTGACCCTGCCACTGCAGGCACTGCGCGACATCCGCCTGCAGCGGCAACGGCACGGTGAACGCCTGGCGCGTCAGCGCGTGGCGATCCTTGTGACCCGAGAACCCAACGTCCCGCGGCGCAACGCCGGCATGGCCCGCGAGCTGCGCGGCGACCCAGCCCGTGTTGGCGCCACGCTTCTCTACGATCAGCAGCGCATGCCCGCCACCGCCGTCGGGCTCGAAGCCGAGGATCTCGTCGACGATGAAGTGTTCAGGCTCGCGGCGGATGGCGCCCGTCGCGGGCGCCACGCCGTGCGCGCACGGTGCCGGGGTCAATGCCCGTCCTGCCCGTGCAACTTCGCGTTTTCGCCGTGAGCCAGCAGCACGATGGCCTGGCATGCGAGGCCTTCCTGCTGGCCGATCGCACCGAGGCCCTCCATCGTCGTTGCCTTGACGTTGACGCGGTCGATGCGCGTACCCAGGTCATCGGCGATGTGCTGCCGCATCTGCACGCGGTAGGGACCGATGCGCGGCGCCTCGGCGAGGATCGTGAGGTCGGCGTTCACGAAGCGCCAGCCGTGTTCGCGCACGAGCGCGGCGCAATGACGCAGGAACACGCGGCTGTCCGCGCCTTTCCAGCGGGGATCGCTGTCGGGAAAATGCTCGCCGATGTCACCGAGGCCCATCGCGCCGAGCAGCGCATCGCACAGCGCATGCAGCGCCACGTCGCCGTCCGAGTGCGCGCGCACGCCGTAGCCGTGCGCAATGCGCACGCCACCCAGCGTGACGTGGTCACCCTCGGTGAATGCGTGCACGTCGTAACCGATCCCCACCCTCATGTGCCAACCCCCGTTCGTTCCCGGCCGTTCATTGTCGATCACGCCGCAGGATCGCCTCGGCAAGTGCGGCGTCCTCCGGATTGGTCACCTTGATGTTGTCCGCGTGGCCGCGCAGCAGCCGCGGCCGCAGCCCGAGGCTTTCGATGGCGGAGGCCTCGTCCGTCACGCCGCGGTCACGCTCGCGGCACAACCCCAGCGCGCGGCGCAGCAGCCCGGCGCGGAACATCTGCGGCGTGAGCGCGCGCCAGAGCTGGTCGCGCGGCACCGTCTCCAGGCTGCAGCCCGCGTCATCCGCGCGCTTCAGCGTATCGCCGAGTGGCAGCGCGAGCAGGCCGCCGACGGTATCGCGCGCCAGCGTGTCGATCAGCAGCTCGATGTCTTCGCGTCGCAGGCAAGGCCGTGCGGCGTCGTGCACCAACGCCCAGTCGGTTTCCAGCATCTCGCCAGCGAGCGCATCGAGACCGCGCGCCACCGTGTGTTCACGCCGGTCGCCGCCATCGCAGCGGCGCACACGCGGATCGTTCATTTCGGGAACAGTGCGCCATTGGCTGTCGCCAGGGGCCAACGCGACCATGATGCCTTGCAGCCGCGGTTCGGCCAGCAGCGCGGCCAAAGTCCAGGAAAGCATCGGGCGGCCGAGCAGCGGCGTGTACTGCTTGGGAAGTCCGGCGCCGAACCGGGCGCCTTGCCCGGCGGCCGGAACGATGGCCCAGTGACGGCCCCCGTGGCTCACGGGAGCGATCACGGCACCGTTGCCTGGGCCGTCCTTTTTGCCGCAGGGGTTACGTCAGGCGGGGGCGTGATCACAGTGCCGGGTTGCACCGGCGGCACGACCTGGAAAAAGGTCTCGTTGGTCTTGACCATTCCCAGATCCGTGCGGGCACGCTCTTCGATGGCCTTCTGGCCGTCCTTGAGGTCGCGCACTTCGGCAGCGAGGGTGCGATTTCGCGATTCGAGCCGCGTATTTTCTGCTGTCTGGGCCTCGATGGCTTTTTCGAGGCGCCACACTTCCCGCATGCCGTCGGGCGACGCCCAGATGCGGTATTGCAGCAGCATCAGTGCCACTGCCAACAGCCCCGCCATGATCCGGATGGTCATGGGCGTGGAAGATTAACAGAATCTTTGGCCATCAGGCACAACTGGCCGCCAGCGGCACAGGGAACGCCTCGCGTCCCGCATAGGACGCCTCGTTGCCGAGCTCGGCCTCGATCCGCAGCAGTTGGTTGTACTTCGCGATGCGATCGGAGCGGCACAGAGACCCAGTCTTGATCTGCGTGGCCCGCGTGGCCACCGCGATGTCGGCGATCGTGCTGTCCTCGGTCTCGCCCGAACGGTGCGACACGACGGCGCTGTAGCCGGCGTCGGCCGCCATGTCGATCGCCGCGAGCGTCTCGGTCAGCGTGCCGATCTGGTTCGGTTTGATCAGGATCGAATTGGCGACGCCCTTCTGGATGCCTTCGCGCAGGATCTTCGTGTTGGTGACGAACAGGTCGTCGCCCACGAGCTGGATGCGCTTGCCGAGACGCTGCGTGAGCTGCGCCCAGCCGTCCCAGTCGCCTTCGGCCATGCCGTCCTCGATCGTGATGATCGGGAAGCGGTTAGCGAGCCCCTCGAGGTAATCGACGAACTGCCCTGGCGAGAACTGGCGGCCTTCGGATTCGAGATGGTAGACGCCGTCCTTGAAGAACTCCGAGCTGGCCACGTCCAGGCCCAGGTAAACGTCACGCCCCGCCTTGTATCCCGCGCGTTCGATCGCCTCGAGGATGGTTTCGAGCGCCGCCTCGTTCGAAGGCAGGTTCGGCGCGAAGCCGCCTTCGTCGCCCACGGCGGTCGCGAGCTTGCGCTCGTGCAGCACTTTCTTCAGCGTGTGGAAGATCTCCGCGCCGTAGCGCAGCGCCTCCGCGAAGTTCGGCGCGCCGACGGGCAGCACCATGAACTCCTGGATGTCGACGCTGTTGTCCGCGTGCGCACCGCCATTGATGATGTTCATCATCGGCACCGGCATCACCTTGCGGCCCGGGCCGCCCAGGTGCCGGAACAGGCTCTTGTGCGCGGCATTCGCCGCCGCATGTGCCGCTGCGAGCGAAACCGCGAGCAAGGCGTTGGCGCCAAGACGCGACTTGGTGTCGGTGGCGTCCAGCGCGATCATCTTCGCGTCGATGCCCGCCTGGTCCATCAGGTCGTGGCCGATCAGTGCATTGCGCAGCTCGCCGTTCGCGTTGATGACCGCCTGCAGTACGCCTTTGCCGCCATAGCGCTTCTTGTCGCCATCGCGGAGTTCGACCGCCTCCCGGGTGCCGGTGGATGCGCCCGAGGGCACCGCGGCACGGCCGAAGGCGCCGCCGTCACCGAACACATCGGCCTCGACAGTAGGGTTGCCGCGCGAATCCATGATCTCGCGGGCGCGGATTTCGATGATCTTCGTCTTCTGCTGGGTCATAGGCTCGATTCCTCGAACGGCCGCTGCTTCACGGCCCGGTCAATCTGCTGCAGCACCTCGAGCAGCGAGCGCATGCGGTCGAGCGGCCAGGCATTCGGGCCGTCGGAAAGCGCGTTCGCGGGATCGGGGTGGGTTTCCATGAACAAGCCGGCGACGCCGACCGCGGTGGCCGCACGGGCGAGTACCGGCACGAATTCGCGCTGGCCGCCCGAGGCACTGCCCTGCCCGCCCGGCAACTGCACCGAATGCGTGGCGTCGAAGACGACCGGCGCATACGCACGCATCACCGCGAGCGAGCGCATGTCGGACACCAGGTTGTTGTAGCCGAACGAAAAGCCGCGTTCGCAGGCGAGGATCTGCTCGTTGCCGGTGGAGCGCGCCTTGTCGATGACGTTCTTCATCTCCCACGGCGACAGGAACTGGCCCTTCTTGACGTTGACGGGCTTGCCCTGGCTGCACGCATTGACGATGAAGTTGGTCTGGCGGCACAGGAACGCAGGCGTCTGCAGCACGTCGACGACAGCGGCCACTTCGGCCAGCGGCGTGTCTTCGTGCACATCCGTGAGTACGGGCAGGCCGAGCTGGCGCTTCACTTCGGACAGGATGCGCAGGCCTTCTTCGATGCCGGGACCGCGGAAGCTCGCCTTCGACGACCGGTTGGCCTTGTCGTAGCTCGCCTTGAAAATGTACGGAATGCCGAGTTCGCGCGTGATCTCCTGCATGCGGCCCGCGGTATCGAGGACCAGGCCTTCGCTTTCGACGACGCAGGGGCCCGCGATCAGGAAGAACGGCCGGTCCGCGCCGATTTCGAAGCCGCAAAGCTTCATGCGCCCGCCGCCGCCGGCAGCTTGCCGGCCTTGTATTCGCGCGCGGCGCGAATGAAGCCCGTGAAGAGCGGATGGCCGTCACGCGGGGTGGAGCGGAACTCAGGGTGATACTGGCTGGCGACGAAAAACGGGTGCTGCGGCAGCTCGATGATCTCGACCAGCCCGTCGCGCGAGAAGCCCGAGAAACGCAGGCCTGCGTTCATGAGGCGCTGCAGGTACGTGTTGTTGAATTCGTAGCGATGGCGATGGCGTTCGCGGATCACGTCCGCGCCGTACACCGCATGCGCGCGCGAACCGTGCGAGATCCGCACTTCCTGCGCGCCGAGCCGCATCGTGCCGCCGAGCTGCGACGCCTCGTCGCGCGCTTCGACCGTGCCCTTCTGGTCCTGCCATTCGGTGATCAGCGCGATCACCGGGTGCGGCGACGCGCGATTGAACTCGGTGCTGTGCGCGCCTTCGAGGCCCGCCACGTGGCGTGCGTATTCGATGATCGCGAGCTGCATGCCGAGGCAGATGCCGAGGTAAGGGACGCCGTGCTCGCGCGCGTAGCGCACGGCCTCGATCTTGCCTTCGATGCCGCGTTCGCCGAAACCGCCCGGCACCAGGATGGCGTCCATGCCCGCGAGCGCCTCCGTGCCGTGCTTCTCGATGTCGGTCGCCTCGATGAACTCGATGTTCACGCGCGTGCGCGTGCGCAGGCCCGCGTGAATCAAGGCTTCGTTCAGGGAGATGTACGCGTCCTTGAGGTTGACGTACTTGCCGACCATCGCCAGGTTGATCGTGAGGTCGGGCCCCGCCTTGGCCGCCACGACCTGGTTCCACTCCCTGAGATCGGCCGGCGGCAACTGGTTCAGGCCGAACTTCTCGCAGACGATCTCGTCGAGCTTCTGCTCGTGCAGCAGCGAGGGGATCTTGTAGATGTCGTCGGCGTCGACCGCCGAGAACACCGCGCGCTCTTCCACGTTGGTGAACAGCGCGATCTTGCGGCGCTGCTCGGGCGGCAGCGGGTCCTGGCAGCGGCACAGCAGGAGGTCGGGCTGGATACCGATCGAGCGCAGTTCCTTGACCGAGTGCTGCGTGGGCTTGGTCTTGATCTCGCCCGAGGTGGCGATGTAGGGGATCAGCGTCAGGTGCATGTACAGCACGTTGTTGCGCCCGAGTTCGACGCCGAGCTGGCGGATCGCCTCCAGGAACGGCAGCGATTCGATGTCGCCCACCGTGCCGCCGATCTCGACCATGCAGACGTCGGCATCGCCCGCACCCATGCGGATGCAGTGCTTGATCTCGTCGGTGATGTGCGGGATGACCTGCACGGTGGCGCCCAGGTAATCGCCACGGCGTTCCTTGGCGATGACACGCTCGTAGATGCGTCCCGTCGTGAAGTTGCTGTTACGGCCGGTAGTGGTGCGCACGAAGCGCTCGTAGTGACCCAGGTCGAGGTCGGTCTCGGTGCCGTCGTCCGTCACGAACACTTCGCCGTGCTGGAACGGGCTCATGGTGCCCGGGTCGACGTTGATGTACGGATCGAGCTTGACCATGGCGACCCTGAGGCCACGGGCTTCGAGGATCGCACCCAATGAGGCAGCAGCAATGCCTTTGCCCAGCGATGAGACGACACCGCCGGTTACACAGATGAATTTGGTCATTGGAATCCCCGTCGCTAGAAGCACGACGGGAGCGCAGTCTACCGGATCGCGGGGCGCAGTGGCCACTTCGATGCGAAGACGTCGCCAAGGGTAACGTCGCCGCGTCCGGCCCACTCGATGCGCCACGAAGGTTCATCGGAACGGGCTGCAAAATCGGCCGCAACCCCAAGATCTGCCACTGCCACGAGACGGTCGCCTGCAAAAAGCAGCGGCAGTTCGCCGCGCCGCCACGGCAGCACGTCGCGCTCCTGCAGCCACTTGCGCAAATCACGCCGATGTGCGCCGCCCCTGGGCACGAACGATTCGCCGCCCACGCGCTGGCGGACTGACAGGCGCTCGGGCAGTCGCGCACGACTCAATCCATCGCCGGTCGTGGCCACACTGACTAGCCTTGACGCCGCCGACCATGCGTACGGCTCGCCGCCAGACAGCGGCCATTCCCCCTCGCGGGTTGCGAACGGTTGCCCCTGGCTGCTCGCAAACAGGTGGCCGCGGTAGCGCCGCACCACGGTGCCCTGCCAGCGCGTCTCCGGAATCCGGCCGGCGGCGGCCACCGTCATGTCGTGACGCAGCGCGGCGAGCGTGCGCGCCGACGCCGGCGGCAGCCCCAGACCTGCGAGCCACGCGCGCAGCACGGCGCGCTGGCGCGGCTCCGGCAGGCGCACCAGCGCCTCGAGGCGGAGCGCACGTCCCGACAGTGCAGCGGGGAGATCGCCTTCGACGCACGCGGCCTCGAGTGCCAGCGCGTCGCGGGCGTACTCAGCGACGCGGCTCGCCGTCGTCGCGGCACCGGGCCAGCGCGCGCGCAATGCCGGCAGGACCTCGAGCCGCAGGTAATTGCGGTCGAACCGGCGATCCGCGTTCGATGGGTCCTCGAGCCACTGCAGGCCTTGCTCCTCCGCCCAGCGGGCAAGATCGACGCGTGGGAAGTCGAGCAGCGGGCGGACGTGCCACGACGCCTCGCCAAAAGGAGCGACAGCCGCCATGCCGGCGACAGCGCGCAGCCCTCCTCCTCGCAACCACTGCAGCAGGATCGTCTCGAGTTGATCGTCCGCGTGGTGTGCCGTCAGCAGGACCTCGCCGGGCGCCAGCCGGGCGGCGAAGGCACCGTAGCGTGCCGTGCGGGCGGCGGCCTCGGGGCTCAGGCCAGCGGCGTCAGGCACCTCGACCCGCACGTCTTCGAATGGGATCCCCAGCGCTTCCGCCAGCAAACGACAGGCCGCGGCCCAGCGCCGCGAATCTGCCTGCAGGCCATGATCCACGTGCAGCGCGCGAACAGGCGACGGCAGGCCTCCCTCCGCACGCAACCGCGCCAATGCCACCAGCAGGACGGTCGAATCGAGGCCGCCGCTCAGCGCAACACACAGCGGCGCGTTTGACGCGGTCGCAGGCAGCGACGCGAGCAGTGTGTGCAGGTGGGCCGCGAACCGGGGAAGCGTGAACACGGCGGCTGGGATTCGCGAGGTGGCCTTGGCGATCAGCTGGCCGCGGCAGTGCGCGCTGCCCCGGGCATCGCGCGGCTCAATTCACCGCGCGGTAGACGCCCTGTCCGCGCAGGCGCGTGTAGCGCTGCTCGAGCAGCGCGTCTTCCGACAGCTGCGACACGTCGTCGAGATGACGGATCAGCGCCGCCTTGAGCGCATCGGACATCGCCTGCGGATCGCGGTGCGCGCCACCGAGCGGTTCACGCAGCACCTCGTCGACGAGACCGAGCTTGTCGAGGCGCTCGGCCGTGACACCCATCGCGTCGGCTGCGAGTTCTTTCTTGTCGGCGCTCTTCCACAGGATCGACGCGCAGCCTTCGGGAGAGATCACCGAATAAATCGAGTACTGCAGCATGATCAGGCGATCGCAGACGCCGATCGCCAGCGCGCCGCCCGATCCGCCTTCGCCGATCACGGCCGTGATCACCGGCACGCGCAGCGTCGACATCTCGAACAGGTTGCGCGCGATCGCCTCGCTCTGGTTGCGCTCTTCCGAGCCCACGCCAGGGTAAGCGCCGGGCGTGTCGATCAGCGTGATGAGCGGCAGGCGGAAGCGCTCGGCCAGCTTCATCAGTCGCAACGCCTTGCGATAGCCCTCGGGCTTGGGCATGCCGTAGTTGCGGCGCACGCGTTCCTTGGTGTCGCGTCCTTTCTGCTGGCCGATCAGCATGACTGGCCGGCCTGCGAGGCGGGCAAAGCCGCCGACGATGGCGAGGTCGTCCGCGTACATGCGGTCACCGTGCAGTTCCTGGAAGTCCTCGAAGATCGAGACCGCGTAGTCGAGCGTGTACGGGCGCTGCGGGTGGCGCGCGAGTTGCGCGACCTGCCACGGCGTGAGGCTGGCAAAGATGCTGTTGGTGAGCGCGCGGCTCTTGGCGCGCAGGCGCGCGATCTCCTCGCC
>Ga0224500_10001599_pt1 | contig 13193 bp, 9 predicted proteins | sample SF_Oct11_sed_USG_FD_168126 | JGI IMG/M metagenome (GOLD analysis project Ga0224500, IMG submission 168126) | Sediment microbial communities from San Francisco Bay, California, United States - SF_Oct11_sed_USGS_4_1 | ecosystem: Environmental > Aquatic > Marine > Sediment | place: USA: California... | reverse complement strand
GTTGGCGTGCGGGTTGGCGCTCATGCGTCGCCGGCCCTTCGGTGCCAGCGCCCTGAGTTCCTCGACGAGCCGGCCGTTCGCGTCGAACAGCTCCTCCGGGCGGTAGCTTTTCATCCACTTCTCGAGCAGCTTCAGGTGTGCAGCGTCGGTGCGCACGTCGGCCATCGGTACCTGGTGTGCGCGCCAGTAGCCCTCCACGGTCCGGCCGTCGACCTTGCCCGGCCCCGTCCAGCCCTTGGGGCTGCGCAGCACGATCATCGGCCAGGGCACCCGAACGGGCTTGCCCGTGCGGCGCGCGTCCGACTGGTGGCGGCGGATGTCCTGGACGCAGCGCTCCATCACCTCCGCCATGCGCTGGTGCATCGCGACCGGGTCGTCACCCTCCACGAAGTGCGGTGTCCAGCCATAGCCTCGGAAGAGGCAATCGAGTTCCTCGTGCGGGATCCGCGCCAGGAGGGTCGGGTTGTTGATCTTGTAGCCGTTGAGGTGGAGGATCGGCAGCACCGCGCCGTCGCGCACCGGGTTCAGGAACTTGTTCGAGTGCCAGGCCGTGGCCAGCGGACCGGTCTCGGATTCACCGTCGCCGACGACCACGGCCACCAGCAGGTCGGGGTTATCGAAGGCCGCGCCGAAGGCATGCGAAACGCTGTAGCCGAGTTCGCCACCCTCGTGAATCGAACCCGGTGTTTCCGGCGTGCAGTGGCTGCCGATCCCGCCGGGAAACGAGAACTCCTTGAAGAATGCCTGCATCCCGGCCAGGTCTTCCCCCTTGTTCGGGTAGATCTCGGCGTAGGTGCCCTCCAGGTAGACCGGGGCGAGCACCCCCGGGGCGCCGTGCCCGGGGCCGGCGAGGAAGATCGCATCCAGGTCGTACTTGTTGATCAGCCGGTTCAGGTGGACGTAGCAGAAGCTCAGGCCGGGGCTCGATCCCCAGTGGCCGAGCAGACGATTCTTGATGTGCGCGGGTTTCAGGGGCTGACGCAGCAGGGGATTGCCCTGCAGGTAGATCATTCCGACGGCGAGGTAGTTGCATGCTCGCCAGTAGGCGTCGATGCGCCGCAGTTCGTCCGACGCCAGCGGTCGGGGACCATGGCGCTCGGCAGATCTCTTCCTGACCATTTCCGGTCACCTCCGTGCTGCGATGGTACGCCTTGCAAAAGATACGCCTCGCGGTGACTCGCATACCAGTGTGAACGTGCGGTTGTGGCATAGTTTCGCCCACGAGATGGAGACTTCAAGCATGCGTTCCTGGTTCAGCAAGACCCGGGCTGGCGCCGGCCACGGCTGGATCCGTGCGGCGTCCGGGATCACGTTCGCGGCGCTGGCAGTCGTTGCGGCACCGGCGAGAAGCGCGCCGAAGACGGACGTCATCGTCACGATCAACGGCGATCACCTGACCGGCGAGATCAAGAGCCTGGAGCACAATCGGCTCAAGCTCAGCACTAGCCACATGGGCACGATCTACATCGAGTGGGACAAGATCGCCCGGGTGCAGACCAACCAGTACCTCCTGCTCGAGCGGTCGGACGGGGTGCGCTACTACGGCCAGCTGTTGGCGACCGGAGACGATGGCCGGCTGCGGGTGTTCGCCGAAGATTCCAGAGGCACGCCCGAGGACGTGGCCATGGCGGACGTCGTCCGGGCGCAACCCATCGTCGGCGGGCGTTTCATCGACCGGCTCGATGGCTACGTCAGCGCCGGCCTGGACTTCACCAAGGCGAGCAATCGCCGCAGCCTGGATTTCGCGGGCGGCCTGTCCTCGCGCACGCGCGTCCGGACATGGTCGCTGGACGGCTCGGTCAACCTGACCGACGACGCCGCGGGGGCGACCAGCGAGCGCTACCAGCTCGGCGGGACCTGGCGGCAGTTCCGTCGGCGCAGCGACTTCTACATCGGGTTCGGCGGATTGGATCGCAACAGCGAGCTCGACCTCAATCTGCGCACCTCGGCGGGCGCTGGCTATGGACGCTATTTCCTGCAGAGCAACCTCGCCGAGTGGGTGGGGGGACTGGGCCTGGCCTACTCGCACGAGAACTACACCGGCGGCAAGACCTTCGACAGTCTCGAGGGCGTCCTCACGACGGCGTTCTCGGTCTACCGCTACGACTTTCCGGAAACCGACATCACCGGGTCGCTTTCGCTGCTGCCGAGCCTGACGGAGTCCGGCCGCTACCGGGCCGAGACGGACGTGAGGGCGAAGTACGAGTTCGTGGACGACCTCTACTTCGAACTCAAGTTCTACGGCAGCTACGACAGCAAGCCGCCGCTCGCGAGCGCCTCGTCGAGCGACTACGGCGTCGTCACGTCGCTCGGGTATTCGTTCTAGCCCATCCTCGTCACGGTGGTCGCGGCCGCCCGCGACCCGCAGGGAGACACTGATGCGCAGGATCCTGGTGGCCATCGACGGTTCGGACAACGCGCTGCGGGCGCTCGACTTTGCGCAGCGGCAGGCACGACTCGCACCCCCCGCCGTGCTCCACGTGCTGACCGTCGCGCCGTCCGCGAGCACTTCCACCGCCTGGGAGATCTACGTCACCGGCGAGCGCCTCCGGCAGATGGCCGCCGAGCGCTCGCAGGACATACTCGAGGCAGCCGCGGAGCGATTGAAGCAGGGCGACTGCGGCTTCGAACTCGAGCAGGTGGACGGCGAGCCGGCGGCAACGATCGCGCGTCGTGCCGCCGAGCTCGGTTGCGAATCGATCACCATGGGCACCCACGGCCTGGGCGCGTTCGGGATACTCCTGATGGGTTCCGTCGCCCAGAGGGTCGTCCATCACGCCACCGTCCCGGTAACGCTGGTGAAGTAGCGAGGGGACTCACTGCTGGTAGTAGAGCCCCGGCAGCCAGAGTGCGATCTGGGGGAAGACGATGATCAGGGCCAGCCCCAGGACCATGATGAGCACGAACGGAATGATCGACCGGTAGATGTCGATCAGCGTGATTTCCTTCGGCGCCATGGCGCGCATCAGGAACAGGTTGTACCCGAACGGCGGGGTCATGTAGGCGATCTGGCAGGTGATCGTGTAGAGCACGCCGTACCAGATCGGGTTGAAGCCGAGGGCGATGATCAGCGGCACGTAGAGCGGGGCCACGATGATCAGCATCGCCGTGTCGTCGAGGAACATGCCCATCAGGATGTAGGTCAGCTGCATCAGGACCAGCACCTGCCAGGGCTCCAGGCCCCACTTCTCGAGGAACAGGATCTCGATCGCCTTGACGGCTCCGAGGCCGTCGAAGACCGCGCCGAATGCGAGCGCCGCCAGGATCACCCACATGAACATGCAGCTCACGGCGAGGCTCTTGGTGAGCGTGTCCTTCATCACCTGCCGCGTGATCCGGCCCTTGCTCCACGCGACGAGCGTGGCCATCGCGGCACCGACCGCCGAGCTTTCCACCAGGCTGGTGATGCCCATCAGGAACAATCCGGTCATCGAGAAGATGATGACCAGCGGCAGGATCCCTGCCCGGAGCAGGCCGAATCGCTCCCGCCAGGAAATCTGCCGCCGTTCCTCCAGAGGCAGGGCGGGTCCGAGTTCCGGCCGGAGCCAGCAGCGAATCGAGATGTAGGTGATGAACATCGCCGCCAGCAGCAGCCCGGGCACCACGCCGGCCAGCCACAGCTGGCCCACCGGCTGGCGGGCGATCATTCCGTACAGCACAAGGACGACGCTCGGCGGGATCATGATGCCGAGCGAACTGCCGGCCTGGATGACCCCGGTCACCATCCGCTTGTCGTAGCCGCGCTTCAGCAGTTCGGGCAGGGCGATCCTTGCGCCGATCGCCATGCCCGCCACGCTCAGGCCGTTCATGGCCGACACGGCCACCATCAGCAGCACCGTGCCAATGGCCAGGCCACCGTGCATCGGGCCGGTCCAGACGTGGAACATGCGGTAGAGGTCGCCCGCGATCCCGGACTCCGACAGCATGTAGCCCATGTAGATGAACATCGGCAGGGTCAGCAGCGGATACCAGTTGAGCAGGGTGATGCTCGAGGCAAAGGGGATCTCGGCGCCACCCTTGCCCCACAACCACAGGGCGAACACGGTCGCCACGAAGCCGATGGCACCGAAGACGCGCTGCCCGGTGAGCAGCATGAGCATCATCGTCGAGAACATCAGCAGGGCGATGAGCTCGTAGCTCATGCGAGCTCCCGTCCCAGGGCCCGCGCGAGGTCCTTGAAGAAAGTCGAGATCGCCTGCAGCAGCATGAGCAGCACGCCGAGGGTCATGACGGCCTTGATCGGCCACATGAGCGGTGCCCAGGCCGAGTAGTTCGTCTGCCCGTATTTCAGTGCGTACCCGGTGCTCGAGAAACCCCCGCGAAGCAGGAAGACCAGGTAGAAAACCAGGCAGAAAGCGGTGATCGAGTCCGCGAACGAGCGGCCGCGGGGTGACCAGCGATCGTAGAGCACGTCCATCCGCACGTGGGCATCGAGCTGCATCGAATAGCCGCCACCGAGCAGGTAGTAGGCCGCCATCAGGAACTGGGCCATCTCGATGATCCACAGGTACGGCACGTTGAAGACGTATCGCGACAGGGATCCGAACAGCAGCACGCCCATCATGAGGAAGATCATGTAGATCATGACGGAGCCGATGGCGCGGTTGATCGCATCGACCCAGCGGACGTAGGTTCTGATGACTTTGGGCATGGCCAGCTCGCTCCGGTCACCTCAACGTGAACGGCAGGACGTGCTTCCCCGGCGCCCTGACGGAGCGCCGGGGAGGAACGCCGCTGTTCGCCTGTCGGCGCGGATCCCGGTCACGATCAGCGGTAGGGAGGACCGGCCTTCTGCATGAGGTCGTTGTAGTCCTTGAAGATCTGGACGACCTTTGCGCAACGCGGGCTGGTCGCGGCGATCTCGTCCCAGAACTTGTGCGCCTCCGCCTCGACCGTCGCCCACTCCTCGGCGGGGATCGTGGTGAGCTGCATCTTCTCGCCCTTCACGCGCAGGTCGGCCTCGCCGCCCCAGTACCAGTACTGCCGGTAGTAGTGCGAACTGTCGATGCAGAGCTGGAAGAGCGTCTTCAGGTGGTCGGGCACCTTGGCCCACGCCTCGGTGTTGGCGAAATACGAACCAATCCAGGCACCCGAGATGTTGTTGGTGAGGAAGTACGGGGTGACATTGGCCCATCCCACCGTGTAGTCCTCGGTGATGCCGGACCAGGCGATGCCGTCGAGCTCGCCGGTCTGCACCGCCACCTCCACGTCGCCCCACGGCAGGGTGACCGGCACGACACCGAAGCGCGACATGAACTTGCCCGCGGTCGGGAACGTGAACACGCGCAGGCCCTTCAGGTCGGCGAGGCTGCGGATCGGTTTGACGGTATTGAAGTGACAGGGGTCCCAGGAGCCCGCGCTGAGCCAGGTCACGCCCTCGACCTCGCCGTAGGCTTCCTTCCAGATCTCGTTCAGGCCATAGCGGCTGAACAGCGTGGGAACGTCCAGGCTGTAGCGCGTGGCGAACGGAAAGTAACCGCCAAAGACCGAGACGTCGACGGGTGCGGCGATGGAGTCGTCGTCGCTCTGCACCGCATCGATCGTACCCTGCTGCATCGCCCGGAACAGCTCGCCCGTGGGCACCAGCTGGTCGGCGAAATACAGCTCGATCACCATCTCGCCGTTGGCAGCCTTGTTGAAGGCTTCGATGGAGGGCTTGATGACGTGCTCGGCGAGTGCCGCGCCGGCGTACGTCTGCAGGCGCCACTTGATAGCGGTCTTCTTCGACGTTGCGACGGCGGGCGCTTCCGCACCGGACTCCGGTGCCTTCTTGCTGCATGCGGCAAGCACTGCCGTGGACGCCGCCGTGGCGGCCACGGCCGCATTTTTCAGGAATGACCTTCGAAGCATGTCGCTCTCCTCATGGGGAATCGGATCAACTGCAGTTCATCAAGATTCTCTGCCGAACGCCTGGTATGGGGGCAGTCGCCGATGCGGTGGTGATCCCTGAAGAGTCCTTCATCCTTCGCGCCCCCCGGGGAATCGAACCCTTGTTGATGAACGGGACTATGCCCGGCTCATCACGCTCTTCTGCGGATTCCCCGCCTGAGTGATTCGCATATTCGGTGCACGGAGTCAACCGGGACGCGCACGACAGGCGCCTGGCCGTCGGGAATTCCGCTAGAGTTGGGACCATCGAAGGCGAGAGCCCCCGTGTCACATCCTCGCATCGCCGTCGGCGGTTTCCAGCACGAGACCAATACGTTCGCCGCGCTGCCCGCGACGCTGGCCGACTTCGAGGCGCCCGATGCGTGGCCCGGTCTGGTGCGTGGCACGGATCTTCTGGACGCAGTCCAGGGTATCAACCTCCCGGCCGCCGGATTCGTCGACGAGGCCCGGGCCCATCGCTTCGACCTCCTGCCGCTGGCGTGGTGTTCGGCGCAGCCATCCGGGCGGGTCTCCCGGGACGCGTTCGAGGGCGTGTGTGCAATTCTGCTCGAGGGTCTCAGGACCTGTTCGACGCTCGACGCCGTCTATCTGGACCTGCACGGCGCGATGGTCGCCGAGCATGTCGATGACGCGGACGGCGAACTGCTCGAGCGAGTGCGGCGATGCGTCGGGCCCGGGGTCCGCATCATCGCCAGTCTCGATTTCCACGCCAACCTGTCGCCGCGCATGGTGGAGATGGCCGATGCGCTGGTCGGCTACCGGACCTATCCGCACGTCGACATGGCCGAGACCGGTGCGCGCGCCTGCTCGCTGCTGCGGGAGGTGCTGCGGGCGCCGTTGCCAGTGCGCAGGCACCAGGCGCTGCCATTCCTGATTCCACTCACCTCGCAGTGCACGCTGACAGAGCCCATGCAGACGGTGATGGAGAGGGTCCGTGCCGCCGAACGTACGGGCGTATCGTCGCTGAGTTTCTTCGCGGGGTTTCCGGCGGCGGACGTCCCCGAGTGCGGCCCAGGCATCGTTGCCTATGGCCGGGACGCGGAAGCGGTTGGTCGCGAGGTGGCGGACATCCATGCCGCCGTGCTCGCGCAGGAGGGCAAATTCGGCCTCGACCTGGCCACCGTGCCGGAGGCGGTGGAACTCGCGCGCCTTCACGATGGTCGCCCCGGTCACCCGCTCATCCTGGCGGACACCCAGGACAATCCCGGTGCCGGCGGCAATGCGGACACGACGACGCTGCTCAAGGCGCTGGTGGCGGCGGCCGTGCCCGGCACGCTGGCAGGCGTGATCTGGGATCCGGAAGCGGCTGCGATCGCCCACGCGGCGGGCGAGGGTGCCCGGATCGAACTCGCCCTGGGCGCCCGCACAGGGTTTCCGGGGGAGACCCCGCTGCGTGCGATCTACACGGTGCAGCGGCTCGGCGACGGACGGTTCACCGGGACGGGGCCGTTCTACCGGGGTGGTCGTTTCGAGCTGGGGCCGATGGCGCTGCTCGCGCTCGGCAACGTCCGCATCGTCGTCGCGAGCCGCAAGCAGCAGGCGGCCGACCAGGCGATGTTCCGGCACGTGGGTGCGGAGCCGTCCGAGGCGACGGTGCTGATGCTCAAGAGCTCGGTGCACTTCCGCGCCGACTTCGGCCCGATCGCCGGTCGGGTCGTGCTGGTGGCGGCGCCAGGACCCAATCCGGCGGATCCGGCGAGCCTGCCGTTCAGCCGGCTGCCGACGGGCATGCGCCTGCAACCGCGTGGCGCTCCCTTGCGGTAGCTGCGTACGCGGAGGACCGCGCTGACCGGGCAATAATGTGCGCCTCGCCACGGGCGGCCGGGCAGGGCCTTTCATCCTGGGGGATCGAAATGGAACCAAGACAAGTCCGAAGTGCCGACGACGCACGGGCGCTCGTCGCCGAACGCGGGGTCGATCACGTGAAGGTCGGCGTCTTCGACGTCGACGGCATCCTGCGCGGCAAGTACATCTCCCGCGAGAAGTTTCTCTCAGCGCTCGATGGCGGGTTCGGCTTCTGCGACGTGGTCCTCGGCTGGGACTGCCAGGACCAGCTGTACGACAACGTCAGGTACACGGGCTGGCACACGGGCTACCCGGACGCGCCGGTCCGCCTCCTGCCCGACACCTGCCGCGCACTGTCGTTCGAGGGTGGCGAACTGTTCTTCCTCGGCGAGTTCGCACCGCCCGCCGAACAGGTCTGTCCGCGGGCGGCCCTGCGACGCGTGATCGAACGGGCCTCGGCCATGGGATTCCAGGCATACGCGGGCCTCGAGTACGAATTCTTCGTCTTCAAGGAAACGCCCGAGTCGGTGCGCGAGAAGCACTACCGCGATCTCACGCCGATGGCGCCGGGCTGGTTCGGGTACTCGGTCATCCGTAACAGCGCCGGCAGCGATTTCTATCGCCAGCTGCTCGACGCCTGCCGTGAGATGGACATGACCATCGAGGGGCTGCACGAGGAGACGGGGCCCGGCGTGATCGAGGCGGCGATCGCCGTGGACGCGGTGCTCGCCTCGGCCGACAAGGCGGCGCTGTTCAAGACCTTTGCCAAGGTGATTGCCCAGAAGAACGGCATGATGGCGACGTTCATGGCCAAGTGGTCGAAGGACTGGCCGGGCCAGAGCGGGCACATCCACCTGTCGCTCAAGTCGCACTCGGGCGACTCGGCGTTCTTCGACGCCGGCCAGCCGCACTCGATGAGCGACACCATGCGCTGGTTCGTCGGCGGCCAGCAGAAGCTGCTGCCCGAGTTTCTGGCCATGGTGGCGCCTACCATCAACTCGTACCGGCGTCTCATCCCCGGCTTCTGGGCGCCCACGGATGCGACCTGGGGCGTGGAGAACCGCACTGTGGCGCTGCGCGTCATCCCGGGCAGCCCCAAGTCGCAACGCGTCGAGTACCGCATCGCGGCCGCGGACGCGAACCCCTACGTGATCCTCTCGGCCGCACTCGCCTCCGGCCTCTGGGGCATCGAGAACAGGGTCGAGCCCGAGGCGATGGTGACGGGCAACGCGTACGACAGGAAGTTCCCGGCCCGCCTCGCCCTGCCGCGGACGCTCTGGGACTCGGCCCAGCGCCTCAAGGCCTCGAAGGCGGCCCGCGACTGGTTCGGCGACGCGTTCGTCGAGCATTTCGCGGCCACGCGCGAATGGGAAGAGCGGGAGTTCCGCAGACACATCTCCGACTGGGAGATGGCCAGGTACTTTGAGATCATCTGACGCCATGAACACATTGCAGACGATTTCCCCCGTCGACGGCCGCGCGTACGTCGAACGGTCGCTGGCGTCCACCGCCGAGATCGACCAGGCGCTGGCGCGTGCGCGCGACGCGCAGCGCGCCTGGCGCTCGGTGCCGATCGAGTCGCGCGCCGCGATCCTCGGGCGCTTCTGCGACGCCTTCGAGTCGCGACGGGACGCGATCGCCGGGGAACTCTCCTGGCAGATGGGTCGCCCGGTCCGCTACTCGCCGAATGAGGTCCGCGGGACGCTCGAGCGCGCGCGGCACATGATCGGGATCGCACCCGGCGCCCTCGCCGACGTCGACGTCGGGCCGAAGCCGGGCTTCACGCGCTTCCTGCGCAGGGAACCCCTCGGCGTCGTCTTCACGGTCGCCGCCTGGAACTACCCCTACCTGATCGCGGTGAACAGCGTCGTCCCGGCACTGATGGCGGGCAATACGGTCGTGCTGAAGCACTCCGCGCAGACCCCGCTGTGTGCCGAGCGATTCGCAGAGTGCTTCCGCGAAGCAGGTCTCCCGGAGGGATGCTTCGAGGTGCTGCACCTGAGCCACGAGGACACGACCCGTGTCATCGGTGATTCGCGCGTGGATTTCGTCGCCTTCACCGGCTCGGTGGCGGGCGGACATGCGGTACAGCGGGCGGCGTCCGGGCGCTTCATCGGCACCGGCCTCGAACTCGGGGGTTGCGACCCGGCCTACGTCCGCCACGACGCCGACCTCGCCCATGCGATCGAAAACCTCGTGGACGGCGCGTACTTCAACTCCGGGCAGTCGTGCTGCGGGATCCAGCGTGTCTATGTGCACGCGCGGCTGTACGACGCCTTCGTGGAAGGCTGGATCGGCCTGACGCGCAAGTACGTGCTCGGCAATCCTCTCGACCCCGACACGACGCTCGGCCCGGTGGTGCGTTCCTCGGCAGCGGATGAGATCCGGCGCCAGGTGGCGGCCAGTGTCGCCGCCGGTGCCCGCGCCGCCATCGACGAGCGTGAGTTTCCCGCGAGCCGTCCGGGCACGTCCTATCTCGCACCGCAGGTCCTGCTCGACGTCGATCACTCGATGACCGTAATGCGCGAGGAGATCTTCGGACCGGTGGCCGGCATCATGAAGGTGGCTTCCGACGAGGAAGCGATCGGGTTGATGAACGACAGCGCCTTCGGCCTGACGGCCGCGATCTGGACCGCGGACGAGGCGGCGGCGCTCGAGATCGGTGACCGGGTGTCCACCGGCACGTGGTTCATGAATCGCTGCGACTACCTCGACCCGGCGCTGGCGTGGGTCGGCGTCAAGGACTCCGGGCGCGGCTGCACGCTCTCCACCATCGGCTACGAGCACCTGACGCGGCCGAAGTCGTTCCACCTGCGCGTGAAGACCTGACGTTCCGCGTGCGGGCTGGCGTCCGTTGCGGGTTCCTGCCGGCTCGCGAGGAGGACATGCTTGCCGGAAGGAACCCGCAACGGACGCCCGATGCCGGGCGCCTGAGCGAGTCGCCGAAACGGAAGACCGTTCAACGACTCGCACGGCGCATGCAGCGTCGAGGGATGCCACGGCAGCTTGCGGTCCGGTCCTCGACCGAGTCCCTCCGATGGCGGGGCGTGGGTGACGGATTTTCGCCGCGCTCGACGCACGCAACGTTACGTGCGGCGTGCGAGTCGTCGTCCCTGGGCGACGACTCGCCCAGCCGCCTACTCAACGCCGGGGTTTCGGGGTGTGTTCCGACTCGCGAAGACAATATGCTCGGCGGAACACATCCCGAAACCCCGGCTGCCACCCGGCCCCAGGTCGCCACTTTCAGCGACCTCAACAGCGCGTAGACTAGCCACCACGAGCGCGACACCACGGAGCCGACCATGACGACCCTGACCGGCAACTGGAACTACCCGACCAGCATCAAGTTCGGCGCCGGCCGCATCGTCGAGTTGCCCGATCACTGTCGTGCGCTCGGCATGCAGCGCCCGCTCCTCGTGACCGATGCGGGCCTCGCAGGGTTGCCGATGATCGGCAACGCCGTGCACCTCTGCCGCGAGGCTGGCTTGCCGTGCGAGGTCTTCTCCGACGTACAGCCGAATCCCGTCGAGGCCAACGTCAGTTCCGGGGTCGCCGCCCTGAAGGACGACGGCCACGACGGCGTGATTGCGTTTGGCGGAGGCAGTGCGCTCGACACGGCCAAGGCAATTGCGCTCATGGCCGGCCAGGTGCGGCCGATCTGGGACTTCGAGGACCGTGAGGACTGGTATACGCGCGTCAACGTGGCGGGCATGCTGCCCGTGGTCGCCGTGCCGACCACGGCGGGGACGGGTTCCGAGGTGGGTCGCGCCTCGGTCATCACCGACCTGCGGGACCACACGAAGAAGATCATCTTCCACCCGCGCATGATGCCGGCGATCGTGATCGAGGATCCCGAACTCACGATCGGGCTGCCACCGAGGATCACGGCCGCCGTCGGCATGGACGCGCTGTCGCACAATCTCGAGGCCTACTGCGCGCCCGGGTACCACCCGCTGGCCGAAGGCATTGCCGTCGAGGGAATGCGGCTCATCAGGGAGTTCCTGCCGCGCGCCGTGCGCAACGGTGCGGATCTCGAGGCGCGTTCGCACATGCTGGTCGCCTCGTCGATGGGAGCGACGGCGTTCCAGAAGGGCCTGGGTGCGATGCACAGCCTGAGCCACCCGTGCTCGGCCAATCTCGGTACGCACCACGGGCTGACGAACGCGGTCGTGATGCCGTACGTGCTCGCGTGGAATCGCGCCGCGCTCGGTCCGAAGATGGCGCGGCTGGCGGCCTGGCTCGGCTTGCCGGAGCCCTCGTTCGACGCGGTGCTGCGGTGGGTGCTCGAACTGCGCCGCGAAACCGGCATCCCGCACACGCTCGCCGACATCGGGGTGCAGGAGGAGCATGCGGGACCGTTCGCGCCGCAGGCCTTCGACGACCCGTCCACGGGCGGAAACCCGCTGCCCATGACGACCCGGGACTTCGAACAGCTCTACCTGAACTGCATCCGCGGAGTGCTGCCTACGGCTTGACGGCTTCGCCGTCCGGGACGCCGCAGACCTCCGTTCCCTCGGCGCTCGGCTGGTCGACGACAGCCCGTCCCTCGGGGGCCACGTCGCCGCCCGGGCTTTCTTTCTCTTCATCGACGGATTCGCCGCGGTGCGCCAGCGCAGTGGCCGTGGCCGTCGCGAGCACCACGAGCATGACCACGCCGAACGGGAATGCGTCGATCGAGCCGGACTTCTGGGCCGTGAGGAACAGCAGCACGGTGATGAGGCCGCGCGGTGCGATCCAGACGAGGCGCTTCGAGTCGTTGATGCGGAGCAGCTGCAGGATGACGACGCGGCTTGCGTAGACGATGCCGACCATCGCCGCCGCGATCGCCCAGGCCCGCCAGTCCGTCATGTGGTGCAGGTCGGTCCAGTAGCCCAGCATGATGAAGAAGACGCTCTTGGTCGCGAACGTGAGCTCGCGGACCAGGCCCTTGAATTCGCCGAGCGTCTTGTCGTAGCCCTCGGTGTGCATGGAGCGCAGCCGGGCATTCCACTCGAGCAGGTGCGGGTTGTTCAGCAGCAGTCCGCAGACCAGTACCAGCACGAGCGGCGAGAGGTGCAGCACCTTGCCGGTGGCATACAGCAGCATCAGGCCCGCGAGCAGGGGCACGAAGCGGACGTGTCCCTCCATGCGGTTGATCAGGTAGAACAGCAGGAGCGCGGCGACGACGGCCGCGACCAGCGACAGCGCGCCGCCACCGAAGAGGTCCTCGCTGAACTCGCCCAGGGAGCCGCCGGCGGCGAGCCAGGCGTAGAACACCAGTACGCCGATGATGTCCGAGAGCGCGCTCTCGTAGACGACGAACTCGCGCGTCGGAGCGGCCAGTCCATGGGCGCTCGGGATCGCGACGGCGCTCGAGATGACCGCGAACGGCATGGCGGCGAGCGCCGCGACGGTCCATTCGAACGCAAGCAGGTAGTGCAGCAGCGCGGTAAAGGCGGCCAGCGTCACCACGAAGCCCAGCACGGCGGCACTGCTCGATTTCGCGATCAGCCGTGCACGCTTGCGACGCAGTTCGAGGT
>Ga0224500_10001595_pt1 | contig 13208 bp, 10 predicted proteins | sample SF_Oct11_sed_USG_FD_168126 | JGI IMG/M metagenome (GOLD analysis project Ga0224500, IMG submission 168126) | Sediment microbial communities from San Francisco Bay, California, United States - SF_Oct11_sed_USGS_4_1 | ecosystem: Environmental > Aquatic > Marine > Sediment | place: USA: California... | reverse complement strand
GCCTACCCCGGCTACACCGGCTCGACCCACTACTCGAGCTTCACGAACCAGCGCAGCGGCCACCGCAACGCAATCGTCTACGACCCCGCCACGTCACGACCGCTGTCGTGGTTCCCGGGCTTGCGCGAAAAACGGTGGGGCACCTGGGCCGCGTTCGTCGACAGTCGAGGTTGCGTGTACATAGGCGGCGACTACGACCGCAGCGACGCCGGGCTGTGGGTCGGCGGGTTCGGCCGCTTCTGCCAGCCGGTCGCGGCCCCGGCGACGCTCACCGCGAGCTCGGCCAACGGCTCCGCCACGTTGCGCTGGAGCGCTCCCGCCAGCCAGCTGCCGGTGGTCCGCTACCGCGTCTCGCGCGGTGCGACGTTCCTCGGGGAGACCACCGGGACCTCGTTCACCGACGTGGTGGCCTCGCCCGGTACCACGCCGCAGTACCGGGTCGAGACGGTCGACGCCAGCCGGCGGCGCAGCGCCGCCGCCGTCGCCAGCGTGACGATCAGCGGAACCGACACCGTCGCCCCCGGCGTGCCGCCCAACCCGACGGCGACGGTGAACGGGTCGACGGTGCGGCTCGATTGGTCCGCCGCTTCCGACGACCAGGGCGTCAAGGGCTATCTCGTCCACCGCGACTTCCAGTTCGTCGCCTACGTGGCCTCCGGCCTGACGTTCTCCGATGCCCAGGTGGCCGACGGTCCGCACCGCTACCAGATCCGCGCCCAGGACTACGCGGCCAACCTGTCGGCGCCGGCCGAGGCGCTCGTCACCGTGGGCTCCCCCGACACCCAGCCGCCGACGACCCCGACCGGTCTCGTTGCCAGCCCCGCTGCGACGAGCGTCGCGCTGTCGTGGGACGCCAGCACCGACGACGTCGCGGTGCGCGGCTACCTCGTGCACCGCGACTACCAGTTCCTGGCCTGGGTGCCGGTGGGGACGACCTACACCGATACGACCGCGCCGATCGGCGACCACCGCTACGAGATCCGCGCTCAGGACACCACGGCCAACAACTCCGCATCGGCAGTGGTGAACGCCCAGGTCGGCCCCCCCGACACCGACCCTCCCACCCCGCCCGCAAACCTGAGCGCCACGGTGGTGGCGGGGGGCGTCCAGCTCACCTGGAGCGCCTCGATCGACAACGTCGGCGTGCGCGGCTACCTGGTCCACCGCGACTTCCAGTTCGTGGCCTGGGTGCCCGCCGGGACCTCCTACCTCGACCCCGCACCGCCAGCAGGACCCCACGCCTACCAGGTCAGGGCCCAGGACGGATCGGGCAACAACTCGTCGCCGGCCACCACCAACGTGAACGTCTGAGCGGCACAAGGAGCAACAGCCCATGAGCTTCGAACCCTCCCCCCCGAGCCGAACGGTGATCCGGCGGGCGCGGCGATGCGTGCTCGCCGCGACGTTGACGCTGTCCGCTTGCGGCAGCGGCGTCACCGTTGCCGCGCAGGCCCCTGGCGCCGCGCCGGTCGACGCCGCGCCGCCGACCAGCGCCGTACGCCAGGCCGCGCCGGTGGTGCGCGGTGAGCGGCTGCCACCGGCGCGGGTTGGCCTCAACCCCGAGCGCAACCGCAACGAGCGCAACGAGCCCATCGAGCTCGACGAGACGGCGCTGCTCGCGTGCGCCAACGCCCAGTTCGGCTGGGTCGCGGCGCAACAAGGCGACCCCGACACGGCCGCGAAGGAGATCGAGACGGCCGTCGCCCGGGCCGCCGAGAGCGACGTCGCCGCCCTGAAGGGCGCGGCGAATTCCATGCGGGCGACCGGCGACCCGGCGGCACGCGCCGAGGCATTCCTGCGGGTCTGCGAGAACCACGGCTACATCCGCTGACCCGTCGGGCCGCGTCGCAGGGGGCAGCGTTCGGCCGAGCGGTAGTCAGTTCCTTCGGCTGATCACCGTCACGATGTCGCCCCGGTAACGCACCGCGCCCGGTTCGGGGTCGGTGGTGAGTACCTCGCGGTTGGCGGGACCCTCCTGTTCGACCACGAGCCCGAGCGCCTCGAGCGTGTCGGCGGCGTCGGCCGGCGTCGCGCCCCGCAGGTCGGGAATCGTGATCGGCTCGCGTCCCAGCGAGGACACCAGCGTCACCTCGGCGCCCTTGGACAGTTCGGCTCCGGGCTGGGCCGACGCCCGGATCACGTAGCCTGCCTCGACGGTCTCGCTGTACTCGGCCCCGCCGTCGACGACCACCAGGCCCAACGCCGCCAGGGCCGCGTCGGCTTCGCCACGCTCGGTTCCCTCCACGTCGGGCATCGTGCGCGGTGCCGCCCCCTTGGACACGACGAGCTTGACCGGCGCGCCGTTCGCCAGCTCCCTACCCGTGTCGGGGACCTCGAGGACCGACCCCGCCACCTTGTCCTCGTCGAAACGCCCTTCGACGAGGACCGTCAGGCCGCTCTGGCGGACGCGCTGGGTCGCCTCGGCCTCGGTCAGACCGACGAGCCCGTCGGGCACGCGGATCGGCGCCGGGCCCTTCGACACGGTCAGCACCAGCTCGCCGCCCTCGACGAGCTCGGAGTCGGGGCCGGGTCGCTGCGCGATCACGCGGCCGGGCTCGGCGGTGGCGCTGAAGCTCTCGATGGTCTGCACGGTCCACGAATTCCGGTCGGCCTCGCTGCGCACGGCGTCGACGTCACGATCGGCGTAGTCGGCCACCGGATGTTCGACGGGTCCCTGGTCGACGACGTCGTTCAGGGACCCGCTCACCACCAGTAGCGAGACGGCGCCGGCCCCGAGCAGCGCCATGGCCGCGAGGGTCGCCTTGCGACGACGAGCGGCCCGGCGGCGGCGCTGCGCCCGCGGTGAGCCGTGCGGTTGGGTGCGCTCGAGCTCGCCCGTCCCCGTCGCGGACCCGGCGCCTGGCTCGGCGTCTCCGCCGCCCACGGCGGGCGAACGGCCCGGGCCACCTACTCGGCCCGGGCCCCGCAGGTCGATCACCGAGCTGCGGCCGGTCGCGAACGGTGCGGCGCGCCCGTCGGGCCGGAACGAAGCGGGGGTGCGGTACAGCGCGGTGGAACCCTCGGCGGCGCGCAGTTGGTCGTCGTCGACCGGCGGGGCCAACGCCAGCGGCGTCGGGCTGGGCAGTTGGCTGGCCACAGCCATCAGCGCCTTGCCCAGCTCGGCGGCGGTGGAGCGCTCGTCGGGGTCGGCGGTGCCGGCTGCCGCCAGCACCGCAGCGAGCGGGCCGAGGCTGGCGGGCGGTTCGATGGCCCGCCCGATCCGGGCCTGCAGCGTGGCGACGGCGGAGTCGCCGAGGTGGGGCACCGTACCGGTCGCGCACTCGACCAGCGCCAACGCCAGCGAGTAGACGTCGCTGCGACCGTCGAGCTGCGCCCCGGCGGCCTGTTCTGGTGAGACGTACTTGGCGGTCCCGAGCACCACGCCCTCGGGTTCGGTCCACGCCGCCTCGGCCAGGGCGCGGGCCAGCCCGAAATCGACCACGCGCAGCCGCGCGTCCTCTCCGAAGAGGAGGTTCGGGGGCTTGATGTCGCGATGCACGAAGCCGCGCCGGTGCGCGTAGTGCAACCCGCGCGCCGCTTCGAGTCCGACCATGAGCGTCTGGGACAGGCTCAGCGGCCCGGTGCGGTCGAGCACCGCGCGCAGGCTCCCGCCATCGAGATACTCGGTGACCAGGAATGGAACGCCGTCGTGGCCCCAGTCGTAGGCGGCCAGGATGTTGGGATGGTTCAGCGCCGCAGCGGCCTGGGCCTCGGCCTGGAACCGCCGGAGGAACACGGGATCGTCGGCGAGCGCCGCGTGCAGCACCTTGACCGCCACCCGCCGACGCAGGTGGACGTCGTCCGCCAGGTATACCTGCGCCGACGCTCCGGCCCCCACCGGAGCGAGGAGACGGTACCTGCCGGCCAGCACCAGGCCCACGAAATCAGTCAGGTGCGACAAGGCCACGTCCCACCACCGTAATTCCCCAGCTGACATTCCGGGTTGATGGGTCGATGCCTGGCCGGTCGCCTCCCGCTTGGGACCCCACGTGGGCCAGACTGGGCGGCGTGAACAAGTGGACGCGCCGACTCATGCGATCGCTGCCGTTCCTCGGCATCGCGGTGATCGCCGTGGTCGCGTTGCAGCCCGGGCCCCGCACCGCCACGCCGCTCGACGGCCTACAGAGCGTGTTCCCGTCCGAGAGCGCGAAGAGCGTGGCGCAGACGCGCGTCGGTGCCGATCTCGACCCCGGATGGTCGGGCGAGCTGAGCATCAACGACCAGGTGATCCCCGAGGCCCAGCTCGATCTCGACTCCGGGCTCAACCAGGTCGCGTTCAGCCCGGGACCGGGCAAGGTCATCGAGCACCTGCGGCCCAACCAGAACTGTGCCGAGATCGAGTTCTGGCGGACCCTCGAAGGCCGGGGCGCCAACAACCCCAGCCGTCGCTGGTGTTTCGACGTGGTCTAGCGGTAGATCGAGCCGGAGCAGTCAGGGCGCGGCTGGGGTCGGCACCACGCCGGTCGCGAGCAGCTCGACGAACGCAGCCTCGTCGAGGATGGGCACGCCGAGCTCTTCGGCCTTGGCCAGCTTCGACACACCCGGCTCGCGCCCGACCACGACCGCGGTCGTCTTCTTCGACACGCTGCCCGGCGACTTGCCGCCCCGGCTCGTGATCGCCTCGGTCGCGCCGTCGCGGCTGAACCCGTCGAGCGAGCCGGTGACGACGATGCTCATGCCCTCGAGGACCTGAGGCGCGGCCGGCGCCGCAGGTCCCTCGAAGTTCACCCCGGCGGCGCGCAGCCGCTCGATCAGGGCCCGGCTGCGCGGATCGGCGAGGAAGGCCGACACGCTGGCGGCGATCACGGGGCCGATGCCGTCGACCTCGGCCATCTCCTCGGCGGTCGCGGCGATGATGCGGTCGAGGTGCCCGAAACGGCGAGCCAGCAGCTGGGCACCCGCCCCGCCGAGGTGACGGATGTTGAGCCCGACCAGCAGGTTGGCCAGCGGGCGCGACCTGGAGGCGTCGACGGCGGCCGCCAGGTTGCGCACCGATGTCTCGCCGAAGCCGTCGAGCGCGCCGATCCGCTCGTAGTCGAGCTCGTAGATCCCCGCGACGTCGGCGAGCAGGCCGAGGTCGCGGAACTGGCGGACGCGCTGCTCGCCGAAGCCCTCGATGTCCATCGCGGCGCGGGAGGCGAAGAACTCGATCCACGCCGCCTGGCGAGCGGGGCAGAAGTCGTTGACACAGCGATGGTCGCTCGCCCCCTCCTCGCGTACGAGCGGTTGCCCGCAGCCCGGACAGGCGCACGGGAACTCCCAGGCCGTCGCGCCTGGCGGCCGCTCCGACAGCACGGGACCGACCACCTCGGGGATGACGTCGCCCGCCTTGCGCACGATCACGAGGTCGCCGGGTCGTACGTCCTTGAGGCGGACCTGGTCCTGGTTGTGCAGGGTGGCGACGCCGACCGTCGACCCGCCGACGAACACCGGCTCGAGGAGGGCGAATGGCGTCGCTCGGCCGGTCCGACCGACCGACACCTCGATCGCCAGCAGCCGGGTCGTGCGCTCCTCGGGCGGGAACTTGAACGCGATCGCCCAGCGCGGCGCCTTCGAGGTCACGCCGATGTCGGCGCGCCGGCCCAGCTCGTCGACCTTGACCACCACACCGTCGATCTCGTACGGCAGGTCGTGGCGGTGGGCCTCCCAGTACTGGCAGTGGGCGTACACCTCGTCGAGGGTGTCGAACGTCGCCGTCTCGGGGTTGACGGGGAACCCCAGCTCACCGAGCCACGCCAGCGTCTCGGAGTGGCGCTGCATCCCGTCGGGTAGGGGCTCGACGAGCTGATAGCACCACATCTGCAGCTGCCGGCTGGCGGTGATGGCAGGGTCCTTCTGACGCAGGGACCCCGCCGCGGTGTTGCGCGGGTTCTTGTAGGCCGGCAGGCCGGCCGCCACCTGGGCCTCGTTGAGGGCCTCGAAGGTGGCGGTGGGCAGGTAGATCTCGCCCCGCAGTTCCAGCGTCGCGGGCGCTCCGGCGCCGAGCCGTTCGGGCAGGGCCGCGATGGTGGCGACGTTGGCGGTGACGTCTTCGCCGGTGCGCCCGTCGCCCCGAGTGGCCGCCTGGACGAGGCGACCGCGCTCGTAGCGCAGCGACATGGCCAACCCGTCGATCTTCAGCTCGCACACGAACGACACGGGAGCGTCGTCCTGGCTGGTGAGCCGGCTCAGCCGCTCGCCCCAGGCCCGCAGCTCGTCGACCGACATGGCGTTGTCGAGGCTCATCATCGGCACGCGGTGCTGCACCGGAGCGAACGTCGGCAGCGCCGGCGCGCCGACGCGCCTCGTCGGGCTGTCGGCGACGACGAGCTCGGGGTGGTCGGCCTCCAGCGCCTGGAGCTGGCGCACCAGCAGGTCGTATTCGGCGTCGGGTATCTCGGGGCTGTCCTGCTGGTGGTAGAGGACGTTGTGGTAGTCGATCAACGCCCGCAGCTCGGCCATCGCCACCGCAACGTCGGCGACCGGAGCGTCGGCTACGGCACTGTCGGCGGTGCGACCGTCGGCGTGTCCGCTGGACGATGATGCCCGCTTCGCCACGGTCGCGAACTGTACCCGCGGCCGCGTCGACAACCCGCTGTCGCGCCGCGGCCGGACGCAGCCCGTGGCGGCGCGGTCGAACGGGGGCCGTCCAGGCGAGGACGGCGCGAGGTCAGGCGCCGACCGACAGACGGAGCCCGGTCGCCTGGTCGTAGAGGCGTTTGGCGAGGGCGTCGACCATGCGCAGGGTCAACTCCGCCTGGCTGACGTGATGCCGGCCGAGCCCGGCAGCCGGGCTCAGCAGCGCCTGGGACCGCAGTTGCGTGGGGTCGATCCCCGCCCGGACCAGCGCGCACCAGAGTCCCGCGAGGTTGCGCCACAGCCGGTCGACGCCCGTGCCGACGGGGCCATCGGTGGGCACCGCGCCCCAGATCACCCGACCGCCGCCGTCGAGGAACTGGCCCAACAGCCCGGCGTGGTCGACGACGTCGTCGCTGGCCGGAAGGGTGAGCAGCTGGGGACCGGTCGCGAGGACCACCGCCCAGTCGGAGCCCGGCCCGCAGCGCAGCCCGGCCAGGCAGCCGCGCGCCTGCAGCAGCGCGAGCGTGCCGGACACGGCGTCGACGGCGTCGTCGACCTGGAGGGGGAAGGCGGCGTCGGTGCACACGCCGAGGCTCGGTTCGTCGACGATGACGACCGGCTCGACGCCCGGCGCCTCGGCGTTGAGCAGCTCGACGAGGGCGGCGGCACGCTGCGTGACCACCCGGCGCGCCAGCCGGAACGCCACGCCGATGGGGATGCCGACGGCCAGCAGCGCCACGCCCAGCGAGACCGGGCCGGTGAGCTGGAACTTCGCGGGCGCGCGCCGGTCGACGATCGCGGCGACGAAGGCGCGCAGGCTCGTGAACGGCTCGCCGGACAGGCAGTCGACGCCGAGGTCGACCTCGACATCGAGGCGCGCCGGATCGGTTTCGAGCGAGCCGTCGGCGAGCACCCGCAGCCCCGGCACGCCCCACGCCGCCTGCGTGATGCGGCGTTCGGTGAGCGACCGGTTGGGCAGCGAAGGCACGGCCGGCAGGCGGGGCTGGAGCGACAGCACGAAGCGGGCGGCAGCGACCGGATCGGTGTGGGGCAGCGGTCCGACCGAGGTGGCCAGGCCGACGGGCAACTCCAGAGTCGACATCGCTCCAACACCTCCTCCGTCGCCGGGCCGGAGACTCCGATCCGCACGGTACCTCCATGGCGGGGCGCGCTCCAGATCCGCGCGTCGACTGGCCCCGACCGGGCCCGGTACGCAACGCTCGACGCGTGCGAGACGTCGGCCTGTGGGCGCTGCGAGCGGCATGGGTGAGCCTCCCGGCCACGGCCGGTCCCGCCCTGGCCACGCTGCTCGCCGGTCGATCGGCCCCGGTCGGTGTCACCGCGGCGGCGATGGCCTGGGGCGGCTGGACGATCGGCCTGGTGGCAACCCTCGTTCCCCACCCGCTGAGCCTGACGGCGCTGCGCTTCGCCGCCACCGCCGCGCTGCTCCTCGGCGGGGCGGCGGCCGTCGATTCGGGCTTGGGCGAGCTGGCGGTCTGGGTGGCCCTCGCGGCCGCCGTCGCCGTCGTCGTGCTCGTCAACACCGCCGCCAACGTCGACGCCATGGCCGACGGCGCTTCCTATGGTCCCGAGCGGCGGGCTGCGCTGCGCGTCCCGGCGCCGCTGCTCTTCGGGCCGCTGCCGCTGGCGCTCGCCGCGCCGGTGGTCGCCGTCGTGGTGTCGGCGCTCGCCTGGGCGGCCGGGCGGATCGCCGTGGCGGTGGTGGCCACGGTGCTCGCCGCGCCGATCGCCGTACTCGGCGTGCGGGCGGTGCACCGGTTGTCGCGCCGCTGGCTCGTGTTCGTCCCCGCGGGCGTCGTGCTGCACGACCACCTGGTGTTGTCCGACCCCGTCCTCGTGGCCCGGGCGAACATGGCTGCGTTCGGGCCTGCGTTGCGCACCAGCACCGCGACCGATCTCAGCGCGCAGGCCCCGGGCCTCGTCCTCCAGCTCGACCTCGTCGACGGTGTCGAGGTCGGAGTCCGCCAGAGCCGGCGCCGCTGGGACACGGTGGTGCTCCACGACCTGCTCGTCAGCCCCGTCAGCCCCGGCGCGGTGCTCCGCCTCGCCGAACGAAACGACCTGCCCGTCGCCCGCTGACCCGGCCAGCGCAGCCCCGGATGGGCCCGAGCCCGCTCAGCGGGCGATGCCGCCGCCCAGCACCTCGTCGCCGTCGTAGAGGGCCACCGACTGGCCGGGTGCCACCCGGCGCTGCGGCTCGCTCCAGACGAGGCGCGTCCCGCTCAGGCGCGCCGCGAGCGCCGGCCCATGGGCGCTGACCTGCGCGAGGACGTCGCCGTCGCGCTCGGCGCCGGTCCAGGTGAGGTCGCGCAACTCGAGCTCGGCGCGCCGCAGCTGGTCGGCGGGCCCGACCGTCACCGTGGCCTCGGCCTCACCGGGTTCCAGCCGGACGTCGAGCACGTAGCGGGGCTCGTGCCCGCCGAGGGAGCCGAGGCCGCGGCGTTGCCCGATCGTGACCAGCTGGACCGAGGGCACCCGGCCGAGCCGGTGGCCCTCGGCGTCGACCACGCGGGCGGGCGTGAGGGCGAGGCGGCTGCCGAGGAACGCAGCGCGCCCTTCGGCCCGCCCGATGAAGCAGACGTCCTGGCTGTCGGCCTTGGCCGCCGTCCGCAGGCCGAACCGGCGCGCCTGCGCCCGCACCTCGTCCTTGGTCGACGCTCCCACCGGCAACAGCAGGCGGGCGAGCACGGCCTGGTCGAGCATGTGCAACACGTAGGACTGGTCCTTGGCTCGGTCGGCGCCCCGCTTCAGCGCCCAACGGCCCGAGGGTGTCGCCTCGACGCGGGCGTGGTGGCCGGTGGCGATCGCGTCGAAGCCCAGGGCCCAGGCGCGCTCGGCGAGTCGGTCGAACTTGAGGTGCCGGTTGCACTCGACGCACGGATTCGGGGTCTCGGCCCGAGCGTGGGCGGCGACGTAGGGCTCGACCACGGCGGCGTGGAAGTCGTCGGAGAAGTTGAACACGTGGTGCTCGATGCCCAGCCGGTCGGCCACCCGCCGGGCGTCGTCGACGTCGGCCACCGAACAGCAGCCCTGGTCGGCCGGCCCGCCCCAGAGCTTCAGCGTGACGCCGACGACGTCGTGTCCGGCGGCCACCAGCAGCGCCGCGGCCACCGACGAGTCGACGCCGCCGGACATGGCGACGAGCACCCGCTGCGGCGAGGGGACGGACCAGCCGGCCGCGCCGCGGCCGGCGGTGGGCTGGGCCTGGTTCATCGGCGCGGTGCCGCGCCGCGCCGGAGCTGCGCCACCGCCGTGGGGAGCGTGGCCAGCGCCGCGTCGACGTCGGCCACGGTGGACGCGTAGCCGAGGCTGAGGCGCAGCGCGCCGCGACCGAGTTGGGGATCGACGCCCATCGCGGCGAGGACGTGGCTGAGCTGGATCGCGCCGCTCGAGCACGACGAGCCGGCCGCGGCGTAGACATCGGACTGCTCCAGCACGAACAGCAGCGCCTCGGACTCGACGTCGGGAATGCACACGTGCACGATGCCGGGCGCGACGTCGGCCTCGCCCGGGGGCACCGTGCAGCACAAGCCCTCGACCGAGCGGGACAGGCCGGTCACCAGGCGATCGCGCAGGTCCCGCACGCGGGCGCAGGTCGCGGCGCGGGTCTCGACGGTGAGCCGTACCGCGGTGGCCATGGCCACGATGCCGGCGACGTTCTGGGTGCCCGAGCGCCGGTCGCGCTCCTGGCCGCCGCCGACGAGCAGCGGGCGGAGCGGCACGCCGGCGCGCACGGCCAGCACGCCCACGCCCTTCGGCCCGCCGAACTTGTGCGCCGACAGCGACACCAACGCGGCGGGCCGGGCGGCCTGTGCGACGTCGAGCCAGGTCAGCGCCTGCACGGCGTCGGTGTGCAGCACGGCCCGGGGCGCCCGCTCGGCGAGGATGTCGCCCACCGCTTCGAGGTCCTGGACGGTGCCGACCTCGTTGTTGACGAGCATCAGCGAAACGAGGCGGACCCCGGGGTGCGCCAGCGCGGCCAGCGCGTCGAGGTCGGCCCGCCCGCAGCGATCGACCGGGCAGACGAGCCCGCCGACGCGCTCGACCGAGGCGAGCACGGCGTGGTGCTCGGCCGCGCTGGTCAGTGCGGTGCCGCCGGTGGCGCCGACGACCCCGGCGACCGCCAGGTTGTCGGCCTCGGTGCCGCCCGCGGTGAACGCGATGTCGCCGGGCTCGAACCCGAGTGCCTCGGCCACGACATCGCGGGCGTCGTCGAGCGCCCGGCGGGCGGCGCGGGCGGCCCGGTGTCCACCTGAGGGATTTGCGAAGCTCTCGCGGAGGTACGGCGCCATTGCGTCGATAGCCTCAGCTCGCATCGGTGTCGATGCGGCATGGTCGAGGTAGGCAGCCACGCTGTCACCCTACTGGCCGGCCCGGTGTCTGGCGGGGCGCTCGGCGACACGCCGATAGGTGTTTCCACCGCGCCCCGCGGCGGAAACACCACACAGAAACAGCTACTGCGAGTAGGATTCACCACACACTGGGTGAGGTACCGAGGTATCTCAGCGAGCCATGGCGATGCACGGTCGAGGCCGCGCCGAAGAGATGTTCCCACTGATCCGGTTCGCCAATAGGAGTGAGTGACGGTATGAGCCAGCCTGGAGCCGACCTGAGCGACCCGCAAGAGGCGGCGAGGCGACGTCGGCCACCCCTGGTCACGAGAGTGCAGGCTGTGCAGGCCGCGTACGAGCTGATCGCCGCCGAGGGACCGGAGGGCCTCTCGATGCGCAAGCTCGCCGGGGCGCTGCACGTCTCGCTGCCCACCGTCTACACGGCCATCTCCTCGAAGGAGACGCTGATCGGCGAGCTCCAGGAGCGGCTGATCGGCGAGATCGCCCAGGGCCTCGTCGCGGTCGCCTCGTCCAGCGGCGACGCCGGGTCGCGCCTCGGCGATCTCATCGGCGCGACGCTGTCGTGGGCCGCGCTCAATCCCAACCTCGCCGACTTCCTCGTCGCCGAGCGGCTCCCGGCCGATCTCGCCGGGCGCGCCGGCGCCACGACGGACGAGCAGGTGAGGAACGCCGCGAGCCGCGCCGCGACCGACCTGTTCGGCGACCTCGGCGGCTACGAGCCCATGGCGGCGCTGGCCTTCGTGTTCGGCCAGATGCGGGCGGCGATGACGCTGTCGCGCGACCCGCTGCTCGCGGGCACGCCGATCGCCAGCTGGCGGGACGCATTCACGGCCTCGATCGTCGCCGGGCTCCACGAGCTCGACCACTGATCCGACTCGACCACCGATCCGACCAACCGGCCGCCCGGCGTTGGGCCTGCGGGCCGTCGGGTAGCGTGGTCGGCGCCATGCAGGGATACGGTCCGTCGACCTACGGCGACCGCTTCGCCGACGTCTACGACCGCTGGTATCCCGCGGACGAGGCCGTCGACGCCGCGGTCGACAAGCTCGAAGCGCTCGCCGGGGACGGTCCGGTCCTCGAGCTGGGGTGCGGCACCGGACGCCTCTTGCTGCCACTGGCCCGGCGCGGGCTGGAGACCTGGGGCATCGACGCCAGCCGCGCCATGCTCGATCGGCTCGCTGCCAAGGCCGCGACCGACGGCGCCACGGTGCACACCGCGCTCGCCGACATGGCGCAGTTCCGGGTGTCGCCGCGCTTCCGCTTGGCGTTCGTCGTGTTCAACACGCTGTTCAACCTGCCAGACGCCGACGCGCAGCGCCGGTGCTTCCTCACCACGGCCCGCCACCTCGGGCCCGGTGGCCGATTCGTGGTCGAGTGCTTCGTGCCCGCCACCGAGCCCGACGCCGCGTCGATGGCCTCGGCCGGCGCCGGCGACCTCGACGACGCGGTCGAGCTGCGCGAGATCGACGCCGACCGCGTCGTGTTGCGCGTCAGCCGTCACGACCCGGTGGCCCAGACGATCGCCGGCCAGCACATCGAGCTGACCGAGTCGGCCGGGGTGCGCCTGCGCCCGTGGCAGCTCCGGTACTCGCGGCCCGACGAGCTCGACGCCCACGCGACCGCCGCCGGGTTGTCCCTCGAACACCGCTGGGCCGGCTGGTGCGACGAGCCCTACGACGCCGCCGAGGCGGCTCAGCACGTGTCGGTCTACCGGCTCGGCCCGTGAGCTCTCGGCCGGCGGTGTCGGACGTGCGCCAGCGTCCTAGGCTGTTCCGGGTTCTGCCAGCCCGGCAGGCTCGGCCACACGAGGGCGGGGAGCGAGAAGGGTCTTCGTGAGCGAGCTCCGGTTCAACCCCCTCACTCGCCGCTGGGTGGCCATCGCCGCCGAGCGACGGTCGCGCCCCGGCGACTTCGTCTCGCGCCAGCTGGCGGTCGAGGACGATCCGCACCGAGCCTGCCCGTTCTGTCCCGGCAACGAGGAGGACACGCCGCCCGCCCTCGAGACGTACGGGCCCCACGGAAGCTGGCTGGTGCGCGTCGTGCCGAACCTCTACCCCGCGTTCTCGGGCGAGGGTCGCTTCGTCGCCGAGGACGACCAGGGCGGGTTCTTCCGTTCGGCCGCCGGCACCGGCATCCACGAGGTCATCGTGTTCAGCCCCGACCACAAAGCGAGCTGGGCCGATCTGACCGACACCCAGGCTGGTCTGGTCATGGCCGCGCTGCGCGATCGCTTCGAGGACCACGCCCGGGTGCCGGGCATCGGCTACACCCAGGCGA
>Ga0224500_10001594_pt1 | contig 13210 bp, 11 predicted proteins | sample SF_Oct11_sed_USG_FD_168126 | JGI IMG/M metagenome (GOLD analysis project Ga0224500, IMG submission 168126) | Sediment microbial communities from San Francisco Bay, California, United States - SF_Oct11_sed_USGS_4_1 | ecosystem: Environmental > Aquatic > Marine > Sediment | place: USA: California... | reverse complement strand
GCCCCGGTGTTGCCCGCACTGACACAGGCATTGGCAGCACCCTCCTTCACCAGGTCGACCGCCACGCGCATCGAGGAATCCTTCTTCTTGCGCAGGGCATCGGCGGGGGGCTCGTCCATGGCGACGACCTGGCGCGCATCGTGGATCCCCACTCCGGCCGGCAGACCGCCCGCCGCCACCAGGGGCTCGAGCGTCTCGCGCTGGCCAACCAGGATGATGCGCACGCCAGGGTGGCGGCGCACGAACTCAATGGACGCGGGCACGCAGACCTGTGCACCGGCGTCCCCGCCCATGGCATCGACGGCAATCGTAATGGGCTCGGCCATCAGGGGCCCCTGTCAAACGCCGGCCTGATGCCAGGGCCGGTGAAACGACTACTCGGTATCGGCGTCGTCGCGGGTCTCGATGACCTTCTTGCCACGATAGTAACCATCGGCACTGATGTGATGCCGCCGGTGGGTCTCACCGCTCGTGGGCTCGACCGATATGGGCGGGCTCTTCAGCCGGTCGTGGGACTGACGCATGCCCTTGCGCGACGGGGTCACGCGGCTCTTCTGTACTGCCATTGCAGATCTCCTGGTAAGTCACTTGTCACCCTGCCGGTCAACACGACCCAGCAGGTCGGCGAGCCCGGCCATGGGCCGGTGCATCTCGCCCGATTTCAGTTCGTCGTCGTGGCGGGCACTGCTTGCGCAGGGCGTCGCCGCCGCGTGCTTCGGCGCCAGCGGCAGGGCCGCGAGCACCTCGTCCTCCACCACCTGCTCCGGATCCAGCTCGCCATCGGCAAGCAGTATCGTATCGAACGGGTCCGCGAGAACTCCGGCCTCCTCGTCACTGCGAACCATCGTCAGCAGCACGTCGACGCTCACCGGCAGTTCCAGCAGGCCGAGGCAGCGCTGGCACACCAGGGGAACCGCCCCGGTCACGACGAGGTGGAGCTGCGGGTACCCTTCCGCTCCCGCCTGAAAGGTGAAGCCTGCGGTAAGCCGGGCTGTCCCGGTTGCCATGGCCGGGGGAGCGAGGGCAGCCAGGCGCGTCAGGGAAGCAACCGGAAAGCTGTAGTCGACGGTCACCCGGCGGGCCACCAGATCCGCAAGTTCAGCCGATCCGATGCGCCCAGCCATCATCGCGGTACGCATGATAGGTACCGTGCCGGAGTGTGTCAAAATTCAGTCGCTTCAGGCCACGGAGCCCCCTGCCCATTGATTCCGCCGTCCCGCGTCGTGCTGGCCTCCCAGTCCCCCTACCGGCGCGAGCTGCTGGGCCGGCTGCTGTCCGGTTTCGAGGTGCTGGCCCCCCGGGTCGATGAATCCCGCCGGCCCGGCGAATCGCCCCCCGACCTGGCCCTGCGGCTCGCCCGGTCGAAGGCCGCCGCGGGTGTCCGGCTGTCGCCCGGGAGCCTGGTGATCGGCAGCGACCAGGTGGCGGCCCTGGGCGACGAGACCCTTGGCAAGCCCGGCACGCCCGACAGGGCGGTAGACCAGCTGCTTCGCTGCTCGGGGCAGCTCGTGGAGTTTCACACCGCCGTGTGCGTGGCAGGGCCCGCTGGCCAGCCCGAGCTCTTCCACACTGACCTCACGCGGGTAAGGTTCCGCCCGCTGCAGCGGCATGAGGCGGAACGTTATGTCGCGGCCGACCAGCCGCTGGATTGCGCCGGCAGCTTCAAGGCGGAACGGCGCGGGGTCCTGCTCCTTACGAGCATCGAGAGCCGGGACCCGACCGCCATCCAGGGACTGCCCCTGATCTGGCTCGGCGGGGCGCTGCTGAGCCGGGGCGTGGCCCTGCTCTAGCCGCCCCGGGCACCGGGTACCGCGGCCCGCAGATGCTCCAGGGGCCCGGTGAGATCCTCGCTGAGCGGGGACTCGACAGTGACCGGCTCACCGCTTCGAGGACTCCGGAACCCGAGGGACCGGGCATGCAGGAAGAGCCGCCTGAGACCGTGCGCGCGCACGACCGGATCATCGGCCGCTCCATAACGCTCGTCGCCGGCTACCGGGTGCCCGATGGAGGCCGCGTGCACCCGGATCTGATGGGTGCGGCCCGTGGTGAGCTGCACTTCCGCCAGCACCGCATCGGGGAAGCGCTCCAGCGGAACGAAATGCGTGACCGCCTCCTTGCCGGCCGCGTCCACACGCACATGCCGTTCCCCACCCCGCCGTTCGTCCGTCACGAGCGGTGCATCCACCGTGCGCGCACGACCGGGCCAGCGGCCGATCAGCAGGGCGAGGTAGCGCTTGTCCACGGTGCCGTCGCGAAACTGGGCATGGAGCGCACGCAGGGCAGCCGCGCGCTTCGCGATCAACAGGCAGCCACTGGTGTCCCGGTCCAGGCGGTGCACCAGTTCCAGGCTGGCGCGCGGACCCCGGGTGGCGCGCAGCAACTCGATCGCGCCGAGGCTGACGCCGCTGCCACCGTGCACGGCAAGGCCGGCGGGCTTGTTCAGCACCAGGAGGTCGTCGTCCTCGTACAGCACGCGTGCCTCGATCCACTCCCCGCGCACCCGGCCCGGGTGCGGCGCATTGCCGGCCTCGGGCTGGCGCACCGGGGGCACGCGTACCTCGTCGCCGGAAATCAGCCGATAACTGGCCTGGACGCGCCGGCTGTTCACGCGGACTTCGCCGCTGCGGATGAGGCGGTAGACGTGCGCTCGCGGCACGCCCTTCAGGTGCGACATCAGGAAGTTGTCGAGCCGGCGCCCGGCCTCGTCCTCTCCCGCGGTGACGCGGACTGCCCGCGGTACGGCGGCGTTCACCGGAATTCCTGTGACGGCAATGGCTTAAGCCTTTGTGTGCGTTGCTGGCATCAATTGCCGCTGTTATAGTACCGGACTGCTAGGCCAAGCGGCGTCGGCTGTCAAGCCCCAGGGTTCACGTCCAGGGTTGGCAGGCCCCCGAAGGGCCAACGCAGTTTCCATCGACCCGCCGCGTGGGGGGGGTCGGTACGGCAAGGCCCGCCACTGGCGGGCAAAGAGCGGGCCTCCTGCTGGTGTGGCCGGCCTGGTATGACCAGGACGGCCGGAGCAGAGTCGGTCAGGCACAAATTCCGAGGATCTGACGCGTGGCAAGCCGCAAGGCACCAAAGACTCACCTCAGACTCGAATCCGGGCAGGTCACGGTCGGACAGTTGTCCGCGTCGATCCCTGCCCGACGCCCTGATCAACAATCTGCCCGGGCGCACCCGGGAAGCCCAGGATATAGCCACCCATCGGTAAGCATGGGTGTCGCTATGGGCATACGTTTTTCGCACGCAGGGTCTTATGAAGAGAATGCTCGTCAACGCAACTCAGGAAGAAGAGTTGCGCGTTGCCATGGTCGATGGCCAGCGGCTGTTTGATCTAGATATCGAGAGCCAGTCCCGGGAACAGAAGAAAGCCAACATCTACAAGGGCCGCATCACCCGCATCGAACCCAGCCTCGATGCGGCCTTCATCGAGTACGGCGCCGACCGCCATGGCTTCCTGCCACTGAAGGAAGTCTCCCCCGAGTACTTCGTCAACCAGCCGGGTGCCGATGGACGGATCAACATCCGCGAGGTCCTCCGCGAGGGCCAGGACATCGTCGTCCAGGTCGAGAAGGAGGAGCGCGGCACCAAGGGCGCCGCGCTGACGACCTTCATCAGCCTCGCCGGCCGGTTCATAGTGCTCATGCCGAACAACCCCGGCGCGGGTGGCGTTTCCCGGCGCATCAGCGACAGCGAGCGCGACGAGATGCGCGAGGCCCTCAACAGCATCGAGGTCCCCGAGGGCATGGGTGTCATCGTGCGGACGGCCGGCGTCGGCCGGTCCCCCGAAGAACTCAAGTGGGACATGGACTACCTCCTCGGCATCTGGGAGGCGATCAAGAAGGCCGTGGTCAGCCGCCCCGCCCCATTCCTGATCTTCCAGGACAGCAATGCGATCATCCGCGCCCTCCGCGACCACCTCGCCAACGACGTGGGCGAGATCCTGATCGACGACGACAAGGCCTACGAGGAGGCCCGTCAGTTCGTCGAGCGCGCAATGCCGCAGAATCTGCGCAAGCTCCGGCAGTACAACGACCCGGTGCCCCTCTTTACCCGCTACCAGATCGAGAGCCAGATCGAGTCGGCTTTCTCCCATACGGTAGAACTACCGTCCGGCGGCAGCATCGTGATCGATCACACCGAAGCACTGGTGTCCATCGACATCAACTCGGCGCGGGCCACGAAGGGCGGTGACATCGAGGCGACCGCCTATGCGACCAACCTGGAAGCAGCCGAGGAAATCGCCCGGCAGTTGCGCCTCCGGGACCTGGGTGGGCTGATCGTGATCGACTTCATCGACATGGGTCCCCAGCGCAACCAGCGCGAGGTCGAGAACCGCCTCCGCGACGCGGTCCGCATGGACCGGGCCCGCGTGCAGATCGGCAAGATCTCGCGCTTCGGCCTTCTGGAGATGTCGCGGCAGCGCCTGCGGCCCTCGCTGGGCGAATCCGCCCACCAGACCTGCCCGAGATGCAGCGGCATGGGCCATATTCGCAGCGTGGAGTCACTGGCCCTCGCCGTACTGCGCCTGATCGGCGAAGAGACCCGGAAGGACCGCACCTCGAAGGTGATCGCGCAGTTGCCGGTGGATGTGGCGAACTACCTGCTGAACGAGAAGCGGGAATGGATCCGGACGATCGAGGCCCGGGACAACCTGCAGATCGTCCTCGTTGCCAACTCGGACCTGCAGACCCCGAACTACACCCTGCGCCGCGTGCGCGACGACCAGACCTCGCTGCCCGAGAATTCCGGCGCGAGCTATCAGCTCGTAGAGCCTTCCGAAGAGAAGACGCAGGACGTGGAGGACGTCGGCCCCCAGCGGCCGAAGCCCCAGGCCCCGGCCGTGGCCAGCGTCCTGCCCTCCACGCCCGCGCCCACGCCACCACCCGAGCCCGTTGCCGCACCGGCGGCGGCGGCCCCCGTAGCCACTCCCGGCCTGTTTACGCGCCTCAGGGTGTTCCTGTTCGGCTCGGGCCAGCCGGAGGCCCCGACGCGCGGGACGGAGACCCCGCGTCGTCCCGACCAGGGGCACCGCGGCCGCCCTGATGGACGTGGCGACGGCCGCGGAGATGGACGGCAGCAGGGCCGCCACCGCGGCCCCAGCGGCGATCGCTCCGGGCCACGGCGTGGCAACCGGCCACCCCGTCGCGACTTCGACCCGAACCAGCCGCGTCCGCCCCGTCCGGAAGGCCGGCCAGACAACCGGCCAGACAACCGGCCCGAGGGCGCACCTGGTGACGGCCGCGGCGGCGAACTGCGCGGCAATGTGGATGGGCGTCCGGCAATGGAAGCCCGCGGTGACCAGCGACGGGAGGCCAATCGGGGTGGCGAGAACCGCGGCGCAGGCCCCGGCGCTGGCGACGGTCAAGGCCAGGGCGCACGCAGTGGCGGCGGCGACCGGTCACGTCGCAACCGGCGGCGACGTGGCGGTGGCGACCGGGACGGCCAGCGTGAAGGCCAGACCGGCGACGGGCCGGCACGGGACGGCCAGCGTGATCATCAGCCCCGGGGCGATGGCCAGCGAGTCGACGGCCAGGCTCCGGACACCGGCCGGGAACCGGCGCGCGCGGAAACGACCACGCACGACCCGATGCAGGACACGCAGCCGATGCTGACGCCGATCCGCCCCGCCGTAGTTCCGGCGCCGGTCCAGCCGGCGAGGATCGAGCCACGCCCCGAGGTGCCGGTGCGGGAAATGACAGCGGCCGAGCCCTACATCGAGCGGGGCACGGACCGGAAGTTGCCCTGGGAAACCGGCAGCGCACCGCCGGCAGCACGGCCGAGCGCTCCGCCAAGTCCAGCCCCGAGCCCACCGGCCGCCGCCGCGCCTCAACCGCCGCCCCAGCCGCTGCCTCCCCCGCGACCGATGACGACCCACACGGTGTGGACCGGCGCTGACGGCGGCAAGCGGGACCCCGGGCAGGAGTAGCGCGGGGAGACGACGCTAGGCGGTGCCGCCGCCGGGAGCACCCGGCGGGTTGCCCTCGAGTTCCTGCCGGCGGCGGGCCGCAAGTTCTTCGAGTTCGTCGAGGAGGCCAGCCATGGCCTCCTCGACGAGATCGAGCACCCGCTCGAAGCCCAGCATTCCGCCGTAATAGGGATCCGGCACGTTGCGGCGGCCGCCATCGCCGGCGAACTCCAGCAGGAGCCGGACCTTCTGATGGTGCTCCTCCGCCGCCATGTCCAGAAGCGCGGCGTGGTTTTCGTCATCCATAGCGAGCACGAGGTCGAAGCGCGCGAAATCCTCCGGCGTCACGCGCCGGGCGCGCAGCGCCGAAATGTCCACGCCCCGGCGTAACGCCGCCGCCTGGGCCCGTGGATCGGGTGGCGCGCCGTGGTGATAGCCGTGGGTGCCCGCCGAGTCGATCTCGACGGGCAGCGGGAGCTCCCGCTCCGTGATCCGCTGGCGGAGCAGGCCTTCGGCCATGGGCGAGCGGCAGATGTTGCCCATGCACACCAGCAGAACCCGCACCGACGGCTTCGCCGCGGCAGCCCCCGACTTTCGTCGCAACAGTTTCAAGACACCACTCCCCCGCGCCGGAGAAACTCCGCGGCGCGCTCCAGGTCCTCCGGCGTATCCACGTCGGGCCCCAGCAAGTCTCGGGCCACGGCCACGCGGATTTCAAGACCGAGCCATAGCGCGCGCAGCTGTTCCAGGCTCTCCGCGATTTCGAGCGGGCAGGCGGGCGCCGCCGCAAGACAGCGCAAGGCACCTGCCCGGTAGGCATACAGGCCTACATGTCGAAAGCTCTCAGGCACGTCCGTATCACCGGAATGGCTGGTTGCAGGAATCGGCGACCGGCTGAAGTAGAGGGCGCGACCTTCGGCGTCACAAACCACTTTCACGATATGGGAGTTGCGGTAGTCCTCGATCGTCACGATTGGCGTGCACAAGGTAGCCATCGCAGCGCCCGGCCACGCCGCCAGCAGTTCCGCCACCTGGTCGATCGCAGTCGGCGGAATCAGGGGGGCGTCGCCCTGCACGTTCACTACCACTGCGTCGTCCGGCCAGCCGCGCATCCCGGCCACCTCCGCGGCACGCTCGGTCCCGGAACGGTGGCTGGCGTGGGTCATCAGCACGTCGGCCCCGACACCACGGGCCGCGGCGGCAATGCGCTCATCATCCGTGGCGACGACCACATCCACGGCCGAACTCCGGCGCGCCTGTCGCCAGACGTGCTCGAGCAGCGGCCGGCCGGCCAGCAGGGCGAGCGCCTTGCCGGGAAAGCGCGAGGAGGCGAAGCGCGCGGGGATCACCACATGAAAACTGCTGCTCATCACATCGTTCCTGTCATCCGGGGCCGCGCAGCCGCTCGAGGATCCGCGCGCCGACGGCAGCCGGCACGGACAGCTCGAGTTCCGCGACCCACACCGGGCATCCGCCGTGGACCGGCCGGTACTTTACGGCGTCCTTCTCCGTCATGACGATGGGCACGCCGCTGGACCGGGCCAGCAACTGCAGGTCCACGCGTCCGTGGTCGGGCACGGGCACGACGTCAACCCGCAGGCCTGCAGCGGCCAGCTGGGCGTGGAAGCGGCCGGGATTGCCGATGCCGGCGACGGCGCGCACCGGCCGTCCGCGGAGAACCTCGAGGGCGCAGCGGACGCTCCCGTCCAGCGCCCGGAGCCGGCCAATCCGGGATTCCAGCGCAAACTCGCCATCCCCTGCCCGCGCTCCATTTACCAGCACGAGGTCCACGGTCCGGAGCCGCGAGGCGCCTTCGCGCAACGGCCCGGCCGGCAGCAGGAAACCGTTGCCCAGCCGCCGCTCGCCGTCGAGCACGACGATCTCCAGGTCCCGGTGCAGGCGGTAGTGCTGGAGGCCATCGTCCGCGATGACGACATTCACGCCCTCTTCGAGCAGCCGCCGACCGGCCGCCACCCGGTCCGGGTGGACGCAGACCGGCACTCCGGTCTGCCGGCTGAGCAGCAGCGGCTCGTCGCCCACCTCGGCCGCGTCGTCACCCGGACCGACCAGCCGTGGCGCCGGGGACGGCCGGCCGCCGTAGCCGCGGCTGACGATGCCGGGGCGCAGGCCAGCTTGACGGACGAGGCCGGCCAGCCAGGCGGTGACCGGGGTCTTGCCCGTGCCACCCACGGTGATGTTTCCCACCACGATCACGGGCACGCCAAGCCGGTGAACCCGCAGCCAGCCGGTCCGGTAGGCAAGGCGCCGCGCAACCGCGCCGATCCCGAACAGGCCCGCGAACGGCAGCAGGAGCCAGGCCAGCGGGGAACGCCCGTACCAGAGCGCCTGGAGCCGCCGGTCCAGGCCGGGGGCCGGCTCAGGCGGCGTCATCCCGGAACTGCAGCTTGTGCAGGTGCGCGTAGTGCCCGCCCGCGGCCAGCAGGTCGGCGTGGCTGCCCGATTCCAGTATCCGGCCATCCGCCATCACGAGGATGCGGTCCGCCTGCTCCACCGTAGAGAGCCGGTGCGCGATCACGAAGGTGGTCCGGTCCTGCATGAGCCGGCCCAGGGCGTCCTGGATGCGCCGCTCGGATTCAGTGTCCAGGGCCGAGGTGGCCTCGTCCAGGATCAGGATCGGCGCGTTCTTCAGGAGCGCCCGCGCGATGGCGATCCGCTGGCGTTGCCCGCCGGAGAGGAGTACGCCCCGGTCACCCACCCAGGTGTCGAGGCCGTCCGGGAGCTGGCCGGCGAACTCGTCCACGTAGGCCGCGCGCGCCGCGGCCTCCACGTCGGCACGGGTAACCGTGCTGAGAGTCCCGTAGGCGATGTTGCCGGCGATGGTGTCGTTGAAGAGCACCACCTCCTGGCTCACGAGGCTGATCTGGTTCCGCAGGGCCGTCAGCGTGTAGTCCTGCACCGGGCGGTCGTCAATGAGCACCAGGCCGTGCTCGGCGTCGTAGAACCGCGGCAGCAGGCCGACGAGAGTCGTCTTGCCGCTGCCGGACCTGCCGACGATGGCCACCGTCTGCCCGGCCGGGACCCTCAGGTTGATGTTCCGGAGCACGAGGCCCTTCTCGGCCGCGTACTCGAAGCTGACGTCGCGGAATTCCACCTGGCCGCGCAGGCGCACCGGGGCGAGGGTGCCCGTATCGCGCTCGACGTCCTCGTCCAGCAGCTGGAAGACGCTGGCGCCCGCCGCGATTCCCTGCTGCAGGGACACGTTGACGCCCGTCAGCGCACGCAGCGGCCGCATGAGCAGCAGCAGCGCCGTGATGAAAGCACCGAAGTCGCCGACGTCCAGCGCCGAGCGGACCGAATCCTGGTTGGCGACGAACACGATGCCCGCCATGCCGACGGCGGCCAGGAGCGCGGTGACCCCGTCGCCCGCGGCGCGGGTCGCGAACAGGCGCATGTTCATGCGCCTGTTCCGCTCGTTCGCCGCCTCGAAGCGGCGACGCTCGTACTCCTGGCCGTTGAAGATCTTGATGACGCGGTGGCTCTGCAGGGTCTCGCCCGTTATGCGGGTGAGCTCGCCCATGGACTCCTGGATACGGCTGCTGTAGCGCCGGAACATCCGGCTCAGCACGCGGATCAGCAATGCCAGCAATGGAGCCGCGACGAACACGAAGGCCGACAGCGGCAGGCTCAGGTAGACCATGTACGCAACGAGTCCGATGGCGGTCAGGCTGTCCCTGATCAGGACCGTGACCACGTTCGACGCGGCGGCGGCCATCTGCTCGATATTGAACGTCAGCTTGGACAGCAGCGTGCCGCTGGAAGAAGCGTCGTAGAAGCGGGTTGGCAGGTTCAGGAACTTGTCGAAAACCAGCGCCCGGACGCTCTTGATCACCTGCCGGCCGATCCAGCCGAGACTGTAGGTCGTGGCAAATTCCGCAGCACCACGCACGAGGAAGAGGATCATGATCCCCAGCGGGAGCCAGCGGCGAAGGAGTTCGGCCTCCGGGTCGAGCGTGTCGACCGGCGCGTCGATGGTTGCAAGGAGCTGCTTGACCAGCCAGGCAAAGCCGGTGTCGGTAGCCGCGTAGAGCGCCATGCCGATGGCGGCAACGATGAAGACGGCCCAGTGGGGCTTCGCGAACGAAAGGAGGCGCTGGTAGATCGCCGCTGGCGCAACGCTGGCCGAAATGTCGCTGCTCAAGCTGCCCTCACCCGGCTGGCCGAGACCTTACCGTCGTGATCCGCACCTCGACGAATCCCAGGCGACCGGCCACGTCCATGGCCGTCACCACGTCCTGGTGGCTGGCCCGGCCGTCGGCGCTCACGGTCACGTGTCGCGCGCGAACCCGCGGGATGACCTTGCGGATGGCGGCTTCGAGGGTCTCGGGACGGGAGTCGACCAGCGCCCGCCCGTTCACGCGGAACTCGCCCTGGCCCGTGACGGAGATCTCGAGCTCCTCGCGGTCCGGGGGCACGTCGGAGCTGACCCCCGCTTCCGGCAGGCGAATGGCGATCTGGGACGGACGGACGAAGGTCGTGGTGAGCATGAAGAAGATCAGGAGCAGCAGCACCACATCGACGAGCGAAACCACATTCAGCTCTGGTTCCTCCCGGAGCCTGCGGTTGCCGAGGTTCATGTCAGCGGCCCCGACCGGCCGTCTGCCCCCGGGTCGGTTCCTGCGACGCCTGGTGAGCGGCCACTTGAGCGGCCGTGCCACCACCCGACCGGCCGAGGGTGTCGACGAACTGCTTCCGCTGTAGCGCCTCGACCATCGCGATGGCTTCCTTCTCCATCTGGACGACCAGGCCATCGACGCGCCCGCGCAGATAGCGGTAGGCAATCAGGGCGGGAATGGCGACCATCAGGCCTGCAGCCGTCGTGATCAGCGCCTCGGAGATGCCGCCCGCGAGCGACGCAGGATCACTTGCGCCGCCCGTCGTCAGCGCGGAAAACGTCCGGATCATGCCGGTGACCGTCCCGAGCAGGCCGAGCAACGGTGATACCGCCGCAATCGAGCCCAGCGTATTCAGGTAGCGTTCCAGTTCGTGGACCACGTGCCGGCCCGTATCCTCGACCGCCTCCTTCATGATGGCCCGGTCCTGCTGGCGGCTCGCCAGCCCGGCTGCGAGGACCTGGCCCAGAGGCGAACTGGCCCGCAGGTCCCGGATGTGCTGGTGGCTGAGCTGGTTGCTGCTGACCCAGTCCCACACCTGCCGCGACAGGTCCCGGGGCACCACCCGGTTGGGCTGGAGCGTCCAGAGCCGCTCGAGAATGATGGCCACGGCCACGACGGAGCACAGAACGATGGGCACCATGACCCAGCCGCCGGCAATCACGATCTCGAGCATGCGCACCCGTTCCGCAGCAGTCGGCCTTCACTATACATTGACCTCCGCAGGCCGTCACAGCCGCGGGCCAGGCCGGCAGCTCAGCGGCAGGGTAAAGCTGCCGGGCGTGCGAGCCAGAGGCCCGGAGCGGACATGCGCTCCGCCCGCAGAAGGTGAAAGCCCCGGGCCGGGCCAGCATCGAACCGGATGGCGCCCGCCTCCGCCGTATTGAGGACGCAGGCGCCCGACCGGCGCCAGCGGTCCACGACGTCGCTGGCAGGAAACCGCCAGCGGTTGCGATGGCCCGACGAGACGATCACGTGGCGGGGCCGCGTCGCTTCCACGAAAGGTGCGGACGACGACGTGCGGCTCCCGTGATGCGGCGCCAGCAGCAGGTCCACCGGTCCGAACCGGGGCCCTGTTGCCAGTTCTCCCTCCTCCTCCGCCTCGATGTCGCCCGGCAACAGCAGTCGCGCCTGCGGACTCGAAACGCGCAGGACGCAGGACGCCGCGTTGTCGTCCCGATGAGTGTCGCCGGCGGCCGGGTGGAGGACTTCGAACAGCACGCCGTCCCACCGCCAGGCAGTGCCTGCCTCGCAGTGCCCGGGACCGTCCGCGACGCCGGCGCCCGCCGGTCCGAGCAGGCGGGCACCCGGGTAGCGTTCGAGCACGCTGGCCGCGCCACCGCGATGATCGGCATCGTCATGGGAAATGACCAGCGCATCCAGTTCGTCCACCCCGAGGGCCTGCAGCACGGGGACCACGACCCTCTCCCCCGCATCGCTGTCCCGGAAGGCCGGGCCTGCGTCGTAGAGCAGCGCATGGCCGGCCGTCTGGACCAGGACCGACAGGCCCTGGCCGACATCCAGGGCGGTCACCCTGATGCCGCCGGCCGGGACCGGCGGCGCGCCCGCGACCAGCAGCCCCGTGAGCATGCAGGGGCCCAGCCAGCGGCCGGGCCACGGAGACGGCCAAAGTGCCGAGAGGACGCCGGCGCCGGCGACGAGCAGTGCGCCGAGGGAAGGCTCGGGCAGGTGCCACACGGCGGCGGGGAGGTCCGCGCAGACGCGCAGGAACCAGCGCCACGCGTCGAAGCAGTCGGCGGCCAGGCCCAGCAGGCCCGCCCCTGCCGCTGGAGCCAGCCAGACCACCGCGGTGCCGACGAGTGTCAGTGGCAGCAGCACCAGACTGAAGGCAGGCACGGCCACCAGGTTGGCCGGCAGTCCGCTCGCAGGAAACTGGCCGAAGAACGCGGCGAGCAGCGGGGCAAGCCCCACCGTCATCGCGAGCTGGGTGACGGCCAGGAGGCGGAGGGCGCCGGCCGGACCGCGACGCGGGCGCTGGCCCAGGCCGACCGCCGCGAGGACCATCACCCCGGCAAAGGACAGCCAGAACCCCGGAACGAGCGGCGCCAGGGGCTCGACCAGGAGCACGCCGAGCACCACGCACGACAGCAGCTCCGGCACGGTCACCGCGCGCCGGCACGTGACGAGTGCGGCCACGACGGCGACGGCGATGACCGACCGGGCGGTTGGCACGCTGAAGCCGGCCAGCGCCCCGTAGCCGCACGCAGCGGCGACCGCCGTCCATGCCGCGAGGACGCGCGACCGGCACCGCCAGCCCACGGCCAGCAGCGCGCGAGCGAGGGCGAGGCCGAAGAGCGCCGCCGGCGCGGCCACGAGCGCGATGTGGAAGCCGGAGATCGAGATCAGGTGAATGGTGCCCGTGCGCCGGAGCTTGTCCCACTCGGCCTCGGGCAGCGCCTGATAGGCGCCGATGGCCAGCCCCAGGACGTAGGGCACCGCCTCCCGGCCGCCGAGCGCGGCCCCGACGCGGCGCGCGGTGGCGGCACGCCAGGCTGCCGGTGGGCAGGTGTAAGGGCCGGCCGGCAGGCGGCCATTGGCCGCGGACTCGCGGACCCAGCCCGTGGCCCCGATGCGCTGGGAAAACAGCCAGCGTTCGTAGTCGAAAGTCCCCGGGTTGCTGAGACCACGCGGCGGCCGCAATCGCAGGTCG
>Ga0224500_10001593_pt1 | contig 13217 bp, 13 predicted proteins | sample SF_Oct11_sed_USG_FD_168126 | JGI IMG/M metagenome (GOLD analysis project Ga0224500, IMG submission 168126) | Sediment microbial communities from San Francisco Bay, California, United States - SF_Oct11_sed_USGS_4_1 | ecosystem: Environmental > Aquatic > Marine > Sediment | place: USA: California... | reverse complement strand
GTCCGTCAGGGGGCTGATCGCCGCGGCGACGAAGGCGCCGGGCTCGCTCAACTACGCCACCTCGGGCATCGGCTCCGCGCCGCACTTCGGCGCCGCGTACTTCAGCCAGGTCACCGGCGTGAAGATGGTGCACGTGCCGTTCAAGGGCGGCTCGCCCGCCGTGGTCTCGGTGGTCGCCGGCGACACGCAGCTGACCTTCGCGACCCCGCCCTCCGTGCTGCCCATGGTCAAGGCCGGCCGCCTGCGCGCGCTGGCCGTCACCGACCGCGATCGCTCGCCCCTCATGCCCGAGATTCCCGGCATGGCGGAAGCGGGCGTTCCCGACTTCGCCATCGCGTTCTGGTACGGCCTCTTCGTGCCTGCGGGAACGCCGCCGGACATCGTCAAGAAACTCTTCGACGCGACGATCGCCGCGGCGAAGCGGCCGGAGTTCAAGGAGGCGCTGGCCCGCGAAGGCACGGAAGTGTCGATTTCGCGCTCGCCCGAGGACTTCGCGGCGTTCCTCGCGGCGGACGCCAGGTTCTGGGTGAAGCTCGCGAAGGAGTCCGGCGCGACGGCGGACTAGGGAGGACCGCGCCTGGCGGGACGCCGGGCCACGAGGCCGACGAGGGCCGAGCGGCCGCAGTGGGCGGTGCCCTCCGCGAGCTCTGCCTCGAACTCGCGAAGCTCGAGGATATCGAGGTCGCGGAAGGCGTCGCGAAGCAGCACCGCCGTGTAGAGGTGGGAGGCGATCGGCGGCCCGCCCGTGCGGTACTCGAGCTGCTTCACCGCGTAGCCCAGGAGCACGAGGAGGCCCCCCGGCCGGAGAGCGCGCACCATGTTCGCGAACAGGCGCTCGCGCATCGCCGGGTCGGCGAACTGGACGAAGATCGCCACCACGGCATCGCAGGTTCGCGTCGGCCAGGCATAGGCGTCGCAGTCGCTCACGGCGAAGTCGACCTCGACCCCGCTCTCCGCCGCGAACCGGCGCGCCTTGGCCACGCCCACCCCGGCGATATCGAACGCGCGGACCTCGAGACCGCGCCCGGCGAGCCACACGCTGTTGCGTCCCTCCCCGTCGGCCACGCACAGGACGCGCTGCCCGGGGCGGAACAGGTCCGCGCGCTCGACGAGCCACGCATTGGGCGCCGTGCCGAAGTGGAATCCGTCGCCCTCGAAGCGGCGGTTCCAGGTCCCCGCGGGGTCGGCGAAGGGGGCGGGCGGCGTATCGCTCATTCGCGCACGGCCAGCCGCCAGAGCGAGGTGATCTCGGCGGAGCGCGCGGCGTGCAGCGGGTCGTCCGCGTCGGAGGCCTTCGGGTGCTTCGGCCTCGCGTCCAGCCGGTCCACCACCTTCAGCCCCGCCGCTTCGACGGCCGAAAGAAGTTCTTCGCGCGTCCGCAGGCCGAGGTGCTCCGCGAGATCCGACAGGATGAGCCAGCCCTCGCCTCCCGGCAGCAGGTGGGCGCCGAGCCCTGCGAGGAATCCCCGCAGCATGCCGCTTTCCGGGTCGTAGATCCCGCGCTCGATGGGCGTGCTCGGCCGCGCCGGGACCCAGGGCGGGTTGCAGACGACGAGCGCCGCCCGCCCCTCGGGAAAGAGGTCCGCCTCCACGACCTCCACCTTGCCGCCGATACCCAGTCGCGACACGTTGTCGCGGGCGCAGGCCAGGGCGCGGGGATCCTGGTCCGTGGCGATCACGCGGCGGATGCCGCGCCGCACGAGAAGGGCCGCGATCACGCCCGTCCCCGTGCCGATGTCGAAGGCGAGGCTGTTCGACGACACCAGCCCGGGAAGCGGCGCCTGGGCGACGAGGTCGAGGTACTCCCGCCGGATGGGCGTGAACACGCCGTAGTGCGGATGGATGCTGCCGCCGAGGGCCTGGATGGGGATGCCCTTGCTGCGCCACTCGTGCGCGCCGATGAGTCCCAGGAGCTCCCGCAACGAGACGACCGTGGGCACGTCGGCCGGGCCCCACGCCTCCACGCAGGCCTGCCGCACCGCGGGCGCGCGCCGCAGCGCGATCGTGTAATCCTCGTCGAGCTCGACCAGCAGCATGCCGAGCGTGCGCGCGCGCTGCGACTGGGCCTGGCGATGGAGGTGGAAAGCATCCGCGGGCGGCGGGGGCGCGGCGGCCTTCTTCGCCTTGCGCGGCTGGCGGTCGGCGCGCTTGGCCATCGCCGTGAGCATCTGGCGCGCGTTCTGGAAGTCGCCTCGCCACAGGAGCGCGGTGCCCTGGCACGCGAGTCCGTAGGCCTGGTCGGCGGTCAGGGTGTCGTCGACGATGGCCATCTGCCTCGGGGGCGGCGCGCCGCTTTCCGAGCGCCAGCGGGCCGACCGATCCTCGCCGCCCTCGACCCAGTCGATGACCTCGGGGTCGCCCACGCTAGAGCTCGGTGTACTTCCTGGCGTTGCCGCGCGCCTTGTCGACCGGGTACTTCGCCGCGTTCGCGGCGAGCTTCGCCTGGGCCGCGGCGACGGGGTCGATGCCCAGCTTGTCGCTCAGGCGCACGAGGTAGAGGAGCACGTCCGCGATCTCCTCGCTCGCGGCGGCGAGCGTCTCCGGCGCCGGCCGGCGGCTCTGCTCCTCCGTCAGCCACTGGAAGGTCTCGAGCAGCTCGCCCGCCTCGCCGGCCAGGGCCATCGCGAGGTTCTTGGGGGAATGGAACTGGTCCCAGTCGCGGGCGGTGGCGAAGTCCCTCAGCTGGTCACGCAGGCCGTCGAATGCCGTCACGCTCGTGCTCCCATGAAATTCCTGCCCGCGAAGTCCGCGTCGCCGCCCAGTTTGAACCATGCGGGGCCGGAGCGCACCGGAGGTCCGGGATGCCGAATATTCGCCATTGCCCCCCTCCGGGAATCGGCCTATAACTTTTCCACGCGGCATGCATGGGCCGGACGTGCCGCGCCACCCCGACAAATAGGCAGGTTCTGCCGCGTTGAGGCTTCGCGTCGCGCACGCGATCACCTCCGGCCGACCAATCCAAGCTACGGGGTACGACATGACAATTCGCTCCATGGGGCCATGCCAGCGTCTGCAGTCGCGTCGCGGTGCCATCGCCGCGCTATCGATGTTTATCGGCCTGACGGCGCCGGCCGCCTTCGGCGCCATCCCGGAGAACGGGGTGATCAGCGCCTGCTACAGCGCCGCCAACGGGAACATGAGGGTCATCGACGCGACGGTCTCGTCCTGCCGGCCGTCCGAGGTTGCCCTCCAGTGGAGCCAGCAGGGGTCGAACGCGGCGCCCTCGACGTACCTGGCCTACAGCCCGATGATCATCACGAACATCGGCGACTACGGGTCCGCGACCGCGGCCTGCAATCCGGGCGACAAGGTCCTCGGGGGCGGCCACAACACCGGGGCGTCCGACATTTCGGTGGGCCGGAGCTTCCCCGACACGGCCGGCAGCTGGACGGTCGGGCTGAAGCCCACCGCGGTTGCCATCGGGTGGCAGGTGGTCGCCGTCTGCCTGGCCGTGCCCGCGCCCTAGCTGGAAATCCGCGCGGTCGCGGAATAAGCGGGAGGCCATCGATGTTGACGTCGATGGCTTCCCCCTCCGACCGGAGATTCCGCCTTGCGCACCCCGATCCGCCTCTGCCTGGCATTCCTCGCGCTGTCCGGCGCCGCCGCGTCCGCGCAGACGGTGGTCGAAGGCCGTGAAAGCGTCGCCACCGACAGCCCCGAAGCATGGGCGATGCGCTACATGGCGGGCACCACCCTGTTCACGTCCTTGGGCGAGACGGCGAAGCTGGCCCCCTGGCGCTGGAACGCGGCCGCCGACCTGGGCGGCATCCCACGCCTGAGCGACGAGCAGCAACGGGTGGGCTTCGGCGGATCCAAGAGCGAGGACCTGAACAAGTCGCCAGTGTTCGGTCGCCTTCGGCTCGCCCTCGGGCTGCCCCACGACTGGGTCGCGGAGCTGGGCTACACGCCGCCGCTGGAGATCGACGGCGCGCGGGCGCGCAACGTCTTCGCCGCCGCCATCGGCAGGCGCCTGGTGGAGCGCGACGGATTCACGCTGTCGATGCGCGCGCTGGGCCAGGCCGGCAAGGTGCGGGGCGACATCACCTGCCCCGCGCGGCTCGCCGGCATCACGGACCCCGTGCAGAACCCCTACGGCTGCCAGTCGCCGTCGCAGGACGAGTTCACCGCCAACTACTACGGCGCGGACGCGACGCTTGCCTGGGCGGCCGGCCGCTGGAGCTGGCATGCGAGCGCGGGCATCGCGCGCACCCGGCTCGCCGTGCAGGTCGACGCGAACGTGTTCACGATCAACGACCGGACGCGCCTGTCGTCCGACGCGAGCCTGCCGTGGTTCGCGATCGGCGTGCGGCACGCCTTCGATCCGCAGTGGAGCCTCGCCGCGGAATGGCTGCACGTTCCCCTGGACGTGCGGCGCCCGCCGGACTTCGCGCGCGACAGCGATCCCCTCGGCAGCCTCCGGGTGCAACTGCGCTATTCTCCGGACTGACGGGCCGACCGACGGGCCCGGGGAGAAACGCGCGATGAGCACTTCCGTGGCTGGCGAGCTTCGTCCCGTCGATGCGCTCGAGGTCCTCGTCCTCGTGGACAACGTCACCGACTCCCTGTCCTCGGTGCCCGCCGGGGTCGTCAACGAGAACGCGAGGCTCCTGAAGGCCGGCATGACGGAGATGTCGGGGGAAGGCAAGTGCTGCGCGCACCACGGGCTCTCCCTGGTGCTCGCCGCCCGCACCGGCGCCGAAACCCGCTTCGTCATGTTCGATGCGGGGCCCGAGGCCTACACCGTGACGCGAAACGGCGACCGCCTCGGCATCCCGTTCGGCGACATCGAGGCCGTCGCGCTTTCGCACGGCCACTGGGACCACGGCGGTGGGCTGCCGGAAGCGGTGCGCCGCATCTTCGGGGCCAACGGCGGCAGGCGCATCCCCGTCCACGTGAACGAGGGCATGTTCGTGAAGCGCGCCAGCACGCTCGCGGACGGCGAGCCCCTGCCGATGAAGGATGTGCCCAAGCCCGATGAACTGGCGGCCGCGGGGGCGGAAGTCGTGATGTCGCCTCATGCGCGGGTCATCGGCGGCGGCCACTTCTACCTGAGCGGCGAGATTCCCCGCGTGACCCCGTACGAGAAGGGCATCCCGGGCCAGCTGAAGCGCTCGGCCGACGGCGCGTCCTGGGAGCCGGACCCCTGGATCCGCGACGAGCGCTTCCTCGCCGTGAACGTGAAGGACAAGGGCCTCGTGGTCTTCTCCATGTGCTCCCATGCGGGCGTGGTGAACGTGCTCAAGGATGCGCGCGCCACCTTCGGCGGCGTCGCCCTGCACGCTGTGATGGGCGGATTCCACCTCTCGGGCGGAAACGTCGAGGCCATCATTCCCGAGACGATCCTGGATCTCCTGGCCTTCGGGCTGAAGCGGATCGTGCCCGCCCATTGCACGGGATGGCGAGCGTTCACGGCGCTCGCGAACGCGGCCGAGCCCGGCGTCGTGTTCCCCTCCGCGGTCGGACGGGCCTTCGCCTTCTGATCCCGACGGACCGGACGTCGGTGTCCTCCCGCGCGCCTCCGGGAACCGAAGGACCCGGCGATCCCGGCGGCGCGCCGCGCCGCCAGGTCGGCGTGTGGCAGGCGGTCTCCGTCTGCGTCGGCATGGTGATCGGCGCGGGCATCTTCCGCTCGCCCGCGGTCGTGGCCGCCAACGTGGGCTCCGGCCTCGAGATGATGCTGGCGTGGGCCTTCGGGGGCGCCATGTCGCTCGTCGGCGCGCTCTGCTTCGCCGAGATGGCGGCGGCCTTCCCGGACCCCGGCGGCGACTACCACTTCCTGCGCCGCGCGCTCGGCGCGCGCGCGGGATTCCTCTTCGCGTGGTCGCGGTTCGCGGTGATCCACACGGGCTCCATGGCCATGCTCGCCTTCGTGTTCGGAGACTACCTGGCCGATCTCCTGGGCCTGGGACCCCTCGGGAGCCCGGTGCTGGCCGCGGCGGCCATCGCGGCGATCGCCGCCCTCAACCTCACGGGGCTGCGCGCGGGCATCGGCACCCAGCTCGGGCTCATGGTCGTCGTCCTCTCGGGGCTCCTCGCCGTGGGCCTGGCGGGCATCGTGCTCGCGGCGACGGGCCAGGCACCGCTCTCGCCCGGCGGCGCCGCAGCGCCGCCATCCGCGCAGCTCGGCACGGCGCTGGTGTTCGTGTTCCTCGCCTACGGCGGATGGAGCGACGCGGCCACGCTTTCGGCGGAGATGCGCGACCCGCGGCGCGGCATCACGCGCGCGCTCGTCGCCGGCATGACGATCGTGACGGCGCTCTACCTGCTGGCGAACTGGGCGTACCTGCGCGGCCTGGGACTGGCCGGCGTCGCGGCGAGCCAGGCGCCGGCCGCGGACCTCGTGCTCCTCGCGTTCGGCCCGGCGGGCCAGGCGTGCATCGTCGCGGTGGTCGCGGTGACCACGATCACCTCGATGAACGCGATCCTCATCGCCGGCGCGCGCACGACCTACGCCGCGGCGCGCGACACCGGCGGGCTCGGCACGCTCGGCCAGTGGCACCTCGCCCGCGGGACGCCGGCCCCGGCGATGGTCGCCCTTTGCGCGGTCGCGCTGATGCTGGTGGGGCTCGGCACCTGGACGCGCAGCGGCTTCGCGACGATGGTGGACTACCTGTCGCCCGTGTACTGGCTCTTCCTCACATTGAGCGGAGCGTCCGTCATCGTCCTGCGTCGCCGCTTCCCCGACGCCCCGCGCCCGTTCCGGGTGCCGGGCTACCCGTGGCTTCCGGTCGCGTTCATGGCGGCCAGCGCGTACATGGTCTACGCGAGCGTCGCGTTCGTTCGGGTCGGAACGATCGTCGCGATCGGCGTCCTCCTGGCGGGCCTGGCCCTCTTGCTGGTCCTGGAGCGGCGTACCATGAAGGGGCCGTGAAAGCCCTCGGCCCGATCCTGCTGCTGGCTGCGCTCTGCCTGGGCGGTTGCCTGGACGGTCCGGCTGTCGCCGCCGCGGGGCAGGCGGACCACCACGCCGAAGCGCGCCGCCTGATGGTGGAGGACCAGCTCCGGGCCCGCGGCATCCGGAACGCGAAGGTGCTCGCGGCGATGGGCCGCGTCCCCCGGCACGAATACGTTCCCGCTCCCCTGCACGCCCTCGCCTACGCCGACCGTCCGCTGCCGATCGGTCACGGCCAGACCATCTCGCAGCCGTTCATCGTCGCCTTCATGACCGAGGCGCTCGACCCCGCCTCGACCGACCGGGTGCTCGAGATCGGCACCGGCTCGGGCTACCAGGCGGCGGTGCTGGCCGAGCTCGTCGCCAGGGTCTACACGATCGAGATCGTCCCGCCGCTCGGGGAACGGGCGCGCGCGGACCTCGCGCGGCTCAAGGTCGACAACGTGGAGGTGCGCGTCGGCGACGGCTACGAGGGCTGGCCCGAGCAGGCGCCCTTCGACGCGATCATCGTCACCTGCTCGCCCGAGAAAGTGCCCCAGCCCCTGGTCGACCAGCTGCGCGACGGCGGCCGCATGGTCATCCCGGTGGGCGAGGTCCGTGGCGAGCAAGTCCTCTACCTGCTCGAGAAGCGCGGCACGCGGGTGGTGCAGCGCGCCATCCTCCCCGTGCGGTTCGTGCCGATGACGGGGAAGGCGCAGGGGCGCTGACCGCTTCCCGCGCGCCCTACCGCGCCCGCAGGACATCCAGCACCAGCGCGCGCGCATCGACGCGCGCCCCGATCCGGGCCAGCAGCAGGAACGAGCCGACGAGCTTGCGGTGCAGGAAGATCGTCTCGGGCGGCGGCGACTTGAGGAGGCCGCGCCGGAACGCAAGGTCGTAGCCCAGGTCCCGGACGCGCGAAGGCAGGTCCGACGCGGGGAAGTCGTAGCGCCCGCGGTGCCGCAGCGGCTCGCACACGAGGAAGACCACGTCGACCACCGCCTCCAGGCGCTCCGGGGAGTCGTCGGCCGCCGCATAGCCGATCCGGACGGCCTCGCGGGCGACGGCGTCGCGGTCGCCGTCGATCACGGCGCGCGTGATGCGCGCGTAGTTCGCGACGAAGGCCGCGCCGAAGCGCTTCGTCGCGCCGAAATCGAGCAGCACCACGCGTCCGCTCGCCGGCTGGTAGAGATAGTTCGCGAAGTTGGGATCGGTCTGCATGACGCGGAACTCGAACAGCTCGCGGAACATCAGGCGCTCGAGGAGGGCGCCGGCGGCGTCGCGCCGGGACTGCGGCGCGGCGGCGAGCGCCTCGAGCGGCTCGCCCTCCATGAAGTCCATGGCCATCACCCGGGGCGTGGTCAGGTCCCAGTGCACGCGCGGGACGACGAGCGCCGGCTCGTCGGCGACCAGCCGTGCGTAGCGCTCGAGGAAGCGGCCCTCGCTCTCGTAATCGGCCTCCTGCTGGAGCTGGCTCTTCGCCTCCGCGGCCAGGCCCGCGACGTCGAGCTCCAGCGGCAGCAGGTTGAACAGGCGCAGGAGCACCGCGACGTTGTCGACGTCGCCCGCGATCGAGCGGGCCACGCCGGGATACTGGATCTTCAGCGCGAGCTCGCGGCCATCCGCCGTGGCGGCGCGGTGAACCTGCCCGATGGAGGCGGCCGCGACGGGCTCCCAGTCGAAGCGGGAGAAGCGCGCCTCCCAGCCCTTGCCGTATTCGCGCCCGAGCACGCCGCGCAGCTGCGCGGGAGGCATCGGCGTGGCCTGCGAGCGCAGCACCGCCAGGGCCTGCGCGAATTCGGGCGGCAGGATGTCGTCGCCCTGGAGCGACACCAGCTGGCCGATCTTCATGGCCGCGCCGCGCAGGCGGCCGAGCCGTGTCGCGAGCCTCCGCGCATTGGGTCCCGTGAGCAGCGCGGCGCCGAAGTCGGCCGCGTCGCCGCGCGCGAGACGCCTCAATCCCTCGGCAGCCGCGCCCACCGCGAGTTCCCCCGCCGCGTAGCCGATGCGCGCGAGACGGCCGAGGCGGGATTGCGGGATCGGAGCGGGGGGCGGCTTGCGCATCGTCCCATCATAAGTTGTTACATCTCCGGTCACCCACCGCGGGTCGTCGGGGGATAATGAAATGGCCTGCAATGGCTTTACCGGCGGCGTTGCCGCTGGCCATGAACGGAAGTCCCCGAGGCAACCATGGGCAGCCGTTTTCGCCACTTCCTGATCGGCCTCCTCGCGCTGGCGATGTTCGCGCCGGCGCCCGGGGAAGCGCAGCCTGCGGATGGGGTGGCCTACAGCCAGGAGGAGCTCGACCAGATCCTCGCGCCCGTCGCCCTCTATCCCGACCAGCTCCTGATGCAAGTGCTGATCGCGTCGACCTACCCCCTCGAGGTCATCGACGCCGCGCGCTTCATTCAGCGAAACCCGAACCTGCGGGGAGAGGCGCTCGACGAGGCGGTGGCGGGCAGGAACTGGGATCCCAGCGTGCAGTCGCTGACCGCGTTTCCGCAGGTGCTGGAGATGATGAACGAGAAGATCGACTGGATGCAGCGGCTGGGCGACGCCTTCCTCGTCGACCAGCAACGGGTGATGGACACCGTGCAGGCCTTGCGTGCAAGGGCCCAGGCCCAGGGCAACCTGCAGTCGACGCCTCAGCAATCGGTGCTCACCCAGGACCGGGTGATCATCATCGAGCCGGTGCAGCCCGAGTACGTCTACGTGCCGTACTACAACCCCCTGGTCGTCTACGGCCCGTGGTGGGCACCCGCCTACGAGCCCTGGTTCTGGAACCCGTCGCCGATCTATGGCTATCCGGTCTGGGGGGGCATCTCGACCGGCATCTACTTCGGGACCGCATGGGGCATCTCGTACCATCACTGGGGCTGGGCGCGCCCGGATTGGCACCGGCACCAGGTCCACGTCCATCCGACGGGCAACCGTTTCTGGAACCGCCCGGGCCACTCGCCGCCGCGGCCAGGCGGAACCTGGCAACACGAGCCCGTACACCGGCGCGGCGTCGCGTACCCCGACCCGGCGACGTACGACCGCTTCCGGCGGACGAATCCCGACGCGGTGCGCTCGCGCCAGGATTACCGCGGCCGCGACCGGGTCGAGACCTACCCCAACGCCATGCGGCCGGCTCCCGGCACGCCACGACCCGGTGCCAACGGCGATCGGCCGGCGTACGGCGGCACGCGGCCGGCACCGGGCGCGATGCAACAGCCGCATCAAGGAACACGGCCGGCACCGGGCGCAACGCAGCAACCCTCCCAAGTGACGCGACCGGCACCGGGCGCGGGGTATTCGCCGCCCCAGGGCCTGCGATCGCCACCGCGTCCCGCCGTTCCCGCGTTCGACCCCGGGGTTTCTCGCCAGCAGGTGGAAACGAACGCCCTGCGCGGCCAGCAGAGCCGGCAGTCGAGCCCGGCGCCCGCGATGCCGAGCGCGCGCCCGCCGTCGGCACCGACTCATCACGCGCCGTCGGCACCCAGCGCCCAACCGCCCGCCAGCGCTCCCTCGGCGCCGAGTTCGCGGTCGTCCTCCGGCTCCCCCGCGCCGCGAGGCGGCGTCCAGAAGCCATGACCCCATGTTCACGAAACCGATGCCTTCGGACACGATGACGAGTCGCCTTCCCCGGTGGCCGGCCCTCCTGGCCCTCGCGTTGGGCTGCCTCGTCGGCGCAACCACGCCCGCCGTTCTTGCAGCCGATGCGCCGGTCGAGAAGGCGCGGCGGCAGCACGGCCAGCCCGCGTATGCGACGCCGGACGAAGCCGTCAAGGCACTCGTCGCAGCCGTCCGCCTGGCCGATGCGCGGCGCACCCACGAGGTGCTCGGCCCGGGCACGCACAAGCTCGTTCTCTCGGGCGACCCGGTCGCCGACCAGCAGTCGCGCGACCGCTTCATCGACTCCTTCGACAAGCGATCGAGGATCGAGATGAAAGGCGACGCGAGGGCCACGCTGCTCATCGGCGAGAAGGACTGGCCCTTCCCGTTCCCGCTGGTGAAGCGCGCCGCGGGATGGCAGTTCGATTCCCGGGCCGGCGCGGAGGAAATCCTGAACCGGCGCATCGGCCGCAACGAGCTGGCCGCGATGCAGGTGTGCCTCGCCTACGTGGATGCCCAGCGCGAGTATGCGCAGACCGAAGGCCATCGCTACGGCGCGCCCAGCTATGCGATGAAACTCGTCAGCACGGAGGGGAACCGGGATGGCCTGTATTGGCGCACCGGCGAAGGTGAACCCCCGAGCCCGTTCGGGCCGCTCGCCTCGAAGGCGGGGAAGGAAGGTTATGGCAAGGGCGCGACCGCGCTGAACGAGCCCTACCACGGCTACTACTACAGGATCCTCACGCGGCAGGGCAGCCACGCGCCCGGCGGTGCCTACGACTACGTCGTCGACGGCAGGATGATCGGCGGCTTCGCGCTGGTGGCGTACCCCGCGCGCTGGGGCGCCTCGGGCGTGATGACGTTCCTCGTGAACCACGACGGCGTCGTCTACCAGAAGAACCTCGGCAAGGGGACCGGGAGCGCGGCGCTGGGCATGACGAGCTTCGACCCGGATTCGTCCTGGACGAAGGTCGAGCCGTAGGCCGGCGGATCGCCGCGTGGCATGAAGACGCTGGTCCTCGTTCGCCACGCCAAGTCGAGCTGGAGCGATCCTTCGCTGGAGGACAAGGACCGGCCGCTCAACGAGCGAGGCAAGCGCGATGCCCCGGCGATGGGCAAGCGCCTCGCGGACGCCGGCGTGAAGCCCGACCTGATCCTCTCGAGCTCGGCCAGGCGCGCGCGCAAGACGGCCAGGATCCTCGCGAAGGCGCTCGGCTGCGATTTCGAGGACATCCGGCTGGACGACGGGCTGTATGCCGTGGGAGCGGAGGACCTGCTCGCGGCCCTTCGCAGGCTCGGCGACAAGCCCGGGTGCGTGATGCTCGTCGGCCACAACCCGGAGTTGACCGAGCTTGCGCACGGGCTGTCGAGCAGGATCGCGGCCATGCCGACCTGCGCCGTCGCGGTGTTCGAGTTCGATGCCCGCTCGTGGCCGGAGGCCGTGAGGCAAGCGCCTGCGAGCGTGACGTTCTACGCGCCGAAGGAGCCGTAGGGGACCGGCGGGCGCTAGCGGCTGCGGGCGGCCTTCACGAAATCGACCGAGGCCTGGAAGAGCTCCAGGTCCTTCTCGTAGTCCGCCGCGTCGGCGCGGTCGATCTGGATCCACTCCCGCGTGCTGGTCACGCCGCCGGGATTGAACGGGACGACGTTCTCCCGCGCGAACTGGAGCTCGGTCGCAACGGCCACCGGCAGGCGCAGGCCCACGCCCTTGCCGCTGATGCAGGCGAACATCTTGTCGCTCACGAAGTAGGCGTCGAGGCCGCTGATCTTGCGCGCGCTCACGCCCGGGATCTTCAGGAGCACGGCGTCGATCTGTGCCTTGCGGCTGGCTTGGGGGGTTTCGGCGGTCACGGACGTCGCCCGGGGCGAGGGATGGGGAACAGCCGAATCATATACGGCGCTGCCGCTAGGTGCGGCACGGCGGTGCACTTATAGTTATCCCTCCGGAAACGATTTCCCCGCTCCAGCCCATGACTTCCGCCCTGGCCAGGACCTGGCGGCGCCTGAAGGGCGCCGCCGGAGGCAGCTCCGCCCTCGCGGACCTGCCGTGCATTCCGCTGGCGGCAAGCCGAATCGCGACGTTGCCGGGCCCGGCGGCGTTCCGCGAGACGCTGCTGGACCTCATCGCCAGGGCGCGCGAGCGGATCCTGATCGCGACGCTCTACCTGCAGGATGACGAGGCGGGCCGCGAGGTGCTCTCGGCACTCCACGCCGTCAAGGCGGCGAGACCCGGGCTGGAGGTCGCGGTCTTCGTGGACTGGCATCGCGCCCAGCGCGGGCTCATCGGCAGCGCGAAGAGTGCCGGCAACGCGGCCCTGTACCGCGACATGACGCGCCGCATGGGCCCGGGCATCCCCATCTACGGCGTGCCCGTGCAGACCCGCGAGGTGCTGGGCGTGCTGCACCTGAAGGGCATCGTCGTCGACGACACGGTCCTCTACAGCGGCGCGAGCCTCAACGACGTCTACCTGCATCGCGGCCCGCGCTACCGGCTGGACCGGTACCACGCGCTCCACGACCGGCACCTGGCCGACAGCCTCGCCGGCCTCCTGCTCCACGTCGTGCGTCCCAGCCCGGCGGTGCACGACCTCGGCGGGGAATCCGTGCCGAGGACGGCGGCCCTCCGCACGTCCATCGTGAAGCTGCGCCGGCTGCTCGCGAAATCCCGCTACCACCTGGCCGAGGGAACGATCCGGCGCGGGGAAGTGGGCGTGACGCCGCTCATGGGCATCGGCGGCCGGGGCAACCC
>Ga0224500_10001591_pt1 | contig 13223 bp, 14 predicted proteins | sample SF_Oct11_sed_USG_FD_168126 | JGI IMG/M metagenome (GOLD analysis project Ga0224500, IMG submission 168126) | Sediment microbial communities from San Francisco Bay, California, United States - SF_Oct11_sed_USGS_4_1 | ecosystem: Environmental > Aquatic > Marine > Sediment | place: USA: California... | reverse complement strand
GCGGAACAACAACGTCAGCGGCACCAGATCGCTGACCGGGTCGTACGGCAGGCTGGCGTGGATCAACGGGTTGACGCACATCGTGGCCGTGTCGGCCAGGTAGATCGTGTGGCCGTCCGGCGGCGTACGGCGCACGTCGGTGAACGCAATGATTCCGGAGGCGCCGGGCTTGTTGTCGATCACGACCGGTTGCTTCCATTGGCGCGCCAGCACTTCGCCGACGCTTCGCATCACGACGTCGGGTCCGACACCCACCCCGTAGGGCACGACGATGCGCACCGGACGTTCCGGGAACCGCGTCGCCTGCGCCCGCGCCAGGGGGGCGAGCGCGGCGGCGCAAGCCGCAGCCAGGCAGTCCCGGCGGGTCACTCGAAGCGTTGGCACCAAGGTCGTCAGCCTCCCCACCATCGGTCGAGCACCGCACCGCTGGCCAGCAGCACGGCATAGACGAGCTCGAGCCGGAAGGTCCGGAACAGCACCGCGTTGAACGCGAGGCCGGGAGGGCATTGCAGGAAGTCGCGCCGCAGCGCGAGCGCCGCGGGCAGCAGCAGCAGGGGCAGCAGCAGCAGCGGTGCGCCCGCCAGCACCGCGATCAGCGGCGTCAGCGCGAACGGACCGAGCAGCAGCAGCGCGTACAGGCGATGCCCGGCTGCCATGCCGAACATCGCGGCAAACGTGTGTCGCCCCACCAGCGTGTCGTGCGCGACGTCGCGCTGGTTGTTGACCGCCAGCGCCGCGGCCGCCAGCGCGCCGATCGCCACGGCGGCCACCAGGGTCGCGGCGCCGATGCCGTCGGTGAGCACCCAGTCGGTGCCCATCACCGCGACGAGGCCGAAGAACACGAACACCGTGAGCTCGCCGAACGGCGTGTAGGCGATTGGCCGCGGCCCGCCCATGTAGGCCAGCGCCGCGACGAGCGAGCTGATGCCGATGGCCAGCACCGGCCAGCCGCGCAGCGCGACCAGCCACAGCCCGAGCAACGTGGCGACCACGGCCACGGCCACGATCGCCAGCCTTACCGAACGCACCGGGAGCCAGCCGAGCGCGGTGGCGCGCGGCAGGCCGATGCGCGTGCCGCTGCTGTCACCGCCACGCAGCGTGTATCCGACGTCGTTCTGCAGGTTGGTCACGATCTGCACCAGCAGCGACGCCGCGAGGATGATCAGCACCACGGTCAGATCCAACCGCCCGTCGCGTTGCCAGCCCAGTGCCGCACCCACGAGCACCGGGCTGATGGCCACCAGCAGGCTGTTGGGCCGGATCGCGGCGAGCCAGGCTGCAGCCGAACCGGTGCGCACCGCATGCAGACGGGTGCGCTGCTCGGCGCTGTTCATGCCGTTCCTCCTTCGCGCGACGCCTGCATCGGCTTGCGGCCGACATGGATGCAGGCGATGCCCAGGCTCAGATTCTGATAGGTCACGTCGGTGAATCCCACGCGCTGGATCAAACCGGCAAAGGCGCCCTGGTCGGGAAAGCGCCGGATCGACTCGATCAGGTACTGGTAGGCCTCGGGCGCCCGGGCGACCCAGGCGCCCAGGCGCGGGATCACCACGAAGGAGAACAGGTTGTAGAACGGCCGCACGAGCGCGTGCGGGGTCGAGAACTCCAGGCACAGGAAGCGCCCGCCGGGTCGCAGCACGCGCCAGGCTTCGGCCAGCGCGTCCTCGACACGCGTGACGTTGCGGATGCCGAAAGCGACCGTCAGCGTGTCGACGCTGGCATCGGCCAGCGGCAGGCGCTCGCCGGTGCCCCCGAGCCAGCCCACATGGGCCAGCCCGCGCTGCTGGCCGACCGCCATCATCGGCACGCTCGGGTCGCAAACCAGCACCAGGCGGTCGGCGTCGGCCATCAGCGCGGCGACGTCGCCGGTGCCGCCGGCCAGATCGACGATGACCTGGCCCGCCCGCGGCACGGCCATGCGCACCAGCCGCCGCTTCCACAGGCGGTGGATGCCCATGCTCATCAGATCGTTCATCAGGTCGTAGCGGCGCGCCACCGCAGCGAACACGCGCCGGATGCGCTGCTCGCGCTCGATCTCGTCGACCGTCTGGTAGCCGAAGGTCTGGGACAGGTCGGTCATTGGCGGGTGGCTTCAGTATCGCCCATGGGTCTTGGTGATGTAGTTGGTCAGCTCGGTGGCCTGCGCCGCGAGCCGGTGCTGCTGCTGGTGCACGCGACGCACGATCGCCCGCATCACGCGATACAGGATCTGCGGGTCGGTGCCGAGCAGCGACTCGAAGCGCTCGCGCTCGAGCGCCAGCATCGTCGTCGGGCCGTGCGAGACGACCGACGCGAAGTGCACATTGTCGTCGAGAAAGCTCAGCTCGCCGATCGTGTCGCCCTGGCGCAGCGCGAACAGCACGACTTCTTCGGGCGTGCCGGCCGCGCGCGCCACCGTGACTGAACCGGTAACGATCAGGTACAGGTGGCTGTCGGACGTGCCTTCGCGCACGACCAACTCGCCGTCGGCGAAGTGGCGCAGCGTGACGAGGCCGGCCAGCGCGCGGCACTGCGTGTCGGTCAGTTCGGCGGCAAGCGACGAGGCACGCAGCGTGTCGTGGACATCGGGTTCGCTCATGGCAGGGCTCCTGGGTTGGCAAAAGGGTCAGGGTCGGCTGCGGACGGCGCCGACGGCGCGACCTCATCGGCACGACGCACGAAGGCGTCGACCAGCGTGGCGGTGGCCTTGTCGAACACCGGCGCGGCGAGGCGGCCCAGCAGCGCGGTGTCGAACTCGTAGTCGAGCGCGAATTCGACGCGGCACCCCCATTGTGCAAGAGGCGTCAGATGCCACTGGCCGTCAAAGCGCCGGAACGGTCCTTCCTCGAGCCCGATCGCCATCCAATGGGGTGCGCGCTTGGGGTTGCGCGTGACGAATCCGAAGCGCACACCATGCCAGGCGACCTCGAGCCGCGCCACGACGACCACGTCGTCGCGGTGCAGGATGTGCGCCGAAGCGCACCAGGGCAGGAAGGCCGGGTAGTCCTCGGCCGCCTCGATGAGCGCGAAGATGCGCTCGGCCGGGTGGGCAACGAGTGCGGAACGGCGCACTTGCATCGCTGCGTGCCTTCAGGCGCGATGGCGCATCGTGACGGCCTCCTGCTGCTCGAGTTCCTCGAGCCTCGTCTCGATGTCGGCCACGTCGCGTTCGAGCGCGGGCAGCAGCACGTCCTGCAGGGCGCGGGCGCGGCGCACCGAACGGCGGTACTCCTGCGACAGGCGCTCGAGATTGCCGACCACCGCGGCCAGCGGCGCAGAGGCGGCGGCCAGCAGAGCGAACGCGCGGCGGCACTCGTGCAGCTCGGGCGACGCGCCGACGCTGTCCGGGGTCTCGGGGTGCGGCGACTCCCATTTCGCCTGTTGCAGGCGAACGCCCATCAGCGAGCCGGCCTGCCGCGAGACGCTCGCCGCGCTGGCATCGACGGCGGGCTGCACCTGCAGGCCTTGCAGCCCATGCCGTGCCAGCGCCGCGTGAAGCGCGTGCATCGCGCGCTCGTGGGCGTCGCGCATCTCGGCTTCAAGTGTCGCGTGCTGCCGCAACTGGCGCAGCATCTCGCCGGCCAGCAGCAGGCACTTCTCGTCGAGAAAGACATAGCCCTCGCGCATCGCATGACGCTCGTCCTTCAGTTCGAGCAGCGCCGCACGGGTTGGGCTGCCAGTGCTCATGCCGCGTTCTCGAGGTGTTGGGCAATCTGCGCGTCCGACAGGCGAGCAAGCTCGCTCTTCGGCAACCCGCCGAGCAGCCGCCAGCCGACCGTCATGCTCTCGTCGAGCGTGCGCGGGGCGTCCTGGTGCAGCAGGCGCGACTCGAACGCATCGCCGAATGCCAGGTACTGGCGGTCGGTCGCGGCCAGGCCCTCCTCGCCGACCACGCTGGCGAGCACCCGCGCCTGCACCGCGCGCGCATAGGCGGCGTAGAGCTGGCTCGCCAGCGCGGGATGATCAGGGTGCGTGTAGCGGCCGCCCGTGCCGTCCTTCATCAGGCGTGACAGGCTCGGCAGCACGTCGACCGGCGGATAGATCGCACGCCGGTCGATGTCGCGCGACAGCACGATCTGGCCTTCGGTGATGTAGCCCGTCAGGTCGGGAATCGGGTGGCTGATGTCGTCGGCCGGCATGGTCAGGATGGACAGTTGCGTCAGCGTGCCTTGCACGCCACGCAGTGTGCCTGCGCGCTCGAACAGCGTCGCGAGGTCAGAGTACAGGTATCCCGGAAACCCCTTGCGGCTCGGGATCTCGCCCTTGCTCGACGAGACCTCGCGCAGCGCCTCGGCGTAGTTGGTCATGTCGGTGAGTATCGCCAGCACATGCTTGCCGCAGACAAACGCGAGGTACTCGGCCGCGGTGAGGGCAAACCGCGGCGTCAGCAGCCGCTGTGTCGAGCTGTCACTGGCCAGGTTGAGGAACAGCGCGGTGCGCTCGAGCGCGCCGCTGGCCTCCAGGCTGCTGCGGAAGAACTCCGCGCTGTCATGCGGCAGGCCGATGCCGGCAAAGACGATCGCGAAGTCGTCGCCCGGCGCGCCGCGCGCGTCGCCCTCGCGCGGGCGCAGGCGGGCGTGGCGCGCGATCTCGACCGCGAGCCGGTCGTGCGGCAGCCCGCCGCCGGAGAAGATCGGCAGCTTCTGGCCGCGCACCAGACTGTTCAGCAGGTCGATTGCGGTCACGCCGGTCTCGATGAAGTCGCGCGGGCCGGCGCGCGCCACCGGATTGATCGGCAAGCCGTCGATGCGCTGGCGCTGGCGCGGTGCGATCGGCGGGCCGCCATCGATGACCTGGCCGACGCCGTTGAAGACACGGCCGAGCATGGTCGGTGCCAGGCTGCACATCGGCGGCTCGCCGAGGAAGCGAACCACGGTGTCGCGCAACGCGAGGCCGGCAGTCGACTCGAGCACCTCGATCGTCACATGCTCGTCGTCGATCGCGGCGATGCGACCGCGCCGCGGCGCGCCGTCGCGGCCCTGCACCTCGACCGCATCGTGCAGGCCGACGTCGAGCGTGCGGCGCAGGAACAGCAGCGGCCCTTCGAGCCGGGTCGCGACACCCTCAGCGCTCAGCCGCATCGGGCACCTCCACCGGGGGCATGAGCGCCGCGAACTCGCGGTCGAGTTGGGCTTCGAGTTCGGCCATGCGCGCAAGCTCGGCGTCGCCGATCTCCTCGCCCATGCGCTGCAGGCCGCGCACCGACGCGAGCGACGCGAGCTGCTCGGGGTGCACGCCGGCTGCCAGCGCGGCCTCGGCATGGTCGATGAACTTGGCGACCAGCCGCATCATCGCTCCCTGGCGCTGCGGGCTGCAGACGCGGTCGATCTCGGAGAACGCCGACTGGCGCAGGAACGCGTCGTTGATGAGCTCGGCGCAGAACAGCGACAGCTGCTGGCGCAACGGCAACGCGTCCTTGCCGATGATGCGCGCCATGCGCTCCAGGCGTGCCTGCTCGTCGAGCAGCGTGAGGAAGCGCTTCCTCAGCGCCAGCCACTCGTCGTTGCCCTCGCCGGCCCACCAGGGCGCGAAGATGCGTGCGTCCTCGGCATAGCTTTGCAGCGGGTGCACCGCCGGATAGAAGCGCGCCTGCGCGCGCTTGGCATCCAGGGCCCAGAAGGCGCGCACGTAACGTTTGGTGTGGCTGGTCACCGGCTCCGAGAAATCGCCCGACGGCGGGCTGATCGCGCCAATCAGGGTGACCGAGCCGCGCCCTGCCCCCAGCGTCTCGACGACGGCGGCACGCTCGTAGAAATCGGCCAGGCGCGAGGCCAGGTACGCCGGGTAGCCCCCCTCGCCCGGCAGCTCGCCGAAGCGGCCCGACACCTCGCGCAGCGCCTCGGCCCAGCGGCTCGTGGAGTCGGCCATCAGCGCCACGTCCAGCCCCTGGTCGCGGAAGTACTCGGCCACCGTCACCGCGCTGTAGATCGACGCCTCGCGCGCCGCCACCGGCATGTTGGACGTGTTGGCGATGATCACCGTGCGCTCCATCAGCGCGCCGCCGGTCTTCGGGTCGGTCAGCTCGGGAAACTCCTCGAGCACGCCCGCCAGTTCGTTGCCGCGCTCGCCGCAGCCCAGGTAGACGATCACGTCGGCGCGGCAGCCCTTGGCCAGCGCTTCGAGCAGCACGGTCTTGCCGGTGCCGAAGCCGCCGGGAATCGCCGCCTTGCCCCCCAGCGCGACCGGGAACAGGCTGTCGAGCACGCGCTGCCCGGTCACCAGCGGCGCTGCGGTGGGCAGGCGCTGGCGTGCCGGGCGCGGGGTGCGCACCGGCCACTCGTGGCCCATCGACAGCGCCAGGTCCTGGCCGCCTTCGGCGCGAAGCCAGCAGACCTCCTGCGCTTCGTCGTAGCGGCCCGGCGTGACGACCCTTTGCACCACGCCTGCGCGGGCGGGCGGCACGAGGCAGGCCTGGCTGCGGCCGCTGTCGCTGGCGCGCGCATCGCCGAACACCTGTCCGGCGTGCAACACGTCGCCGGCCTTCACGCGCGGCGTGAAGTCGAATTCGCGCGGCGCTGCCCGGTGCATGCCGGCAGCAACGAACGCGCTGTCCTGGCCCGCCAGCGGCCGCAACAGCCCATCGAAGATGTGGCCGAGCAGCCCGGGACCGAGGCGGATGGACAGCGGCAACCCGTCACCCTCGAGTTCGACGCCCGGGCGCAGGCCGGTCGTGTCCTCGTAGACCTGCACCACGATCTCGTCGTCGTGCAACCGCACGACCTCGCCCAGCAGCGCCTGCGGGCCGACACGCACCGCCTCGCGCATCGCGAAGGGACCCGTGGCCCGCGCCCGCAATACCGGTCCGGCGATCGCACGGATCGTTGCACGGCTCATGCCGGACCCCGCGATCCGCCCTTGCCGACGGCCGACGGCGACGCTTCGGGCGGCAGCGAGTTCGGCGGCTCGGCGGCACTGTCGAGCGCGGCGACGAGTCGCCCGCCGATGTCTTCGCGGTCGGCAAGCAGGCCACCGAGCGTGGCATCGACGATGTTGCCGTCGGACATGATCCGCAGGCCGGCCTCGATCGCAGGGTCCTCGCTGAAGCGCAGCTCGAGCGGTGGCGTCGCGATGCGCTGACGTTCGTTTGCGGGCCAGCCTGACGCATGCGCGACCTGCCAGGGCCCGGCGTCCAGCAGTTGCTGTGCACCCGCAAGCGTGGCGGCCACCCAGGCGGAACGCGATGATTCGGCCTGCCAGCGCGCGACGAGCACGGCGGGCAGGCGTTGCCAGGCCGCAGCGAGCAGCGCCTCGAGATGGCGCTGCGCTTGCGCGCGCCGGCGCGTCTGCAACTCCGTCCGCGCCGCGGCAAGCCGCAACTGCGTGCGCGCACGTTCCTCGGCGAACGCCTCGCGCATGCGTGCGTGCGCTTGCGCGCGCGATTCGGTCTGCAGGGCGTCGGCCTGTGCGCGCGCCTCGTCCAGCAGTGCTGCGCAGCGGCGAACCCGCTCCTGTTCGACGAGGTCGAGCAGGGCCTGCGTGCGGGCCGCCAGCGTCACGGCTCCGTCCCCAGGCCGAGTTGCATGCGCAACCGCGCCGCGAAATCGGGCAAGGCGGCGACGCCCTGCGTGTCGGGCACGACGAACACGAGCGGCGCGGGCGCCGCGGTGGCACGCCGCAGCTGCGTGGCGTCAATACGGGGCGCGAGCGCAGCCGACACCAGCACCAGTGCGGCCTCACCGCGCGACGCCTCCAGCGCCGCGGCTTCGCCGCCCGCCTCGGGCACGCGCACCGCAGCGCCCGCCAGGCGCCAGCCCGCCGCGCCGATCTCGTCGCCGATGTAGTGCAACGCGACCATCAGGCCGTCCTCACGCCAATCGGTTCAGGATCAGGATCGACATGATCAGGCCGTAGATCGCGATGCCTTCAGCCAGGCCGACGAAGATCAGCAGGCGGCCGAAGAGTTCGGGTTTCTCGGCCAACGCTCCGATCGCTGCAGTGCCGACCTTGGCCACCGCGAAGCCGGCGCCCAGCGCCGCGAATGCGGTGGACAACGCGGCGGCCGCCAGGCCCCAGCCCCACACCTCGCCGGGCAGCGTGGTCCCCCCCTCGGTGGCTGCGTGCGCCGGCCAAGCGATCACGAGCAAGGCAGTGGCCGCGAGGGCCGCTGCAAAGGCGGCCGCCACGAGGGCGGCACTGAACTTGAACGTCGTCGGTTTCACCTAGGTCTCCTGCAAGGTCGATGGTGGCAGGGGCAGCGGGCGGAACACGCGCCCCTGTCCCTGGAGGAATCGGGTGAAGAATTCGAACAGCACGAGGCGCGTGGTCTGGATCGACACCACCAGGCCCTCGAGCGCGATCACCACGACGTTGCCGGCCACGAGCACCGCGCCGGCGACGAATGCACTCGGCGCAGCGTCCATCAGCGCGACGACGGCTGCGGACAGCCCCGCGTGCGCCAGTGCGAACGCACCGACGCGGGCGAACGACAGCGTGTTCAGGAGGATCTGCAGCAGCCGCTCGACCAGTTCGCCCGCGGCAGCGAGCGCCGCCAGCGCACGACGCTCGATCGCGGCATGTCCGGCGCAGAACAACACGGCGCCGGCCGCCGCGACCGCGAGCGCCGGTGGCCACAGCGCCGACGCGACCAGCCCGAGATAGGCCACCACGTAGCCGACGTCGGTGACCAGCCATGCGCCGAGTTCGCCGCGCCAGTACGCCCCGAGAGCGGACAACAGCAGCCCCATCGTCAGCAGCAGCGCGCCGCCGACCACCGGCACGGCCAGCACGGCCAGCGGGTCCTCCAGCGGCTCGATCCACAGCGCGTGCAGCGTGTGCAGGCTGAACACGCTGCCGAACAGGAAGCCGAACAGCACCGAGCTCAGGCCGCCCGCGATGAACAACCGGGCCAGCGCAAATCGTCGCCGCAGCACGAAGCCCGCCGCCGCGATCACCAGGCCCTGGCCGACGTCGCCGAACATGTAGCCGAACATCAGCGGCACCGCCAGCGCCAGCATCACGCTCGGGTCGGCCTCGGTGCTCGAGGGCATGCCCAGCGAGCGCGCGAACACCTCGAACGGCCGTGCCCATGCGGGATTCGCGAGCAGCATCGGCGCATGGGCGCCGCGCGGTGCACGTGGGAATCGCAGCAGCGCGCGCGCACCACTTCGCTCGATCGCCGCTTCCAGCGCTCCGCCTTGCCCGTTGGCGAGCGTGCTCGTCCAGCCGGTGACCCAGCAGAACAGCTCGCCCACCTCGAGCCCGTGCACGTTGTCGATCACCCACTGCAGGCGGCGGGCATCGGCCAGCGCCCCCCGCAGCCCGTGTGCGTCGGCCAGTGCGGCGAGCCGGCTGCGCAACCGCTGCGCGTTCGCGCTCAGAGCCTCGACGCGAGCCGTGGCAACGGCGCGATTTTGTTCGCGGTCGCGCTGCAGCCACGCCGGTGGCGCGACCCACCGACCCTTGGCCGCCGCGGTGAGCTGCTCGAGCGCCTGGAGCTGGGCCGCGCTGCCGACGGCGAGCGCGTGGTGCCAGCCGTCGGCCACGAAGTGGCGCACGATCGCTGCGTCGGACGCCGCAGCCAAGGTCGAATGCGGCGGGGTGGTCATTGCCGCTGCCGGCGCGACGGCCAGACGCACCAGCAGCGGCGGGCCGGCCTGGGCGGCCTGTGCGAGGTCGATCAGCCCGTCGTCGAGGTGCTCGAAGACGCACTGCCAGCGGGCCAGGTCGGCGAGTTCGGCGTCGCCGTCCTGCAAGGTGCGGATCAGGGGCTCGGCCTCGATCGCCCAGGCTTCGAGCCGCGTCACGCAGCGCTGCAGCGCAGCCGTTGGCGGCTCGGGCACCACGGACGGGTGCAAGTCGTCCTGCGGCCAGTAGGCACCATAGCGCAGGCCAAGCTCGCGGAAACGCTGCAGCAGCGGTCGCAAGTCGTCGAAGCTTGGCGGCAGTGTGGCCCCCGAGCGCGTCTCGAGTTCGACCGCGCCGGTGGCCGCAAGCGCCTCCAGCGCAAGCGTGGTGTCGTCGCGCGCGACGAGCAGTTCGAACCAGCGGGCGGCGCGCGGGCGGATCATGCGTGCAAGACCCGTTGCGGGAAAGCGGCGCGGCCGATGATCTCGGCGCGCAGGCGCTCGAGCTCGAGCGCCTGCAGTGCCAGGAACGCGAACGCCGACAAGGGCTCGACCGGGTGACGGCGCAGCAAGGCGACCAGGCGCGCGTGCAGCACGCGCCGCTGGCCCCAGCCGTCGCGCGACTGCGGCGCGCCGAAGTCCTGCGCGTGACGCGTGAGCAGCGCGACCAGCTCGCGCTCGATCGCGGCGCGGCCATCGCCGGGCGGCAGCAGGCCGCGCCAGGCTTGCAGCCACGATCCGAGCACGCCCGACGGATCCTCGCGCGCGTGGCACAGCAGATTGCGCCACGCCGGGTCGGCAGCGCTCGGGTGCCCGGGCACATCCCCGGCGGCGGCATCGAGGGCGCCCAGCTGTTCGTCGGTCGCCAACCACGGCGCGCGGTCGCCGCCGCGCGCCCAGTGCTGCACGGCCGCCAGGTCGGCCAACCGGGCGCACCAGTCGATCGCCGGCTGCCACTGCAGCGCCATCCAGCGGGCGACCTCACGCACGCATTCGCGCCAGCGGCGCCGCAGCACCGACTCGATCCCGTGCAGTCCGGTGTCGGCCGACACACCCGGCAGCCAGCGTGCGAGCGCGCTCGCACGCGCCAGTTCGAGCACCGCCGCCAGGTCGCGCGTGGTCTCGATGCGACGCCAAGCCATTCCGTCGGGCTGCAGGCCCCAGCGTGCCCAGATGCGCGCGTGCGCGTACTCCAAGCTGCCCATGTCGGCGCGCAGCGTGTTCACGGCTCGCCGCCCGTCAACTGCCGCGCCACGCGCTGCACCGCCTGCTCGATGCGATCGTGGTCGTTTGTCACCAGGGGCGTTACAGCGGCCAGCGCATCGGCGTCGGCGGCCAGTCCCTGCAGACCGGCCTGGAGCGCTGCCTCGAAAGCGGCGCGCACCGTCGCAATGCGCGATCGCGTGCGCTCGGCGCGTGCGCGCACTTCGCCGCGTGAGCGCTCCGCGACCTGCGCCGCCTGCGCGCGCGCCTCATCGACCGCCGCGCGCGCTGCCTGCTCGGCCTGCAGCACCTGCGCGAACGCCGCCTCGACATCGCGCTCTGGTGCGCTGGGGGCCCACACGTGGCTGGACACGAACCACTCCTTCCTGCGCTGGGGTGCGGGGTGCGTACCCCGAGCAAGGGTGACGCCGCGCAAGCGAGCGATCGTTGATGTCCGTCAAGGTGCGTCACGACTCGAAGCGCCCAATCTCGCGTACGCGAATCGAACCGCATTACCCACGGATACGGCGCGCCGCTCGGCGCATACCCCTCGAGGAGAAGTGAATGTTCGAGACCCACTACGAGTTGATGCGCCGCCAGGGCATCTCGCGTCGCAGCTTCGCCAAGTTCTGCAGCCTGACGGCCGCATCGCTCGGCCTGGGCGAGGCCGGCGCGCAACAGATCCAGCAGGCGATGCAGACCAAACCGCGCACGCCGGTCATCTGGCTGCACGGGCTGGAGTGCACCTGCTGCAGCGAATCGTTCATCCGCTCGTCGCACCCCTTGGCCAAGGACGTCGTGCTGTCGATGATCTCGCTGGACTACAGCGACACGCTGATGGCCGCCGCCGGCCACCAGGCCGAGGCCGCGCTCGAGGAAACGATCAAGAAGTACAAGGGCAACTACATCCTGGCCGTCGAGGGCAACCCGCCGCTGGCCGACGACGGCATCTACTGCATTCCGGGCGGCAAGCCCTTCGTCGAGAAGCTGCGCCACGCGGCCAAGGACTGCAAGGCGATCATCTCCTGGGGCTCGTGCGCGTCGTGGGGCTGCGTGCAGGCGGCCAAGCCGAATCCGACGCGTGCCACCCCGGTGCACAAGGTCATCACCGACAAGCCGATCATCAAGGTGCCGGGCTGCCCGCCGATCGCCGAAGTGATGACCGGCGTGGTGACCTACATCCTGACCTTCGACCGCCTGCCCGAACTCGATGCCCAGGGGCGGCCGAAGATGTTCTACAGCCAGCGCGTGCACGACAAGTGCTACCGCCGGCCGCACTTCGACGCCGGCCAGTTCGTCGAGCATTTCGACGACGCCGGTGCGCGCATGGGCTACTGCCTCTACAAGGTCGGCTGCAAGGGCCCGACGACCTACAACGCCTGCTCGGCCACGCGCTGGAACGAGGGGCTGTCGTTCCCGATCCAGAGCGGCCACGGCTGCATCGGCTGCTCGGAAGACGCGTTCTGGGACAAGGGCGGCTTCTACAACCACCTGACCTCGATCCAGGTGCCGGGTCTCGGCGGCGCCGAGGGCACGGCCGACAAGATCGGCGTTGCCGCCCTCGTCGGTGCCGGCGCGGCGCTCGCTGCGCATGCGGCGGTCAGCGCGATCAAGCAGGCGCGCAGCAAGACCGCCAACGACCAAGTCTCATCCGTGGAGAAGTGAACCATGGCAACGCTTCAGACCCAAGGGTTCACGCTGGACAACTCCGGCAAGCGCGTCGTCGTCGATCCGATCACCCGCATCGAAGGCCACCTTCGCATCGAGGTCAACCTCGACAAGGACAACGTGATCCGCAATGCCGTGAGCACAGGCACGATGTGGCGCGGGCTCGAGGTCATCCTCAAGGGTCGCGACCCGCGTGACGCGTGGGCGTTCACCGAACGCATCTGCGGCGTGTGCACCGGCGTGCACGCGCTGGCCTCGGTGCGTTCGGTCGAGGACGCGCTGGCGATCAAGATCCCGAAGAACGCGAACATCATCCGCAACCTGATGCACGCCACGCTGTATGCGCAGGACCACCTGGTGCACTTCTACCACCTGCATGCGCTCGACTGGGTCGACGTGGTGTCGGCGCTGAAGGCCGATCCGAAGAAGACGAGCGAACTGGCGCAGAGCATCTCGCCGTGGCCCAACAGCAGCTTCGGCTACTTCCGCGAGGTGCAGAACAAGCTCAAGAAGTTCGTCGAGAGCGGCCAGCTCGGCATCTTCGCCAATGCGTACTGGGGCAGCCCGGCGTACAAGCTGCCGCCCGAGGCCAACCTGATGGCGGTGGCGCACTACCTGGAGGCGCTCGACTTCCAGAAGGAGATCGTCAAGATCCAGACCATCTTCGGCGGCAAGAACCCGCACCCGAACTGGCTGGTCGGCGGTGTGCCCTGCGCGCTCAACGTCGACGGCACCGGCGCGGTCGGCGCAGTCAACATGTTCTACCTGAACATGGTGGGCGACATCGTCAATCGCACGATCGAGTTCATC
>Ga0224500_10001589_pt1 | contig 13241 bp, 11 predicted proteins | sample SF_Oct11_sed_USG_FD_168126 | JGI IMG/M metagenome (GOLD analysis project Ga0224500, IMG submission 168126) | Sediment microbial communities from San Francisco Bay, California, United States - SF_Oct11_sed_USGS_4_1 | ecosystem: Environmental > Aquatic > Marine > Sediment | place: USA: California... | reverse complement strand
TCGACGACCTCCATGCGCTTCAGGGTGCGGATGCCGTCCGACGGGCTGCACTCGTTGCACGAGGCCACGTAGTAGACCCGGACGAAATAGCGCCGGATGCCGGCGAGGCTGGCGACGTCGCAAGCCGCCGTGCGCAAGGTGAACTGCGACGCGTCGTTCGACACGCGCAGCAGAGTCGGATCGTTGATGCACTGGGAGGCCTGCACGTAGACGCTGGTGGGTGCCACCTGCGCCGTCGTGACGGTGCGCGAACTGACACGCCGGATCGCCAGCACGTCGGTTCCCGCCACGCGGTTCGGCAGGCAGTTCAGTTCGACGACGCCTCCGGCCGGGTCGTCAAATCCCTGGAGCTGCGCGGGGTAGCGCGGAGGGATCGCGGTGGGCTGCCATCCGAGCTGGACGGCGTCCGCCGTGTTCCAGTTGCAGGGCGAGGGGTCGTTGAAGACGGTGTCCGAGGGTGGCAGGAAGGTGCCGTAGAACCCCGCGTGGCGGACGTCGTCGCCGATGATGTCGGCGGCGAAGCGGCTGTTTTCCACCAGCCTGCTCACGCGGTCGAGCTCGCCCCGTCCGCTCGACGTCTGCGAGAAGACTGTCGCGAGCACGGTGAGCACGATCAGGCTGATGGTCAGCGCGACCATCAGCTCGATCAGGGAGAAGCCGGAAGCAGCCCGGCGGGCGCGCATCGGAAGTGGCCTCAGCTGTTGAGGACGCCGAGGCGGACCGGCATCACCATCACGCGCCGCTGGTTCTCGTTGCCGAAGAGGTCGCGTCCGCAGCCGTTGGGGGCGAAACCGGTGTCGACCAGCGGTGCGGGACCCGCGCTCATCCCCTGCCACGCGATCGCGACGGCGTGGATCCGGTTGAAGGCGTCGATCTCGTAGACGCATCCGATGGCGCCCACCAGCACGCCGGCGTTGCGCGTGTCGATCTGCTCGTTCGTTCCCGCGAGCAGCTGGCTCCACTCGCAACGGTCGCGCTCGGCGAGCGGGGCGGTCGGGTTGCAGACGACAGTCGAGGTCGTGGTCGTCCCGCCGCCGGTCGTCGTGACATATCCGGTGACTCCGGCGTTGCCGGTCACGTAACCGGCGACGTTGGCGCGGTTCGCCTCGATGCGCGAGACCATGTCCTGCAGCAGCATCACCGCCTGCGTGCGCTGCGTGGCCTCCACTTCGGCGACGAAGGAACGCGATACCAGGCCGGCGACGCCGAGCAGGCCGAACGCGACCACCACGACGGTGACCATTGCTTCGACCATCGCGAAGCCGGCAACCAGGCGGAAGCGGAGGCTGTTCATGTCAGGCCGCGCAGAAAGCCTTGGTCGAGCGGGACAGGCCCGAGGCATCGATCCGGACGATGCGCCCGGACAGATTGCCGCCGGTCGGCGGGCAGATCTGGAAGTTGCCGACGGTGACGAGCGACGCGCGCCCGCTGCCGTCGAACGTCAGTGTCCCCGGGGCCGCGGCGAAGTCGACCTGTCCGGTGAGGGCGGCGCGCGTGCGCAGTACGGTTCCGGCGGCACTGACCGTCCAGCCGTTGGCCCACAGTCCGCCGACAGGCGCGACCACGACGTCGTCGTTACGCTTCACGGCCTCGCTGCGCGCGAAGTCGAGATCGGCGACGAGGTCGAAGGCGGCGCCGCGGATCTGCGTGGACTGGTTGAGCCACACGAAGCTCGAGGCGCTGACGCCCGCGAGGATCGCCATGATCGCCATCACGATGATCATCTCGACCAGCGTGAAGCCGCGTTGAACCTTTGCGCGCGCCGTTAGCGTGTTCATGGGTTCTCCTACCAGCAGCGGGTGGCTGCCGCCCCCTTGGTTCCGGTCTGGTTGATCGTCATCGCGCCGCAGCGGTCGGTCGCCTGCGGGCCGCTGGGCGTGGCCGTCACGGTGAACGTGGCGGGGGGGCCCGCGGTGGTGACGACCGCGATCGTGTAGCGGTTGGCGATGTCGGCAGGCGGGGTCATGTTGAGCGCGGCAACGGTGTCCGCGTACGCCCGCCTCGACAGGAAGAACTGCGCCTGCCGGCTGGCCACGTCGCTGATGAAGGCCTGCGCGGAGGAGCGGTAACCGCGCTGGACGTACTCGCTGTAGTTCGGAATGGCGATGGCGGCGAGGATGCCGATCACGACCATGATCACGATGAGTTCGATCAGCGTGAAGCCGCGCTCGCGCTGCCGTGCAATCAGTTTGTTAGTGCTGACCAGCATTTCGTGCCGTGCTCTCTTGCCTGTTGAGTCACTCTTCGGCGGGCGCGGCAGCAGTTTTCAACCGAGGCTGACGAACGGCTGACGACCGCCGCCGGATGCGCACTTCCCATGGCTCGAATTCTCCGTTTCGGCGGAACTCACCAATCCGGCGAATAGGGCGGCTTTCCGAGCGCTGGTCTCAGAGGGAAGAGGACCGTGCGCCGCTCGTCGGCGGGAAGCCGCCGCACGGGGTGGCGGGCGCACGGACAGCCGTCCGAACGGACGGCAGCGCGTGGTCTGGGTACGAAGACTCTTTTCGGCGACGAGCGGTCAGGCGGCTGCCTTGGCGGCGACCGCGTTGCCAGCGCGCGAGTGCGCCTTGCGGTCAAGGAAGCGGCTGATCCACTGGCCGGTGGCGACGACCTTCGCGAAGTCGATGCCGGTGTCGATGCCGAGCCCGTCGAGCAGATACAAGACGTCCTCGGTGGCGACGTTGCCGGTCGCGCCCTTCGCATATGGACAGCCGCCCAGCCCGGCGACGCTGGTATCGAACGTGGCGATGCCCATTTCCAGGCAGGCGTACACATTGGCCGCTGCCATGCCGTACGTATCGTGGAAGTGACCGCTCACGGCGCGGATGTCGTAGATGGCGAGCACGGCTTCCATCGCTCGCTTCGTCTTCTCCGGCGTGCCGACGCCGATGGTGTCCGCGACCCCGATGTCATCGACGCCGATATCCTTCATGCGCTGCGCGACGTACGCCACCGCGGACGGCGTGACTTCGCCCTGGTAGGGGCATCCGAGCGCAACGGAAATCGCGCCGCGCACGCGCATGCCGTGGCGATGCGCAGCCTCCGCCACCGGCCGGAAGCGCTCGACCGACTCGGCGATCGAGCAGTTGATGTTCTTCTGCGAGAACGCCTCGCTGGCGGCGCCGAACACGACGATCTCATCGGCCCTGGCGGCGAGCGCGCCCTCGAAGCCCTTCATGTTGGGCGTCAGCACCGAATACACGACCCCGGGCTTGCGGCGGATACGGGCCATCACTTCGGCGGCATCCGCCATCTGCGGCACCCACTTCGGCGACACGAAGGACGTGACCTCGATGTTGCGGAAACCCGCGTCGGCGAGGCGATCCACCAGTTCGACCTTCACGTCGGCCGGAATCATCTGCTTTTCGTTCTGCAGGCCGTCGCGAGGCCCCACATCCACGATCGAAACCTTGCCTGGCAATGCCATCAGTACCCCCGCTTCCAGTCGACGACGCCGCCCACCGGCTCGCCACGTTCCAGGGAACGGATTTTATGCGCCACCTGTCGCACCGAATCCTCCAGCAGCGTCACGCCGGAGACGTGAGGAGTCACGGTGACGCGCGGGTGCGACCAGAACGGATGTTCGGCGGGCAGCGGTTCGACGGCGAACACGTCGAGCGTCGCCCCGGCGAGCTTGCCGGCATCGAGCAGCGCGAGCAGGTCGGCCTCGTCGAGGTGCGCGCCGCGCGCGAGGTTGACGACATGCGCGCCATCCGCGAGCCGCTCGAGGTGCTCGCGACGCAGGATGCCTGTGGTGTCGGCCGTCAGCGGCAGCGTGTTGACCAGGATCTGCAGCCCGGTCAGGAATGCCGGGAGTTCCGCCGGGCCGGAGTACGCGCGCACGGCGCCGGACTCATGCCGCGTGCGCGCATAGCCGCGGACCTGGAAGCCCTGCTCGACCAGCGCCCTTGCGACGGCGCCGCCGATCGCGCCGAGGCCGAGGACGCCGACCGTGACCTCGGCGGGCGCGAACGGCCGGCGCGGCGCCCACTGCCGCTGCGCCTGCCGCTGCGCGTATTCCTCGAAGCGATACGCGTAGCGCAGGGCCACCGCCAGCGCGTACTGCGCCATAGGCCCGGCCATGCCGGCATCCTCGAGTCGAATCAGCGGCACCGATCGCGGGAACGTGGCCATCGCGGCCAGCGCGTCGATGCCGGCGCCGAGATTGAAGACTGCCTTCAGCCGGCTCTGCTCGAGGAAGAAGGACGGATGCGGCCGCCACACCAGCGCGTAGTCGGCCGGCGTGGCGGTGTCGTCGGCCGTCTCCCGTTCGGCGTCGCGCGTCGTCACGTCCGCCTCCGGCAGCTCCTCCTGCACGCGCGCCGACCACTTCGACAAAGCGGCAGCGCCAAGGGCGATGACGATGCGGGGCTTCATCGCGCCCGGTTCACGCCGTCTCGATGCGGACCAGCTCGGCGCCTTCGTCGACCTGGTCGCCGACGGCGAACAGCACCTCGGCGACCACGCCGTCCGCGGGCGCGACGATGGTGTGCTCCATCTTCATCGCTTCCATCACGAGCAGCGGCGCGCCGCGCTCGACGCGCGCCCCCGCGATCGTGGAAATGGCAATCACCTTGCCGGGCATCGGCGCCGTCAGCCGGCCGGTCGCCGCATCGCCGCCGGTCGATTGAGCGATCGCATCGAACAGCGCCAGCACGCGGTGCCGGCCATGCGCGAACAGGTGCAGCTCGTCGCCTGCGCGAACGACGTCCCCGACCAGTGCGTGGCCGCCGAAGCGGATGCCGATCCGGGTGCCATCGACCGCGCTGAGGGCGAGCGGCGTATCCGCATCGTCGTGATGGAACATGTAGCCGTCGCGCGTGTACTCGAGGTCGACGTCATGCACGCCGCGCTCAGACTTCAGGGTCAGGGTGCGCACGTAATGCGTGTTCAGGCGCCAGCCCTGTGCCGACCCCCAGGGGTCGGCACTCGCGCCGGCGTTCTCGTCGGCCAGCACGCGCGCGCAGGCGAACGCGAGCCACTCGTTCGGCACCCCTTCACTCCGGTCCGCGTCCGGGAACAGGTGCGCCCGCTCCCGCTCGATCAGGCCGGTGTCGAGTTCGGCGCGGGCGAAGGCCGGATTGGCCACCAGGCGCGACAGGAAGTCCACGTTGTTCGCCACCCCGACGATGTGAAAGTCCGCCAGGGCGCCCCGCAGCCGCGCCAGCGCGTGCGAGCGGTCCGTACCCCAGACGATCAGCTTGGCGATCATCGGGTCGTAGTGCGGCGTGATGCTGTCGCCCTGGCGCACACCACTGTCGATCCGCACGGAAGCCGGCGGCGTTTCCGATTGCCCGCCGAACTCGACGGCGTCCGGCAGCGCAAGGTGCAGCAGGCGGCCGGTTGCCGGCAGGAAGCCGGCGTCGGGGTTCTCGGCGTAGATCCGCGCCTCGATCGCATGGCCGCGGATCGAGAGCGATTCCTGGCTGACTGGCAGCGGCTCGCCCGCGGCAACCCGCAACTGCCATTCGACCAGGTCGAAACCGGTGATCATCTCGGTGACCGGATGCTCGACCTGCAGTCGCGTGTTCATCTCCATGAAGAAGAAGTGGCCCGTCGGATCGGCGATGAACTCGACCGTCCCGGCGCCGACGTAGCCGACCGCCCGGGCCGCGGCCACCGCGGCTTCACCCATCGCGCGCCGCCGCTCGGGCGTCATTCCAGGCGCCGGCGCCTCCTCCAGCACCTTCTGATGCCGACGCTGCACCGAGCAGTCGCGCTCGAACAGGTACACCGCGTTGCCGTGCGTGTCCGCGAACACCTGGACCTCGATGTGGCGCGGCCGCTCGACGTACCTCTCGATCAGCACGCGCTCGTCGCCGAAGGCCGCGAGCGCCTCGCGCTTGCAGGAGGCAAGGGCGGCGGGAAACTCGGATGCCGCGGACACCACGCGCATCCCCTTGCCGCCGCCACCGGAACTGGCCTTGATCAGCACCGGGTAGCCGATCGCATCGGCCTGCGCCTGCAGAAATGCGGGCTCCTGGCGGTCGCCGTGATAGCCGGGCACGAGCGGCACCTGCGCGCGCTCCATCAGGGCCTTGGCCTCGCTCTTGTTCCCCATCGCATGGATGGCGAAGGGCGGCGGTCCGACGAACGTGATGCCGGCGTCGGCCAGCGCCTGCGCGAACGAAGCGTTTTCCGAAAGGAAACCATAGCCAGGGTGCACGGCGTCCGCACCGAGCGAACGGGCGGCGTCGATGATCAGGTCGCCGCGCAGGTAGCTGTCGCGAGCCGCCTCGGGGCCGAGGCGGACCGCCTCGTCCGCCATCGCGACGTGCCGGCTGGTGGCATCGGCGTCCGAGTACACCGCCACCGTGCGCACTCCCATGCGGCGCGCGGTGGTGATCACGCGGCATGCGATCTCGGCGCGATTCGCGATCAGCAGTTTCTTGAACATGGCGTCATTTCTTCCGGTTTCGTGACAGGTCCGGCGTCGTTTCCGGGATGAGTTTGAAGTAGCCCTGAGCGGGGTCAAGCAGCGCGTCCGCGCGCGGCGGAACGCCGCGCATCAAGCCTTCGGGCATCGCTCCATCGCCGGAAGCGGCAATTCTCGCCGGTCCACGCCCCGCGCCTCATCGGGATGCACCCGGCACGTCGCTTCCGGTGCCGAACAGCCGGCGTCCGATGCGGATGATGAAGCGAAAGATCCTGGGCAGCAGCCACGCGGCGAGACCGACCATCACCACCACGACAGCCAGCGCGACCAGCGGGTACGTCAGCACCAGCCATAGCAGGCCCAGCGTGGAAAGGTCCTCCGCCACCGACAAGCCGAGATTGGAGAAGGGCTCGGGGGACGTGTTCGCGGCGGCCCGTGTCCCGGCCTTCGTGAAGTGGCTGGTCGCCGCCAGCGAGCCTCCGAGGATGGCGGCCACCGTCGTCCAGGCCGCGCCGTCGAGTCCGCCGAGGACACCGGCGGCCAGGGCCGCGCCGGCCGGGATCCGGATGAACGTCTGGAGCGCATCCCACACGGTGTCCACGCCGGGGATCTTGTCCGCGACGAACTCCACCAGGACCATTGCGGCCGCCGCGCCGAGCACCCACGGGTGCTGCAGGATTGCGAGGCCCGGCGGCAGGTCGACCCAGCCGGCGTAGCCGACGAGGCCAACGACGAGCAGCACCGCGTACAGCCGGATACCGCTGGCGAAGCCGAGCACGGCCGCCAGCGCGATCAGTTGGGCGAGGTCTAGGGCCTCCATCGCAGACCGGTCCTTGTCAGTGCCTGCCCGTGCCGCACGGCGCGCCCGGCCGCCCGCAGCACGGCAGGCTGGATGATCCGGTCGGGCGAACCCGCGCCGCGCTGCGACGCGCAGGAGCGAAGTGCTTCACATTTCCTCGTCATCGCCCTGGTTCGCGGCTGCGTCGTGCTCGGTGACCCAGCGCGGCTTGCGCTTTTCCAGGAACGAGGCGATTCCTTCGCGCCCGTCGGCGCTGCAGCGGATTGCCGCGATCCGCTCCGCCGTGTAGGCGACAACGGCGTCGTCAACCGGCCGGAACGCGAGATCGCGCACCAGCCGCTTCGCTGCGGCGACGGCTTCCGAGCTCGTCAGCATCAGGGCCTCGAGCAGCTCGTCGATCGCCGCATCGAGGTCCTGCAGCGGCACGACGCTGTGCACGAGTCCGATCCGCGCCGCCTCCGCCGCGTCGAACTTTTCCGCGGTGAGGAAGTAGCGGCGCGCGTGGTTCGGCCCGATCGCGCGCAGGACGTAGGGCGCGATCGTCGCCGGAATCAGGCCGAGTTTCGTTTCCGTCAGGCAGAACTCTGCGTTGCCCGATGCGATGGCGATGTCGCACACGGCGACGAGGCCCATGCCGCCGGCGAATGCCGCGCCATGGACGCGCGCGATCACGGGCTTCGGGCATTCGTGGATGGTGCGCAGCATGACGGCGAGCTTCAGCGCATCGGTCCGGTTTTCCTCGTTCGAGTACTGCGCCATGCGCCGCATCCAGTCGAGGTCGGCTCCGGCGCAGAACGCCGGTCCCTCTGCCGCCAGCACGATGGCGCGAATCGCCGGATCGGCGCCGAGAGCCAGGAACGCGTCGGTCAGTTCGGCGATGGTCGTTTCGTTGAACGCATTGCGCACCTCGGCGCGAGTCATCCAGACGACTGCGACGCTGTGCGAAATGCTGATCTTCAGGTTCGAGGGCATGCGATCTTCCCGGGGTCGAGGGATGGCAGGGTCAGTGGATCCGCGACGGGGACGAGGCGAGCGGCGGCGCGCTCATCGCGCTCTTGAGACGCGCGGCGAGGAACGCATCGACTTCGGCGAGCGCGCCGGCGCGGGCGGCTGGATTTCCGCCGACGTGGACACCCTCGCGACTGACGCCCCCGCGCACGTCCAGGCGCAGGCGCACCGGCTGGGTGCTGTCGAAGCCGTGGTAGCTGTCGGAATAGAGGTGGACCGCGAGATCGGCGTCGGGCTGCGAGCGCAGGGTGCGCTCGGCGAGCTCGATGCAGCGCGCCGGCGGAGTCCAGTCGTCCTTCTCGCCGAGCAGCATCAGCACGGGCGTCCGGAGACGAAAGCTCTCCTTGAGCGCCGCCGCGCAACCCGGGTAGAACACGACCGCGCCGGCGAGCGGCTGCGCATGGAACGGGCGGCTGGCGTTGATCGCGGACAGGGTCGTTGTCGCGCCGTGCGACCAGCCCAGCATCAGGATCCCCCGCGGATCGACGTCCGGATGCTTCGCCAGCCATTCGACGGCCGCGATCGCATCGCCCCGGCGCGTCTCCACGGTGATGCCGCGCTGCCTGCCCGGCACCGCGCAGATCGACCCGCTGCCACGCGAGCCGAAGCTGTCAGGCAGGAGCACGTGAAAGCCCGCCTTGTTCAGCCTCGTCACGTAGTCCGGGTAGCGGGAGTCGAAGACCTTGCCGTCGCGGCCGTAGAGCCCGCCGCAGCCGTGCAGCGCGACGATCGCGGGGCCTGTCCCTGCGCCGGGGCGCGGCATCCAGTGCGCGGTGAGCTGCGTGCCGTCCGGCGCCTGGATCTGCACGCGCTCGGCACGTGCGAGCGGAGCGGCCAGCACGAGCAGCGTCGCGAGTGCCGCCGGGAGAGAGCGACTGTTCATGGGACTGCGATCCGCTTCGCGACTTCCTCGAGCATCACTTCGGTTGCGCCGCCGCCGATTGCGAGCACCCGCGCATCGCGCACCAGCCGTTCGATGGCGCTTTCGCGCATGTAGCCCATGCCGCCGTGGAACTGCTGGCACGCATACGTCACTTCGTTCACGAGTTCGCCCGTCAGGGCCTTCAGCATCGAGATCTCGGCCACGGCGTCGCGCTGTCCGTCGACCATCCACGCGCAGTGGTACAGCAGCTGCCGGGCGGCCTGCACGCGGGCCGCCAGCATCGACAGGCGCTGGCGGACCGCCTGCTTGTCCCATAGCGTCGCGCCGAACGCCTTGCGCTCGTTGACGTAGCGCAGCGTCAGGTCGAGGGCCGTCAGGCAGTGGCCGACCGCCATGCTGGCCAGCGCGATCCGTTCGGTCTGGAAGTTCCGCATGATCGCGTAGAAGCCGCGGTGCTCCTCGCCGAGGAGGTTGGCCGCCGGCACCCGGCAGTCCTCGAATACCAGTTCCGCGGTGTCCGACGCCAGCCAGCCGCTCTTCTTCAAGGCGCGCCCGACGGTGAAGCCCGGCGTACCGCGCTCGACCGCGAAGATCGAGATGCCGCGCGAGCCCTTCGCCAGCGGATCGGTGCGGGCGGCCACGAACACGAGGTCCGCCAGCACGCCGTTGGTGATGAACATCTTGCTGCCGTTGATCACCCAGTGATCGCCGTCGCGCTCTGCGCGGGTGCGCAGCGACGCCACGTCCGAGCCGGCGTCCGGTTCGGTCACCGCGACCGCGGTGATCAGCTCGCCGCGATGGATCGCCGGCAGCCAGCGCATCTTCTGCGCCGCAGATCCGGCGTTCAGCAGGTGCGGGCTCGCCATGTCCGTATGCACGAGCACGGTGATGACGAAGCCGCCCGATGTCGAGCGGGACAGCGCCTCCTGGAACACGACGTTCGTGATGACGTCCGTGTCGGAGCCGCCGTATTCCGAGGGCGCGGTCATGCCGAGCCAGCCGAGCGCGCCCATCGTCTTCAGCACGTCGCGCGGCGTGTAGCCCTGCTCGTCCCACTCGAGCGCGTGGGGCTCGACCTCCTGCTGCAGGAAGCGCTCGACCTGGCGGCGCAGCTCCGCGTGCTCGGGGCGGGTGTAGATCGTGTCGATCATCGCGCAGTGGCGGCGAAGTCGGCGGTCGTCACATCCGGAACACGCCGAAGCGTGTTTCCGGGACCGGCGCGTTCAGCGCCGCCGACAGGCCGAGCGCCAGGCACATGCGGGTATCGAGCGGGTCGATCACCCCGTCGTCCCAGAGGCGCGCGCTGGCGTAGTACGGATGGCCCTGGCGTTCGTACTGTTCGAGGATCGGTCGCTTGAACGCGGCCTCGTCCTCGGCACTCCACTTCTGGCCCCTGGCCTCGATGTTGTCGCGCCGGACCGTCGCCAGCACGCTGGCCGCCTGCTCGCCGCCCATCACGCTGATGCGCGCATTCGGCCACAGCCAGAGGAAGCGCGGGCCGAAGGCGCGGCCGCACATGCCGTAGTTGCCTGCACCGAAGCTGCCGCCGATGATCACCGTGAACTTCGGCACCTGCGCGCAGGACACCGCGGTCACCATTTTCGCGCCGTGGCGCGCGATGCCCTCGTTCTCGTACTTGCGTCCGACCATGAAGCCGGTGATGTTCTGCAGGAACACGAGCGGCACCTTGCGCTGGCAGCACAGTTCGATGAAGTGCGCGCCCTTCTGGGCGCTTTCGGAAAACAGGATGCCGTTGTTCGCGATGATGCCGACCGGCATGCCCTCGATCCACGCGAAGCCGGTGATCAGCGTCGAGCCGAAGCGTGCCTTCCATTCGTCGAACTCGGAGGCGTCGACGATGCGACCGATCACCTCGCGCACGTCGTACGGCTTGCGGGTGTCGGTCGGGATCACGCCGTAGAGCTCGTGCGGGTCGAGTTTCGGCGGCCGCGGCGCGCGCAGCAGCTGCGGCGAAGGCTTCACGTAGTTGGTGGTCGCGAGGATGCGGCGGGCGAGTGCCAGCGCGTGCGCGTCGTTGGCGGCCAGATGGTCCGCAACCCCGGACAGTCGCGTGTGCACGTCGCCGCCACCGAGATCCTCGGCGCTGACCACCTCGCCGATCGCGGCCTTCACCAGCGGCGGGCCGCCGAGGAAGATCGTTCCCTGGTTCGCGACGATGATCGACTCGTCGCTCATGGCCGGGACGTAGGCGCCGCCGGCGGTGCAGGATCCCATGACGACGGCGATCTGGGGAATGCCGGCCGCCGACATGGTCGCCTGGTTGAAGAAGATGCCCCCGAAGTGATCGCGGTCGGGGAAGACGTCGTCCTGGTTCGGCAGGTTGGCCCCGCCGGAGTCGACGAGGTAGATGCAGGGCAACCGGTTCTCGCGCGCGATCTCCTGGGCCCGCAGGTGCTTCTTCACCGTCATCGGGTAATACGTCCCGCCCTTGACCGTGGCGTCGTTGCACACGATGACGCACTCGCGGCCAGCGACACGCCCGACGCCGGTGATGATCCCCGCCGACGGCGCCGCGTCGTCGTACATGCCGTAGGCGGCGAGCTGGGACAGTTCGAGAAACGGCGTGCCCGGGTCGAGCAGCATCTGGACCCGGTCGCGCGGCAGCAGCTTGCCGCGCGCAGCGTGCTTGGCACGCGCTTCGGCTCCGCCGCCGACCGCGACGGCGTTGACCTTCTCCTTCAGGTCCGCCACAAGCGCCTGCATCGCCTCCGCGTTGCCGCGAAAGTCCGCGCCGCGGGGGTTCAGTCGTGTCTCCAGGATCGTCATGGTAGGTGTCGGCGTTGTTGTCCGTCGGCGCCCGGACGGGGCACGCGGAAGCGGTTCGCAGGCCGAATGGTAGTGCGAAGCGAGTCGGCGGCGCTCACGGCGAGGTGGTGGCCAGGTGCGGACCGGGTGCCGGCGGGTGTCGCCTGAAGTGCCTGGCCGCCAGGGCGAGCGCCACGAGCTGAAGCAGGGCGGAAAGGTAGAAAGGAGCCCCGATGCGCCAGTCGCCGGCGGGCAGGCGACTGACCTCTGCCAGCAGCGGCGTGCCCAGCATCGGCGCGATGACGGCCATCAGGCTTGCGAGCGACGACAACGATCCCATTGCGAGACCCTGGGCCCTCGGGTCGGCCGCCTTGGACACGATCGCGTTCAGTCCGGGACCGACGGCGAACGCGAGCAGGTTGGCGCCGATGATCGCGTACATCATCCAGCCCTGGGTCGCCAGACCGTAGAGGACGTAGGCGATCAGCCCGGAGACCATGCCGCCCATCACGACCGAGCGCTCGCCCAGTCTCTTCAGCAGAATCCCGAGCAGCAATCCCTGCATGACCGCGCTGGCCAGTCCGACGACGAACAGGGACAAGCCGTTTTCGCGCGGACCCCACCCGAAGCGGAACCCCGTGTACAGCACCCAGGTGCCGTGCAGGATGAACTGGGCGAGAGTCACGAAGGCGATCACGGCCACCAGGACGCCGACGCTGCGCAGGCGCGCGAGTCCGGCGAGCGAGGAGAACGGGTTCGCCTTGCGCCAGGCGATTGGCTTGCGGCGCTCCGGCGGGAGCGACTCGGGCAGCACGAACAGCCCGTAGGCCGCGTTCACGAGCGACAGCGCGGCTGCGACGAAGAACGGCAGGCGCACGTCCAGGCTTCCCAGTGCGCCCCCGATGGCCGGTCCGACGATGAAGCCGATGCCGAAGGCGGCGCCGATCTGGCCGAAGCTCTTCGCGCGCCGGTCCGGGCTGGTGATGTCGGCGACGTACGCGTTCGCGACCGAGAAGTTGGCCGCCAGGGCGCCGCCGAGGACGCGGGTGGCGAGCAGCGCGGGCAGGGACGTGACGATGGCGGACAGGAAGAACATCGTGCCCAGCCCGGCGATCGACGCCAGGAGCACGGGACGCCGGCCGAAGCGGTCGGACAGCGCGCCCAGCAGGGGCGAGCACAGGAACTGCGAGAGTCCGAACGTCACCATCAGCGCGCCGTACCAGTAGGTCTGCGCATCGCGCGTGGTGGTGAACTCGCCGACCAGCACCGGGATCACCGGCAGCAGCAGGCCGATGCCCATCACGTCGATGAGCACGGTGATCAGGATGAATGCGATGGCCGGCTGCCGGCGCACGTCAGTGCCTCCGGGGAGTGGGGGCGGGCTGGTCCGATCGGTGCCCGGACCGCGG
>Ga0224500_10001587_pt1 | contig 13250 bp, 13 predicted proteins | sample SF_Oct11_sed_USG_FD_168126 | JGI IMG/M metagenome (GOLD analysis project Ga0224500, IMG submission 168126) | Sediment microbial communities from San Francisco Bay, California, United States - SF_Oct11_sed_USGS_4_1 | ecosystem: Environmental > Aquatic > Marine > Sediment | place: USA: California... | reverse complement strand
ATTGTCCGGCGGCGCCGCGGCAATGAACGCACGGAACGCGGCAATGGACTCCTTCAGATCGCGCTTGCCATAGTACGCATTGCCGAGCCAGAAGCGCGCCGAGTCGGCATAGCCGCTTTCCGGCCAACGGCGCAGGAAGCCCGACAGCGCCGTGACCGATCCGACGAAGTCGCTGGCACGGATCGAGGCGAAGGCCTCTTCGTACTGGCGCTTCTCCTCCGGCTCGGCAAGGAACTCCTTGCCATCGACCTTGACGCGCTGGGGCTCGAGCTTGCGCACGCGCTCATCCACACCCTGCGCGATGTCCTTCTGGCGCCGCTGAACCTCGCTCACGTCGCGCGCGAGCTGCTCGTTCGCGCCACGCTGTCGCGCCAGTTCAGCCCGCAACTGCTCGAGCTGATTGTTCAAGTCGAGCAGACTGCGCTTCAACTGCTGGACCTGGTCGTTCAGTTCCTTGTGCGTCGCTGCCAGCTCGGCGATCGTCTTCTGCTGTTGTTCATCGGCCGCGCGCAACTCGACGATGGCCTTGCGCGCCTCGTTGTCCGGGAAGAGCTGCGCGGAAGCCGAGGTGGCCGCGGCCGTCGCGAAGGCCAGGACGGCCCAGCGGGTTGCGGTCGTCATGTCACTTGTCCTTGATTTCTGCACGCCGGTTCTTGGCCCACGCGGCCTCGTCGCTGCCCTGAACCGCCGGGCGCTCCTTGCCGAAGCTCACGGACTCCATCTGGCCGTCGTTCACGCCGAGCAGCGCAAGCGCCTTGGCCACGCTCTCCGCACGCTTCTGGCCCAGCGCCAGGTTGTACTCGCGCCCGCCCCTTTCGTCCGTGTGCCCCTCGATCGAGACGCGCTTGTTTCGCGCGGCCACCAGCGCCTTGGCGTTGGCCTCGATGACTCCGCGGTATTCGTCCTTGATCGCGAAGCTGTCGTAGTCGAAATAGACGATGCGCGCCACTGTCGCGGTGGCCGACTTGTCCAGGTTCACGGTCGTGACCTGCGATTGCGGCGTGCCCTGAGCGCCCCCTGCGGCGGCGCCACCGGCCGGCGTGCCGGTGCGCGTCTCGACCGGAACGTCCTTCTTTTCCTCCAGCGGCACCGGAGTGCTGCAACCCGCGGCCAGCACGGCCAGGGCAGCCAAGGCAATCAGGGCGGTTCGGCTGTTCGTCTTCGTCATCAACATCGTTGTCGCTCCTATCGGTTGAACGGGCCCCACACCGGCTCGCGAACGTCGGCGCCGGTGGCCAGCAAGCGCGCCTTGATACGGCCGTCGAGCGTGGTGGTCATCAGGACGTCGCGGCTGTCTGCGCGCGATGCGTAGATGATCAGCTTGCCGTTTGGCGCGAAGCTCGGACTTTCGTCGTCGTTGGTGTCGGTCAGGGCCGTGACAGTTCCGCTGGCCAGGTCCATCAGGTGAAGGCGGAACGTGCCGCCACCCAAGCGAGCGATGAACGCCATCGACTTGCCATCGGGAGAAAGCGCCGGACTGATGTTGTAGCTGCCGTTGAAGGTGATGCGCTGGGCGTCGCCGCCGGTCGCGCCCATTCGGTAGATCTGCGGCCCACCGCCGCGGTCGCTGACGAAGACAATGCTGCGGCCATCGGGCGCGAATGTGGCCTCGGTATCGATCGCAGGCGACTGCGTGAGCCGGCGCGGCGTGCCGCCCTCGCGCCCGATCGCGTAGAGCTGCGAGCCCCCGTCGCGCGACAGCGTCACCACGAGTTGCCTGCCGTCGGGCGACCAGGCCGGCGCGCTGTTGCTGCCGCGGAAGTTGGCGATCTGCCGGCGCTGGCCGGTGGCCACATCCTGCACCCAGATGACGGCCTTCTGCGATTCGAACGACACGTAGGCCAGCTCGCGCCCGTCGGGCGACCAGGCCGGCGAGATGATCGGATCGGGGCTCGTGAGCGCCACCTGGCCGGCCTCGCCGTCGGCATCGGCGATCCGCAGCGTGTAGCGGCCTGCGGCCCGCGTGACGTAGGCGATGCGCGTCGAGAACACGCCCTTGTCGCCGGTGAAACGCTCGTAGAAGGCGTCGGCCACGCGGTGCGCGGCCAGCCGCATGTCGGCCAGCGGCACCGCGAGCGACTGGCCACCGAGGTCCTGCCCCTTGACGACGTCCCACAGCTTGTAGCGCACGTCCAGACGCCCGTCCGCAAGGCGAGAGACCGAGCCGCCAACCAGTCCGTCGGCACCCCTGGCGCGCCACTCCGACATCGAGGGCATCGCGGTCTCGTCGATCACGTTCGGCGCGTCGAGCAGCCGGAACAGGCCGCTGCGCTCGAGGTCGGCACGCACGATCGCGCTGGCCACACCGAGCGACGGCGCTGCCACGTCGTCACCACGAAAACGCGCCACCGCCACCGGGATCTGCGTCGCGCCGACGCCGCTGATCTCGACGCGGAACTGCGCCCATGCGGGCAGGCTTGCCGCACCGGCGACCAGGGCCGCACCGAAGGCGCGGCGGTTCAAAGGGGCGGTCGGGGGTGTCAAGGGGATATGTGTTGCGGGGCCAGGGCGCCGGCATTGTAGGCATCACGCGAGGTCTGCCGCACGCCGACACGGCCCCGATAATGCTTCTGGCTGTGACGGCGCGCTTTGCACCGCATGGCTGCATGCCCTCATGTCCGCTCCGCTGCTGCAACGCCTGGCGCGCATCGCGCCCTACTTTCGCGAAAGCCGTGGCGGCTTCGTGGTCGCGCTCGCGGCCACCGCCGTGGCCGCGTCGACCGAGCCGGTTCTGCCCGCCCTGCTCAAGCGCCTGCTCGACGATGGTTTCGCCGCCACCCGCAGTTTTCCGCTGTGGATCGTGCCGGTGATCATCATCGGCCTGTATGTCGTGCGGGGCGTGGCACAGTTTGCTGCGCAGTACGCGCTGGCGTGGTCGGCCAACCGCGGCGTACTGGTCCTGCGCGATGGCATGTTCACACGCCTGCTCGACGCGTCGCCGTCGTTGTTCTCGCAGCGCAGCGCGAGCAGCCTGACCAACACGCTCGTCTACGAGGTTCAGGCAGGCGCCCAGCAGCTCTCGGGTGCCCTGACGATGGTGGTGCGCGACAGCCTGACCAGCATCTTCCTGCTCGGCTATCTGCTGTGGCTGAACTGGAAGCTGACGCTGTTCATCGTGCTGCTCGCGCCCCTGGTGGCCTTCGTGATGCGTGCGGTGTCGCGTCGCCTCGACAAGCTCACCCGCGCCTGGCAGACCGCCACCGACGAGTTGGCCTACGTGGTGGAGGAGAACACGATGGCCTGGCGCATCGTGCGCGTGCACGGCGCGGCCGGCTCGCAGCGCGCGCGATTCACGGCGCACAGCCAGCGCCTGCGGCGCCTGATGATCAAGACCGCCGCGGCGGGCGCGATCAGTTCGCCGATCACGCAGACGATCGCCGCCATCGGCGTTTCGGCAGTCGTCGTGATGGCACTGTGGCAGCGCGGCGACCAGACCACGGTCGGCGGCTTCGTCGCCTTCGTCACCGCGATGCTGATGCTGGTGGCGCCGCTCAAGCACCTGGCCGATGCGGCGGCGCCGGTGCTGCGAGGCATTCGCGCGCTCGAACGCGGCATCGAACTGATCGAGAACACGCCCGAGGAACGCGGCGGCACCTACGCACCGGAGGGCCGCGGCCGGGGTGCGATCGAGCTCAGAGGCGTGAGCCTGGCCTATCGCGGCGAAGACTCCGCGCCCGCCCTGGATGGGGTCACGCTGTCGATCCAGGCCGGCAAGACCGTGGCCCTGGTCGGTCCGTCGGGTGCCGGCAAGTCCTCGCTCGTCAACCTGCTGCCGCGATTCTTCGAACCGACGTCCGGTGCCGTCCTGCTCGACGGCGTGCCGCTGCCCGAGTGGCGGCTCGATGCGCTGCGACGTCAGTTCGCGCTCGTGAGCCAGGACGTCGTGCTGTTCAACGACAGCGTGGCGGCAAACGTCGCGCTCGGAGCAGCGATCGACGCCGATCGCGTGCGCGCTGCCCTGCAGGGCGCTCACCTGCTGGAGTTCGTGCTCGCGCTGCCGCTCGGCCTGGACAGCGTGATCGGCCACAACGGCAGCGAGCTCTCGGGCGGCCAGCGCCAACGCCTGGCGATTGCCCGCGCGATCTACAAGGACGCACCGGTCCTGATCCTCGACGAGGCGACCTCGGCGTTGGACAGCGCGAGCGAGCGGGCGGTGCAGGAAGCGCTCGAGCGCCTGATGATGGGGCGCACCACGCTCGTGATCGCGCACCGCTTGTCGACCATCGAACATGCCGATCTCGTGGTCGCGATGGACCACGGCCGCGTCGTCGAACAGGGCACGCATGCCGAACTGCTCGCCGCAGGCGGCATGTACGCGCGGCTGCACGCGTTGCAGTTCAGGAGCTAGACATGGCCGACCCCCGAAGCGGCTTCGCAGCTCCGCGTCGAGGGCTCGCCGCCAACAGCCTCGCGGAGCCCGTTCCGGGGCGGTCGCTTGGCATGATCACTCGCAAGGAGAAGCCGCTGTGAATTCACCCATTTCCCGCTGGCCCGTGCCCGAGATCGCCGACCTGCCCGAGGATCTGCGCGCGCGCATCCTCGAAGTGCAGGCCAAGGCCGGTTTCGTGCCCAACGTGTTCCTGGCGTTCTCGCACCGGCCCGAGGAGGCGCGCGCCTTCTTCGCCTGGCACGACGCGCTGCTGCTCAAGGAGACCGGCTCGCTCACCAAGGCCGAGCGCGAGATGATCATCGTCGCCACCTCGGGCGCGAACAACTGCCTGTACTGCGTGGTCGCGCACGGCGCGATCCTGCGTGTGTATGCCCGGCAGCCCCAGCTGGCCGACCAGGTCGCGACGAACTATCTCAAGGCCGACATCACGCCGCGCCAGCGCGCGATGCTCGCCTTTGCACTCAAGGTGAGCGGCGACAGCGCGAACCTCGTCGAGGCCGACTTCGAAGCCCTGCGCCCGCACGGTTTCACCGACGAGGACATCTGGGACATCGGCGCGATCACCGCACTGTTCGGCCTGTCCAACCGGATGGCCAACCTGATCTCGCTGCGGCCGAACGACGAGTTCTACCTGCTCGGTCGCCTGCCGCGCGACAAGAAGGCTTGATCAGCTTGGCGTGAAGCCCAGCACCATCGGCGAGGGCACGCGGCCGTCGGTGTCCCGAGGCAGCACCTCGGTGCGGTCGATCGCACGCAGCACGGCGTCGTCCCAGTCCTTGTTGCCGCTCGACTTCACAAGCCGGCGGCCGATGATCGTGCCGTCGGGCGCCGCCCTCACCTCGACCTCGGCGCGCAGGGTGGGCGGCACCGACTCGGTCAGGACGATGTTCGGCCGCACGCGCGCGACGATGCGGCCCGCATAGTTCGCCGACGGGCCCGCATCGCGCAGCGCGGTTCCCGTGGACTGCGGCGCACCGGTCGCGCCGGCCTGGCCCTGGATGCGCTTGAGATTCTCGTCACGCAGTTTCGCTATTCGCTCGGCCTCGGCTTTCTCGGCCTTCGCCTTCTCCGCTTTCGCCCGCTCCGCCTTGGCCTTCTCTTCCCTGGCCTTGGCCGCGGCCTCTTCCTGCAGACGCTGCTTCTCGAGCGCTTCGGCCTTCTCACGCGCCTCCTTCTCCTCGCGCTTCTGCTTCTCGATCTTGGCCTTCTCGATGGCGATCTCGGCCTCGCGCGCGGCGTCGGGCTGGGGCGGCGGCGGCGCGGGCTCGACTTTCGGCGCGGGCCGGGGCTCGGGTGCCGGGGGCGTCACCGGCGCGGGTGCCGCAATCTCAGGGACGGCAGCCCACAGCTCCGCCGTCACGCCGGCCGGCTCGTGCGAGCGCCAGCTCACGCCGAAGGCCAGCGCGATAACCAGACCCACGTGTACGACCAGCGCCAGCATCGCGCCGCGGCCCATGCCGCCGGGCCGGCGGGGACGCAGAGCGTCGAGCGTGGCAGCGCGCGAGCTCATCGCGATGTCACGTGCCCTGTTTCACCGAGAGGCCGACACGCTGCACGCCGGCCTTCTGCAAGGTGTCCATCACGCGCACGACAGCCTCGTAGGCGACCTTGCGCTCGGCGGAGATCACGACCGGCGTGGCCGCGTCACCGCGCTGCGCCTGCCTGACGCGCGTCGCGAGTTGGGCCAGCGTCACCGGCACCGGATCGGTCTGCCCATCGACCTTGAGCTTGACCCGCTCGTCGAGGCCGACCACCAGCTCGATCACGGTCTGCGGCCGCGCCTTGGACTGCCCCACGCTCGGCAGGTCGACCACGCCGGTGACGATCAGTGGTGCACTGACCATGAAGATGATCAGCAGCACCAGCATCACGTCGATGAACGGGACCATGTTGATCTCGTTCATCGTGCGTCGACGCCTGCCAGCGCCGCCATGGGCCATCAACTGTGCCATCTAGTGACTCGCGACATTGCGCTGCAGGATGTTGGAGAACTCCTCGATGAAGGTCTCCAACTGGATCGCGATGCGGTCGATGTCGCGCGCGAAGCGGTTGTAGGCAATCACCGCGGGGATCGCTGCGAACAGGCCGATCGCGGTGGCCACCAGCGCCTCGGCGATGCCCGGCGCCACTGTGGCCAGCGTCACCTGCTGCAGGTTCGACAGCCCGACGAAGGCATGCATGATCCCCCACACTGTGCCGAACAGGCCGACGTAGGGACTTACGGAGCCAACCGAGCCGAGGAAGCTGAGGTGGCTTTCGATCACGTCGAGCTCGCGCTGGAAGCTTGCACGCATTGCCCGGCGCGCGCCATCGAGCTGGGCCGCGGCGTCGAGCTTCTTCTCGCGAAGCTTCAGGAACTCGCGCATGCCCGAGGCGAAGATGCGTTCCAGCGGCGCGCTCTTGTGGGTCGAGGGCTTGCCGCTTGCGGCCTGGTACAGGTCGCCCAGCTGGCGCCCGGACCAGAAGTCGCGCTCGAAGTCGTCGTTGCGCACACGCACCTGCTTCAGGCCGATCAGCTTGCCGAAGATGACGGTCCAGCTGATCAGCGAGGTGATCATCAGGCCGGCCATCACCAGCTGCACGACGAAGCTGGCGTGAAGCACCAGCGAGAAGATCGAGAGGTCTTGGGTCATCCGTTCAGTGCTTCCAGGATCGGTGTGGGAATGCGCCGGGGCTTTAAGGTTCCCGCCTCGACGCAGGCGATGCTTATTCGACTCTCGGCAAGCACGTTGCCGCCATGAAGGGCCTGCTGCTCGAGCACGAGCGTCGCACCGCGCGTCGCATCGGCCCGCACGGTGACGGTCAGCTCGTCGTCGAGGCGCGCCGGCGCGAGGTAACGCACGGTCGTGTCGGCGACCACGAAAAGCACGCCGAATCGATCCTGCAGGTCGCGCTGGCCGAAACCGGCCGCACGCAGCCACTCGGTGCGAGCACGCTCGAAGAACTTCAGGTAGTTGGCGTAGAAGACCACGCCACCCGCGTCGGTGTCTTCCCAGTACACGCGCACCGGGTGCGAGAACGGTGGAGTCATCCTGCGCGGCATTATCGCCGCCGTCGCCTACGGCGCTGTGCGGCGTCGGCGTGGGCGATCAGCGGCCGGCCGTCACGCGCCGGTACACCGGGCCCCACATCGGGTGGCCCGCCTCGGCACGCGTCAGTGCGAATTCGGGGTCGGCGGCGATCGCCTGGCGGAATGCCTGGTCGCACTCGGCAACACGATTGCTGGTGCAGTACACGAAGGCCAGGTGCTTGTACGCGGCGGACTGGTCCTTCGCGCTCACCAGCCCCGTGACGAGCGCGCGCTTGAGTTCGCGCTCGGCATCGGTGTACTGCCCGTCCTCGTAGGCTCGCAGGCCGGCCAGCAACGCGCGCTCGGCCGGGCGCTGCATCACGTCGCTCAACCCCTGCTCGGTGGCACACGCCGATGCCAGCAGCACCACGGCCAAGGCGGCGAGCGTTCGAGGCCAAGCGCCGATCCGGCGTCGCGGAATCACGATCCGAACCGGTGCCGCAGCGTGACCGGCTTGTCCTCGCTGACCGTGACGCTGGCGCTATGTACGGCGTCGTCATTGCGGATCACGATCTGGTGCGCGCCCACGGCCAACGTCAGGCGCGACAGCGGTGGCGTGGTGCCCATCGGCTTGCCGTCCACCTCGACATGGCCCCAAGGACTCACCGCGAGCTGCAGCACGCCCTGCACGGGCGTCGCGGGAGCCGCCGGCGGCAGCGGCGGCGCGACGGCCTCGCGCGCCGTCGCGCGGCTGCTGTCCTTGCTGCGCGTGGCCGCCGGTCGCGCGCGGACTGGCGCGGGCGGCGGCGCGGCAATGGGGGGCGCGGCGGCTGCGACGAGCGCCGCGGCCTCAGGCACCGCCGCCGGCGCGGCCTGGGTCCGGTTCGCCGGCGCGGCGGGCGTGCCCGCGGACGCAGGCGCGACGGTGGGAGCAGCCATCGCGGTCTCGTGCGCCGCGACGGTGTCTCGCGGCGCCAGCAGCCAGACGGCCGCCACCACGCCAACCGCCATCGTGCCACCGATCGCCCAGATCCATCCCGCTCGTGCACGCACCGTCGTCTTGTGGCCGACACCATTGGTCTCGTCGCTAATCCAGGTGCGCAGCGCGCGCGACAGCTGTCTCGCCGAGCGGTAGCGGTCGCCAGGCTTGCGCGCCATCGCGCGCGCGACGATCCCCGACAGCGCTGCATCGGCCTTCGCGTTGACCGTGTGCGCGGGCGCCACCGGGCCCTCGAGCACCGCGTGGCGGATGGCCTCGAGCGTGGCGCCTCCAAAGGCGCGCCGGCCGGTGAGCAGTTCGTACAGCACGACGCCCACGCCGTAGACGTCCGCGCGCGCATCGAGCAGTTCGCCGCGCAGGTGCTCGGGCGAAACGTAGTACGGCGATCCCAGCTCGGGCGGCGGCACCGAGGTGTCCGACGGTTCGGGATCGATGTCGACATTCGCAGCAATCTCGGGACGGTTCGCGCGCTGCTGCGCCACACGCGCGATGCCGAAGTCCAGCACCTTGGGCTGGGTGCGGCCGGTCATGAAGATGTTGGCTGGCTTGATGTCGCAATGCACGACGCCTTTGTCGTGCGCGTAGGCAAGTGCATCAGCCAGTCGCTTGGCGATGCGCGCAGCCTGCACCGCGTCGGGCCGCCAGCCGTCGGCCAGCAGTTGCCGCAGGTCGCGCCCCTTCAGGCGCTCCATCGCGATGTACACGCCCTCGTCGGCGAGGCCCGCGTCGTACACGGTGACGATGTTCGGGTGGTTCAGTCCGGCTGCTGCGCGCGCCTCCGCCAGCAGCTGCGACTCGAGCGATTCACGCTGCGCCGGCGCCAGCTCGGCGACCCGCAGCATCTTGACCGCGATCGGCCGCGACAACAGCGGATCGAGGGCGGCGTACACCGCGCCCAGCCCGCCAGCGCCGAGCTGGTGCTTGAGCGCGTAGCGGCCGACATGGCCGATCGTGGGCATCGACTGCAGTTGCCGCTCGTCCGGCGGCACGCTGCCGGGCACGCCTTCGCCGTCGTCGCCCTCGAGCATCTCCTCGACCACGGTGGCCGCGAAGGCGTCGTCGTCGCCCGCGTCGAGCGCGGCGTCGGGCCCCGGACCGGGCCGGGAGTCGGGCGTTCCTTTGGTCATCGAATCGCGAGCTTATCGGCCAATCGTGCAGCCGGCTCCAGGGGACTACGCGCAAAGCGTGTCAACGGTCGCGTCCTTAACGCTTTGTCACCATCGGGCCGGCATGACTGGGCCATTCGCACGCGCACGGCACATACGGGTTGGGCGGATACGCTACAGGAGGCGCCGAAGGCGGTCTACGGCGTCCTCGAGCTGTGGCATCGCGCTGGCGAACGACAGCCTCAGGAAGCGCTCCCCCGCATGCGGACCGAAGTCGCGCCCGGGTGTCAGCGCCACTTGGGCCCGGCGCATCAGGTCGAAGCAGAAGTCCCAGCTGTTCGCGGCATGGGCGCTCACATCCGCGTAGGCATAGAAGGCGCCGTCGGGCGGCACCGGCACAGCCAGCCCCAGCGCGTCGAGCGCCGGCACGATGAAGTCGCGGCGGGCCCGGAACGCGGCCCGGCGGCGCTCGTACTCGGCGATCGAAGCGGGCTCGAAGCAGGCGAGCGCAGCGTGCTGCGCCAGCGAAGAGGCACAGATGTACAGGTTCTGCGCCAGCTTCTCGACCGCGCTCACGAGCGCGCTCGGCAGCACGAGCCATCCCAGCCGCCACCCGGTCATGCCGAAGTACTTCGAGAAGCTGTTGATCGCGATGACGTCGTCCCCGTGCTCGAGCGCGCTGTGGCCGAAAGCCTCGTTGTACGACAGGCCGAGGTAGATCTCGTCGACCAGCGTGAAGCCGCCGCGCGCCCGCACGGTCTCGACGATCCGACGCATTTCGCCACGCTCGATCGAGGTCCCGGTCGGGTTGGATGGCGAAGCGAGCAGCACGCCCCGCGTGCGCGAACCCCAGGCCGCGTCGACCGCCGCCGCGTCGAGCTGGAAGCGATGCTCGGCCCCGGCGGGCAGCAGCACCGCGCGGCCGCCCGCGGCCGCCACGAAATGGCGGTTGCAGGGGTAGCTCGGATCGGGCAGCAGCAGCTCGTCGCCTGCGTCAACGAGCGCGAGGGTGACCAACTGCAGCGCGGCCGACGCGCCCGCCGTGACGACAATCCGCGCAGGGTCGATCGCCAGGCCGAACCGCTGTCGGTACCACCGCGAAATCGCATCGCGCAGTTCGGGCAGCCCGGTGGCCTGGGTGTACTGCGTGCGGCCCGCGGCCATGCACCGCGCCGCGGCCTCGACAACCAGCGGCGCGGCCGTGAAGTCGGGCTCGCCGATGTTCAGGTAGATCATCGGCCGCCCGCCGCGCGCCGCGTCGCACAACGGTCCCTGTGCGATCTCGCGCGCGGCCTTGGCGCACTCCATCACGTAGAACGGCTCGATGTGGTCGAGCCGTGCGGCAGTCTTCATGGTCAGGTTCCTTCCAGGCTGCGGCAGTCTACGTTCGGCATGCGATCATCTCGTCAGGTATCGACAAAGGGATGCAATCGATGGTCTTCGAATGGTTCGACGCAAAGGCCGCGGAAGCCTTCGGCACCGAGCTGGCGAAATCCTTTATGGCCCGGGTGCCCCTGAACGCCGAGCTGAGCGAGCGCAAGTTCGAGAGTAAGGCGCGATCCGCGATCGCCCAGCTGGACCGCACGGTGACTGCGTTCCGCACGGACCACCGCCTCAACATGTTCCAGAAAGCCAAGGTCGGAAACGCATTCAAGTGGGCGCTGCGCGACGCCGGCTACCCGGCCCGGACAGTCGACCAACTGACCGACCTGCTGATGTTGCAGTTCCGGTGAACTGGCTCAACAAACTCCGCGGCGGCAACAGCTCCGCACGGCCCCCCGCGCCGGCGCCGACGCAGGCCTTACCGCCGGACGCCGCCACGCTTGTCGCCGAGGGCAATCGCATGCTCGACGCAGGGAGGCCGGGTGACGCCGCGCGGTGCTATGCCGACGCGCTCGTGGCCGATCCGCAGCATCTCGACGCGGCCGTGAACCTGGGTTTCGCGCGCATGGAACTTGGCCAGATGGATGCGGCCGCTGAGATTCTCGTGGGCGTGGTCTGCCGCCGGCCGGAGCATGTCGACGCGCTATTCATGCTTGGCACGATCGCCCAAGCCCGGGGCGACCCGACCGAGGCAGTCGAGCGGTTCGAGGCTGCGATCCGCATCCAACCCGGATTCATGCCGGCGCGCGCGCCGTTGGTAAGGGCGCTGGTGACCCTCAACAAGGTGGGCCGCGCGGCCGAGGTGGTCGACGCCGGGCTTGCACAGCAGCCGCGCGAGCCTGAGCTCCTGTTCTTACGCGGGAACCTGAACCGAGTCAGCGGCGACGTGGTCGGCGCGATCGCCGCCTACCGAGCAGCACTGGAGTTGTTGCCACAGATGGTCGAGGCGCGCGTGCCCATGGGCCACCTCTTGCTCGAGTCGGGAGACGTCACGGCGGCCACGCGGGCTTTCGAGCAGGGCCTGGCCCATCGCCCGGGGACGGCCGAGCTGTGCACGCGGCTGGGCGACGGGCTGCTCGGCGTTGGCAAGGTCGATGCGGCTTGCGCGGCCTACGCGATGGCCCTAGAACGCGACGCGCGCCACACGCCGGCGCTGGTGAACCTGAGCCACGCAGAAATCACCCGCGGCCGCTACGAGGCTGCGCTGGCGGCGGCAGCGCAGCTCACCAAGATCGCGCCAGAGTCCGCGCCAGGCTGGATCAATCTGGGCACCGCGAACGGCAAGCTCGATCGCCCTGCGGAGGCCGCAGAGTGCTTCAGGCGCGCCTGCGAACTCGAACCGACCAACGCTCGGCCCCTGGGAAACCTGGGCGTCCTGGCGCTGCAGCGGGGCGCGGTCGGCGAGGCGTTGGAACTGCTCGACCGCGCGGTGTCGCTTGACCCGTCAGTGCCCGCCGTGCAATCGGACCGGCTCTTCGTGCTGACGTACCTTGATGCGCCACGGGCCTACCGCGACGCGGCGCGGCAGTACGGCGCGTTGGTCGCAAAGATGGCGCGTCCGTTCGCAGACTGGCCGGCCCAGCAGGACAACACGCCACCGCGCCTGCGCGTCGGGCTGGTCTCTGGCGACCTGCGCACGCACCCGGTGGGCTTCTTCGTCGAAAGCGTAATGCCACACCTGCGGGCCGCTGGCGTCGACCTAGTGGCGTTTCCCACCGCCGCCCACGAGGACGAGGTCAGCCGCAGGCTCATGGCGCATTGCGCGGGCTGGGTGCCACTGGCCAGCTCCGGTGACGAGGCTGCGGCCACGCGAATTCGTGACGAGCGGATCCACGTCCTGCTGGACTTGGCGGGCCACTCGGGCTACGACCGGTTGCCCATATTCGCATGGCGGCCCGCCCCAGTGCAGGCGAGCTGGCTGGGCTACTGGGCCAGCACTGGTGTTGAGGCTATCGACTACGTGATCGCCGACCCGCTTTCCATACGCGACGGCGAGGAGGGCGACTACGTCGAGACAGTCTGGCGGCTGCCTGAAACGCGGCTTTGTTTTTGCCCCCCGGGCGGTGCGGAGTCGTTTCCAATCGGGCCGCTCGCGGCGTTGCGCGGCGGCGAGGTAACCTTCGGCTGCTACCAGAACTTGGCCAAGGTTTGCGATCCGGTGCTCGCCGCGTGGAAGCGGGTGCTCGACGCAGTGCCCGGCGCGCGGCTGCGCGTGCAGAACAGGCAGACCGACCGCGCCGGCGAAGCCGGGCTACGCGCGCGGTTCGAGGCCGCGGGAATCGAAGCGGCCCGGCTGCTGCTGGCACCGCCGACCGACCGCACCAGCTACCTTCGTTCCTACGCCGAGGTCGATTTGCTGCT
>Ga0224500_10001586_pt1 | contig 13263 bp, 14 predicted proteins | sample SF_Oct11_sed_USG_FD_168126 | JGI IMG/M metagenome (GOLD analysis project Ga0224500, IMG submission 168126) | Sediment microbial communities from San Francisco Bay, California, United States - SF_Oct11_sed_USGS_4_1 | ecosystem: Environmental > Aquatic > Marine > Sediment | place: USA: California... | reverse complement strand
CCCGGGGCCTGGGATGAACTCGATGCGCTCGATCAGGTCCATGTCCAGCGGGAAAGCGCCTCCGCTCGGCCCGCCGTCGTACGTCGCATCGTTGAGGCGGTTGCCATTGACGGTGATCAGTATGCGGGTATTGAAGTCGCCAGGCAGCCCGAAGCCACGCGCGCCGACGTAGCCGTACTGACGGTCGTACGTGGTGTGAATGCCGGGCAGGCTCGCCAGCGCCGCACCGAGCGTGCGCCAGCCGAAGGTCTGGATTTCGCCACGGGTGATCACGCTCACCGCCGCAGCAACCTCGCTCCGCTTCTGCTCGTACTTCGAGGTGCCGACGACGGAGACTTCGAGCAACTGCTCGAGGCTCAGCGCTGTCAGGTCGGTGGCTGCCTGTGCGGCGACCGCAAAGGCGCTCGACACCGCCAGACTCATCACATTGCGCGGGCAGCAGCGCCTCGATCTCGAGGGGTGCCTGCGAGAGAGCGACCTCGATGTTGTCATGGCCAGACTCGTTGGAGATCCATTCGGGGCCGGTCTTGCTGACGGTCGCAGACCCCGTTTGTCTGCACATGGGAATGCCAGCACCCGATGCCAACGATTTTCGGCGCAGCGCTCCGCCCCCTGTCGTGCAAAGAGCGCGTGCCGACAGGCGCACTCACGGCGCCACGGCCACTCGTGATGAAGTTCTCGCGCGCGCGTCGCGCGCGGCTCAATGCGCGTGGACTTGAGTCGGCGCGGCCGACAGCATCTGCAGCGTGCCCGCGGCCTTTCCCTTGCCGGCGCGTGCCGGCGGGCTGCACAGACCGCACACGTAGTGCTTGGCGATCTCGTGCGGATGCGTGACGAAATGCCCGCCGCAGGACGAGCAGCGGGTCATCGTCAGCATGCCGTTGTCGACGAACTTGACCAGGCGCCACGCCCGCGTGACCGACAGCATCGGCTCGAGCCCCTGCGCGGCCACCTGCTCGAGGTACAGCTGGTAGGCCTTGATCACGACGTCGATCTCGTCGAGCGCGGCCACCTTGTTCAGGTACTCGTGGATGTTGAGGAACAGGCTGGCGTGGATGTTGGGCTGCCAGGTCATGAACCAGTCGGTCGAGAACGGCAGCTGGCCCTTGCTCGGGCTCTTGCCGGCGACCTCCTTGTACAGGCGCAGCAGCCGCTCGTAGCTGAGGTCGGTCTCGCTCTCGAGCACCTGCAACCGCGCGCCGAGCTGGATCAGCGTGACTGCGCGCTCGATCTGGCGAGCCTCGGTGAGGATGCTCTTGACACGTGGCATGGTGAAGGGCCCCTCTTACGCGGCTTCCTGGTGGCGGCCGGCCATCAGGATCGCGGCGTGCAGGCGGCCCACGCTGTCGTTGGCGCTGGCCTTGCCGTGGCTGGTGAGCAGGTTCCAGACGATGTCGTCGTCCATGCGGAAACGGCACAGCAGGGTGTTGGTCTGCGCGATCTTCATGATCTGCGCCGGCGTCAGCGCACCGATCATCGTCGCGGTGTCCTCGCTGACGCCCAGCCGGTACAGCGCCTGCTCGCGGTCGGCCCGGATCAGGCTTTGCGCGAGCATCAGGTACGACAGGTTGGCTTCGCGGATTTCGGCGAGGATCTGGTCGGCGGTCATGTTCGAGGCTCCGGGGGCAATGCGATGAATCGCGTTGGAATGAACTTTAGGCAGCACTCGACTGCGCATGCAGGGGCCGCGCACCATGACTTGAGTCCGCGTTCTTCCATCGACGTTGTCGGGCAACTTCCTACACGCGTGCGCATTGCATGCGTGGCTCGTGCGATCGTTCACGACCCGAAGGCGGCATGCCCGCGCGAGCGGCACAATTGCGCAGTTGCCTTGCAGTGCCGCTGGCACTCGGCGCCCGCCGCCTTGCCGCCCGTGAGAACCCCATGACCGACCGCTACGCCGTCATCGGCAATCCGATCGCCCACAGCAAGTCGCCGCTGATCCACACCGCGTTCGCACGTGCGCTGGGCGAGGACATCGAGTACACGCGCATCGAAGGGCCGCTCGATGGATTTGCGGCAGCCGCGCTCGCGTTCCGAGACGCGCTCGGCAAGGGCCTCAACGTGACGGTGCCGTTCAAGGTGCAGGCCTTCGAGCTGGCCACCGATCGCCATGAGGCGGCACGCATCGCGGGCGCTGCCAACGCGCTGAAGTTCACCGGCAGCCGCATCGAGGCCGAGAACTTCGACGGCGTGGGACTGGTTCACGACATCGAGCGCAACCTCGGCGTGTCGCTGCGGGGGCGGCGTGTGCTGTGCCTCGGCGCCGGCGGCGCGGTGCGCGGCGCGGTGCCGCCGATCCTGGCTCGCGCCACCACCGAGGTGGTGATTGCCAACCGCACCGTCGCCACCGCGCAGACGCTCGCCGGCCAGTTCAGTGCTCGGGGCCGGGTCACCGCCTGCGGCTACACGGACCTGGCGCACGAGCAGGGCTTCGACGTCGTGATCAACGGCACCTCGGCGAGCCTGAACGCCGTCCTGCCGCCGGTGCCCGCCGCGGTCTTCGGCAACGCGGCATTGGCCTACGACATGGTCTACGGCAAGGGCCTGACGCCCTTCCTGCGGCTGGCGCGTGAGGCCGGTGCCGCTCGGTGCGCCGACGGCGTGGGCATGCTGGTCGAGCAGGCCGCCGAAGCGTTCGTCTGGTGGCGCGGCGTGCGGCCCGACACGCGCCCGGTGATCGATCAGCTCACGGTGCCGCTGGCATGAGCAGGACCAGGGTCGCGGTCGCCGGCGCCGGGACCATCGGCCGCGCCCACATCGGCGCGGCGCAGCGCAGCGGCACCGTCTCGCTGTCCGCGATCGTCGACCCGTCGCCGGAGGCGCAGGTGACTGCTGCGGCCGCCGGCGTGCCGCTGTATCGGTCGCTGTCCGAACTGTTGGAGCGCGACCCGCCGGACGGCATCGTGCTGGCCACCCCCAACGTGCTGCACCTGAGCCAGGCGCTCGCGTGCATTGCCGCGCGCCTGCCGATCCTGCTCGAAAAGCCGATCGCCAGCACGGTGGGCGATGGCCAGGCCATCGTGCACGCCGCCGAGCAGGCGCGGGCCCGGGTGCTGATCGGCCACCACCGTGCGCACAGCCCGATCATGGCCGCGGCACGACGCGTGGTCGACTCGGGCGCGCTGGGACGGCTGGTTGCGGTGACCGGGACCGCGATGTTCCTCAAGCCCGACCATTACTTCACCGACGCGCCCTGGAGGCGCGAGCCCGGCGCTGGTCCGATCCTGCTCAACATGATCCACGAGGTGCACAACCTGCGCATGCTGTGCGGCGAGATCGTCGCGGTGCAGGCGATCCGGTCGCACGCGGTGCGCGGCTTCCCGGTGGAGGACACGGTGGTGATCAACCTGCGTTTTGCCGGCGGTGCGCTCGGCAGTTTCCTGCTGTCGGACACCGCCGCGAGCCCGAAGAGCTGGGAGCAGACGAGCCAGGAGAACAAGGCCTACCCGACGTACGACGACGAGGACTGCTACGTCGTCGCGGGCACCCGCGGGTCGCTGGGCGTGCCGACGATGCGGCTGAGGACGTACCCGCGCGCGGAGGACCGCTCGTGGTGGAAGCCGTTCGAGGTCGGCATGGTCGACGTGGTGCGCGAAGATCCGATCCAGCGCCAGATGGAGCACTTCGGCGCGGTCGCCCGCGGCGAGGTGGCGCCGTTGGTCAGCGCCCGCGACGGCCTCGCCAATCTGCGCGTGACCGAGGCGATCGTCGCAGCGGCACAATCGGGATCGACGATCGAACTCCACTGAGCACGACATGGCACTCAAAGTCCTGATGCTGCACGGCATCAATCACAACATGTTCGGCAAGCGCGACCCCAAGCAATACGGAACGATCACGCTGGCGCAGATCGACAAGCAGTTGAAGGCGCTGGGCAAGGAGCTGGGCGCGCAGGTCGAATGCTTCCAGACCAACCACGAAGGCGCGATGGCCGAGCGCATCCACCAGGCCTATGCCGAAGGCAAGGACGCGGTGCTGATCAACGCCGGCGCCTGGACGCACTACAGCTACGGCATCCGCGACGCGCTTGCGATCCTGACCTGCCCGGTCGTCGAGCTGCACATGAGCAACATCCACGCGCGCGAGCCGTTCCGCCATGTCTCGGTGTTCGCCGAGATCGTGCGCGGCCAGATCTGCGGCTTCGGCGTCGACAGCTACCTGCTCGCGCTGCGCGCTGCGGTCTCCGCCGTGACCTCGCGCTGAGGCCTGCGTCCCCGCCGGGGCTGCCGCGCGGGCGGCGGCGCGCCCTCAGTGCAGGACGAGCAGCGGAACCTTGGTCAATGCCATCACGTTGCGCGTGTGCGAGCCGAACAGCAGCCCGGCGAAGACGCCGCGCCCGTGGGTGACCATTACGATCAGGCCGTCCTCGAGTTGCTCGGCGAGATCGACGATCGCCGCGTCGACGCGGTCGGTGATCTGGTGGCGCGCGGTGAAGGGCACGCCGGCCTGCTGCGCGCGCTCGCCGAACTGCGCCAGCAGCGCATGTGCATGGGTGTCGGTCACCACCTGGTGGGCATCGCGCTCCTGCCTGTATTGCGCCATGTTCTTGCCCATGTGGGGCAGCGGCACATCGGGCTCGGCGACGAACCCGGTGATCGATGCGCCGAGCTGACGTGCCAGTTCGATGCTCTCGCGCATCGCGCGCTCCGAAAGGTCGGTGCCGTCCAGGGGAACGAGCAGGTTCTTGATCATCGGGCGTCTCCGCAGGCCGGTCGGTGCATGCGAATCTAGATTGCCGCGGCGCGCGGCCGGTTGAGGCGCGTCAAGCGCTGCGGGGCCTAGAGCAACGGCCGCAGCGCCTGCGCCGCCTCCTGCAGCGGCGGCAGCACCGTCTTGAGCATGTGCTCGCTGCTGCGGTAGGCCGTCATCGGCATCGTCGAGCCCACCGCGCCGCGGCAGCGCCCCTTGCGGTCGATCAGTGCCACCGCGACGCCGCGCAGGCCGGCGTCGAGCTGCTGCTCGGTGTGCCAGTAGCCCAGCGCCCGGGCCTGCCGCACCTGGGCGCGGAACATCGCCCTGCTGACCACGGTGTGCGGCGTGAAGGAGGCGAACTCATGCTCGTCGAGCCAGTCCTCGAACGCATCGTCGTCGAGCGTAGCCAGCACCACGAATCCCGGAGTGACCACATGCGCCGGGATTCGAACGCCGACCCCGTAGCCGATCGTCACCCAGCGCGGCGGGCTCGAGCGCGCGATGTAGACCACCTCGTGGCCATCGAGCACGCTCGCGTTGACGGTGTGCCCGATCTGCACCGCGACGCGCTGGATGAAGGGCTGCACCAGCCGCGGCAGCCGGGCGGCGCCGAGGTAGCTCTGGCCGAGGCGCAGCACGCGCGGCGCGAGCCAGAACTGCTTGCCGTCGGTGGTCGCGTAGCCGAAGTGCACCAGGCTCAGGAGGTAGCGTCTCGCCGCGGTGCGCGTGATGTCGGCACGCTCGGCGACCTGGCTCGCGGTCAGCTGCGAGTGGTCCTCGTCGAACGCTTCGATCACGCGCAGCCCCTTGCCCAGGCCTTCGATCAGGTCGCGGCGTTCGATCTCGGCAGCAGCATGGGCAACGGTCCGGGCCGGCATGGGAATTACCCGCAAAGCGATCGATGATCGCGCAAACCGCGCGATTGTCGCGCACTCCAGAGAGAAAACCCTTGTCGGTTCGTCGACGAGTTCCTATCGTTCGCCGTGCTGCACCACACCATCCCTGCCGAGGAGACAACCCCATGCAACTGATCCGTCGCACCCTGCTCGCCGCGGCCTGCGCCGCCGCCTTCGTCGCCCCCGCGTTCGCGCAGAACGTGGTCAAGATCGCCGGGCTGTACGAGCTCTCCGGCCCGGGCACGACTTCGGGGACCAACTTCAAGGACGGCGTCCAGCTCGCGATCAAGGAGATCAATGCCGCCGGCGGCATCCTCGGCCGCAAGATCGACGCCACCGTAGCCGACACGCAATCGAATCCCGGCGTGGCCAAGGGTCTGGCCAGCAAGGCGATCGACGATGACGTGTTCGCGGTGTTCGGGCCCGTGTTCTCCGGCTCGGTCATGGTCAGCATGAACGAGACCCGACGCGCCGAGATCCCCAACTTCGTCGGCGGCGAGGCTGCCGCGATCACCAAGCAGGGCAACCCGTATGTCTTCCGCACCAGCTTCACGCAGGAGACGGCGATGCCCAAGGTGGCGCGCTACATCGCCAACGGGCTCAAGGCCAAGAACGTGGCCGTGATGTACGTCAACAACGACTTCGGCAAGGGCGGACGCGACGCGATCACCAAGGCGCTGGCCGATGTCGGCGTCAAGGTGGTGGCCGACATCTCCACCGACTCGGGCCAGATCGACTTCTCGGCCCCCGTGCTCAAGGCCAAGCAGGCCAACGCCGACGCGCTGTTCGTCTACACCAACGAGGAAGAGTCGGCACGCGCGCTGCGCGAGCTGCGCAAGCAGGGCTACGACAAGCCGCTGGTCGGCGAGACGACGCTCACCGGCCAGAAGGTCATCGAACTCGCCGGCGACGCCGCCAACGGCGCCACCGCCCACGTCGGCCTGACGATCGACGCGCCGAACGAGCGCATGCTGGCGTTCAAGGCAAAGTTCTACAAGGAATACAACTACTTCTGCGACCACAACGGCATCAAGGGCTACACCGGCGTGTACCTGCTGAAGGCGGCGATCGAGAAGGTCGGCAAGTTCGACCGCAAGGCGGTGGCCAGCGCGCTGCACGGCCTGAGCGTGAAGGCCGCGACGCACCCCGGCGTGATCCTCGACGTGTCGATCGACGACAAGGGCGACCTCGACCGCGAGAGCTACCTGGTCGAGGCCAAGAATGGCCGCCAGATCGTCAAGGAAGTGCTGCCGGCGCTCGGCAAGAAATAGTCCGCACCGGCATCCCGCGGGCCGGGCCATGAGCGACTTCCTGCTGCTGGTCTTCTCGGGCATCGCCACCGGCAGCATCTACGCGCTGGCGGCGCTCGGTTTCACACTGCTGTGGCAGGCCTCGGGAACGATCAACTTCGCGCAGGGCGAGTTCGTCATGCTGCCGGCGTTCACGATGCTGGCGTTCATGTCGTTCGGCGCGCCGCTGCTGCTGTCGTTCGCATTGACCTGCGTCGTCGCGGTGGTGGTGCTCGGCTGGGCGTTCAAGCGCGGGATCGCCGACCCGCTGCTCAGGTTCGGCCTGATGCCGATCGTGGTGGCGACGATCGGCCTGTCGATCGCTGCGAGCAACGGCGTTCGCGCCGGCTACAGCGCCGAGGCCTACCCCTTCCCGACCCTGTTCGCGCGGCGGCTGTTCGACGTCTTCGGCGTCACGGTGTCGCTGGCCGACATCACCACGCTCGCGTTCGCGGGGGCGCTGGTGCTGGGCACGCAGGCCTTCCTGGCGCGGACGGTCACCGGCCGCGCGATGCAGGCGGTGGCGCAGAACACCGAGAGCGCCACCGTGCTGGGCATCAACGTGCCGCGCATGGTCTTCTACACGTTCGCGATCAATGCGGTGCTGGCCTGCGCCGCGGCGCTGCTGGTCACGCCGACCTACCTGGCCAAGTTCGACATGGGTGGCTCGCTCGGCACCAAGGCCTTCTTCGCGGCGATCATCGGCGGCTTCAACAACAGCCGCGGCGCGCTGCTCGGCGGCGTCATCGTGGGCATCGGCGAGAACCTGGCCGCGGCCTACGTCTCGCCGGCCTACAAGGATGCGGTCGCACTGATCCTGTTCATGGCGGTGATCCTGTTCAAGCCGCAGGGGCTGCTGGGCAGGAAGGTCGAGAGGAAGGTCTGATGAAGCGCAGCCAGAGGGTCGCCGCGCTGATCGTCCTGGCAGTGGTCATGGCGGTGCCGCCGTTCCTGAAGAACTACGGCGTCTACCTGTTCAGCTACTGGCTGGTGTACGTCATCGCCACGATGGGCCTGAACCTCACGGTCGGCTACGCGGGCCAGAAGTCGCTCGGCCACGCCGCCTTCTTCGGCATCGGCGCCTACACGGTCGCGATCCTGCTGAAGGCGGGTTTCAGCTTCTGGCTCGGCCTGCCCGTGGCGATGCTCGGCTGCTTCGTCGTCGGCCTGGTGCTCGGCTTTCCGGCGCTGCGCGTGCAGACCATCTACCTGGCCTTCGCCACGCTGGGCTTCAACACCGCCGTGTGGCTGGTGATGCGCAACGAGGAGTGGCTGACCGGCGGCACCTTCGGCATCAACGGCATTGCGCGGCCGGGCCTGTTCGGCATCGACCTGAACGGCTCGCTGGCCTACTACTACTTCATTCTCGCGGTGACGATCGTCCTGGGCGCGCTGCTGTGGAAGCTGCTGTCCTCGCCCTGGGGCAAGGCCTTCACCGCGTTGCGCGACAACCCGATCCGCGCCGAGAGTCTGGGCGTCGACATCCAGGCCTACACCCTGCTGTCGTTCGCGATCGGTGCCGTCTATGCGGGCATCGCCGGCGCGCTGTTCGCACCGCTGGTCGAGTTCATCGACCCGGCACCGTTCACGGTCGGCGCGTCGATCATGATGTACCTGATGGTCGTCGTCGGCGGCGCGGGCTACTTCTTCGGCCCGGTGCTCGGCGCGGCGGTCGGTGTGCTGCTGCCCGAGTGGCTGCGCTTCGCACAGGCCTGGTACCTGTTCGCCTTCGGTACCGCGGTGATCATGCTGATGCTGTGGCTGCCCGACGGGCTGCTCAGCATTCCCAACCGCCTCGAGGCGCGCCGCCAGGCGCGGGAGGCCTCGGCAGCGCGCGCGGCCGCCGCCGCGAAGGCCGGGGCGGCATCGTGAGCGCTGCGCTGCTCAAAGTCACCGATCTGAAGAAGGCCTACGGCGCGATCCGGGCCGTCGACGGCGTGTCGTTCGAGGTCATGCCCGGCGAGATCTTCGGCGTCATCGGGCCCAACGGCTCGGGCAAGACGACGATGTTCAACAGCGTGCTCGGGCAGATCGATCCCGATGCCGGCAGCATCGAGCTGAACGGGCGCGACATCACCGGCAAGAGCCCGATGCAGCTCAACCAGCTGGGCGTCGGGCGCACGTTCCAGACCCTGCAGGTGTTCGGCAAGATGACCGTGCGCGACAACCTGCTCGTCGCGGCGCAGGAGCATGTCGGCTCGATGTGGGGCCGCCTGTTCGCGCCGGGCGACTCGGGCCTCGGCGCCAAGGCCGACGCGCTGATCGACCAGTTCCGCATCCGGCATGTCGCCGACAAGAAAGCGGGCGAGCTGAGCTACGGCCAGCAGAAGCTGGTGGACATCGCGATGGCCTTCATGAGCGAGCCCGACCTGGTGCTGCTCGACGAGCCCTGCGCCGGGGTCAACCCCTCGCTCGTCAGCGGCATCAGCACGCTGCTCAAGGAGCTGAACAAGAACCGCAAGGGTTCGTTCGTGGTGATCGAGCACAACATGGATTTCGTGATGGACCTGTGCCACCGCATCCTGGTGATGGTGGAAGGCAAGGTGATGGCGATCGGAACGCCGGGCGAGATCCGCGCCAACAAGAGTGTTCTCGACGCCTACCTGGGGAACTGAGTCGTGCAGCCCCCAAGCTCGCTTCGTTCGCCGCCCCCCGGGGGAGCGCGCATCGCCAGGACCAAGCGAAGCGCGGGTCAAGCCCGCGCCTTGGCGGCCCGGCGGGCGGTGCAGCCATGATCGAGTTCCGCAACGTCACCGCCGGCTACGGCGAGTTCATGATCTTGAACGATCTGAGCTTCGAGGCCGCGCGCGGCAAGATCACGCTGCTGCTCGGCCCCAACGGCGCGGGCAAGAGCACGGTGCTCAAGACCCTGTTCGGTCTGCTCAAGGTCCGCCAGGGCTCGATCCACCTCGATGGCCTGGACATCACCGGCGCAAGCGCGAAGGACCTGCTGACGCGGCGGGGCGTGGCCTTCGTACCGCAGGGGCGCAACCTCTTCGGCCAGCTCAGCGTGTGGGAGAACCTGGAGCTGGGCGGCATCACGCTGGGCATGAAGACCGCGCACCAGCGCATCCCCGAGGTCCTGGACCTGTTCCCGCGCGTCAAGGAGCGGCTGCACAGCGCCGCCTCGTCGCTGTCCGGCGGCGAGCAGAAGCAGCTCGAGGTCGGCCGCGCGCTCTTGCTGCGGCCCAAGGTGCTGCTGATCGACGAGCCGTCGATCGGCCTGTCGCCGCTGGTCGTGACCGACGTGTTCCGCCTGTTGCGCGACCTGGCCGACCGGGGCACGACCGTGCTGATGGTGGAACAGAACGTCAAGAGCGCGCTGCGCATGTCCGACGACGCGATCGCACTCGAGTCCGGCCGCCTGGTGCTGCACAAGCCCGCCGACGAACTGCTGGCCGATCCGCACATCGAGCGCCTGTTCCTCGGCGGCGCGCACGCGTCGCCGACGCCGGCCAGGGCATGACGCCGCAGCCGCTCCCGCTCGACGGTTTTCGCGTCGTCGACTACTCGCACTTTCTTGCCGGGCCCTATGTCGGCCGTTGCCTTGCGGCGCTCGGCGCCGAGGTGATCAAGGTCGAGCGGCCGACACAGGGCGACGCCGGCCGGCGGCACCCCTACTTCATCGATGGCCAGAGCGGCTACTTCCTGCAGCAAAACATGGGCAAGCGGGGCCTGTGCGTCGACATGAAGGACGCGCGCGGCGCCGAACTGATGAGGCGCCTGGCCGACAGCGCCGACGTGTTCGTCGAGAACTACCGCCCGGGCACGCTGTCCAGGCTCGGCCTCGGCTACGAGGCGCTCGCCGCGCGCAACCCCGCGCTCGTGTACTGCTCGGTCTCGGCCTACGGGCACACGGGGCCCGACGCGCACCGCGCCGGCTTCGGCCTCATCGCCGAAGCCAAGAGTGGCATCATGCAGATGATCGGCTCGCCCGGCGAGGCCCCGCCGCTGCTGCGCATCGCGCTCGGCGACATGTACACCGGCATCCACGCCGTGGCCTCGATCTGCGCCGCGCTGCTGGGTCGCACCAGGAGCGGGCGCGGCCAGCATATCGACCTGGCGCTGTACGACTGCCTGGTCTCGATGCACGAGTACGCGGTGCAGTGCTACACGCTGTCGGGCGGCGTGGAGGTGCCGGTGCAGACCGGCCATGACCTGCCGACGTCCACGCTGTACGGCCTGTTCAGCGCGCGCGACGGCCACCTCGTGATCGCCGCGCAGGTGGACGACGCGTGGCAGCGCTTCGCACGGCTCGCGGGCGGCGACGCGTTCGCGGCTGATCCACGGTTTCGCGATGCCGCCGGGCGCAATGCGCACCGCGGCGAGATCCTGCCGGTGGCGCGCGCGTGGGTGGCCGCCCACACGGTGGCCGAATGCCTGGCTGCGCTCGAGGCCAACGACGTGCCCGCCGCGCGCGTGCAGCGCATCGACGAGGTGCTGGCCGATCCGCAGATCATCGAGCGCGGCATGCTCGTCGAGCAGCAGCACCCGGTGCTCGGCACGATCAGGCTGCCCAACCTGCCGTTCCGTCTGTCGGCGTGCGACACGACCTGCCGCACGCCGGCACCGTTGCTGGGCCAGCACAACCGCGGCATCGCGGCATCGCTCGGCTTTGCCTCCGACGAGATCGACGCGATGGAACACGACGGCGTGCTGTATGCCGAGCCCGCTGCGCGCGCCGTGCCCGCCTGACCCGCACCGCCACGAACGGCCCTCATCGATGGACTTCTCGCTCAACGACGAGCAGCGCCTGCTCATCGACACGATCCGCCGCTTCATCCGCGAGGCACTGGCGCCGCTGGAAGACGACGTCGAGCGCAGCGGCGTGCTCGCACCCGAGGCGGCCGCGGCGATCCACGCCAAGGCCAAGGCCCTGGGCCTGTACGCGATGAACATCCCGGCCGAGCACGGCGGCGGCGGCCTGAGCGCGGTGGACACGATGCTCGCCGAAGAGCAGTTCGGCCACACCACCGACATCCTGATCCGCCGCGCGTTCGGCAACGTGTACGAGGCGCTGCTCGCGTGCCGCGGCGTGCAGGTCGAGCGCTGGCTGCGGCCCACGGTGCGCGGCGAGCGCGTCTGCTCCATCGCGATCACCGAACCCGGTGCAGGCTCGGACGCCGCGGCGATCACCACGCGCGCGGTGCCCGATGCCGCCGGCCACTGGCATCTCACCGGCCACAAGCACTTCATCAGCGACGGGCTGGTGAGCGACTTCTTCCTCGTCTCGGCGGTCACCGGCGAGCACGAAGGCCGCAAGCAGCTCTCGCTGTTCCTGGTCGACAAGGCGTTGCCCGGATTCACCGTCGGCCGCGACCAGCCGATGATGGGCCTGCGCGGCACCAGCCATGTCGAGCTGTTCTTCGACGACGTGGTGCTCGGCCCCGAGTGCCTGCTGGGCGAGCGCGGCCACGGCTTCAAGATGGCGATGGAGGTGCTCGGGCGCGTTCGCCTGGCGCAGGTGGCCGCGCGCGCGGTGGGCAAGGCCAGCCATGTGCTCGAACGAATGCTCGACTATGCGAACCAGCGCCAGCAGTTCGGCCGCCCGATCGCCGAGTTCCAGATGATCCAGCAGCAGCTGGCCGACAGCGCGATCGAGATCAGCGCCGCGCGCTGGATGGTGTTGCACGCCGCCTGGCTGCTCGACCAGGGCGCAAGCCACGCCGCCGCAGCGCGCGACGCCATCTCGATGGCCAAGGTCCAGGCCTCGGAGACGCTGGGCCGCGTGGTCGACCGCGCGGTGCAGATCTTCGGCGGCATGGGTTACTGCAAGGACCTGCCGGTGGAACGCTGGTACCGCGACGCGCGCATCTACCGCATCTTCGACGGCACGTCGGAGATACACCGGGGGGTGATCGCCAAAAGCCTCGCGAGGCGCGGCACGAGCGTGTTCGACTTGAACCGCTAGTTCGACCTTCCGCTCGGGCAGATTTGTCGGGCGCCGTCAGCGGGATCTGTTGCACAACAAGTCCGGAGATGCCTCGATGTCCGTTCCAGCCAGGGTCGAAATCGCCATGGCTTCGGGGCTTCACTCGACCCCTGCGGCATGCCCCGCGGTTTCCTCCCTTGGGGCTTGTCCAACACCTGCCCTCAGGTCCGTGCCATGCGCGTGTCCGTGGCGTGCGACGGGCAGGTATCGGACAACCCTAAACAGGAGCGGCCCTTCGTGACGGTCCACTGTCGGCGGCCAGTAAGCGCACCACCGGGGCGTACAGCTCTACCCGTTGTGACCGCCAGCGCGGCTGATCGCAGACAGGGCGATCGGTGGGTGTTGGAAGAATTGACAACACTGGCGCGTGTTGGTCTTTTCTCCAACGATGAAGGCCTCACCGCTCATTCGTCGTCGGGTCGTCCTGGCGGCGGACGCGTTTGAGAAAAGA
>Ga0224500_10001585_pt1 | contig 13277 bp, 10 predicted proteins | sample SF_Oct11_sed_USG_FD_168126 | JGI IMG/M metagenome (GOLD analysis project Ga0224500, IMG submission 168126) | Sediment microbial communities from San Francisco Bay, California, United States - SF_Oct11_sed_USGS_4_1 | ecosystem: Environmental > Aquatic > Marine > Sediment | place: USA: California... | reverse complement strand
CCGACGCCGCAACCCGCGGCTCCGCCACCGCGGGCCGGTACACGGAGCCACGGCACACGATCCGGTGCGGTGGCCGGAGCGCACGATACGCCGCGTACGCCGTCCGGCGCGCCGTCACCGACGCGGCGAGACGGTCTCCCGGCAACCCGCCCCGCAGGTGCCCCTCGAGGTCCTCGAACGTGGCATAGCAGATGTCGTCGGACTCTGCGAGCGTCCCCTCGCGCACGAGGGCCGCACCCATGGCGCGCACGAGCCGTCGCAGGAGACCGTAGGCGCGGGCGCGGGCGAAGGAGAGGTTCTCCCGGGCGGCAAGGAGCCGCCTCGTCCGCCGCAGCACCCAGGCGGCGTACCACCGGTGCAACGGGCGCCCTGCCCACCGCGATCGCAGCTCCCGCTCCGCGGCGAGCCGCGCCTCCCCCTCCGCTCCCGTCCCATGCGGCGACCGCGCGTTGCCTTCCGGCATCGCGCGGAGCAGGTCCACGATCGTCCAGGGTTCCTCGGACGGTGGCACGGTCTCGAGCTTCAACTCCTCGACCGTACGGTCTCCGTAGCGCGCCAGATACGCGGCGGCACTGGAACGGAACGCGCTGGCGGCCGGCATCTGCCGAAGTCGATCCCAGATCTGGCGTGCCGGCAGATCCGACCATAGCGACTGCGCGACCGGCGTCGTCCCCCGGCCCACCCCCGCGACTTCGCGGAGCGCCTGGAGCGGCCGCAGGCTCGCCGCCCGATCGAGGTCCACGAGCAGCCGCTGATGCAGGCCCGATCCCCCCCCTTCGGCGACCGCCGCGCACAGCTGCCCCAACCGGTCATTGAACAGGAAGGCGAACAGGTCGTTGAAGATGAGGACCGTCCAGCGATCCAGGTACTCGCGCTCGAGCCAATGGAAGCGCGCGAGCAGTCGATCGAACGACCACCGCGCGAGGTCCTCGCCATCGAACCGGACGAGCATCTCCTCCACCTCATCACCGAACCGCGCAACCTCCGCGTCGATCCCACGGAATCGGCGCGCGAGCCGGAGCCACACGCGCACGGCGAGCGCGGCGCGCCGGATCCAGGCTCCGTCGGCACGGCCGGCGTCCCGCACCGCGGGCGCATCGCGGATGCCGAGCGCCTCCTCCCACTTTGCCACCGTCCACCCGATCCCCGGGGCGGCGGCGAACAGCTGGTAGTAGGCAAGGAGGTTCATGTAGAGGTGACCGTCGACGATACCGATCAGGTGGCGGAGCTCGGGACCCAGGGACCGCAACGTGTCGTCCCCCACGCCGATCTCCGCCAGCGCCCTGGTGAAGAGCTGCTCGTACGTCCGGCGCACGAGCGAGAACGTGAGCGGGAGCGTGACGCCCGGATAGCTCTCGCCGATGTTGCTGTCGTCCCAGATCGTGACTGCCGCGGGGATCGTGCTGATGGGCCGCGCCTGCAGGAGCCGGAGCTCCCCGTCGTCGGCGATGGCCCACTCCACGTCTTGGGGCCCGCCGAACGCGCGCTCGATCCGCTGCACCGTCTCGAACAGGCGGTCCAGCTCGTCGGCGGAGAGGGCCGGACGCTCCCGCTCCTCGGGCGCGACCTCCGCCAGCGCGAGTCCCCCGGCCCCGTCGGGCACCACCCGGCGCCGCTTGCTTCGCACGGTGCTCGACCAGTGTCCGTCGCCCGGTGCGCGCTCGAAGCTGTCCGCCTCGACCAGGTCTCCGACGACTCCCGCGCCCAGCCCGTATCCAGCCACGACGATCTCCCGGGGTTCCCCGGTACGCGGGTCCGCCGAGAAGGCCACGCCGGCGACACGGGTTGTCGCCATCTCCTGGATCACGATGGCGAGCCGCGGCCACGCGCCGCGTTCGCCACGCTCGCGACGGTACGCCACCACCCGCTCCGCGAAGCCGGCAGCCAGGCACTCCCGCACGGCCGCCTCGACCGCGTCGGGCGGTAGTCCCAACCGGGATTCGAACATGCCGGCGTAGCTCCCAGACCGACCGTCCTCCTCGACGGCGCTGGAGCGGACGGCCAGCGGGCGCCCGCCACCAAGTTGCTCGACCGCCCGGAGGAGCGCGGCCCGCACCGCAGCCGGCCACCGGCTCGTGCGGATGCACGCGACAATGCGTGCCGCGTACCCGCGCGATTCGCTGTCCCACTCCACGCACCTCGCCAGGGCCGCGATCTCTCCGCGAACTGGTCCGAGGATCGCGTCGGTGGCTCCGGTCGTCAGCACGAACCACCGGGGGACCGGCATCCCCAGGCGGGTGAGCGCCTGCAATTGAAAGGCTTTGCCGCCGACGTGTGTCCGGGGGGCGGCCTCCTCCGACCACCGCACGAACGCGACACCTCTCCAGCGGAGTCCCGTCATGCGAGCAGCACCCCGTGGTGCGCGAGCAGGGCGATGGGGAGCCCCCCGTGCGCCACCACGCCGTAGAGCTGGGCGTATCCACCCAGCCGGGCACCCCCCCGGGATGGGCGGACCCGGAAGCGCAAACAGGCGGCCACCATGACGGCCGCCGCGATCAGTAGCGCCACGCCGTACCCCCGTCCGAGACCGATTGCGACCGACACGGGAAGTAGCAAGAAGACGGACAGGATCACGAACGCGACCGGCAGGAGCGCTGCCATCCGCCATCCGAGTGCCTTCGAGTAGGTCTGATAGGCGGTCTCATCCTCGGGGAGGCGGATCTTGCGCGCCGTCTCCCACACGGCCACCCCGGCGCATGGGGCAAGCAGCAGTGGAATGATCCAGCAGGTAACGCCGATAGGGCCGAACGCGTCCACGAACACGGCCAGGGCGTACAGACTGAAGAAGACCGTGAGGATCTTCCGGGCGAGGAAGGCCATCGGTGGTGCGCTCTGCCGAAGACGGTCGATGAAGAACCAGCGAAACCCCATCCAGGTCACGACGTAGCCACCCACCGCGGCGACACGCATCGCCCAGCCTCCGAACACCAGGTTCGCGCCAAGGAACAGGGCGAGCGTGGCGGTCTGCAGCGCGCGCAGCTCCGGGCGTGTGATCGCGCCGGTCACCGTCGGCCTCGACCGGTAGCGTGCGTCACCCGCCGCGGCCATGCGCGCGTCATGGTCGGCATCCGTGAGATCGTCGTCGATGCGGATGAGCAGCGTCCACAGCACCGTGCTGCCCGCGCCGATCACGGCCCGCCCGCCCAGCCGCAGGGGACTCATGCCCGCGAGCGCCTCCAGCACCAGATAGACGGAGAGGAACTGCACGATCCCGACGGGCACGAGAACGGCCGGCGGGAACATCGCCTGGATGTACCGGGCCGCTCGTGCGGGCGCGCGCCCGAGGGACCGGAACCGCGCCGTCCGGCTCATGCGACCGCCACGTGTTCGTCCGTCCCGGCGAGCGAACGCGCGAACAGCCCGTAGACCTTGGCGACGGGCGATCCGAAACCGTCGATCACGCGTTGCACCAGGGCGTTCGTCGTCTGCACGAGGGACAGGTCGAGGCGCGCCATCCCCAGTCGCCGGGCCGCCTGCTGCGTCTCGTAGGCGATCAGCGGACCGATCCCGCGGCCGCGGTGCTCCGGTACGACCCCCAACATGAGGAAGCGCACCGTGCGGATTCGGGGCACCGCCTGTCGGAGACGCCACCACCCGAACGGCAGCAACCGGCCGTCGATGCTCCGGAGTGCTTCGTTGAGATCGGGAAGCGTGAGCCCGAAGCCCACGGGCTCCCCCGCGAACTCGGCGATGCGGATCAACTCCGGCTCGGCGAACGCCTTGAGCCGCCGCGCGCGTTGGTAGAACTCCTCCCACGTGATGGGGACGAACCCCCAGACGTGGGCGAACGCGGCGTTGTACATGCGCCAGAGCGTTCGCGCTTCGTCCACCCAGCGACCGAGATCCACGCTCCGGATCGTCACGCCGGCCGCCAGCCCAGTGCCCCGCGCCGCCGACCGGACCAGGCGCCGGATCGCCGGTGTGGGCGGGTCGTCGGGGGTGGCCGAGTAGGCGTAGTACTGGCGTGCCACACGGTATCCCGCGGACTCGAGCAGGCGGCGGTAGTACGGCGGGTTGTACGGAGACTGGATGGTCGCCGGCGAGTCGAAGCCCTCCATCAGGATGCCCGTCTCGTCGTGCGGTGTCAGGTTGACCGGACCCAGGAGCCGCCGCATGCCGCGCGACCCGGCCGCAGCCTCCGCCGCGGTCAACAGGGCCGTCGCGCTCTCCACGTCGTTCGCGCATTCGAAGAACCCGAACAAGGCAGTATGCGCCTCCCAACATTGCGCGAACGCCGGGTCGACGATGGTCGCGATCCGACCCGTCACCTGGCCGTCGCGCATGGCCACGAACCGGCGCACCCATCGCGTGCCCAGGGAGGCGTTGTGTCGTCGCGACCACCGGTGCCACTCCTCGAGGCGTAACGGCGGAATCCACAGGGGATCCCGCCGATACAGCGCGTACGGCAAGCGCACGAACTGCCGGTGACCCAGGCCGTGGTCCGCGGCCCGCACCCGCACCGGCCCGCGGGTCGTCCCCTCTGCGGTTTGACTCATGAGCTCCCCCTCGTGGCGTTGGCTGCCCCGCTGATCCCGCCGGCGCACCTGGAGCCATTCTGACCGGCCCGCGACAAGCAGACGTCAAGCGCGCGCCATCGGTCTCCCGTCTCCCACGCGGACCCGCGTGGCGGGGCACACGGGTCGTCCCGTCCGGCCATGACTTGACGTTCGCTTGCCGCGCCGGCCCTAGCCTCACATCGGCGGGACCACCTCGGCCGGGGATGTCCATGAAGATCCTTCTGGTAAAGCCACCCCTGAGCGCCCCGACGATCGCGGCCGGTGAGGTCACCGAGCTCGAGCCACTCGAGCTGGAGTACCTCGCGGCCGCCCTGCGGGACCACGATGTCGCGATCGTCGACCTGCGCTACGACCGCGACGTGGAGACGGCGCTCCACCGGTTCCAGCCGGACGTCGTGGGGGTCACCGCGCTCTCCGTGCAGGTCGACAGCGCCCTCGCCGTCCTGCGGGCCGCACGTCGGGCCGATCCCGGCATCGTCACGGTCGTCGGTGGCCACCACGCCACGCTCCTTCCGGGCGACTTCCAGCGGGCCGAGGTGGACGTCATCGTGTGCGGCGAGGGCGCCTTCACGTTCGCCGAGCTACTGCAACGCCTCGAGCGCGGGGTCGCACCCTCGGACGTTCCGGGCCTGTGGTACCGCCGGAACGACGCCTTTGTGCACACGGGACCGCGGAACGACATCGAACGGATCGACGACCTGCCCCTGCCCGACCGCGAGGTCACGAGCCGGTACCGACATCGCTACATCCACTTCTGGTGGCGTCCGGCCGCTCTCATGCGCGCCTCGTCGGGCTGCGCGTACCGCTGCGCCTACTGCCCCATCTGGAAGGCGGCGGGCGGCAAGTGGTGCTACCGCGACCCTGAGCGGGTAGCGGAGGAACTGGCCGGGATTCGCGAGGGCTTCGTCTACTTCGCCGACGACAACATGTTCTTCGACCGCGACCGGATGACCGCGCTCCACCGCGCAATCGTGGCGCGGGACATCCGCAAGGAGTACTTCCTGTTCTCGCGTGCCGACGCCATCGTGCGGTGCCGTGACCTGCTGCCGCGGTGGGCGGAGATCGGGCTCCGGCAGGTGTTCCTGGGACTCGAGGCGGTGGACGTCGATACCCTCAAGCCGCTGAACAAGCGCACCAACGCGGCGACGGATCAGGAGGCCGTGCGGCTGCTGCTGAGCAACGGCATCGACCCCCTGGCGTCGTTCATGGTGTTCCCGGACTTCGGTGTGGCGGACTTCGACCGGGTCTACGACTATGTCGAGCAGTTGGGCGTGTACTACTGCGAGTATTCGGTGCTCACGCCGGCCCCCGGCTCAGATCTCCACTACCGGATGCGGGACCAGCTGACGACGGACGACTATCGCCGGTTCGACTACATGCACCCTGTGCTTCCGACCCGACTCCGCGAGCGCGAGTTCTTCCGGCAGTTGGCGCGGCTGTACTGGCGGACCTACTCCCCCAGTCGGGCACTCCGGGTCCGGCCGTGTACGCCACCGCCTGTCACCCTGGCGAAGCTGGCTCGGAACCTGTGGATGGGATGGCGCATGTACCGGCGCATCCGGAACGGCTATCGCGCCGGACCGGCGAGCGTGCACGCAGAAGCACGGGATGCGCCGGTGTCTCCACCCGCGCGCTGCGCGTAGGGCCGCGGGCCAGCCGTCGAGCCCCGCAGCCCCGTCGTGCTGCCTCGTCTGGTGCTAGAGCCGATCCAGGGCGAGCTGCAGGGCGCCCTGCGTCGCGTCCGTCTGGAACCGCAGTCGGCCCTCGGCATCCAGCACGTAGGCGACCCTCGGGTGGATCAGTTCACCCGTCGTGGCGTTACGGACACGCGGGACCTTCCAGCGATTGAGCACGAACTCGACGGTCTCGACCTCGCCGCTCAGCAGCACCGCGTCCGTCGGCAGGTTCCAGCTCGCCGCAATGCTCGGTAGGCGAGCGGGCGTGTCGCGCCAGGGATCGAGCGTGACCAGGACCGGTACCGCCCGCCCGTCGCTCGCCGCGAGTACGTCGTGCACCATGACGGGGCAGACCGTCTCACAGTGCGCGTAGACGAACGTGATGACCACCGGACGGCCGCGCAGCGACGCCAGGGTGATGGTCTCGCCGCCCTGGCTCAAGAGCCCCAGAGCCGGTGCCGCCTCGTTGATCGGCACGACGGCCAATTCCGGATCCCGACCGCCCGCAGGATTGAACGGATCGCCGCGGACCTGGGCGACCCTGACGCTCGCCGCCCCGGCGCCGACGCCGATGGACAGGATGACGGCACCGATGGCCACGCGGCCCGCCCACCGGTCCCAAAGGAAGGTGAACCCCTCTTTGACTTCGTAGCCCCACGCCGCCAGCAGGAACAGCAGCATGCCCGCCGGCTCCCCCACCAGCAGTACCCAGCCGCCGGCGTGCGGCAACCCGTCCCGGGCGCTCCCGAAGCAGATCTCGCGGGTCCGGGCCACCCACTCTGGTGTTGCGCTAGTGAGCGGCCACAGGGCCAGTGCCCAGAAGCCGACCGTGATGAACAGGATCCCGAGCAGCGCCGCGAGTGCGAGCGCTGCCCGGGTTGGCAACGTCGTCAGCCGATCTTCCATACGAACGACAAGACCTTCCAGTTCACGAAGTAGTAGAGCACGAAGGCGAGCAGGAACACGCCCGCGAGCGCCAGCGTTCCCGGCGCCACCCCGAAGATCCCGCGGCTCGGGTGGTGCAGCGCCGCGTTCAGCTCATCCACGTTGGGTGCGTGTGTCGGCGGGTGGGTGAGACCCTGCGGCACGCCCGCCATGGCACGGCCCCGCGTGACCTCGCCCAACGGCTCGCCCAGGAACACCGATTTCACGGCGATCGCGATGAACATGAAGGCGCCGGTCGCCGCCAGCAGCCCGCCGATCGCGACGAACGCGAGCAGTACGTCCACCGCGGGGCTGAACTGCACGTCGAACGGCGCGTTGCTGAAGCTGATGTCCCAGTGCCGCCGCGGCACGCCGAACGACCCCGCGAACGTCATGGACATCGTGAAGATGAACATGCCGATCGCGAACACGTAGGGCTGCATCTTCGCCATGCCCCAGAAGGCCACCTTCTTCCGGAAGATCAGCGGGATCACGTAGTAGGTGACGCCCATGAACGCCAGCGCCGTCCCGCTCACCACGGTCGCATGGAAGTGGCCGGGCACGCGCAGCGTGTTGTGGGCGATGATGTTGATCTGTTCGGTCCCGATCGCCACACCCGTGATGCCGCCCACGAACCCGAACACGACTACGGAGAAGACCAGCGCGCTGAAGCCGGGGTCGCCCCACGGCGCCTTGCGCAACCACTCGAACATGCCGTTGGTGTAGCCCCGCAGGCGCTGCCCCAGCTCCATGCCGGCCGGCACCGTGAACCCGTGGATCATGCTCGCGAGGACGGCCATGTACATGAAGTAGCTCGTGTTCACGATCTTCCACGCCGGTCCCATGCCGGGGTCTACCAGCAGGTGGTGGGCCGACGCCATGGAGATGAACAGCACGTAGAGCACGAAGGCCGACCGGCTGATCTTCTCGTTCAGCACAACGGCCCCGACGGTCAGGGCGCCCAGCATGTACCAGACGGAGACCATGGCCGCCACGTTGATCTGTTGCGACGAGTGCCCGAGCCCCCACCAGACCATGCGGTAGACCTGCGGGTCCACCTCCATCAGGTCGAGCGACCAGAGGAAGGTGGGGATGTAGATGGCGGCCCCATGGAGCAGCGTGATGATGGCGATGATCGCCGCGGCCACGGCGCCGTAGGCGACCAGGGGCAGGGACCCCTCGTAGGTCTTCTCCCGCTTCGCTACCACGAGGTTGGCGAAGAAGATCACGGTCACGAGCAGCGCGCCGACGGCGAAGAGGATGATGCCCAGGTAGAACAGCGGATGGGCGCGGAGCGGGACGTACGACGTGAACAGCACGTCCGCCTTGCCCGCCCACATCATCCACTCCACCATCACGGCGCCGATCACCATGAGCCCGAAACAGGCCCACGCGAGCTTCGGCACCACGAGCCGGGCATTGAGGAGCGCGGTGCTCGCGAAGTACAGCACCGCCATCTCGAAGAAGATGATGAAGAAGATCAGCATGCTCATGCCGTGCACGCCGAGGATGCGGTAGAACCACACGGCGGGCAGCAGGTGCACGGCCTGCCAGCGCGTGAGCACCAGCATCACCGCGGCGACGGCGCCGACGAGCAGCGCCACCACCGACACGACCGCGTTGGCCCTGATCAGCATCTCGGCGTGGCGATCGACCTTGAGGGACGTGAACGGGCACGTCCGGAACGCTGGCGCGGTCATCGGTCACCTCCCGCCACGACGGCGGTCTCGGCGGTTGCTGCCTGTGGGGCGCCGTCCAACACGATGACGCGGCCGACCATGATGTGGTGGCCGATCCCGCAGAACTCGTTGCAGATGATCCGGAAGTCGCCGGCCTCGGTCGGCTTGACGCGGAGGCCGTAGTCGTAGCCCGGCACGACCTGGAAGTTGATGTTCAGCGGATAGAGGCTGAACCCGTGGTTCACGTCGCGCGACGACAGGTGCAGGACGTACTCCTTGTCTTTCTCGAGCTGCAGGATGGGCGTCCACTGGAACGCCATGGCGGTGAGGTACACGTCGCTGCCCGCGGGCGGCGCCACGATGGGCATGCCGCGGTCGTCGCCGATCTGGTACTGCGCGATGAACTCCTGCGTGCGCTGGAAGAACGCCTCCGGATCCACCTTGCGCCGGATGCCCGAGGGATTCTGGCCGCCCTTGAGGTGCCACAGCGGCATCATCGCGAACAGCACCATGCACCAGCCGAATGCGATCGCCACCCAGACCTTCTCGGCCTTGTGCGCCGGCTTCCACCAGACGCCCCGGGGGCTCTGGAGCCCGGTGTGTGTTTCGGGAGTCATGGGGGTCTCCTCAGGGAAGCGTGGCGGGGGGCATGGACAGGATCTCGTAGAGGCCCCAGCCCGTGTAGACGATGGCCATCACCGCGATACCGGCGACCAGCCAGAGGAACACGTTGTCGAACAGGCGCTGACCCAGCGGGACGTCCTGCTGGGCGTCTCCCTGGGGATCCGGGGGAGGATGGGGGCTGGCCATGGGAACCCTCGCGACGGTGGGCGGTCGGAGCACCCGGCCCTTGCCGGGGCATGAATAATCTTGATAAAAACATGATTATATGATAAAGTCTCCAATGCGCAAGCACCGCCCCGGCTGACCATTCTGGAGCCCCCGCCCCCGCACCGCGTGCCTCTGACCCGCCCCCTGGAACGCCTCGTCCGCCGCCCTCTGGCGCTCGCGGACGCCCTCTGCAATCGGCTGTACGGCTGGAGGTACAACCCGTTGTACCAGAGTGGCACGATCGTCGTGGTCCTGCTCGTCGTGCTGATCGTGACGGGAATCTGGCTGCTGCTCTTCTACCGGGTCGGCGCCCCGTGGGCCTCCGTGGCGCGCCTCACCGACAATCTCTGGACCGGCAACTGGGTTCGCGGCCTCCACCGCTATGCGAGCGATGCGGCCCTCGTGGCCACCGGCATCCACATCCTCCGGATGTTTGCCCAGGAGCGCACCTGGGGCCCTCGCACTCTCGCCTGGGTCTCCGGCCTGGTGAGTGTTGGAATCCTGGTGGTCTGCGGCGTGACCGGATTCATCATGGTCTGGGACACGTTCGGCCACGGTCTCGCCCTCGAGACCGCACGCCTGCTCGACGCGCTGCCCATCCTGTCCGAGCCCATCAGTCGCGCGTTTGTCGGGGAGCGCCCCGTCCCCGGCACGTTCTTCTTCCTCAATCTCTTCGCCCATTCCGCCCTACCGCTGGCGGTGGGCGTGGGCGTCTGGATCCACGTGGCGCGGCTGGCACGGCCCACCCTGCTCCCGCCGCGGGCGCTGACGTGGACCGTCGTGGGACTCCTGACACTGGTTGCGATCCTCTGGCCGCTGCCCATGGCGCCCGAGGCCAACCCCTTCGCGCTGCCCCAGACGGTGCCCACCGACTGGTTCTTTGGCTTCTGGCTGCCGCTCTCCGAGCGGCTCCCGGCCGGCATCGTATGGCTGTTGGGGCTCAGCGCCGTCGGGATCGTGGCGGCGGTGCCGTGGCTGGCACGGCGGACGGGACACGACCACCCCGCACCATCAGTCGTGGACCGGCAGCTCTGTACCGCCTGCAACCAGTGTGTCGTAGACTGCCCGTACGAGGCCATTGCGATGGTGCCACGGACGGGCGACCGCGGGCTTCGTGCTGACGGACGATCGGAACGCGTCGCGCGGGTCAACGCATCACGCTGCGTGAGCTGCGGGATCTGCGCCGGGTCGTGCGCGCCCATGGGCGTCGGCCCGGTCGGGCGCACGGGCCGTGCCCAGCTCGACGAGTTCCGGCAATTCCTCGCCGCGTCCGCTCACGATCCGGACCGGATCGTCGTGCTCGCCTGCGATCGCGGCCCGGCATCCCTCGCCCCGGCTCTCGCGGCTGCCGACGCGGAGTTGCACGCGGTGGCGTGCACGGGGAACCTGCACACGTCCGTCATCGAACACGCCGTGCGCAGCGGCGCGCTCGGCGTGCTCGTCCTCTCCTGCCCGCCACGCGACTGCTGGGGACGCGAGGGACCACGCTGGCTCGACGAACGGCTGTACCACGACCGTGAAGCCGAGCTGCAGGCGCGCGTGGACCGGCGCCGCGTGCGGGTCGCCTACGTGAACGCCGCGGAGCGGCACGAGGCACTCACCGCCTTGCGCGCGTTCCGGGCGGACCTGGCCGGTCTTGCCCAGCCCGCCCTTGAGCCCACCCTCGACCTCGACCTGGTCTGCAACCCGATCCCGCTCGAAGAAGAGGATGCCGCGCGATGATCCGGTCGATTCGTGTCGCCCTGGGCGGACTCGGCGCGGTCGGCACCACGGTGCTGCTGGCCGCGCTCTCACGCGCACCACAGCGAGCGCACGGCACCGAGGCCGGCCTGCTCCGTCTCTCGTGGAGCGGACAGCCGGAGCGCGTCGAGATCTGTCGCGTGGTGCCGGAGGCGGAGCTGGCGAACCTGCCGCGACACATGCGACAGGCGGTGATTTGCGAAGGACGGTCGGCCGCCTATCAGCTGACAGTGGTTCGGGACGGCGAGACGTTGGTGGACGAGCCCGTGTGGGGCGGGGGCGTTCGGCACGACCGGCCGGTCTATCTCTACCGGGAGTTCGTGACCGATCCCGGCACGCACCACGTGATCGTGCGGTTCACCCGAGTCGACGAGCCGTCCTCACCGCAATCGCCGACGGGAGACTCGGTATCGGCGACCCCCGGCCGCGGGCGCCTCGATCGACTCCCTCCCGAGCTCGTGCTCGACACCGCCATTGTCGTCCACGAACGGCGGGTCGTACTCGTGACGTTCGATCCGGGGCAACGGCGACTGGTGTTGCGAACGGAGTAGGGGACGGGCGGGCTCGCAGGCCGGCGGGTCGCAACGCAAACTACCCTGGTCCTTCGGCTGTCGGCTATCGGCTATCGGCTATCGGCTCTCCGGCAGCTTCGGCAGGTCGCGTTGCTGCGCCAACACACGCTCGGTGAAATCGAGCCGCTCCTGCACCTCGCTCAGCTCGGCGCGGAGGTCGGTCACTTCGTCGCGCAACGCCGTCAGCTCGGGGGCGCCCTCGCCCAGGGCACCCGCCCGGGCCTTGGCCTCCTCGACCCGCACCCGCGCCAATTTCAGCATGCCATGCATGATGACGGCTGCCACGGGAATGGTCAGGGCAAGAATGGGAATGAGCAGCGCGAGGACCTGTCTGTCCATCATGGCCTCCGTCGGGGAGAACAGAGAAAGTGTACGCTGGAGGGACCGCTCGCCAGACTCGCGGGTAATCCGTACGCGGTTCCCGACCGTTAGTTTCCCCCGTTCCGAGGGACGACCGTTCCCGCAGTCCACCGGGTTCACCCATCTCCGAGAGCTGCCTGACATGTCCCTGTTCCGCCTGCTCGTCGCCGTCGCGCTCATCCCCGTTGGTCTCGCCGCCCAGGAGGCCCCGTGGAATGTCGCTGACGTCCACGGACCCGCCGACACGATTCGCTTCCAGACCGACGAGGGCACCTGGACGAACGTCGACGTGAGTCCCGACGGTGCGTGGGTCGTGTTCGACCTGCTGGGAGACATCTATCGGGTCCCCATGGCCGGTGGTGCGGCAGAGCGGCTCACGACCGGACGCGGATTCGACCACCAACCGCGTTACAGTCCCGATGGAACGGTCATCGTCTTCGTGAGCGACCGCAGCGGGAAGGACAACCTCTGGCTCGTCAATGCCGATGGATCGAATCCCCGACAGCTCACCAAGCTCGACGACAGCTTCCCCACGGCCCCGGCGTGGATGCCGGACGGCGAGTACATCGTGGCCAAGCGGCACGTGCGGAGCACGCGCTCCATCGGCGGCGGCGAGATCTGGCTGTTCCACCGCGATGGTGGCAGCGGCGTCAAGCTCAAGGACAAGACGAGCTTCACGTCCGACCAGAACGAGCCGTTCCCCTCGGCGGATGGCCGGTGGGTCTACTACAGCTGGACCACGCCGTTCGACTACAACAGGAACCCCTACACCGGGATCTTCCAGATCTCGCGCGTCGATCGTGTGACGGGGGATGTCGAGCCCGTTACCACCGGTCCCGGAGGCGCGATTCGCCCGACCGTCTCCCCGGACGGGAAGACCCTCGCGTTCCTCCGCCGGATTGGCGCGAAGACCGTCCTCATGCTGCGGGATCTCTCAACCGGGGCGGAGCACCAGGCGTTTGACGGGCTCGACAGAGA
>Ga0224500_10001583_pt1 | contig 13278 bp, 17 predicted proteins | sample SF_Oct11_sed_USG_FD_168126 | JGI IMG/M metagenome (GOLD analysis project Ga0224500, IMG submission 168126) | Sediment microbial communities from San Francisco Bay, California, United States - SF_Oct11_sed_USGS_4_1 | ecosystem: Environmental > Aquatic > Marine > Sediment | place: USA: California... | reverse complement strand
GCCATATGCTCGTCGACACTGTTGTCGACGACCTCGTAGACCAGATGGTGCAGGCCGTCCACACCGGTGCTGCCGATGTACATCGCTGGTCGCTTTCGGACGGCATCGAGTCCTTCAAGAACTTTGATCTGGTCGGCACGGTAACTGTCTGACTTGGTCTGAGAGGGGTCTTCTGTGGCCATCGTGTCCTAACAGTCTGGTAAGAGGCTACCCTTGCGTTGCTTCAGTCGAAATTGCACGGCGGTGAGCCCGAAGAAAGCAAGGCTCACCTGTTGCTCTACTGGACCTCTGTGTGATGCGAAGACCATGCTGGAGAACATCATCATGCTAGATTTTAATGGGCATCACCACACACTTGAAGCCCGGACTTTCCGGCTCCTGAACCAGACAGGGGCTCAAGGGTGTCTCCATCTGAAGAGAGAGCGTGTCCCCATCCATCACATTGAACACATCCAACAGGTATCGGGCATTGAAGCCGGTATTCATCGGCTCTCCCTCGTATTGCGCGGCCAACTCTTCTGTGGCTTCTCCATAGTCCGGGCTGCTGGAATAGAGCGTCATCTTGCCGGATGCAAACGATACCTTCACCGCGCTGGACTTATCCTTCGACAATACCGATACCCGACGAAGCGCGCTCTCCAGTTCGGCTCGATCCACACTGATCGGCTTGCCGCTTTCTTTGGGAATGACCTGCTGATAGTTCGGATAATTGCCTTCCATCAGCCTGGACGTCAGGAGGAGACCGCTTTTTCGGAAGATCATCAGATTCTTCGAGAAGCCGATCAGCGGTTCACCGTCTCCGCCCTCTTCCAGGAGATGCCTGATCTCATGGGCAGCTTTTTTGGGAATAATGGCCTTCATTTCCAACGGCATCCCTTTGGACCCGGCTTTTCCGACTTCCTGTTCCGCCACTGCGAGACGATGACCGTCCGTACCGACCAATCGCAGGGAGGTTTTCTTCTCAGTCCCCAGCAACGTGACGAGAAGGCCGTTCAAGATATATCGGGCATCGTTGTCACCGGCTGCAAAAAGCGTCTTGCGAATCAATTCCAGTAGTCCGTCTCCAGAGAGAGGCGTTAACCCTTCGCGATCGATCGTCGGGAGCGCCGGGTACTCGTGACTGGGGAGACCCACAACTTTGAATTGGCTCTTTCCAGCTTGGATCGTCGTCCAATTATTGTCTGCGGATGTCAGCTCGATGTCCCCAGATGGTAACTCTTTCACAATCTCGAACAGCTTTCGAGCCGAGATGGTCACGCCTCCCGGAGTCAGCACGGTTGCCTTGTAGAGGCCTCTCAACCCGATCTCGAGATCGGTTGCGACAATCTCGACTCCGTCTTGTTTGGCCTCCAACAAAATGTTCGACAGAATCGGCATCGTGTTGCGCTTTTCCACGACACCTTGTACGCGCTGGAGTCCTGTCAACAATTCATCCCGCCCGATGCGTACTTTCATAGCGTACTCCCCCGGCCAAGTCGTTAACTTCGAAGAATCTGTTCCTTCAACGTTTCAATCGTTGTCTGCAGCACGGCGTCCGCCTCCCTGGCTTTGGCAACCTGGCGACAGGCATGAATGATGGTCGTATGATCCTTCCCTCCAAACTGTCGTCCAATCTCGGGGTACGATGAGTCGGTCAGCTCCCGACAAAGATACATGGCAATCTGTCGAGGCTGCACAAGCGTTTTGCTCCGGCGCCGCGATTTCAATTCCGTCAACTTAACGTGGAACTTAGTACAGACAGCCTCTTGAATATCATCCATAGCAACAACCTTTTTCTTGTCGCCGATGAGGTCCCGAAGGAGGTTTTTTGCGAGCTCAAGGGTGATGACCTGCCCAGTGAGGGAGGCATAGGCACCTAGTCGAACGAGACTCCCTTCGAGCTCCCGAATATTGCTCTTCATGCTAACCGAGAGAAACTGAATGACATCTTCCGGCAATTTGACGCCCTCGTCCTCCGATTTCTTTCTCAAGATTGCGATGCGCGTTTCCACGTCGGGGGGCTGTAAATCCGCGATGAGTCCCCACTCGAATCGCGATCGCAGGCGTTCCTCAATATCCGGCATGTCCTTTGGAAAACGATCGCTGGAGAGGACGATCTGTTTATGTCCCTCGTACAACGCGTTGAATGTGTGAAAAAATTCTTCCTGTGTTCGTTCTTTTCCGACGAGGAATTGGATGTCATCGATCATCAGCATATCGATGTGTCGATACCGCTTCCGAAGGTCCATCATTTTGTCGTACCGGATGGAGTTGATCACTTCGTTCGTGAACTGCTCAGTAGTTAAGTATGCGATGCGGAGATCACTCTGTTCAGCAACGTGGTTCCCTATTGCGTTCAGGAGATGTGTTTTCCCAAGTCCAACCCCACCGTAGATGAAGAGTGGGTTATACGTCTGCCCTGGTTGTTCAGCAACCGCCATACATGCTGCGTGTGCGAATTGATTACCGGCACCGACGACAAAATTCTTGAATGTATATTTTGGATTCAGTTGGATCCCGCGGCGGCCTTTCGATTGGTTTCCTGCCCGCTGGAGGCTACTAGGAGCCGATACTTCACCTTGGGGGAGAGCCGCCTTCTCACGGACGGTGAAGGCCACCGTTGTCTGTCCCCCTCCTCGGGCCGTTGATACCGCCTCAGCAAGGAGAGAGGCATAGTGTGCATCTAACCACTCCCCAAAAAATTTATTCGGGACCCCGATATGGGCGGTCGAGTTTTCGATCCTATCGAGGTGTACCGGCATAAACCACGTGTCATACACCTGCTTCGGTACCCGACCTTGAATATAGTGAAGCGCTTCTTCCCAAACTCTGTTTAGACTCATAACCTACTAAAATCCCTATACACAGGATTATTCACACCTGTGTATAACTCATTTTTCTTATCATTCCATCTCACGATGAACAGTAGTGCATAACCTGACTACTTATCGCGCTACAGAGTCAATACCGACTCACTTTGCGAGATCCTAAGAAAGATTCTCCACACGTTGTACTCAGTCAGAAACAAGGTATCCCCAAACTTATCCATCTGTTTCAGCACATTATTCTTCTTATAAATTCAAAGTCTTATCTCTTATCCTCACTCTTCACGTTACTACTCCTAATCCGACTACTCCGAATCTTCTTTAGCTAGAACCTTCGGAGTTACAGAGTGATAACCTTGTCAGCATTAAGCAGCACCATCAGCACCTGATCATAGGATAACTTCTCCTCTAACTGGGGAGATGGCACGTTGGTGGTGCGTTCAACCTTTCCCGGAGGAAGCGTATCATCCAAAGAAAGTACCATCCCAGAATCCCCTTCCAGACATATAGAACGAGCAATCGTTTGCGAGGAAGGACGAGAGATATAGACAATTGGACACATGCGTCGAAACCTCACCTAGAAAACGAGCGTGGAATCCATCGATCTGACAAAAACTCCGATGTTTTCGTCTGTTTTATGTTCGACTTGAAACTCACCGCGGACTTTCGGCTGATCCGCTGTGGACTGGAGGATGAATGGAATCTTCAGCTGTGTGATCGATGGGAGATACTTTTCAAGGATATCTACGTCGATGATGTCATCTATATCTTCAGTGAGAAGGCGAAAAGCTTCCCCAAGAAGAATCACAGTGGTTTGATGCGATCCCGCAACCAGGCCGAGTGCAATCCTCAGTGCTTCAACAGGCCTGTGTGTGTTGCGAGGATCTTCTTGAATGACAACCGCGATATTCTTAGCCACAAAAGATTCGTATCGTGTCAGGTAAATGATAGGAATGGCTTACAGGTATCAATAAGTCCAGAAAGCACCACTAGCCCACAGAGAGACATACGTGGATCTGTGTCCGTGGTCGGTACATTATGCTGCTGGCAACCATACGCACAGACAAAAACCTTTGCACCAGCGTGAGCGAGCTCTCGATATTGGCCAGTGGGCATGTTTTTGACACCTTCATCAATGAGGTAGAGGTAGACTTCATGACCAGCGGTGAGAGCGGCCTGAGCCAGTCCGTAAACCGTTGAAGCGCTCGCATGCGATGGAGGCAAAGCTAGGAGGAACCCGATCTTGTGTGAGTGTCGTGAATCCACAGGAATTTATCTTAAATATTCAGCAGGTTAGAACCTATCAGACTTACAGAGAGTAAGAGGTTTGAAGGGGAAAGTCAATGCGAAAAATGGCCCTTATGAGCTTCTGAGAAGCGGCTGAATCGCAACTGGGAGTGAGGATAGAGGGAGATCGTACTGGCTCTTCGTCACCATGTTTCGAAGGATAGCAGTGCCTTTCTGTACCTCGTCGTCACCGAGGATGAGAGTGAAACCACAGGCAAGCCGATCGGCTTGCCGTAAGTGAGACTTCAATGTCGAGGAACGAAAGTCCGACACAGCTGGGATTCCAGAAGCACGAAGGTCCTCCAGAGCAGAGAGACCGACACCCGAGCCTTGGTCTCCAAATGCTGCGATATAGACAACGACATTGGCAGCAGTTGTCCGCAGCGCTGACTCCGGGAGTAACATCGCGATGCGTTCCAGACCAACCGCGAAACCTATAGCTGGCGTCGGAGGTCCCGACAGGGTTTCGACGAGGCCATCATACCGTCCACCTGCCCCGACCGCGTTCTGAGCTCCGAGATTCGTCGCCGTGACCTCGAAAGTCGTCAGGTTGTAATAGTCCAACCCACGCACAAGTCGATGGTTCAAGGAATACGGAATGTGGATGACATCAAGGCCGTGTAGAACCCCGGTAAAGTATGCTTGAGCGGCTTCGGAGAGCGAATCAGCGAGTCGAGGAGCCGTCTCCGTCATTGCGCGACACTCAGGGACTTTACAGTCAAGAACGCGGAGGGGATTGGCTTCGATCCGACGCTGGCAATTTGCACACAGGCTGGATTCATACTGTCGGAGATATGTCACAAGGTGAGGACGATAGGAATCTCGATCGGCGGGATACCCCAGGTTATTGATCTCCAACGTGAGACCCTGGAGCCCAAGGTTACTGAGGATCCGCCACAGGAGAGCGATCACTTCGACATCGGCTCGGGGATCAGCCATCCCAAGTGACTCCACGCCGAACTGGTGGAATTGTCGAAGCCGCCCAGCTTGAGGCCGCTCATGCCGAAACATCGGCCCGAAGTAGAAATACTTCTGAGGGACCGGAACCGCGGCCCGATTGTGCTCGATATAGGCTCGGACTGTCCCTGCAGTCCCTTCAGGTCGCAGGGTCAGCGAGCTGCCGTCCCGATCCTGGAACGTGTACATTTCCTTCTCAACGATATCGGTCGATGCACCGATGCTCCGCGCAAACAAGGTCGTCACTTCAAAGATCGGAATGCGAATTTCATGAAATCCATACCGGTCCGCCCACCGCCTGGCCGTCTCCTCGATGAAACGCCAACGGGGTGTCTCTTCTGGCAACAGATCCTTTACGCCTTTGATGCCCCTGATCATAAAAAATGCTCAGTTCCCATGCGCGAGCCCATACTCACCTCGCGATTCGGCGGACTATAGCGGCGCTTTCTGCGGCAAGTCAACGGACCCGAGCTTGCGCCATCCTGACGTGAGAGGTATAGTGCGCGGCTTACGGTTCAACGAAAACGTGAACGACTCTCTATGAGCCAGGATCAATCAGGTCGCCGGGTTGTCGCCATCGCTCCCATGCCGCCGGAGAAATCCGCTTACGCACTGGCGCGCTATAGCCGATCACCGGACTCCATCGAAGAGAGCATCCGGTGGGTCCATGGTCACTCCTCGGAAAAGTTCTGGGAGCAGTTTTATTTCGATTACGGTCATGCCTCGATCGCCGACCTTGGCCATGTCATCGTCTGTTTTGAAGAGATTTCGGAATTGGCCGCCATTCGCCTGGAGGACGAGCCGCTCTGGGACGGGCAGGCGAAATCGAGCCGCTATCAGAACTTTGCCTCGAGCCGATGGTTTGTGCCGGGCCAGATTCGAGGGAGCGAAACCGAGGCGATCTATGAAGGCGTTCTCCGCAGTCTCTCCGAAATCTATCGATTACTGCACGATCCCTTGATTGCGTACCTCTCTGATCGAGACCCACGTCCGGATTCCATGAAACCGGCTGATTATCAACGGACGATCGCGGCGCGGGCGTTCGACGTCACTCGGTACCTGCTTCCCCTTGCGGCAAAGACCAACGTCGGGCAAGTCGTCAGCATCCGGACATTGGAAAAACAGATTACGCGTCTCCTGTCTTCTCAGCTCCCCGAGTTACGAGGGATTGGGGAGGATTTGAAAGTGGCGTGCCAACGTGCGCCGGTCAATCTGTGGAGCGAGCTCTGCGGTCAGACTTCCGGCGTGAACGATCCGCTGGCGCCAACGCTGGCGCGGCATGCAAAGGCGAATGCCTATCAAGAGTCAGTCTACTCTGATTTGGCTCGCCATGCGAAAGAGGCATTACGGGGAACAGGGTTGGATCAGCCTGATACGTGGGGTGCCGTGGAAACGGTCGAGCTGATTGACCCACATCATCCGCTCGACGAAATCGTGACGACACTGCTGTATCGTGTGTCGCAAGCCCCGTACCGGAAGATACTCGACGTTGTGCGAGCGTGGTCCGAGAAGGAGAAGCACGCGACCATCGAAGTGGCCACAAGACAGCGCGGACCCTACGATGAACTCATCAAAGAGTTCCGCAGCGGCTATGCATTCAATTTCGATATTCTGATGGACATCGGTGCCTGGCGCGACATGCACCGCCACCGGCGGTGTCAGCAAGTGCAGCAAAACTTCACGACGGTTCACGGCTATGACGTCCCACCACTGCTCGTCGATGCGCGGCTCGATCAGGAATACCGGCAGGCGATGGACGCCGTGCGTCATGACATCGAGTTGCTCAAGAAAAAGGATCAGGAAGCATCACTCTACGCCATTCCGTTTGGGTTCAAGGTGCGCTGTCTGTTTAAAATGGATTATGCCGAGGCGGAATATATCGCCAAGCTCCGTTCCGGGGTGAAGGGCCATTGGTCCTACCGAACGATTGCCTGGCAGATGAAGCAGCAGCTGGCCAAGAAATATCCATTTCTCGGCGAAGGTGTCCAAGCGACGCCACCTGATGTCGAAGACGCGCTGACTCGATAAGAGCCTCGCACCACCCATGAGCACCCATCAGCAACCATGCGAAGCCGCCATCGTGGCCGGCGCCTGGGATACCGTCTACGCCGAGTCGATGGCCTGGAGTCGCGATCCGGAGGGGGCGAAGGACCCGCGTCCTCTGTTTGCGCGTAACGTCGTCTATCTTCTCCAGGGTCGATTCGCCGATGCCTGGAAAGCCCATACGCTCTGCCTCGAAGCTCAGCAAGACATTGCAGTAGTGGGGAGTTGGGTAAACGATCTGCTCGCTCGACACGCGGACTGCGGCTACGCCCATCTCATCATGGGTCTCTTTCTCGCGCAATCTGGTCAATCCGACCAGTCCATGCGGCCATACGCGGAAGCTGCGCGGTTACTTCCGCAATCCGCCTACCCGCATTACTTTCTGGCACAGATTCACGAACGGGCTGGTCACCCTGAGATGGCGATCAAAGCGTATCGTGAAGCCGTCCGGCTTGCTCCGGATTTTCCACCGGCTCGAATGAATCTGGGAGTCGCCTACCAAGACCAAGGGCGGTTGGAAATGGCGATCAAGGAATACCGTGAGGTGATCAAGCTCACCCCCAACGATTCAGCGGCTCATTCCAACCTGGCGTGCGCCCTTGCGGAACAGGGGAAATTGGAACCGGCTGTGCAATCCTACAAGACCGCCTTGAAGCTGAACCCACAGGATGCCGAAGTGCATTTCGCCCTGGGCGGTCTGTACGAAACACGCGGTCGTCTGGATCTGGCGCAAAAGAGCTATCAAGATGCACTCGTCGCCAATCCGGACTTTGGCGTAGCCCATTCCGCCCTCGGGTGGCTCGCGCTAGGCAAACATCGACTGCAAGAAGCCGCGGACATCTTCAGCCGGGCGCTCAAGTGTAATGAGGAAGACGCACGGGCCTATCACGGCATCGCGGAAATCTATGCGATTCGCGGGAAACGCCAGAGTGCAATGGAAAACTATTCCAAGGCGTTGAAGTACTATCAGGAACCTGAAAAGCGAAATCAGATCATGAATCAGCTGTTTCAGGAAGGGCAAGTGGGGGATTAAAGAGTCACGGCCATACTACTTTTTAGGTCTAGGTGATGCGGAATGCCTGCTCGCTCTTGACGGAATCATGCTGCCAGGGTAGCATCCATAATGGATTCGATATGGAACCATAAATGGAGAAAGCTATGGCGACCTTGACCATCAAGAACATTCCAGAGCCGTTGGTGAAGCGACTCAAGCAGCAGGCGGCAGCTCAACACCGGAGCCTGAATTTTCAGGTTATCTCATATCTGGAACAGATGACACTGAGCGTGCCGGTAGATGCCGACACGTTGCTGGCAAGGGCGCGAGCTCTTCGCCAAATCCCAAAAGGGAGGAAGTTAACCGATCGCCTCCTCAATGAGCTGAAGGTGGTTGGTCGGCTATGATCGTGGCCGATACGAATTTATTGATCTATCTCTATGTCCAGGGTGAGAGAACTGAGGAGAGCGAGGCCGTACTCAGGCACGATGCCACATGGACGGTTCCGTTGTTGTGGCGTTCCGAATTTCGGAATGCGCTGATCGGCCTGGTCCGAAAAGAGTTAGTGTCTCTGGATAAAGCACTATCCATGGTCGAGGAAGCAGAGCGATGGTTGGCTGGACACGAATACAGCGTGGTCTCTCGCCATGTTTTGACACTTGCCGATCAGTCCGGAAGGTCAGCCTATGACTGTGAGTTTGTCGCCCTGGCTCAGGATTTGGGAGTGCCTTTAGTCACCAACGACCAGCAGATTCTGAAAGCTTTTCCCAGCCTCGCTGTCTCGCCGCAGACCTTTTCAGGCTGAGCGCAATGGAAAACTATTCCAAGGCGTTGAAGTACTATTAGGACCCCGAAAGGGGAAATCAGATCATGAATCAGCTGTTTCAGGGAAGTTGTCAATAAATCCGTTGAAATATCCTGAGCGGCTTCCATGGTTGTCTCACGCGGCCTTTTTTGTCTGAATCGGTTGCGGCTCCGCGTGCACCGCCTCAATAGTTGCCATGACCTGCGCAATCGCGGCATAGCCCTTCACCCTCTTGAACCGGCTCTCGCAGGAGAGCAGCACGGTCCCCAGCCACCGCTGGAGCATCAGGCTGCCACGCGCCCGCTTGATGTTGCGCTCGCTGTGCCTGACCAGCGAGAACATGCTCTCGATCGGGTTGGTCGACATCAGCGTCTTGCGCAGCAGCGCCGGCACCTTCAGCCGATGCACCGTCAATAGCTCCTCGAACGCCTCCAGAAGCGACTCCGCCGCCGACTCGTTCTTGGTCCGCAGCCACGCCTCCAGTTCCAGCAGCATCTTCCGGGCATCGGCGTAGCGCGTCTGCTCCAACGCGGTCTTGAGCTGGCGATGAGCTTCTTTTCGATACGGCTTCGCCAGGTGCCGTTGCACGTTCCGACTCTTGTGAATCGCACAGCGTTGATGCACCAGCTTTTTGCCGAACCGCTCCCGCAGGGCTTTGAGCAGGCCACTTCCACCGTCCGTCACGAACAGGATCCGCCGGGAGAGCGCCAGGCCGCGACGCTCCAGGTCCCTGAACAGCGCCTCACAGATCTCGTGATTCTCCGAGGAGCCCTGCCAGAACCCTAAGGCCATCTTCTCGCCGCTCAGGTCCACACCCAGCGCCACGAGGAACGCCTCGCCGCCCCGGTGGATCGTGTCGAGGAATACCGCGAACGGCGTGAACGCTTCCAGAGACCGTTCTTGGAACGCCTTCAGCTTCGTGGCCGTCAGATCCACGAGCTTGCGCGAGACCGCAGAGGGTGATACGCCAAAAGCCTCGGCCGTCTGGAGGACGGTCTCGCCATACTTCTGGGCCGACACGCCGCGGAGGATCTTCGCCAGCCGTTCCTCAGAGAACGCCCCGGGGGCGCGCAACCGGGCATAGGACTGGAGGGTCACTTCCCCCTGCTCCACGTGCCGCAGCCGGGGACGCTTCACCTTGACCTTCTGGTCACCGAGATAGAGGGAGCCCTCCTCATGCGCCCACTTCTGGAGATCTGGATCCGTCGGATAGTAGTCGGGTCCCGTGACCTCCTCGCGCTCCATCAGCATGACACTCTCGGCCACCATGCGACCCATCTCCAGCATCACCGCGTCCAACGCCTGCTTGCCCGAGCTGATCACGCGGACCAGTGTCCCCAACAGCCGGTCTTCGCCCGCGATCGCTCTCAATCCCGCCATGGCGTGCTTTCGTTGCCTCGTGTCTCTTCTCATCGATGGCTCCTTTCGTGTTCGTTCCCGTGGAGTATTCCACGGAGGGAGCCATTCATTCAAAATTCAACGGACTTCAGCATAAGCTCTTTCAGGAAGGGCAGGTGGGGGATTGACGCGGCTTATTCTTGACCTTGGTCAATCGCCCGTTCATTGACCAGCTATCGGTATGACGATACAATGATCGATCATAGATTGGTAAGGAGCGCGTAATGTCTACAACAACCATTTCGCCAAAGTTCCAAATTGTAATCCCTAAAGAAGTGCGTGATAAACTCCATCTAGTTCCTCAGCAACGCTTGCAGGTCATTGAGAAAGGAGGCGTGATCACTCTCGTGCCAGAAGTTCCACTCAAGTCTCTCAAGGGAGTACTCAAAGGGATGTCGAAATCGAATATCCGAGAGAAGAAGGATCGCATGTGAAAATCCTGCTCGATTCAAGCGGCTGGATCGAGTATTTAACCGGTGGACCGCTCGCTGACCGATACGCGACCTATCTCACCTCTCAGCACTCCATCATTACCCCTACCATCGTGCTCTATGAGGTCTACAAGAAGATTACTCAGAAGTCAGTAATATAGGCCACACTCGGATGCCTGAAGAATGACCGCACCAGGGCGGCCGGCGACCGATCTCCGTCAGTTGTCTGGTCACGCGCTCATCGAGTTTCTCGCCCTTCTGCAGCGGCCGTCGGGCAGGACCGGTCCGCTTGGCGTAACTCCAGACCAGTTCATCGGGATTAAGGTCCGGGGCATAACCAGGCAGATAGTGGAGCGTCAGTGTGCCGTTGAGCCGCGCGATGTACTGCGTGACCGCCTTGGTCTTGTGCGCGGGCAACCCATCCAAGATCAGATGCAGGGGCCTCCGACGCCCGCGCATCATCCGGCGCAGCAGCGTCATGAACAGCTCGCCAGTCAGACCGCCGGCATAGGTGGCGAACCAGAATGCCCCCTTGGCACTGATCGCCGAGGCGGCGCTGATACTCTGGCGCTGCCCGGGGACCGCCACCACCGGGGTCTGTCCCTTGGCCCCCCAGGTCGTGCCGTGCACCGCATCGGCGCGAAAACCGGACTCGTCCCAGAAATAGACCTCGGCCTGGTCCCGCTTGGCGTTGCGCGCAATTGCTGGATACGTCTCACGCTGCCAGCGCACAATCGCCGGGGGATCGCGCTGGTAGGCGCGCTGTAATGGCTTCTGCGGCGTCAGCCCTTGGCGCGCCAGCACTACTCCAATCGACGCCAGGCTCAGGCGCACGCCGAATCGCCGGGCGATCAATTCGCGCACGATCTGTCGGGTCCAGAGGCCAAAGTCAAATCCGTACTGCCTTGGATTCTTGCCGTTGATCCAGCGAAACACCTGCCGTTCCTGCGCGGCAGTCAGGGTCCGTGGGCGCCCGGTCGCCGGACGCGCCGCCAACGCTTTGAGTCCTTGGCCTCGACCGCGAGCCGCTTGGAGCCAGCGGTAAATCGTGCACCGATGGAACCCGTAACTGGCGATCACCACGCTCGGACGTTCGCCCTCGCGCACACGCGCCACCGCCATCGTGCGGATGGTCTCCAAGGTCCCGTGATCGAGGGTGCGTCCGTCTCGCTTCATCGCGACACGGAGTATCTCACCCCCAATGCTGTTGTCTATATTACTGACCCAGGAGTAAGCGCGACCGAGGAGAAGAGATGGCGCTGACGCTGATGGCTCAACTTCAGGCGACCGAGGTCGTGCCGCTCACGGAGTCGATTGCCTATTTGGCAGCAGATGTGAGTCTACGTCATGGACTCGCAATGGCCGACGCGATTGTCTATGCAACCGCACAGGATCATCAAGTCGAAGTGGTGGCCGGTGATGCTGACCTCAAGGATCTTCCTGGTGTAGCGTATGTCAGGTAGGTTTGAAGGCGACCTCTGTCCTGCCAAGAAGCAAGACACAGGTTATGCCTTATAGGTCCAATTTAAGTGTAATGATGAGGGGAACAGAGCCTGGCTCGGCGTTATTCATGCATTCCTCGATATGATAATGGTTCGCTGGTGTCTTTGCCTGTTCAGCACTGAGCTCACTCAGGCCAAGGCATAACTCACCAAGCCCCCTTAATCCAGCCCGGTTTCCCCAGGTCTCGACCTCTCCGTCCTTATAATCTACTTTCAGTTTTTCAATCTCTTCCATGGCAGATTCCCTCCAAGTAATCAGGTAGCGTTGCAAACGTTCCTGTAGGGGTTCGTAAAGCGGTTTGTAAAGACAAAAGGGTGCGAAGAGGTGAGGCGTACGCATTCTGATACCTTGAGCATCTAAGTGATTCAGAAGCGAAGCTGGCGGTATTTTTTAACGCCTACTCAAAGTTCTCTGATCGCGCCCTGGAGCACCGTAATCTGCGTGGTTGGATCGCCTGTGGCTTTCAGTTCGTTGCGGATCTGATCCTTTAGGTAGGATGAATACCCGACACGGTCGATGAGGAGGTCTAAAAATCGCTCAGCCGGCAGTAGGCTTTGGTCCTTGAGCTCCTCAACGGTCTCATCACTCACTGGGACATAGGTACTCCCGATGTGGAAGACCACATTGTAGTGACGTCCATTGGCGATCCGCTCAAACCGTAAGCCCTTCACGGATTTCCTCCCAGTAAGCCGCTCATTCTAGACAAGATCTGGTCGTGAAGACAAGGGCAACCTCTCAGCTTGCTCGGTAGACAGTGAGCGTGATGGACATTTATGATCATGGCCTCTCCGGGGGTGACCGTACAGGTGATAGCAGTCGTCATGACCGCACATGAACTCATTGAAGCATGGAGTAGCTGCCTTGAAACCGAACGAATCCGCCTGACGGAAGCGGGTCATGACGCTCCGATTCTGGCGTCTCAAGGACGGCTGCTGCAAACGATCGGCGGGCTCCATCTGTACGAATTTGTCGTGCCTTCCGATGTCACCCTGCACAGTGATCTTCCGGTGTCGGTCGTGCCAATCGATGAGGCCGAAACGACAGAAGGAATTGTTC
>Ga0224500_10001582_pt1 | contig 13290 bp, 5 predicted proteins | sample SF_Oct11_sed_USG_FD_168126 | JGI IMG/M metagenome (GOLD analysis project Ga0224500, IMG submission 168126) | Sediment microbial communities from San Francisco Bay, California, United States - SF_Oct11_sed_USGS_4_1 | ecosystem: Environmental > Aquatic > Marine > Sediment | place: USA: California... | reverse complement strand
CACGGCGACGCCGTTCTCCAACAACGCCGAGATCTGCTCGTTCCCGAGCCTGTGCGGCAACCACCCGTGGCCCGAGGGCGCGGACCCGGAGCCGGTGCGCCAGGCGATCGCGGCCGCGGCCGTTCCTTGCTACCCGGAACTGCCGACCGGCGTCGGTTTCTGCATGTACGTCCGCCGCGCGCTTCTCGACGCGATCGGGCCGTTCGACCCGGCGTTCGGCGCCGGCTACGGGGAGGAGAACGACTTCTGCATGCGCGCGCGCGCCGCCGGCTGGCGCAACGTGCTGTGCGACGACGCCTTCGTCGTTCACAAGGGCGGCCGCTCGTTCGCCGGCGCGAAGGAGTCGCTCGGCGTGCGCAACACCGCACTGCTGCTCGAGCGGCACCCGGGGTACGTCGACCTCGTGCGCGAGTTCATCGCGCGCGACCCGATCCTGCCGCTGCGCGAGGCCGCGCTCACCGCGCTCGACCGCCTGCACGGCCCGGGGCCGGCCGTGCTGCACGTGCTGCACGGCGGCGGCGGCACCGAGTCCTACGTGCGCTCGCTGATCCGCGCGAGCGCGCGGCGCACGCGCCACGTCGTGGCATTCGTGCGCGGCGACACGTGGCGCGTCGAGGAACACCGCAGCGACGGCAGCGCGCTCACCTGCCAGTTCGGGCGCCGCGCCGACGAGCCGCACGCGCAGTTCCTGCGCTCGCTCGCGGCCGTCTACGGCGTGGGCGTCGTGCACGCGCACAACCTCTCCGGCGACCCCGACGGGCTCGTGGACGCGCTGCTCGGCGCGGGAATTCCCTACGGCGTCACGATCCACGACCTCCAGATGGCCTGCCCGGCGATCACGCTGCAGCGGGCGGACGGGAGCTACTGCGGCGGCGAGACCGATGCCGTGGCGTGCAACGGGTGCCTGCGCGAGCACGGCGAGCTCGCGCGCCACGAGATCGCGGGCTGGCGCGAGCGCCACCGCGAGCTGCTCGCGCAGGCCGCGTTCGTCATCGCGCCGTCGCAGTGGGCGGCGGCGATGCTGCGGCGCTACTTTCCCGAGGTCCGCGTCGAGGTCGTGCCGCACGGCCTGCCGACGCGCGAAGGCGAGCCGCGCGCGGCGCGCCAGGTCGTGCTGATGCCCGACGACGGCCGCGCCACGGTCGCGGTGCTCGGCGCGATCGGCCCGGACAAGGGCGCGCGGCGCATCGAGCGACTTGCGCAGCTCGCGCGCGAGCAGCGCGCGCCCGTGCGCTTCGTGGTGGTCGGCTATCTCGACCGCAGGACGAGCGCCTGGCAGGACGACGACGCGACGCTGACCGTGGGCGGGCCCTACGACCCGCGCAACCTTCCGGAGCTGCTCGACCATTACGGTGCGACGCTCGTGCTGTTCCCGTCGCTCGGGCCGGAGACTTTCGCCTACACGCTCTCGGAGGCCTGGCAGGCCGGGCGCGCTGTGCTGGTGCCGCCGATCGGCGCGCTGGCCGAGCGCGTCGATGGCCACGGCGCCGGCTGGATTCTCGACGAGGACGAGTGGCGCGACGAGCGGCGGCTGCTCGACCGCGTCGTCGGGCTCTGCAGCCCCGAGCGGCGTCCCGAACTCGAGGCCGCCGGCGCGCGCGCCTCCGCGATGCCGCTTCCCTCGCTCGCCGCCATGGCCGAGCGCACGCACGCGGCATACCGGGCAGCTTCGGCAAAGGCTGCTCCGTCAGGCCTGCCGCCGGTCGATCGCCTGCGCGTGGCCGAAGCGTTCGGCTATCGCCGGCCTCCGCCCTCGCCGCTGCCCGTCGTACAGGCAACGGAGCCGGCCGCGCAGGTGCCACCGTTGGCGCAGGCCGCGCTGAGCCTCCGTGCGACCCTGGCTGGCCGCGTGCTGGCCCGCCTGCTCCCGCGCTCCGCTCGCGCCGCGCTGTGGGCGCGACTGCGGTCCTGACGACCTGCGCATGTTGACGAGCGGCATGCACTTCCCCTTCGTCATTCCCGCGCAAGCGGGAATCCAGCGTCGTCTCGTTGCAACGACACCGGCTCCCCGCCCCCTGACTCAGGCATTCGGGGGCTGGTTGCGCGCGGACGCCGCCGCGCTTGGTCAGCACGGCGGCATGCGAACGGGAACGGGGTAGAGCAGTGGCCGACGGCGACTACGCGGACTGGCTGCAGCGCGGCCGCGCGCACCAGTGGCAGGGGCGCCCGGTGGACGCGATGCTGTGCTTCCGCCGCGCCGCCGCGCTGGCCCCCGATGCCGCGGATCCGCGCTTCCTGCTCGGCGAAGTGCAGTGGACGCTCGGCGCGGTGACCGGGGCGGTGGAGGCGTGGCGCGACGCGGTGCGCATCGACCCGGCCCACCTCGCCTCGCAGCTCGCGCTCGCCGAGGCGTCGATGGCGCTCGGGGAGCTGGGCGTTGCGGCCGGGGCCGCGCGCGCGGCGCGCGAGCTCGCGCCCGACGATCCCGGTGCAATCATCCTGGACTCCGTATCCGGATACGCCGTCGATCGCGATCCGGGCGTGCTCGCCGATCTCGTGGCGGTGCTGCGCGCGGGGCCCGGGCGCCTCGCCTCGCCCGCGGTCGCGGGGACGCTCGCGCATGCGCTGCGAGGCGCGACGGATGGCGTCGCGGTGCGCACGCTGGCGGAGGCGATGGCGCCGCACGCGGGGACGCTGGCCATCGCGCTGCTCGAGCCGCTCGCCCGCGCCGCGTTCGCTGCCGACGCGTCCGAGCCGCTGCGCGCGGCGCGCCCCGCCGTGATCGCGGCCGCGCTCGAGCGCCCGATCGGCGCCACCGAGATCGACGTGCTGCGAGAGGTCGCGCTCGCGCTCGCCGAAGGCGGCGAAGCCGAAGCCGGCGCCCGCGTCGCGGCGCGATACGCCGAGGCCTGCCTCGCGCTGGTGCCGCCGGCGGCGCCCTTGCGCTGGCCGCGCCGCGCGGCGGGAGACGCGCTGCGCGTGGTCGTGCTGCTGCCGCGCAGGCGCGCCGAGGATGCCCTTGCGCTGCTCGCACGCTGCGCCGATGCCGTGCGGTGGACTCTGCTCGCCGATCCGCGCGCGCCGACTCCCTCCGGCGTGCCTGCCGGCGCCGTCGTGCGCACGCTGCACCGCGCCGACGCGGAAGTCGCCGCGGCGCTGGCGGCCGACGACCCCGACCTGCTGCTCGACTTCGCGGGGCTCGACGCGGCGACGGGTCCGCTGCTCGCGCTGCGGCCGGCGCAGCAGGCGGTGGGCGTCTCGCTGGCCGCGCCGCCGCACGCGCCGCCGCTGGTCGACGAAGTCGTGGCCGCCGATGCCGCGGCGCTGCGCGCGCTGGTCGCCGAACACGCCGGCCGCAAGGACGCGCGCGGCGCTTCGCCGCTGCGCGCCGACGAACTCGCCGCGGCGCAGGACCGCGCGATCGCCCTGCACCGCGGCGGCGACCTCGCGGCGGCGCGCGAAGGCTACGAGCGCCTGCTCGAGGCGCAGCCGGGCCACGCGCCCACGCTGCATCTGCTGGCGGCGCTGCTGCGCGAGCAGAAGGACGACGACGGCGCGGCGCGCACGTGGCGACGCGCGCTCGACTCGGCGCCCGGGTTCGTCGATGCGCGCGCGGCGCTGGCGCGGCTGGCCCGCGACCGCGGCCGCCACGACGAGGCGGCGGCGCTGGTCGACGAGGGGCTCGAGCGCGCCCCGCGCTCGACGGTGCTGTGGCGCGTGCGCGGCGACGTCGAGCTCGCGCGCGGCGACGTGGCGGCGGCGCAGGCGGCGTATGGCAGCGCGCTGGCGCTGGCGCCGACCGACGCCGAAGCGCACTACAACGTCGGCGTCGCGCACCAGCGCGCGGGGGAGCTCAACGAGGCTGCCCGCGCCTGGCAGCGCGCGCTGGCGTTCGACCCGGGCTTCGCCGACGCGCACTTCAACCTCGGTGTGCTGTTCCAGCAGTCGGGACGCGACGAGGCTGCGGTCTCCGCCTACCGCGCGGTGCTCGCGCGCGATCGCCGCCACGTGGCGGCGTACCGCAACCTCGGGGAGGCGCTGCTCGCGACGGGCCGCGTCGACGAGTTCCTCGCCGGCTTCGGGCGCTTCGAGGCGAACTGCCCCGACGCGCTGCCGCTCGCCGTGCAGGCGCTGGAGGCGTGCCACTACGCGGCCGACTTCGCGCGCGTCGAGCACTACCTCGAGGGCCTGCGCAAGGAGCGCTTCCGCGCGCGCGACGCGGCCGAGCTCGTCGAGTCGCTCGAACAGCTCGCCTACCTGCTGCTGTTCTTCGACGTCGAGCCGGAGATGGCGCACCGCTTCGCGCAGACCTACGACAGGACGGCGCCGCTGATCTACGGCGAGCCGCTGCCGCGGACAGCGTCGCGCCGCCCGGGGAAGCTGCGCATCGGCTACCTGTCGGCCGACCTGCGCAACCACGTGATGGGCAAGATGATGTGGCAGCCGATCGGCCGGCACGACCGCTCGCGATTCGCGCTGCACTTCTACTCGCTGTCGCGGACGCGCGATGCGTGGACCGCGAAGTTCGCCGGCGTGGCCGAGCGCTTCGAGGTGATCGCCGGTCTGCCGGAACGGGAGGCCGCCCTGCGCATCGCCGCCGACGACCTCGACCTCCTCGTCGACCTCTCCGGCCACACGAAGGGCGGCAAGCCGGGCATCCTCGCGCTCAAGCCCGCGCGCGTGCAGATCGAGCACGTCGCGAGCGCGGGCAGCGTCGGCCTGTCGACCGTCGACTTCAAGCTCACCGACGCCTTTGCCGACGTGCCGGAGAACCAGGCGTGGACCATCGAGCGCCTGCTGCCGATGGAGGGCTGCGTGTACCCGCACCGGCGCATCGAGGCTGCGAAGGACCACCCGTTCCACCGCGCGGCGCTCGACATCCCGCGCGACGCGGTGGTGATCGGCGCGTTCGTCGCGCCGCTCAAGCTGTCGCGTCGCTGCCTGACGCTGTGGCGCGACGTGCTCGCCCGCATCCCGCGCGCGCGGCTCGCGTTCTCGCCGGCGAACCCGGCGTTCCGGCCGGTGTACGAGCGGCTCGCGGCGGCCGCCGGCATCGCGCGCGAGCGGCTCGTGTTCCTGCCGCAGGGCCGCGACGACGCCGAGAGCCAGGCGCGCTACGCGCTGGTCGACTTCGTGCTCGACCCCACGCCGTTCGGCAACGTCAACGGCGCGCTCGAGCCGCTGGAGGCGGGCGTGCCCGTGGTCACGCTGCTCGGCAAGCGGCACGGCGAGCGCACGGCCTACTCCATCCTCGCCAACCTCGGCGTCACGCAGACCGTCGCCCACAGCGGGCGCGACTACATCGAGATCGCGGCGCGGCTCGCCGACGATCCCGCGTTCATGCGCGAGGTGCGCGAGGCGATCCGCGCGGGGCTCGCGGTGTCGCCGCTGGTCGACGCCACCGCGCACGCCCGCCACCTCGAGGCCGCCTATCTCGCGGCGCTGCGCGAGCGCGCGCCGGAGGCGCTGGCGGCCGCCGGCGATGGCTGACCCGCGGCTCGCGCAGGCGCAGGCGCGGCTCGCGGCCGGCGACGCGCCGGGGGCGCGAGCGTTGGCCGACGCCGTGGCGACGGCCGCGGCGGTGGCCGTGGCGGATCGCATTGCCGCGCTGGCGCTGCGCTCGCGCGCGCACGAGGCGATGGGCAGCCTGGCCGCGGCGATCGCGGACGTCGAAGGCGCGCTCGCGCTGGCGCCGAACGACGCGCGCCTCCACTCCGAGCTCGGCATCCTCTGCGCCGATGCGGGCGACACGGAGCGCGCGATCGCTGCCTTCACGCAGGCCACCCGGCTCGACCCGCGCTACGCGCGGGCGTGGAACAACCTCGGCACGTCGCTGCGTGGAGCCGGCAGGATCGCGGACGCCGAGGCCGCCTTCGCGCGAGCGACGCAGGCCGAGCCCGGCTACGTGCTCGCGTGGGCCAACCTCGGCGTCGCGCGGCGCGACCTCGGCGCCGACGAGGGAGCGGCCGCGGCGCTGGAGCGCGCGCTGGCGCTGGATCCGCGACAGCGCCTCGCGCTCGCCGCGCTGGCGGGCCTGCGACGGGGGCAGGGGCGCATCGACGACGCGACGCAGCTCTACGAGCGCGCGCTCGCCGTCGATCCGCGCGATGCGAACGCGTGGATGCTCTACGCGGCGACGCTGGCCGAGCGCGACGATCTTTCCGGGGCGGCGCGCGCCTACGCCGAAGCGCGCTCGCGCGACCGCAAGCTGCTGCGCGCGACGATCGGCGCGCGGCTCACGCTGCCCATGGTCCCTGCCAGCGCGGCGGAGATAGCGCAGGCGCGCGCGGCCTACGCGCAGGGGCTCGCCGCGCTGGGGACCGAGCTGCCCGCGCAGGCGGCCGGGCTCGCGCCGGTGCAGGTCGTCGACGAGCTGCGCTGGACGAACTTCCTGCTCGCCTACCACGGCGAGGACGACCGCCCGCTGCAGCAGGCGTGGGGCGAGGTCGTCGGCCGCACGATCGACGCCGTGCAGCCGCAGTGGCGGGCGCCGCTGCCGCGCCGGCACCGCGGCACGCGCCGCATCCGCGTCGCATTCTGCTCGGCGTTCTTCCGCGAGGGCACCGTCGGCCGCTACTTCGAGCGCTGGATCACCGACCTGCCGCGCGAGCGCTTCGAGGTGCTCGTGTACCACCTGCAGGCGGGCCGCGACGAGGTCGCGCAGCGGCTCGCCGCGCGCGCCGACGCCTTCCGCGACTGCCCGCGCTTCCGGCCCGCGCAGGTGGCCGATGCGATCCGCGCCGACGCGCCGGACGCGCTCGTGTTTCCCGAGCTCGGCATGGACGCGACGACGTTTGCGGTCGCCGTGCTGCGGCTCGCGCCGCTGCAGTGCGCGGCGTGGGGCCATCCGGTCACGACCGGGCTTCGCACGATCGACGCGTTCTTCACCGCCGGCGCGATGGAGCCGGAGGGTGCGCAGGCGCACTACACGGAGCGCCTGGTCGCGCTGCCCGGCATCGGCACGCGCTACGCGCGGCCGGTGGTGCCGGAGGGGATCGCGCGCGAGGCGCTCGGCCTGCCGGCCGGGGTCCCCCTGTTCCTGTGGCCGCAGTCGCTGTTCAAGCTGATGCCCGACGACGACGCGCTGCTCGCGCGCGTGCTCGCGGCGATTCCCGGAGCGCGCGTGGCGATGTTCGAGGGGCGCCACCCGGCACTCACCGGGCGCTACCTCGCGCGCCTCGACGCGGCGTGCGCTGCCGCGGGGGTCGCGCGCGACGAGCGCGTGATCGTGCTGCCGCAGTGCCGCCACGACCGCTACCTCCAGCTCAACCTCGCCTGCGACGCCATGCTGGACACGCTGCGCTGGTCGGGCGGCAACACCAGCCTCGACGCCATCGCCTGCGCGTTGCCCGTCGTCACGCTGCCGGGGCGCTTCATGCGCGCGCGGCAGAGCGCGGCGATGCTGCGGCTGGCAGGCGTGCCGGAGCTCGTCGCGCGCGACGTCGACGACTACATTGCGATTGCCGCACGGCTCGCGACCGATCGCGGCTGGCGCGAGGCGCAGTCGCGCCGCCTAGCCGAAGGTGCCGCGCGAGTGTTCGACGATGCGGCGCCGGTGCCGGCGTTCGCCGACTGGCTCAGCGCGAACGCCTGAGTCCGAAGTGCAGCTCCTATTGGGACCCGTAGGAACGGCGTACGCTACTTCGTCGTCCCCGCGAAGGCGGGGACCCAGTGACTTTCCCTCGAGCGACGCTGGGTCCCCGCCTTCGCGGGGACGACGGAAGGTTACAATTCACCTGCACGAAGCCTGCTAGGGCGAATCACTTCGGAAGCGTGTGAGCGCGGAGGGTGGTCCGGTGAGTTCGCCCAGTGCGGCGGCGACCGCGTCGACCACCGGTCCCCACGCGCCGGGTGCGCTCTGGCGGAAGAGGCGCGCGGTGGGGTACCAGTCGCTGTCCTCGCGGCCGACGCGCCAGCGCCAGTCGGCGGCGTGCGGCAGCATGACGAACACCGGCCGCGCCAGCGCGCCGGCGAGGTGCGCGATGCTCGTGTCGACCGTCACGACGACGTCGAGCTCGGCGACGATGGCGGCGGTGCCGTCGAGGTCGTTGCGCGCCGGCAGTTGCTGCAGCGCCGCCGCCTCGGGCACGCCGGCGACCGCGTCTTCGCCGTCGCCCTTCTGCAACGAGCACCAGCGCACGCCCGGCACGCGCAGCAAGGGTGCGAGCGTGGCGAGCGAAACCGAGCGGCGCCGGTCGGCCGTGTTGCGCGGGTTGCCCGACCACGCAAGGCCGGCGCGCAACGCTTCGCCTCGGGATGGCAATTGCGCGCGCACCTCGGCGCGCAGGGCGGGATCGGCCGCGAGGTAGGGAACGCGCGCGGGGATCGACGCGGCGTCGAGCGCAAGCGCGCCCGGCAGAGACAGCAAGGGCAGCCACGCGTCGTACGCGGGCAGCGGCGAGCCGGCGGGCACCACTTCGTCCACACCTTCGAGCGAGCGGAACAAGCGCGCCAGCGGAGCCGGCGCCTGCAGCACGACCCGCGCGCCCCGCGCGGCGAGGAGCGTTGCCAGCCGCGCGAACTGGATCGCGTCGCCGAGGCCCTGCTCGGCGGTGAGCAGGATGCGCTTGCCCGCGGCATCGGCGCCGTCCCAGCGTTTCGCTGCCGGGGGCGGAGAGGGATCGGCGAACACCGACACCTCGTGCCGCGCTTCGTAGTGCGGCCACGCCTCGCGCAGCCGGCCCGCGGCGAGGAGCGCGAGCGAGAGGTTCCAGCGCGCCTGGGCGAAGCCGGGTTGCAGCGCCAGCGAGCGGCGAAACGCCTCGGCCGCCGCGTCGAGGTCGTTGGCGAGCTGCAGCGCGAGGCCGAGGTTGTTCCACGCGCCCGCGTTGTCCGGCGCGAGTTCGAGCGCGCGGTGGTGCGCGGCGACGGCGTCCACAGGGCGGTCGAGCGCGGCGAGCACGATGCCGAGGTTGTTGTGGAACTCGGGTTCCTGCGGCACCGCTCGCACCGCGGCCTCCAGCGAGGGAAGCGCCGCGCCCGGATCGCCGCGCTGGTACGCGATCATGCCGAGGTAGTGCAGCGCGTACGGATGCTCCGGCGCGAGAAAGAGCGCCGCGCGGTAGTCGCGCTCGGCGGCGTCGAGCTCCCCGCGCTGGTGCGCGGCCATCGCGCGCGCGACGAGCGCATCGGGGGAGGGCGGCGTCGCGCCCAGCGCGCCGTGGCACGCCTTGTAGCGGCGTCCGCTGCCGCAGGGGCAGGGATCGTTGCGCCCGATGCCGGCGCCCTGCGCGGCTGCGGCCTCCGAGCGCGCGAGCAGCGCGGCGGCGAGCGCGTTGCCGGGGTCGGCGGCGAGCATCCTGCGTGCAATCGCGATCGCGCTCGCCCAATGCCCGAGCGCGACGCAGTTGCGCGCGAGCTGCGCCATCTGCGGCGAGCGCGCGATCGCGTCCGAGAACGCCGGCGCGAGCGCCGCCAGTTCCGCAGGCGGCATCACGCGGCAGAAGTTGTAGAGCCCGTGGAAGCCGAACGGCATCGCTGCCGGTTGCGCCGCCTCGAACGCGAAGCGGTCGGCGAGCGCGGCGCCGGCAAAGCGGATGCCGTGCTCCGTCTCGAGCAGCGCGCGAAACGTCCGGCAGATGGTCAGGTCCTCGGCCTCGACGAGGTCGATGCGCGGGTCCTGCAGCGCCGCGAGCAGGCGCCGCGAGCGCAGCGAGAAGCCCCCGTTGCCGACGTCGTGGCCGTCGCCGAACCAGGACCAGCGCGCGCCGAGGTAGTCGCAGTCCAGGAAGCGGGCGTCCCACGCGTCGGGATCGACGACGTAGCCGTCCCACTGCACGAGCAGCACGTGCGAGGTCGCCACGTGCGCGGCGAGGCCCTTCAGGACGAGCCGCGAGTAGTCGTCGCGCGAGCGCAGCGGCGCGATGGGCACCACCTCGATGCCCGCGGGCACGGCCAGGCCTGCCGGCAGCGCGTCGGTGAGGAAGAGCGTGCGCGCGAAGCGGATGCGCTCGCGCGAGCGCTCGAGCGCGCGCAGCGCGAGCCCGTGGTTGGCCGTGTCGGCGCAGGCCAGCGTGACGCCCGGCAGTTCCGGCATCGCCGACTACGGCACGGCCGGGACGGGCTCGCGGCCTGCGCGCACCAGCGCCCGCACGCACGCGAACAGCCAGACGACGGCCAGCGGGGCGAGGTGCAGCGTGGCGCGGTTCACCGTGGACTGGTCCTCGACCCACTGCCCGGCGTGGGTGAAGGCGAAGCCGATGAACAGGAACAGCAACCCGCTTGCGACTGCAATCGTGAGCGGTGCGACCTCCCGGTCGAGCAGGTGCCGCCACCCGAGCACGGCGGCGGCGACGGTCGCGTACCACAGCAGGTGCCAGTTGGCGAACGAGAAGTAGGCATCGAACAGCGCGTTCCAGTGCACGACCGGTTGGAGGTAGAACTTGTAGCCGAGCAGCGTGATGCCGCTGCGCGCCCCGACGAGCAACGCGAACACCGCTGCGGCGAGCAGGCCGACGGCGATGCGCGCGCCGTGCCGGGGGATCGCGGCGGCGACGAATGCCGGCAGCAGCATCAGGACCCACGCCTTGCCGGGGTTCTTCACCAGCGCCATCGACAGGAGCAGCGCGACGGCCAGCGCCAGTTCGCCGGTTCCGCGCGTACGGACGGCGTGGAGCATCGCGATCGTGCCGAGCGCGAGGTAGCCTGCGATCGGCAGGTCGGCGTAGCCGGCCAGCGCGACGTGCACATTGACGATCGGCAGCGTGCAGGCGAGCGCCGCGGCGGCGAGCGATGCGAGCGGCGCGAAGCCGAGGAGCCGCATGCCGCCGTGCAGGCCGAAGGCAAGGGCCAACCCGGTGAGCCACCACGGCAGGTTCACCAGTGCGTCGTCCCAGCGGCCGACGACGAGCGCGCCCCACGTCTGCATCAGCGGCATCGTCGCAGGGTAGTGCGGCGCCGCGTCGAACCAGAACATGGTGCCTGCCGGAGCGGACAGGAAGTCGGTGACTCCGGCAAACGGCACCATCGTGCGCATCTCGAACCACGCGCGCGCCTTCGTCGCCCACTGCGTCCAGGCGTCCCACGGATACAGTGGGCGCCACCAGACCTCGGCGAAGAGCAGGGCGAAGCGGACGGCGAGCCACGCGACGATCAGCCGCCACGCGAGGCGCTGCCACCCCTCGAGGCCCGCGCCGCCGAGCGCGCGCGCGGCGGTGCGCAGCGTGCCGCGCAGCTGCGCGCCGCGGCCACGCCACGCGAGCCAGCCGGCGACGGCGGCGATCGCGAGCAGCGGGGCGCCGATCGAGAGGACGCCGAACGTCACTCCCGCCGCGGAGATCGCGCGCATCAGCAGCGTCGCCGCGATCATGCCGACGAACCAGCCGCAGCCGGCGACCCACGGCACCGGCAACGCCTCGCGGGGCGGCAGGAGGCGGAACAACGCGCCGATGAGCGCAACGCCCAGCACCCAGACGAGCCCGAGGCCGGCGGCTAGTGCGAGGAAGTCAATCATCGTTGTGATCGGCAGTCGAACCCGGCATCGGCGCTCGTGGGCTCCCCCTCACCCCAACCCTCTCCCCCGTGGGCGGGGGAGAGGGAGAACCGCTCCGTTGCGCACTCCCGGCGAGTTGCTGGCGCGCGCTGCCCCCTCTCCCGCGTACGGGAGAGGGTCGGGGCGTGGGGGCGCTGCCCCCTCTCCCGCGTACGGGAGAGGGTCGGGGCGAAAGGGCGCTGCTCCCTCTCCCGCGTGCGGGAGAGGGTCGGGGCGAGGGGGCGCTGCTCCCTCTCCCGCGTGCGGGAGAGGGTTGGGGTGAGGGTGCTCGCGTCATCGCTGTTCGGTCCGGTCCTGTCAGCGGATCTGGAACAGCGCCGCGCCGCGGCCGGCGAGCTTCAGCTCGGCTGATACCGGGGTCAGGTTGTTCCAGCGCAGCTTGCCCTGCGACTGATCGAACTGCACGCCCTTGCGTTGCCAGACGAGGAGCCAGTCGCCGGGCCGCAGCGACTCCGGCGCGGGCAGCGAGTTCACCCGCGGGTCGAAGAACGCGCGGTGCGGCGAGAGGTGGTAGGCCGCACGGCCGCGGAAGTAGTGCGAGTCCGCGACGACGAACACGCGCGCCGGCTCCTTCGGCATCGCCTCGCGCGCCTTGGCGACGAACGCGTAGAGCGGGCCGTCCTCGACCGCGAGGCGCTTCTCGTCGAAGCCGCGGAACGCGAGGGTGGCAGCGGTCTGCTCGACCTGCCGCGCGAGATTCCACGCCCAGCGCAGGTCGAGCAGCAGCCAAGCGGCGAGCGCGAAGGCGGCGAGCGAGCCGAGCGCTCCGAGCGGGAACCACGCCGGCCGCCAGCGGCGAAGCAAGGCGACGGCCAGGCTCGCCAGCACGGCGGCAGCGGCGAGCAGCAGCGGCAGCGGCAGGTCCTGCAGGTCCGCGCCGCCGGTGATCGTGTTGATCGACGTGCCCGTCCAGCCCTCGAACGCGAACCACTCGCGCACGCGCTCCCTGGCGATCTCGGGCGCGTCCAGCGGGCGAACGATCACGCCACGGATGCGGATCGGCTCGGAGATCGGTCCGCGGATCGCCAGCGCGAGGCCCTCGATGCGCCCGATCCACGCCGCGTGCTTGCCCACCGCCGCCGGCAGCAGGCGCCCGGTGAGCGCCGGCAGCGGCAGCGTGTTCAGCGCGTCGGGCTTGTAGTCGGAACGCCACAGCGCCGAGGCTTCGACGTCGTCGGGCACGTCGATCGCGATCCACGCGACCTGCGCGAGGTCGAGCGACGAGAACTTCGTCACCACGGACACGACGACGATGCCGGAGGGATCGTTCGGCAGCACGTGCAGCTCGTCGCCGACGATGCGTCCGGCGCCGCGCGTCACCTGCAGGTCGCGCGCCCCCCAAGCGAGCGGCTGCACGCCGGTGAACCACTTGCCGGGCACGGCGACGGCGAGATAGGCGAGCGCGCAGACGAGGAGCGACGCGACGAAGATCGCGGCGAGCCGCAGGGCCGTCGCGCGGGCTCGCGGCGCCGGCGCGGATGCGTGGCCGGGCGCCTGCGCGGGAACAGGGGCCCCGGGCTGGGGCGGCGGCGGCTCGGCCGGCGTGGCGGGCTGCGGGTTCGTTTCGGTCATGCGCGCTTCCGGCGTCGGCAGCGAACGCCCGGGGCGAATTCTAGCCTGCGCGCCGGCCGGCAGTCCCGTCAGTAGGCGTTCTCGCTGCGCAGGATGTGCAGGAGCGTGAGCCCGATGATGCGCAGGTCGAACCAGACCGACCAGTGCTCGATGTAGTAGAGGTCGTACTGCACGCGCTCGCCGAGGTCGGTGTCGCCGCGCAGGTCGTTGACCTGCGCCCAGCCGGTGATGCCCGCCTTGACCAGGTGCTTCTGCATGTAGCCGGGGATGTCGCGCTTGAAGCGGGC